>Ga0105340_1000114_pt1 | contig 38881 bp, 22 predicted proteins | sample EasRivMeERMLT700_FD_89676 | JGI IMG/M metagenome (GOLD analysis project Ga0105340, IMG submission 89676) | Soil microbial communities from meander-bound floodplain in the East River, Colorado, USA - East River MetaG ERMLT700 | ecosystem: Environmental > Terrestrial > Soil > Floodplain | place...
CCCGAGACGCATTTGTCCGGGTTGCGGATGTTGGGGGAGGAGGAGCGGGAGCAGTTGGTGGGGGGGTGGAACGCGACGGCGGCGAAATATCCGAAGGAACTGACCTGGGTGCAGTTGTTTGAGAGTCAGGTGGCGCGCACGCCGGAGGCGGTGGCGCTGGTGTTTGGGGACCAGCGGTTGAGCTATAGAGAACTCAATGGCCGCGCCAATCAACTGGCGCATCATGTGCGCCGTCTGGGAGTGGGCCCGGAAGGACTGGTGGGGATTTGCGCGGAACGCTCGGTGGAGATGGTGGTGGGGATCCTGGGAGTGCTCAAGGCCGGCGGAGCGTATCTGCCCATGGACCCGGCGTATCCGGCCGAGCGATTAACCTTCATGCTCGAGGATGCGAAGGTTTTGGTGCTGCTGACCCAGAGCAATATCAGACGTGCCTGGCCGGCGAATACGCGGGTGCTCCAACTGGATACCCTCCGGCTGGAGGGTGAATCGATCGACAATCCACCCCCGGTCAGCAAGCCCGAGAATCTGGCCTATGTGATTTACACCTCTGGTTCGACGGGCCAGCCCAAAGGGGTGGCCCTGGAGCATCGCAGCTTGAACGCCTTTGCGCACTGGGCAAGGGAGCGTTACAGCGCAGAAGAACTCGATGGAGTGCTGGCAGGCACCTCGATCTGCTTTGACCTGTCGGTGTTCGAACTGCTGGTGCCGGTGTGTTGGGGGGGCAAAGTGATCCTGGCGCGCAATGTCCTGGAGTTGCCTGAGATTAAAGAACCGGTGCGGCTGCTCAACACGGTGCCATCGGCGGCGACGGAGTTGGTGCGGATGAAAGCCATCCCATCGAGTGTGCAGGTGATCAATCTGGCCGGGGAACCGTTGCGGCAGAGTTTGGTGGAGCAGTTGTATGACCTGGGGACGGTGCAGAAGGTGTATGACCTGTATGGTCCGACGGAAGACACGGTCTATTCGACGTGCGCGTTGAGGGAGCGCAAGGGGCGGGCGACGATCGGGCGGCCCTTGCCCAACAAGCAGGTCTACCTTCTGGACGAGCAGATGGAGCCGGTGCCGGTGGGAGTGGTGGGGGAATTGTACCTTGGCGGGGATGGGTTGGCGCGCGGGTATCTGGGGAGGGAGGAATTGACCCGGGAGCGCTTCCTGAGCAGTCCGTGGGGAGGTCGGATTTACAAGACGGGGGACCTGGCGCGGTATCAGGGGGACGGGCAGATTGATTTTCTGGGGCGCTCGGATCATCAGGTGAAGATTCGTGGGTTTCGGATCGAGTTGGGGGAAGTGGAAGGGCAACTGCGGCAGCACGGGGCGGTGCGGGAAGCGGTGGTGGTGGCGCGGGAGGACGGGGGCGAGAAGCGCCTGGTGGGATACGTGGTGCTGGAGGGTGACGTGACAGCCAGTGAATTGAAGGACCATGTCCGCAAGCGCCTGCCGGACTACATGGTGCCGTCGGCGATCGTGATCCTGGAGAAACTGCCGTTAACACCCAACGGCAAGGTGGACCGCAAGGCCCTGCCCGCGGCCGAGGCGTCCCGCGGTAATGAGTTCGTAGCGCCGCAAACGGACATCGAAGAATTGCTGGCCGGAATCTGGGCGGAAGTGCTGGGCGTATCGCGAGTGGGGATTCATGACAACTTCTTCGAACTTGGTGGACATTCGCTCATGATAACCAAACTGATCTCCCGGGTGCGCGACAGGATTCAGGTAGAACTCCCCATGGCGAGTGTTTTTGAGGCCCCTACAATCGCTGAGTTGGCATTGGTGATCGAAGACATATTGATTCGAGAGATTGACGGCCTAAGCAACGAACAAACGGACAAAGTCGACCATTTGGAAGTGGCGCGGTAACTTATGGGCACCATAGGCAATTTGACTCGCCCTTCGCGAGCCGCCCTTTCGCCGTCGAAAGAGGCGCTGCTGAGGAAGCGATTGCAGGGAGGCATTCAGACGCTTCATCACGGAGATCCGGCCGCGCAGATCCCGGCGCGAAAACAGCAAGGCTCGGCTCGGCTCTCCTTTGCGCAGCAGCGACTTTGGTTTCTACACGAGTTGGATCCGCAGAGCAGCGCGTATAACGAAACAACCGCGCTGCGGATCTGCGGCCTGCTGGATTTCAACGCGTTTGAGGAAGCGTTGAACCGAATTCACGAGAGGCATGCCGTTCTTTCCGCGCGCTTCCCCGCGGCGGACGGCACTCCAATGCAGGTCAGCCATCCGGCGCGTATCCGGTGCGAACTCGCCGATGTTCAGCACTTGCCTGCATCCCAACGGGACGTTGCCGCCACAGAACTGGCGCAGAAAGAAGTGGGCAAACCGTTTGACCTGGCAGGAGGGCCGGTCGCCCGTTATTCGCTGATTCGATGCAAGCCGGACGAACATCTGTTTGTCGTGGTCATGCACCACATCGTGACAGACGGCTGGTCTGTCGCGCTGTTTTTCCAGGAACTGGCCGCTCTTTACGACGGCGCGCGTGCCGTCTCGCCCGAGTTGCCCGCTTTGCCAATCCAGTACTCGGACTTTGCCGAGTGGCAACGTGAGACTTTGCGAGGCGACGCGCTCGGTAATGAACTCCGCTATTGGAAGGGCGAACTCGCTGGCGCACCGCCGACAATCGATTTGCCGACGGACCGTGATGAACGGGTCGCTGCGGGGGCTCATGGCGCAGAGCACACGCTTCAATTGTCGCGCGCTTTTTGTGAAACGCTCGCCACCGAGAGCCACACCCACAACGCTACCGAGTTTATGATGCTGGCGACCGCCCTGGCGATCACGCTTCATCGATGGACGGGGCAGGAGGACCTCGTCTTCGGGACGGTTGCCGCGGGCCGCACCCGACGCGAAACGGAAAACCTGATCGGCTGTTTCATGAATTTTCTCCCGATCCGAGCACGCGTCGCGCGAGGTGCCAAAGCTGCGGAATTGACGGCACAGGTCAGGGCGACTGTCCTGGAAGCGTACTCACATCAGGATTGTCCATTTGACAAGATCGTCGAAGCGATCAATCCCGCTCGCGGCGTGCATCGTAACCCGCTTTATAACGTGGCGTTATTGCTGCAGAATTTTCCGGCGCGCACGCTCCGTAGCGAAACATTGAGCGCGGAGCTCGTGCCTGTTGAAAACAATGCGGCGTTGCTCGACTTGCGTTTCATCGCGGAACACAACGACGCGGGGATGCGCGTGGCGTGCGAATACGATACGGCGCTTTTTGACCGCTCAACCATCGAGACGCTGCTGGATACGTTCGATAAAACGCTGCGCCGCCTGGTGGAATCGCCTGAATCCCTGGTGAGTGAGTTTAATGTTCCGCAGCCGCTTGCCATTCAGGCAACGGCTTCACGAGCGCGGCGCGAGGTAGAGAACATCACCGTGGCCGCAACGTTCACGGCCGATCCGGTCCAGGACTCGCTCCTCTACTGGCTGCAGGAAGTGGAAATCACAGCGAAGGTTTCTTTCGCGCCGTACAATCAGGTTTTTCAGCAACTGTTCGATCCGGCCAGTGCGCTCAATCAGAACCGGCGCGGCCTCAATGTTATGCTGCTGCGCGTGCGGGATTGGCTTGCCGACCACGTCAACAGGACTGACGTCAACCTTGCGCAAACCGTGCGCGATTTCTCGGCGGCATTAGGTGCTGCCGCCACCCGCAGCGCGGTTCCGTGGCTGGTCTGCTTCTGCCCGATTGGCGAAGTAGACCCGGAAATTAAAGCTCTCGAAGAAGACCTCGTTTGCGAACTGGAGCGGATCTCGGGCATTTATGTCCTGACGACAAGCGAAGTGCTTTCCTGGTATCCCGTCGAAACCGTTTTCGACACGGCCGCGGAGCGGCTCGGAAATGTCCCGTATACGCCGCTGTTTTTTACGGCGCTGGGCACTGCCATCGTGCGCAAGTTTCACGCGCTGAAACGCCCGCCGCGAAAAGTGATCGCGCTTGATTGCGACAACACACTTTGGGAAGGAGTATGCGGCGAAGATGGCGCATACGGCATCGGCCTTAAGCCGGAGCGGAGGGCCTTGCAGGAATTCATGAGCCGGCAAAGCGAGGCCGGGATGCTGCTTTGCCTGTGCACCAAGAACTCCGAGGCGGATGTTGTCGAGGTATTCAAGTGCCGTTCTGATTTTCCGCTTCGACGGGAGAGCTTCGTTGCGGCGAAAGTGAACTGGCGTCCAAAGTCGGAGAATATCAAGGAACTGGCGAGTGAGCTGAATCTGGGGCCGGATAGTTTCATTTTCGTCGATGACAACCCGATGGAGTGCGCGGAGGTCGAAGCCAACTGTCCCGGTGTCATTGCCCTGCGGTTGCCGGACGATCCCGAGCGAATTCCCGGGTTTCTTGAGCACGCGTGGATTTTCGACCACCTGAAAGTCACCGACGAAGATAAAAAGCGTGCGAGGTCATATCACGAAAATCGCCAGCGCGAGGAACTGCGAGCGCAATGTGTGAGCATGGCTGAATTCCTTGAAGGCCTGAACTTGAGCATCGTCGTCGAGCAGGCCGAGCCTGCTCAGTTCAATCGAATCTGTCAGCTCACGCAGCGTACGAACCAATTCAACTTTACGACGCGCCGTTATTCCGAGAGTGAAATTCATAGCTTCAGCGCCGAGCCCTGCACTCGTTTGGTCGCGGTCTCGGTAAAGGACCGCTTTGGCGATTACGGACTTGTCGGAGTAATGCTGGCGCGGTTGGGCACGGAGTCGGTCGACGTCGATACATTTCTTTTGAGTTGCCGTGTTCTGGGCAAAGGCGTCGAGCACCGGATGACAGGTTATCTCGGCGAGTTGGCGCGCGCGCATGGTATGTCGCGCGTTGACTTGCACTTCCGCCCCTCGGCCAGGAATCGGCCCGCATCGGATTTTCTCGAAAAGATAGCTGCTCCATTTCGGCGTGCGAACGGGGATGGGTCCGTGTTCAGCCTGCCCGCGCGTATTGCTGCCCGTATTCGCTACGAACCGGAAGACGTCGCGCCTGCGCCCGTGGCGAGCAATGGTGAGAGGAACCACAGTATGTCGGCGGTCGCCCAGTTTAGAAACTGCGGCGAAATCGCACAGCATACCCACGATCCTGCGTGGATTCTCGAAACCGTGGAAACGTGGAGCCGCGTAAACCGGCTTGCAGTTTCATCCACCGGCCCGTATGTCGAGCCGCGTACCCACACAGAACGAGAACTGTGCCGGATTTGGGCTGAGTTACTCGGCGTCGAGCGGGTTGGGATCCAGGATGACTTTTTTGCGCTTGGCGGATCCTCTTTGTTGGCCGTCCGTGTGTTCGCCCAAATCGAGAAAGCGCTTGGCCAGGCGCTCCCGCTCGTCGTCCTGTTTCAAAATCCGACAATTGAACAGCTGGCCCATGTCATTGAGCAGCGCAAAGGACACGCGTCGTCGACATCAATTGTGCCGATACAAACGGCGGGCTCCAAGCCGCCGTTGATTCTCGTGCATGGCGCCGGCGGGGGCATTCTTTGGGGTTATGCGAATCTCTCGACGCACCTCGGCCAGGACCAACCGGTCTATGCAATCGAGCCGCACCTGATCGGCGGTGCCGGCGAACGGCTCACAGTGGAGCACATGGCGCAACAGTACCTCACACATCTTCGGGCGTTCCAGCCCAAGGGGCCTTATTACATCGGGGGCTATTGCTTCGGCGGCTATGTGGCTTACGAGATCGCTCGGTTGCTGCGAGAGGAGAACGAGACCGTCGCGCTCCTGGCCTTGATCGACAGCGCCGCGCCGAATGGATCCTATAACCGGATACCCTGGTGGAATCCGTTTTATTGTCTGCGCTTCACTCAAAACACCTGCTCCTGGCTGAGCGACTTCATGAAGCTGGAACCTCGCGTCCGTTGGCAGTTCATCACTCGCAAGCTGGGCGTGTTTAAGCGCAAGTTTTCCGGCGCACGCGCGGAGCACAAGCAAAGCCCGGTCGACCTCCATGAATATATCGATCCGACCCAATTTCCTGAGGAAGAGATCAAGCTTTGGCAGGCGCACTTGAATGCGGGCTCTGCTTATAAGCCCAAACCGTTTCGCGGCCGAGTGACTCTGTTGCGGACGCGCACGCAACCGTTTTTCTGTTCCTTCGATCCGGAATATGGCTGGGGCGAACTCGCGGCGGATGGCGTTGAGGTGCGCCGTGTCTCCGGTTCGCACGAAGCCATTTTCATTGAACCTCACGTGCGCGCCCTGGCGGCCCAGGTGGCCGCTTGTTGCCGGCAAGCTCGGACGGGATCGGAATAATTCTTATGATGTTGCTGAAGTTTGTTCTGCGAAACTGCACCGGAATGATGGTGTTCACTGCCATTGCTTCGCTTTTGAGCGGCGCGTGCAACGCGGGCCTGATTGGCATGGTGAATCACGTCCTGAACCATCCGGGCGCGCCGACCGGATTGATCATCGCGGGCTTTGTGAGCCTCGGCCTTGGAAAGGTCCTGACCGGATTTGCTTCGCAGGTTCTGCTCACGAAGTTTTCACAAGGAGTGATTGCGCGGCTGCGCCAGGACCTCGTGCGCCGAATTCTGTCGGTGCCCTTGCGGCATCTGGAGAATGTCGGCACGCCGCGCCTGATGGTGGCTCTCACCGAGGATGTTCTGAATATCACACAGGCGTTGCTCGGGATTCCCATCATCGCTGTCAACATAGCCATTCTGCTCGCTGGCGCGGCGTATTTGGGCTGGCTTTCCCCGCAGATGCTGTTGGTGATGGCTGCATTTGGCGTCATTGGAGGAGCCACTTATCGGTACTTTATCAATCGCGGTTTTCATCAACTCACGTTGGCGCGCGAGGTCGAAGACAAGCTCTTCGGCCACTTCCGTGGACTGACCGAGGGTGTGAAGGAACTCAAACTCCATCGCAACCGCCGTGGCGTGTTTCTCAATGAACAAATCCAAACTACGACCGAGAGCTACCAGGACTTCAACGTGGCGGCGGAGAATCGCTTCACTCTGGCACAAAGCTGGAGCCACTTGCTCATTTTTGCGATGATCGGGTTGTTGCTCTTCCTGTTGCCGCAAATGAAGGGGGTCAATCAGGAAACGATTACGGGCTATATTATCACGACTCTGTATTTGATGGGGCCGCTGCAAGGATTGTTGTCGAGTTTCTCGATCTTCGGACGCGCCAATGTGTCTTTGCAAAAGATTGATGATCTTGGCGTGTCACTGGCCTCCGCGGCGGCCGATGAGTGCCCGATCGGCTCTCTAGAGTGCGAGCCGAGTTTCGAACGGCTCCAACTGGCCGGAGTGACGCACGCGTATCACCACGAGAAAGAGGAACGCAACTTCACGCTCGGACCCATCGACATGAGCTTTCAGCCCGGTGAAGTGGTTTTCATTGCAGGCGGCAACGGAAGTGGCAAGTCGACGCTCGCGAAGATTATCACAGGCTTATATTCGCCGGAAGCCGGCGAGATACGGCTCGATGGCAAAGTAGTTGATGCTTCGAATCGCGATGATTACCGGCAGCTCTTCTCGACCGTTTTCGGTGATTTTTATCTGTTTGATACGCTGATTGGGCTGGAGAAAGGCAACCTGGACGCGCAGGCCAAACACTACCTGGCACAGCTTCACCTGGATCACAAAGTAAAAGTGAAAGGCGGCGTGCTTTCGACGACGGCGCTCTCGCAAGGCCAGCGCAAACGCCTCGCACTGATGACCGCCTATCTGGAAGACCGGGCGATCTATCTGTTCGACGAATGGGCGTCGGATCAGGATCCGATGTTCAAAGAGATTTTCTACACGCAAATTCTTCCCGACTTGAAATCACGCGGGAAAACGGTCATCGCCATTACGCATGACGACAAGTACTTCGAGTTGGCTGATCGCCTGGTGAAGCTGGACAGCGGGAACGTGGTCTTCGACAAGCGGCTGAGCGGCATGGCGGCGCAGCCGATGCTGGCCTCGAAGCAGGAGCATGCGGCGCCCTGAGGACAGTGCGCCCTATCGTGTGCGGCTAGAGAGTTCCAGCCGCTTTTTTATTTCTGTGGGTCCGCGGAGCAGCTTAAATGTTGTCGGTGAAAGGGATTGTCTATTTGGTTGGCGCCGGGCCCGGTGATGCGGGCCTGCTTACGATGCGTGGCGCTGAACTACTCGGGCGCGCCGACGTCGTCGTTTATGATGCGCTGGTCAATCCCGACCTGTTGCGGCTCGCGCCGCGTGACGCTGAGATCATCTACGGCGGAAAGCGCGCTCGGGAACATGCGATCCCCCAGGAGAATTTGAATGCCTTGCTGGTGACCAAGGCGCGCGAGGGAAAGACCGTCGTCCGGTTGAAAGGCGGTGATCCCTACGTGTTTGGGCGGGGAGGGGAGGAGGCCGAGGAATTGGCCGATGCCGGCATCCAGTTCGAAGTGGTGCCGGGCGTCTCCTCGATTATGGCGGGGCCAAATTACGCGGGGATTCCACTGACGCATCGGGACCACTGCTCTAGTTTTACCGTTGTCACCGGGCATGAGGACCCAGCGAAGGAACAAACATCACTGGACTTTGAGCAGCTCGCGAAGATTCCCGGCACCAAAGTTGTATTGATGGGAGTGGAGCGGATTCGATCGCTGGCGGAGTCGCTGATCCGGCATGGGATGGACGTAAAGACACCAGTGGGGATGGTGCGATGGGGGACCACCGGCCAGCAGCAGTCAATCGAGGGGACGCTGGGGACCATCGCTGACGTGGTTGAGAAAAAGCAGTTCAAGGCGCCTGCCGTCACGGTGATCGGCGACGTGGTGAAGTTGCGTGACAAATTGAACTGGGCCGAGAAACGGCCATTGTTCGGGCAGCGCATCGTGGTGACACGCACGCGCGAGCAGGCCAGCCAATTGTCGCGCCAATTGCTGGAGCTGGGCGCCGAGGTGCTGGAAATTCCGACGATCAAGATCGTGCCGCCTGATGACCCGCAGGATTTGATCGATGCGATCCTGGGGTTGAACGTGTATGACTGGCTGATTTTCACCAGCCCGAATGGTGTCACCACGTTCTTCGATTATTTTTTCAAAACGTTCGATGATCTGCGGGACATCGGCGGGGCGCGGATCGCGGCGATTGGTCCAGCTACGGCGGCGAAGTTGAAGGAGCTGCACCTGAAGGTGGACCTGATGCCCGAGGAATATTTGACGAAGAAGATCCTGTCCGCGTTTCAGGGCTTCGAGAGCATCGACAATTTGCGCATGTGTCTCTTACGGGCGCAGGTGGCGAATCCGGAGTTGCCGAGAACGCTTGAGGAAAAGGGCGCAATTGTCGATGACATCGCGTGTTACAAAACGGTTCCGGAAACGGACGACCGCAACGGGGCGGCCGCGCGCATGCTCGAAGTGGGAGCAGATTGGATCACGTTCACGAGCAGCTCAACGGTGGAGAATTTTCACGCACGGTTCAATTTGCCGAAGCTCTTGCAGCAGTTCCCGAAGACGCGGCTTGCGTCAATTGGGCCGGAGACGAGCAAGGCCCTGGTTGCGCTGGGGTTGAAAGCGGCGGCTGAGGCGGGGGAACACACCATTGGCGGCCTGGTTGCCGCGCTAAGGAGCAAGGTGGAACGGAGTTAGCCGAGGCCAGGTCAACGAGCAGCGCCTGGTGTTTCCGCCGACTTGGAATTCTCCTGCTTCTTTTTGTCTTTCTCGGTTTCCACCTTGGTGAGCTGGCTGTAGACGACCTGCCATCCGGAGGGCTTGCGCTCGAAGATATCGATGAAACGGTATTCGCCGCTGATGTCCTGGTCCTTGAATTTGCCTTTTACGCTCGAGGTGCCGGTCACGATGACTCCGCCGATGTAAACTTTGACCTTTTGCCCACCGGTCGCGATGGAATCAAACTTCAAGTCGCCGCGCTTAAACATGGCGATCTCCTGGGCCTTGCCCATGGCCACGCCAGCCGGATCCACGCCGACGTATTCGGGCGCGAGCAGGCGCTCCATGACCGCAGTGTCGCGGGTCTGGAGCGCTTTGGCCCACTCGGCCTCCAGTTGGAGTATGTCCGCCTCATCGCGGGCGGTATAAGCGTCCTTGGGATCGGCGGCATGAACGAAGCAAGCGCCTGCGAGAATCGCGGCGCACAAAGAAAGAGCAAATCGATTAGTCATAAACTCAGGTTATTAAGGCATTGGGCATATATGCCAAAGGTGAACCGGCCCGCCGCCACACTCAAGTGTTTTCCTGGCAACGACCGACACTGGTCCTTCTCTAATCTTATCGGCTATTTAGGCCGCTTGCTTAAGGCCGTGACGGGGGTTTCAGGCCGCTACCGCGCGCCGCTGTTGCGCGGGGAAGGCTTCGGCGCAGGCGTGTTTTTCGCCGGGAACGATTTGGCTAACTCGCTCTTAACATTGGAGAATTCGGCTCGGCTCGCGACATTCGTCCACTCGTAAGGGTCGTGGCGGTGATCGTACAGTTCTTCACCCCCGTCCGCATAGCGAATGAAGCGCCAGCGTTCCGAACGCACGGCGTGATTAGCAAATCCGTGCGTTGTCAGAGCCGATTTCGTCCATTCCGCATCGGGTTTGCCCAGCAAGTCCGAAATGCTAACGCCTTCGACATGTTTGGGAATGGGCAACGCGGCGAGTTCGCAGAGAGTCGGATAAATGCTCATGAAGTCAACGGTGCGTTCACAACGTCCGCCGGGCCTGGTGACTCCCGGTGCAACCCAGATGAAAGGCGCGCGTGTCGCTTCTTCCCAGAGCGCAAATTTGCGCCAGTGCTCCTTCTCGCCGAGGTGCCAGCCGTGATCGCCGAAAAAGCAAATGATCGTGGTGCTCGCGTGCGAACTCTTCTCCAGCGCGTCCATCACGCGGCCAACCTGGGCGTCCAGAAACGAAATCGCTGCGAGATAGCCCTGGATAGCCTGCTTCCACTTGCCGGCTTCGACGACTCGTGCGTGGTCGCCGAACGCATGCGCCATCTTCACTCCAGCCGGCGGCACATCGGACAGGTCATTCGTCAGGGACGGCGGTAGCTGAATCGATTCGAGCGGATACATGTCGTAATACTTCCTCGGCACGTTCCACGGCATGTGCGGCTTGTGAAATCCGCACGCCAGGAAAAACGGCCTGTCGTGTTTGCGCTCAAGTTGACCGATGATCCAACTGGCAATGCGATAGTCGCCCAGTTCGCTGTCGTCGCAATCGAGCACGCCAAACTTGATTGCGCCGGCGCTCCGATCTTCCAGCTTGCCTTTGGGCTCGCCAGCGCCGCCTCGCATGTAGTCGTCCCATTCGTCGATGCGTCCGCCGCCGCCATGATAGATCTTACCTGCTCCGGCGACGAAGTAACCGTGTTTGCGGAAGTGCGAATTGAGGGTTTGTTCCGGCGCGACGTGCGGTCGGAAATCAATCCCATTATCGTAAACACCGGTCGTACTCGGGCGCAGGCCGCTCATGAGCGCCGTGCGCGATGGATTGCAAACGGGCGCGGCGCAATATGCACGTGTGAACGTGACTCCTTTGCGCGCGAGACGATCGATGTTCGGCGTTTTCACCTGCGCATTGCGATCGAGGTGCCCGACCCAATGGTTCAAATCATCCACGGCAATGAAGAGAACGTTTGGATGGTTTGTCGGAGCCCCGCGCAGTAGATGAATGCTCGAGCAGAATAGAATGATGGCGGTTCTAATCATCTGCGTGCCCGTTTTACGGGCCGGCCTCAACGATACGATAGAACCGGGTGGATCCCGGCGGCGGCGTATCCGTGGTTGTTGCAGTGATCCCGCTGGCCGGCACTGGCGTGCCGGTTACAATCCATTGCGGCGCGTCGAGTTGGTTTTTGTATTGGAGGCGATAAGTCGTGCCCGGCGTTGCGCTCCAGATCAGGGTCACGCTGCCACCCTGCGCTGTGATGCTACTGATTTCCAGGCGCGCGCTCAGCGCGTTCGGCAAGCGCGGCGTCCAGTTCGTCATCGAGGAAAGATTGGTGGTTCCATCCGGGAACCAGCCCTGGCTGACGTTCAGCGTTTGTGCGCCGAATGTCACAGAGTGCTGCTCGGCGCCGACGGCGTTGAAAAGCCCGATCGCTTCCCCTTCGCGCCTGAGACTGAAGCCGGCATGCAGGTTGCCGTAGGTGTCGAGCGCGTTCTGGTTGGTTTCGTTGTCAGCCCACACGAGCAAGAACCCCCGCGGTGCAATGAGCGTGGGCGAGGGGATGCGCCACTTGGCCGGGTCGGACAGGTCATCAGTCAGGAAGAACCCGCCGATGTTCACCTCGTTTGTGTTCGGGTTGTAGAGCTCGATCCAATCTGCGAACTGCCCATCCAGCGGATCAGCAAAACCGTCCGGGCCGTCGTTGTCCGCCATCCATTCATTGATCACCACCGGGAGGAAAGCGCCGACGCCGTTGTTGGTGACGGTGATCGAGTCCACCGCGTTGGTCAGCAACGCGCCACTGCTGTTGATGCCCTGCACGCGCAATTGATTGGAGCCGGCGAACAACGGCACGCCAATCGACCATGCCGTGACCGTTGTCCAGTTGATCGGATACGACACGCCGTTCACTTCGATGAAGCGCACGGACAGCGGCGCGCTGCCTGTCAGTGTAACGACGGTGTTTGACGTGCCGAAATTGTTGCCCCCGTTGCTCGTAATCGCGAACGCCACGTTCGGCACCGCCCCGTTTACCTGCGCGGTCACGATGCCCACGCGCTGCGAAATGAACGACAGATGTCCTGAGAAATTCTGCGCCGGCAGCAACCGGCCAAAGTGGTTCGCCCAGCGCCCCAGGTAATTCGCATTGTAGGTGCTTCCAATAATCTCCATGACATGGCTGTAGTACAAGCGCGCCCACGCAGGCACCGCCAGGAACTTCTGCATGTCAGAATTCGGCACGATTTGCCGGTTCACGTCGAAGAACGCATCTACATCGTGCGGGAGGTAAAGCACCTTCTTGTCGCCCGGGCGGACGTAAAATTGGACGTTGTGCTGCGAACCATCCCCGCCGTAGCTGTCGCCGGCGCCCGAGAGCGCGTTCACCGCCACGCCACGGAACCACTGGTCGAGAATGACGATGTTCGTAATGGCGCTGTTGAACGCCGCACCTCCCAACTCCATCGTCTTCGCGAATGTCATGATACCGCTGAAGTCATCCCGGTCTTCGTTGTTCTTGATCAGGAACGTCCAGCGATAGTTTTCCTTGTCGTCACCCATGTTTCGGATCGGCGTGCCCGTCACGCTATCTGCCGCGGGGACCTTGTTCCCTGTCGGTTGGCCGGTATCGGTCGAATTCAATTGATAAACCAACTCGTACTCAAACACGGTGCCGTCCGCGCCATCTTCATACTGGTCCTCCAGGAACACATCCGTGTAGCGCGCCAACTGGAGTTCGGCCGAGCCGGTGTAATCATTCCGCGGCGCCATGACATGAATGAGGTCATGGTACTTGGTGGGCACGCCGCCGGCGTGGTTAAGCGTCTGGTGAATGAGCATTTCGCGCTGGCCGAAACCCGTGCTCTCCGACCGGTCGACCGCGACCGTGTCATGCACCCCGCGGAAGCGCTGGTCGGACAAGAACGACACGTTAAATCCCAATCGTGGCGTCGTCGTGCGGCTGTGCTCACTGCCTTTAAGGCGCAAACCCGCGTCGTAGAAAACATCGCGCTCGTTGTAAATTATCGTCGAGCCGATCCGCTCATTGCTCATCAGGTTGATAGTGCGAAAAAGTTCGGTGGTGTCCTGCGTCAGCGTGATGATGCGGAAGTTGTGCAACCCGTGCGTCGCGGCAAGTCCGTCGTCCACCTTGAAGAGCGCGCGTGAGTTGGTCCCCTCCGCGGGGAATATGGACCTCGCTCCCAATAAATCCGTGGCCTCGACGAAGAATTGCACCACCGTCCCCGAGCTCTGGCCCGCAATGCTGCCGAGGTGGTTTCCGTTTCCCTCCGCAGTCATCGCGCTCCGGTTCCATTGCTGGCCGTCCACTCGCGACCAAAGATCGACGGCGCCCAGGCCGTCAGCATCACGGACCTGGACTGAGACTGTGACGGGCGCGAACGCGAGGGGCACAGGCGGGTCGTGCCGCAAGCTGCCGTACGTCGGCCCAATGTTTGAGGTGAACGCGGTGTTCTGCGCGCCGGGCGTTCCGTGCATCGTCGGTGCTTCGAGCAGAGTCGTGCGCGGAAGGCGATTGAAGTAAAGCCGCGTGTGGAACTGGCGGGAGCCGCTAATCCATTTTGCGCGGAACGAAATCACGTATTCCCGTCCGCCGACGACATCCGCATTGCCGAGCAGCGTGGTTTCGCCGTGGTTGCTCATGTGCTCGGTCGATCCGTTGGCGACGAGCCGCAGCACTTTATTGCCAGGTTGGTCCGGGTCATCGATGACTTCGCCATGATGGTTTCCAATGATGCGCCAGCCTGTGAGCCCGGTCGTAAAAGTGCCGTTGGTGAGGATCTGCACGCCGTTGGTGGTCACAGTGATGTCGTCCAGCAGCACTTCGCCGGCGGCGAGAAGCCCAATCACGAATTCGCGCCACTGGCCGTCGGGTCCCGTCGCGCTGGCGATTGCGTTTCCGCGATACGTATACGTGCGCCATGCCGAACGCGCCGTCTCGTCGCTCGCGGCCCACGCTTCGCCTGCGGAGTTGTCAGCGTATGGGTCGCGCAGTTCGAGGCTGGAGCCTCGGCCATCGGCCTGTCTCGGCCACCGCCCATCGTCGAAGTAGTGGACCCAATCGGCGGGGTTGTCGGCGGCGTCCTTCAGCACGATGCGCTCGCCGCGATGCGACAGCGCATTTGTGTATGGTCCAACGACATTGATGCCGGGGAACTTTGCCAGCAGCGCCGCGGGATCATTCGCGATAACGAGATAATCTCCAGGCGCAATGACTGTGTTGGAGGGAAAGCGGTAATCGATTCCCTCGTCAATTCGCCAGCCGCTGAGGTTCACCGCAATAGTCCCCCGATTAAGCAGTTCCAGCCAGCCTTCCTCGGATTCCAGGAACGGAACGCGCGGCACCACCTCGACACGCGCCGTCAGTTCGGCGCCAAACGCCACGTCCTCTCCATGAGTCGCCGCCTGATGCACCTCCACTGCGAGCACATTTGTGCCGATGACGAGGTTCGTCATGGCAAGGCTCGGTACGAGGCGAATCGACGCGTTCCCCGCGGCAGACGAGGCGACGTTCGTGTAGGAGATCGGCCCGGCCGGCATGTTGAAACGATTCACCTCCATCCCGTTGAGGTAGAACACCGCGCCGTCATCGACGATGTGCCGCATCGAGAGGGCGAGAATTTGCGGCACGCCTGTGTGGACGAAAGTCGCTCGGAAATAATGCGTGGTCGGTCCAAAGTTGATCACCGTATTGCGCGGTATCTGTAGATTGTTCGTGTTGTTGTAGAGCAGCGCGGCGCCGGAAGGCCATTGCGTGTCGTCGTAGCCCGGAAAACGCCAGCTCGTCCCGAGGTCCAGATCCCCGTCATGATACTTCCACACGTTGGTGAATGTGATCACTACGTTCGAACCAATTGCCGCCGGCACTTCGAGTCGTGGCGGCGCGTGATAAATGATCTCGTTGATGACCACGTCTTCACTCAAGGTGAACGAGTTCGCCGCGCCAAAGGTTGTGGCGTTCGGCGTCAACCATTCGCGCGCTGTTGAGCGAGCGCGCGGTCGCTCGTGGACTTCCACGGAATCCACGATGGCGCCGTCGAGCCGGACAAGGAACAATTTGTCTCCGGTCGCTGCGGAGAATCCGAGTGTTCCCTGGGCGAGAGTAAGCAATGCGCCCGGGGCGAGCGTTTGAGTTGCAAACGTGAACTCTGCGTCCGCGGAACCGCCGGTGCGTCGAATCCTGTAACCGGCGAGATTCAGCATCTGTGCTCCGGAATTCAGCAATTCGATCTGAAACGGGTTCGCCAGCGCGGCGGAAATCTCATTGAACGACAGATGTTCCGGATCAAAATCCGAATCCGGCCTCGGCGTTATCTCGGCGCGCAGTTCGACCGCAAACATCATGTCAGTGTCGCTTAGCGCTGCCGATTGGTGCACCTCAGCCGCCAGCACATTCGCCCCGCGCTGAAGGTTCGTAACCGCCAACACTGTAGAGCCAGTGAAAGTCGCGTTCCCCACGGGGTTTGCCGGTGTGCCGTAAGTGATCGTTCCCCCCGGCATATTGATCCGGCGCACTTCGATGCCGTTCAGATAGAACGCCGCACCGTCATCGATCGCCGCGTTCAAGTAAAGAGTCGCCCGTCCGGGTTCGCCGCCAAAATTAAACCGTTTTCGGAAATAGTATGTCGTCGCTCCAACCGGGACCTGCGTCCGGCGCAGGTCTGCGTCGCGAAAGAGCTGCACCTCGCTGAGGCCGACGAAGCGATTGTCGCCTCCGGGGAAATTCGTGAGTTTCTCCAGCCTTACGAATCGCGCCGTCGTGCCGCCCATCGGGATCAACTCGGAAAAATCGGTTTGAGTGCCCGGCGCTTTGGTAAATGTTTGTCCAGCGATCAGCATGGACAGCGCGCCGGTCGACATTCCGGAAAGGATGTCCGCGCGCGACACTCCGCGCGACAGCAGTTGCGGCTGCCCGGGAAGAGTTTCGTTGTAGTTCCACACTTTCATCCAGCGTAACGGGTGCGCCGCGCCCAGATCGAATTGAATCCACGCGTTGGTGTCATTCGGCCCCACAAACGTTCCGTTGTTAAGCCACATGCTGTCTGCCGGCGTAATCACGTGCGCGTTGCCGACCAGTCCCGCGCCATTGACCGCGTTGCTCGCGTAGCGTCGATCGGCAAGATATTGGGACGAGGCGGTCGCGGTGATCGTGGTAATGCGTTCCGGCGGCAAGTCGTCAATCGTTCCGCTGCCGGCATAGATAGCTGCCGCGCCGCTGGGCCATGAGGCGTCGTCAAATCCCGCATCGCGCCATCCCGTTCCGAGGTCCGCTCCGCTCGAGTTGTATTTCCACTCGTCGTTGACACCGATAAGTGTGCGGGTTTCCACCGGTTGTGCCGGAGCGACGAGCGCCGTGAGGCCAGCACCAAAAGTCATTCCTCCGTCCGTGGCGGCGTGCTGATGTACTTCTATAGCCAGCACGTTCGTCCCGCGAACAAGGTTCGTTGCCGCCAACGTAATCCCACTGATGATGGGCGTATCGATGACCATGCTCAGAGCCGGCGTCCAGTAATCCACCGGGCCGCCGGGCATGTTGTGGCGATATATTTCTGCGCCGTTGAGGTAAAGCACCGCGCCATCGTCCACAGCGAGGTCGAGCTTGAGCTCTGCTCGCGCAGGGTCTTCGTTAAAGACAAACGCGTTGCGGAAATAATAAGTGAACGGCCCAAAAGGCAGCTCGGTCGTGCGCAACTCATCATTACTCGTGAGCCGTCCGTCGCCCGAGTAGTAGACGGCGCTCTCCGGCATTGCGAAATCCAGCGGGGTTCTTGTTTGCGCCGCGAGTTGTGCGACCTGCGCCGCTGTGAGCGGCTGGTCCCAGATAGCCACGTCATCGATCGTAGCCGTGGCGAACCCGCCGCCGTCACCGGCCCACGCTCCGATTGAGAGCGCGGTCGCCGGCCCGTTGTTCATCCCTGCTCCTGCAGCCGAGCCTTGCGGCGCTCCGTCGACGTACAACGCGCTGCCGCTGTTCGCGAACGTGACGGCAATGTGATGCCAGTTGGTTCCCACCGCTGTCGTGCCGGTGATAAGTACCGGTGCCGGTCCGCCCGATTGACGCCACACGACGCGCGCCGTCGCCGGGCTCGCCGTGTTTAGTGCGATGATGTTATCCGAGAACATCCCGTTTGCCTGGCGCGCCAGCACGGCGCCGAACGTGCTGCAGCAATCGGCGTCCTGCACGCCGTTCCACTTCACCCACATGCTGATCGTTCCTGCCGGTGCCGCGTTGAGCCCGCCGCCGCCGGCAACACTCACGTGCTGCGATGGCCCGCCAAACGCCAGCGCGCCGCCGGGCTGATTGTTCCGGTCGTTCGCCGCGCTCACCGCTCCCATCAGCGTTCCTGACGTGCCGCGCGTCGCCGTCGCGTTGCCATCGAACGTCCAGTACGAAACCAACGTCGCGTTGTTGCGTCCGGCCCAATTCGTGTCGTCGTAATTCGGCTGGCGCCACGCGGTCCCGAGATCCGCGCCGGAGGCCTCGAAGCGCCACAACGCGTTGAGTGGAATGAGAGGGCGTGGCGAAGCCGTTTGCGCGGCTGGAAAATTACGCGTGCCGGGCGTTCCATCGACCAGGACGCTGGAAGCCCAATGCTCCGGGTCTGCGCTCGTGGAATCCGGGTTGCGCTTGGCCAGTGTCGCGCCGGAGCCGTCCGCCGCCACCGGCCACTTCCCCTGGTCGCGATACTCGAAACGGTCCATCACGCGATCGTTGCGGTCGCGCAACGTCAGCGTGCCGCGCGAATTATTCAGCCGGCCACTGAAGGGCCCAACCACATTTGTGATCCCCGCCCACGCCCGGAGCGCGGGCGGGTCGCTCGCGATGACGATGTGTCCCTGGCCTAAAATGATGGTGCCTTCGGGAAACGTGTATTCCACTTCGCCGCGGATCGACCATGCGGAGAGGTCGATGTCGACCGCCATCTGGTTATGCAACTCGATCCACTCCGAGGCCGACTCATTCGTCGCCGGATGGTAATGGACCTCGTTGAACACGACGACGCTATCGACGGCAGAGGCGGTGATGCTCGCGAGCAACAGGTAAAGCACGACAATTCGCTGCATAAAAACGTCCGGGACGGGAGCTATTCCGCCGCACTTTGGGTTACGCTGCAAGGGTGAATGGGCCAGCCACCGCACTCAAGTCTTTTCGTCCGCGATCGCCTGGTTTGTCGTGCGGCCTCGGCGCCGTGTCGCTTACGATTGGGTCCGTGCGGTCAGTATCGCGGCACGTCGCAATGCAGGAAAATGGTCGGACTCCCTTCGTCCTCCACCAGAGCGACGCTCTCGATGGCCCAACTTCCTTTTGGGCGCTCCGTCGCAATCACAATTTCAGTATTGCGATCTACACCGTCCAGTTCCTCCAGCAATTCTCCAACTGTCATGACAACAGTTTGCGTCAGATCTCCGTCCCCGCAAGCATAACAAAAGTAATCAGTGATCAGTATTTGGGGGGAGTGATCAGTGAATGGTCCGGGAAAGCAACGGAAGGCCGCGCGGGCAATTGACGGGGCAAGAGGAAGGGGTAGGATTGAATGAGACACCGAACAACTCTGTGGGCACACACGGGTTCGCAATGAAGACCTGCACCTACTGCGGCCGAGAAAACGATGACACAAGCGGCACATGCCAGGGATGCGGCGTGGAGTTCAGTGCAGGTGCGCCAGTGCATCCGGTGGCAGCTTCACGCATCCCCCAGTTTGTGCGGCACGACCTCATGCTTGGGTGGCGGGATAAGTTTCGGGTCATCGCCTGTATTCTTGTGTTTCCAGCCATGCCCGGCTTTCTGCTATGTGGCCAGCACTTTTGCAAGTGCGGCCATCTCGCGCACGGACCGTATCCGGTATGGTATAGTCCGTCTGACCACTTCTGGATCTTCGGTTTTTGTGGCGCGGCGATTCTCAGCATTTGTTCTTCTCATCCATGGCGCATTCTTTTTGCGAGTTTACTCACGGGTTTAACCTTTCACCGTTTGCTTCTGAACAGCGTGTTCGGCTTCGTCGTTGATCTGCCGATTCTTTTCGCTGTCGGTTGGTTGGCGTCCCGCGGCCCGGGGCGGAAACACACGAGAGATGAGGGACAGCCACAGCTGCACGCCCTATGAGCGGGACCCACGTTCAAACAATGAATCTGACGCTGGTGCCGCAGACGCGCGAGGAGGTTCGCGCATACATTGAACAGATGCAGCCTCACGAAAAGGCGCAACTTTCACGGGACTGGCTGGCGGTGCTTGACGGTTCGACCCCGGTCGATCCGTGGATTCATGGCTTCACGCTCGTGCATCGGGCCAGCAGTAGTGTCATCGGCAGGTGCGGCTTCAAGGGGCCTCCTGGAGCCGATGGCGTGGTGGAAATTGCGTATGGAGTCGATCCCGAGCACCAGGGCAAAGGGTATGCGACGGAAGCCGCCGCCGCACTGACAAGCTACGCGTTCGCCAACGGGCCCGTGCGCGTAGTTCGCGCGCACACTCTCCCGGAAGCGAACGCCTCGACCCGGGTTTTGACCAAATGCGGCTTCCATCGGGTCGGAGAGGTGATCGATCCTGAAGACGGATTGGTGTGGAGGTGGGAGAGGAAACAGTGAAGCGGATTGTTTTGGGACGCTAGGCGGCTCGACACGTCGCGACAGATCGGCCAGAATCCGAAAGTACATGAAGACACCAATCGCAGTCACACTGATCATCATGGGAGGGTTGTTGGTCATGATGCCGGCACTCGCGGACTTCCTGTATCAGCGCAACGTCGTAGCCCTGCTTGCAACGTCGCGTTTCGAGAGCGTGACGCTGGCCGGACAGATGAGCGAGCTGTACCGATTTGGCTGCTGGTTAACTGGCAGCGGGATGGTTGGCGTCGCAGTGCTTTGTTCTGTATTCCGCGGGAAACAAGCAAATGAGCACGCGAGCGCGGCCACGCAAACGGCCCAGGTGCTTGCGCACGGCAAGCCATTGTAAGCGGTGCGCCTTGTGGCGGGGCCGTCGCTGAGAACATTTACGACATGATGTCTCAGGTTCCCGGAAAGTTTGTACTGACATCGGATGTCCCCATTCAGACAAGACGAGCGCAGGCAGTAGATGCGCAGCTTGCAGAGGCGTTGCGAAGCACCTGCAAGGGGAACAGGCACATTGCCGCTTGTTACTTGTTGGATGGGCGCAGACCAGATACAGGGGAGGTAGCGTTGTTTATCGCCGTGACGCTCGATGATGAGGTGGCTCACATGGATGCAGTCGCACAACAGTTTCAGGCCATGTTGCAACGCTTTCCCACTCAGGCCAGCAAGACCCTCATCATGTCTTCTGCACAATTCGCTCAGGAGCATGCTGGCGCAGAGTTCCATGTCAGACGAACTCGGCGAGGGCGGCGCACGCTGGCGCTTGTGCTTTCTCCGCTTGCGCTGTCGTTTTTGTGGTGCGCATTTGTTGACCAGGAACCTTTTGGCGCGTTCGTATTGGGCTTATTGTTCACAGTTTTGTTTGGCGCTATCGCGCTCGGAGCGTGGCTGGTGAGAAGGTTCGGCGAGAAGAGGCTGAAGGAGACAGTTCCATGAAACAGCATTCACGAGTAACAGCGTTGTTGTTCCTGGTTCTTTATGGTGTTGCACTTCGGGCAAGCGGCGCAGGGTCTGAAAGCAACCAGCTTTTCAGGCTGGACGAACATTCGGCGAAGGGGTTGGAGATCCAGTGCAGCCCTGCGTGAATTTGAATATGAAGTCACAGCCTCGGAGAAGGTGCCATAAAGCTGATCGCGCCGCCACCTGATTGACGCCTGCAGGCCGCTCCGAAAGCAGTCAATTACAAGGACGCGTCTGATCGGCGCCTGACGTGCCAAGCCACTGACTTTGCAAACCGCGGACGAGGGCGCGGAGATCGACGTACGTCGCCGGCTTTGTGAGAAACGCGTCCGCCTTGAGTTCGCGAGCCCGGATGCTGTCGCCTTCCCGTTCCAAACCGGTAAACATGACGATGGGAAGATGCCGCAAAGCCGACTCACGCCGAAACAAGCGCAGGAGTTCAAAGCCGGAAATGTCGCACAGTGTCGAGTCGAGGAGCATGAGTGCTGGCACAGTCCGGGTATCGGCCATGTGCTGGACGGCCTCATGCCCGGTCCCCGCAACGATTACCGGGTGGGTGACACCCTCGTCGCGGAAAGCCCACAGCAAAAGATCCACATCTGTGGCGCAATCCTCGACGATAAGAATAGGGGCCTTCTGCACAACGTTACTTTGTATGGTGGATCAAAATCTGCGGTGTGACTTAAGCCACACCTCCCGTCCGGGCAGCTTGCACCGAGAGCCAATGACTCCACAGTCGAGCGCACTTTGCGCACGCGCGCAATCAGCGTCCACTAAAAAGTTGAGGTTTTTCCTGCATGCCGTAAACCTGAATAGCTATTAGACTCGGCGCACCCGCTCATGAAAATGCTATTTTCCTCTGATGACATCAGAAAGATCGGATTGGTCAGGAGCGCGCTGGATGACGCGGCCATTGCATACGACTTTCGGAACGAGACGATACCTTATCCCGGAGCGATCTTTCATCCGGAGGTTTGGATTGTCGAAGACAGCGACTTTGCCAGGGCTTGCGAGTTGCGTGATGCGGTTACGAAGCTGCGGGAAGTACCGGAGGCCGCGTGGACTTGTGCTTCGTGCGGAGAGCAGTTGGAGGGACAGTTCAGTTCGTGTTGGAAGTGTGGAGCCAATCGAAATGTCGACACCTAACCATGTGCGCTACAGCGTGGCTGTAGGGCTCGCGTTTATTGCGGTTACGAATCCAGGCAGGGCATACTTCTCCGTCAGGTGCCTCTGCAGCGCGGTCCGCTCGATGGCCGACAACGCCCGGTCGTAAAAGTCTTTTCAGGGCAAGTAAGGCTTGAGGTTTAGGAAAAACCTGCCACGACCGCGCCGCCGGCAGGGAATCGCCCAACAAGAAATCGACGGGCGTTGGACCGTTAGCACTGGAATCTCCGAAACAGCTAGAACCCTCGATTTAGAAGGCTCTTTCGGTCAATCGAACTATTGGTCCTGCGTCCCTGTTACAAACAAGATCCAGAACCGTGGTACCGCCCCTGCTATGCGGGTTTCGAGGCGATGTGCGCCTCAATAGCGTGGTTCCGTAAATGGCTGTGGTCGGCTGGTTAATGTGCGAAGGATTTCGCGCACGCCAGAGGTCAGCCGCTTCGTGTAACCCAACGACATGTCCCTCCAGGCACAGAGCATGGAAGGGGTGCATCCATCATAAATCAGTCAACTATATGAAACATAAAACCAATCGTTTGGTGGCAACGCACAGTTCTGTGCAAGTGGTCTGTTGTTGTGCTCTCCTGGCAATGGCGCTTTGCGCCGGAGACGCCTTCGGTCAAAAGGCGAATGATGTCGCCGTCACACTCAAAGCCCAGAAAGTCTTGCGAACCAAGGAGGGGAAGGAAGTGCTGCAGGTGGCCGACCGCGCCATGCCTGGCGAGATCATTCAGTATGATGCTCTTTACAAAAACCAGAGCAGCAGCAGCGTGCGCCAACTGGAACCGACGCTCCCGATCCCTGCTGGGCTCGAGTACATCCCCGACTCCGCGAAGCCGGCGCCGGCCAGGGCCAGTCTCGACGGAAAGAGTTTTGCGCCGATTCCTTTGATGCGCCAGGTCACTCTTCCAAGCGGTGAAACGAAGCAGGAGCAGATTCCCTACTCCGAATACCGCGCGCTGCGCTGGGACCTCGGCAACCTGGATGCGGGGAAGACGGCGTTAATTTCTGCGCGCGCGAAACTCGTCCTGAAGTAACCCGAGAATTTGAAAGAGCCCTGACATGAGCATACAAATTTTTTCAAAGTCGATCGCGGCGCTGCGGCGTCGCAGTAACACGATCGTGCGCAGTGGAACGCCGTCGCTTCTGGCCGCATTGCTTTTGCTGTCCATCACGACGCTGGTGGAATCCGCGCCGCCACCCGCGGGCACGAGCATCGGCAACCAGGCATCCGCGACCTATACTGACGCGAGCAACACGCCGCGTTCGACGACGTCCAACGTCGCCATCACTATCGTGCAGCAGGTCGGCAGCTTCACGCTGACGGCGGATGGGGCGCGATTCGCCGCACCGGGCGGACAGGTCTACTACCCGCACACCGTGTTGAATACCGGGAACGGGATCGACACGTTCAACCTGAGCGTGGCGAACAACGCTTCGGGCGATAACTTTGACCTCACGTCGCTCTCTTTATACGCGGACGGAAACGGAGACGGTTTGCCGGACAACGCGACGCCTATTACGACCACCGGGCCGCTCGCTTCCGGCGCCAGCTTCCGTTTTGTGGCGATGGGTATCGTTCCCGCCACGGAAACTGCGGGACGCGTTGCCGTCATCACGGTCACCGCCAGTGGCACTGCCACCCCAACGCCGGCCCCGGCGCAGATTAACACCGACACGACGACCGTTACGGCCAACGCTGTGGTGAACGTCACCAAGGCGCTGAGCGCAAACTCCGGACCGCCTGGCAGTGGGCCTTACACCGTAACGCTGACATATAACAACGTCGGCAACAGCAGCGCTACCAACCTCATGCTCACGGATCTTCTACCGGCCGGAATGAGCTACGTGCCGAACAGCGCGCGCTGGAGCGTTACCGGCGGCACCGTGCTGACGGATGCGAACGGCGCCGATGTACAGGGCACCGCACCGGACACGATCATTTATGACTTCGGCGCCTCGGTGGCCGGTCGCGTCACCGCCGTCATTGCGCGGGTGATGCCCGGCCAATCGGGAACGCTGACATTTCAAATCACGATCCCGGCTTCGACGCCCGCAGGTCTGCTGCAGAATACGGCGAGCTTTACTTATGATCCCGGCACGGGGACTCCCGTCGGACCATTCAACAGCAATACAGCGGACTTTACCGTCATCCAGAATGTCTCCGTCACGCTGACCGGCCAGACCATTACCAGTGCGGCCCAGGGCGGCACGGTTGTGTTCACGAACGTTGTCCAAAACACCGGCAACGGAATCGACACATTCGACATCACGATGGCCAATTTCACGTTCCCTGCCGGAACGACATTCAACCTCTTCCAGAGCGATTCCAACACGCCGCTGGTCGACAGCACAGGCAACGGCACACCGGATACGGGCCCCCTGACGCCCAACCAGACCTATCAGGTCATTGTGCGAGTCACGTTGCCGGGAGGAACGGCGGGTGGCGGCCCCTACAGCGCGCAAAAGACCGCTCGTTCGCGCGCGGACAATACCGTCTTCGCAAGCGCCAACGACGTGCTGACGACGATCAGCACGAACACCGTTGACGTTACGGCGAATGCTCCGTTGCCAGGGGGCGCGGGCGTGGGCGCGGGACCCGAAGCGGCGGCGGTTGTCAGCAACACGGGCACGCCGGGTGCGACAACGAGATTCACGCTGTATGTGAACAACACCAGCACGTCGGCGGATTCGTATGCCCTGGCTGCGAGCACTGATTCGACGTTCGCGGGGTTAACTCTTCCTGCGGGTTGGACTGTTGTTTTCCGCAATTCCGGCAACGCCGTGATTACCACTACTGGTGTGATTCCTGCCGGAGGCAATTCGCTCGTGTATGCGGATGTCACCCTTCCGCTGAGCGCGACGCCGGGGGCGACGCAGATTTATTTCCGCGGCATGTCTCCCACCACGACCGCCGCCGACGTTCTGCACGCAGCCGTTCTCGTGAACGCCTCGCGCAATCTGATACTCGCTCCGAACAACAGCGGAACCGTGTTCCCTGGAGGGACCGTGGTCTACGCGCATCTGCTGGTCAACAACGGCAACATGGTCGAAGGCGATGGTGTTGGTAGCACGGTGAACCTCTCGCTCAGCCATTCACAAGTGGGCTGGAGTTCAATCATCTACTTCGACGCTGATAACGACGGCGTCGCGGGTCCAACTGATCCGGCGGTGACGGATCTGAGCTTCGTAAGCGGCGGTGGCGCCGGTATTGCCCCCGGCGAATCGATCCGGTTGCTCGTCAAAGTCTTTGCGCCGCCCGGCGTGGCGCTCGGCACGATCGACGGGCTTAGCTTCACGGCCACGACGGTGAACGGGACGCATACAACTCCCGTCCCGCCGCCGACAACGGTCACGGACACCACCACAGTCATTTCGGGTGACGTGACCATGATCAAGGAACAGGCGCTCGATGCCAACCTTGACGGCTCGCCAGATGGACCGTACAGCGCGGCGCAGATCACTACGGGCGCTCTGCCGGGCCGCAGCATTCGCTATCGCATCACGGTGACGAACGTCGGCAGCGCTCCGGCCACATCGGTGCGGGTGTTCGACACGACACCGGCTTACACGACATACACCACTACCGGTCCGGCGGCTACCACCGTCGGTACGGTAACCGTGTTTCCGGCCAACGGAGTCAATGGCCCGCTTGAGTTCGATCTTGGCACGTTAAACCCGGGCCAGTCGGCGGTGATCACATTCGGCGTCATTATAACCCAATAGCACTCACGCAGCTTCGGCTGCGACGACCGAATTGCGCCAGCCGTAGCTGACCGAAGTTTCAGCTACGGCTGAGTGCTTAATGAAGGTGACCGGATGGGAATGCCAGCGCGCACAAAAACTGGAGGCGGCGAGTGGCGGCGGACGGCCAGATGCCCATGCTGACCACCCGCGCCAACCATTCCCGGCACAGCATCTGTGCGCTGCTGTGCCTGATATTTGTCCTCGTGCTGACGCAAACAAGCGCTGGCGCCGTTCGTGAAATCATTAACCGCTCTGAGGCAGAGTTTCTGAATCCTCTCGGGCATTGGAACTCGTTCACCTCCGCGCCCGTCAGCGTCCTGATCACGGACCAGCCAACGGGTTTGTTCATCCAGAAGGCGGCCTCGAGGCAAACTGCAGAACCAGGAGACTTCCTCGATTATACGCTGCAAATCAGGAACGTCAGCAGTAACGCGATGTCCAGGGTTACGGTCACCGATTCGCTTCCCGCGGGATTCGCCTACCAGCGCAGCACGAGTCGATTCAATGGCACTCGCGCCCGCGACCCGACCGGCGGAGCAGGTCCGCGATTGGAATTTGACGTCGGCCCTCTGGCGTCCGGTGAGACCGCTTCACTCACGTATCGAGTGTTGGTCGGTCCCGGTGCTCCCGAGGGCGATGCCGTGAACAGGGCACGGGCCACGAGCGATGGCCATCTTCGCGTTGTCAGCAACGTCGCGGAAAGCCGCGTCCACGTCGGGGGTGGTGTCTTCACCGACCGCGGTATCATCTTTGGCAAGGTGTTCGTGGATCCGAACACGAACCGCGTTCAGGAAGCGAATGAGCCCGGCGTGCCGGGCGTGCGCATCTATCTTGAGGACGGAACGTACGCCGTCACCGACAGCGAAGGTAAATACAGCTTGTATGGACTGCGGGCCCTGACACACGTCGCCCGGGTGGACAACACGACGCTGCCTCCTGACGCGAAGCTCTTTCCGCTCTCGAACCGTCACTCCGATCGGGGAGACTCGCAAATGATCGATCTTCAGCGCGGAGAGTTTCACAAGACGGACTTCGCGCTGTGTTCTCCCGCGGAAACGACGATGCGCGAGATCAAACGTCGGCGAAGCATCGCCGACGCAAACACGGCCGAAACAGAGGCCACGTTGAAGGTCCAGCTTACGCCGGATGGCGTCCCAATTTCGCGAGGCGACCCGAGAGGTTTGCCGGCGAGCGGAGTCATTGGCGGGGGCGTCAATGGAGGACCTGCGGCCGGCACTCTTACTCCCGTGAAACCGGCACCGAACCCCGCAGGGACATCTTCGAAGTCGAGTTCCACAACCACAAACGCGCCGCATTTTGAAACCCTGTTTCCGGCAGATAGCCTGAACGCCGCCAACTCGAATCTGCCGACGCTACCTATTGGCGATCAGACTACGCCACCCCTGGACCCCGCGATTACCAATCTCAATAATTTCGTCGGTTTCGTCGATCTCAAGGAGGGCGATACGTTGCCCATGGCCCAATCGACCGTCCGCGTCAAAGGCATCCAGGGCGGAAAACTCACGCTCCTTGTCAACGAGAATGAAATTCCCGAGAGCCGCATCGGCCGACGCCTTTCGATTCAGGAAAAACAACTCGAGATCCTCGAGTTTGTCGGCGTGCCGATGAACCCGGGCACAAACCTGTTGCATGTGAAACAATCGGATGCGTTCGGGAACGTTCGCGCCATGAAATCCATCGTGGTGATCGCGCCGGACAAGCTGGCCCGCATTCACGTGGTCCTGCCCAAAAGGGAACAGCAGGCCGATGGTCGCGCGGTCGTTCCGATTCGCGTCGAGATGCGCGATGCGCGAGGCGTCCTCGTCACTTCGCGAATGCCACTAACCCTCGAAGCCTCACTCGGTGAGTGGCAGGTGAAGGATCTCGATCTCACTGAACCCGGAACGCAAGTATTCATTGAGGGTGGGGCAGGGGAGTACGCTTTGCTCGCGCCCCTGGAACCGGGCGACTCTACCATCCGCGTCAGCAGCGGAGTTCTAAAATCCGAAGTCGTGCTTCCCTTTCTGCCCGATCTTCGTCCCCTCATTGCTGCTGGTATCCTCGAAGGGCGCGTTAACCTCAACAAGTTGAAATGGGGATCAATCATGCCTGCTCGCTCTCGTGACGGATTCGAGGAGGAATTGAAATCATTCTCGCTCGACAAAGATGATGGCCGCCTCACCGCCGCCGGGCGCGCTGCCTTTTTCCTTAAGGGAAAAATCAAAGGGGAATATTTGCTGACCGCGGGCTTTGACTCGGAAAAGGAAACGCGCGAACGACTCTTTCGCGACATACAGCCGGACGAGTTCTACCCGGTCTACGGCGACTCGGCGACGAAGGGATTCGATGCCCAGTCAACCGGGCGCCTCTACGTGCGCATCGATAAGAAGAAATGCTATTTGCTTTACGGCGATTTCATCACCGCCTCGCAGTCCGAGGCACGGTCCCTTGGCAACTACAGCCGAAGTCTTACCGGGATTCGCGAGCACTACGAGAAGAGCCGCATCGCCGGAAATCTCTGGGCCAGTCACGACAGCTCTCGGCAGATCATCGAGGAAGTGCCTGCCAACGGAACTTCAGGCCCCTACTTTTTCCGCACTGCCGATGGCATCGTGAACAGCGAGAAAGTCGAGATCATCACCCGCGATCGCGACCAACAGGCGATAATCCTCCAGACCGTTCCGATGAGTCGCTTCACTGATTACGAATTCGAGCCGTTCAGCGGACGCATTCTGTTCAAAGCGCCCGTCGCGAGCCTGGACCCGAATCTCAACCCTGTTTCCATTCGCGTCACTTACGAAGTGGACCAGGGCGGAGATGAGTTCTGGGTCTATGGCGCCGATGCCCAGGTGAAGGCGACGTCATGGCTCGAAGTTGGCGGCGCTGCCGTGCGCGATGAGAATCCATTGGGCCACTACGGGCTCTACAGCGCGAACACCACGGTCAAAGTGGCTCCGAAAACATTCGTCATCGGCGAGTTCGCGCAGAGCGATACGGAGTTCTCCGATGGACACGCCGGGCGCGTCGAGTTGCGACATCAGGACAACAAGACGGATGCGCGCATCTATTATGGACGCGCCGAAAGCACCTTCAGCAATACCGCGGCGATCCTCTCCGCTGGTCGCACCGAGGCAGGAGGCAAAGTTTCCTACCGAATCGCCTCCAACACGCGCCTCGTAGGACAGGCATTGCTCACTGAGTCTCTCGCCAATGACGGAGAGCGCAAAGGGGTTCGTTTCGATGTCGAGCACACATTCGCCAATCAGGTGCGGCTCGAACTGGGCGGACGTCACAGTACAGAAACCGCCAATCCAGCCAGCCCCAGCACAGTCGGCGTTTCGCCCAACGAAGTCACAAGCCTCCGCGCGCGGCTGGCTGCGCCTGTTCCAAAGTTGAAGGGCGCTTCGGTTTACGGCGAATACGAAAACGATGTCGTCGAACCGGACAAGCGCCTCGTCGCCATTGGCGGAGATTATCAGGTCCACACCAAGACCCGTCTCTATGCGCGCCACGAATTTATCAATGCCCTCGGCGGTCCGTTCGAGCTCAACACGGTGCAACAGCGACACGCCACGTTGATCGGCCTCGACACTGCTTACATGAAAGACGGTTCTCTCTTCAACGAGTACCGCATGCGTGACGCAATTTCGGGACGTGAAGCCGAGGCTGCCACCGGGCTGCGCAACAAGTGGAATCTCGCGGAAGGACTGCGCTTGAACACAACGTTCGAACGCATCTCACCGGTCCACCGTGCCGAGCAAAACGAGGCGACCGCGGCCACCGGCGCTATCGAGTACACTCGCAATCCCGACTGGAAAGGCACCGCTCGCCTCGAACTCAGAACCAGTGAGCCAAACGACAGCCTCCTCAATACGTTTGGCTACGCTCGCAAACTTGATGAGGACTGGACTTTCCTCGGCCGCACGATTCTTTACCTCGTCGACAACAAAGCCCCCGCCGCGGGCGACAGGGCGCAAGCGCGTTTGCAGGCCGGCCTCGCGTGGCGGCAAACGCGCACCGATCGTTGGAATGCCCTCGGCAAGTACGAATACAAATACGAAGACGACGCCTCGCTCCCGAACGCGCAGGACCGGCGCGTCCACATGCTGCTCCTCGATGTCAACTTCCAGCCTGCGCCCGATTGGATCCTGAGCGGACATTATGGCGGCAAACTCGCCTTTGAAGAGTCCAACGGGATTGATGGCATTTCTGATGCCCATCTTTTTGCCGCGCGCGTGACGTACGATCTGACCCGCCGCTGGGATGTCGGACTCTCCACCCGCATGTTGTTCAGCAGCCGTGATTCTGCCGTGCGATTCGGCGTCGGCCCGGAGGTGGGCCTTCGGCTTCGTGACAGTGTGCGAATTGCGTTCGGCTACAACCTCTTTGGCTTCCGCGATCGCGACCTCTCCTCCGAAGAGTACACCGATCACGGGATCTATGTCGCCTTGCGGCTGATGTTCGATGAGTCGCTGTTCGGCTTGCGAAAGGAGGCCAGACCATGACGAAACTCATTCATCGCGGCTCGAACAGGTGGATGCTCCCCAGCCGCTGGCTTTACGTCCTCCTGGCGTTGCTGCTCTGCTGTCCCTTTGGTTTTGCCCTTGTTATCACGCGAACCTCGTCGCCGATCTTTTACCTCGATACGAGCATCACCCCGCAACTCCAGGGCATGTACGTCTCGTATCAAGTCAGCAATAACGACGGGACAAGCTATCCCGACCTTTGGGTCCGCATCGACAGCTTCAGCGGCGGCGTGATCTCGCTCGGTCCGAACGAAGACGGCCTCGTTCATCTCGGCCCACTCGCTCCCGGCCAGACCAAAACAGCTTTCTTCTTTCTGCAGGCCAGCGGAGAGACCGCGCTGCCCCAGACACATGCCGTTCGCGTTTATCCAACGCGCCCTCCTGCGGCGGCGTTGACCAGCACCAGTTTCAGCATGACGTCGATGGAGACGATCCAGGCGAACGCGAACAAAGTTGTAACGGTGGTCACAGGCCCATCGCCACCGCAACTCGGCGGCATTGTTACCATGACTGTTACCGGTGACGGAGGCACCATCGGAGCAGCGCGCATTTTGTCCTTTAATCCAGCCGCTTACCTGGACTGGCGGGCCGATGCATTCGAGTTGATCAGCAGCTCGATTACACTCTCCGGAGGAAACACCGGCACTTACGACGACCAGCTTCTGATTATTGCGGGTTCGTCCAGCGCCACGGAGTACGTCGCTGTCTATCGATTCCGGGCTGTCAGCATGACAACGGCGCCGACAACCATCAGTCCCATTTCCTACATCAGCAGTGGCTCGCCGATCAAGCATACCACTACAGGCAACTACGGCAGCATCCCGCCGATGTTGCCCACGGACAACCGTCTGACCATCGGTAAGCAAAGCAGTCTCACGGAATTGTTCGGCCCGGGCACCGTCGGCTTCACGATCAATGCCACCAATAGCGGAACGGTCGAAGCGATCCTCGAGGACTTCCTGGATACCTTGCCGGCCAACCCGGCGGCGCTCAGCTATGTCAGCGGATCGTCCCGCTTCAACGGCGTTCCTATCAGTGACCCTGTCGTGTCCGGATCAACGCTGACGTGGGTCGGCACATTCACGTTGCCTGCAGGCGCCTCCCGCGCGTTGACCTTCAATGTCTCGGTGCCGGCCGTCTCAGGCAGTTATACCAACCGCGCTGTCGCCCATGTCGGCAACACGCAGGTCGATACGACTCTCAACGCAGCCGACAACGCTCCCGCGCTGGCGACCTTCACCTTCGGGCAGTTGACCGTGTCGGGATTCGTTTACCACGATCTCAATCGCAATTCACAAAAGGAAACCACCGAAGGCGGAACCGGCCTCGCGCTCTTTGCCAAGCTCGTTCCAGCCTCGAATCCCACGGGCCCGGCTCTGCGGGCGGTTGCGGTCACTAACAGCTCTGGCGCTTACGCCTTCGCCGGCGTCACTCCCGGCACCTGGTCCATCGTCATTGATAACAACAACAACCTTGCTGATGTCACTCCAAACATTCCGGCTGGTTGGATCGGCACCGAGCAGCCCACGCACATACGCAACAATGTTCTCGTCACCGCGGCGGATGTCGCAAACCAGAACTTTGGTCTGCTCAACGGAACAACGGTGATCGGCCGCAGTTTCAATGACAACGGCAACGGTGGCGGCACCGCCAACGATGGCCTCATCAACGGCGGTGAACCAGGATTACCCGGCAATCAAATCCGGCTCACCGATTCCAGCGGCACAACCATTTACGATTCAACCGTTAGCGGTCCATCCGGCGATTTCTCTCTCTTCATTCCGGGTACGATTGCGCCCGGCACGCAATTGAAAGTCATGGAAGTCAATACCTCCGGACACATCTCGACTGGAGGCAGCCCGGGCAATTCCGGCGGGACATACGATCGAGCGACCGATGCCATCACCTTCGCATTCCTTGGCACGAATTATCAGGCTCTTCAATTCGGCAATGTCGCTGAAAATAATTTTCTGAACGATAGCCAGCAGACCGGCTTGCCCGGCTCGTTTGTCTTGCACTCCCATACGTTCATCGCGAATAGCGCGGGCCAGCTTTCCTTCAGCCTGGTCGGCGTGCCAAACCCGAGCATCGCGGGTTGGACTCCGGTGATGTACCTCGACGCAAACTGCAATGCGCAGGTGGAACCAACCGAACAGGCGATTGCTGCTCCGTTGTCCGTCGTGGCGGGCCAGCAGATTTGCATCCTCATCAAGGACTCCATTCCGCTGACAGCCCCCTTCAACGCTCAACACCAGATCACCATCACCGCGGATTTTCAGTACGCGGGCGCAAACCCGTCACTCTCGCGCATTCTCACCCGCACGGCCCTGACCATCGTCGGCAACCCGTCGAGCGCCGGTCTCGCCCTCGCGAAATCCGTCGACAAACAAACTGCTCTCCCCGGCGAAACGCTGGTCTACACCATCACTTATTCCAACAACAGCAGTGAACCGCTGAACAACATCGTCGTCTTCGACAGCACTCCGGCGTTTACCACTTTCCTGAGTGCGGCCGCTGGCGCGTTGCCCGCCAACTTGTCCAGCGTGGTAATCTCCTCCCCAGGTGCGGGCAACTCAGGACCCATGCAATGGAATTTCACAGGCACGCTCGCCCCGGGCCAAACAGGCACCGTCACCTTCAGCGTCCTCGTCTCTCAGTGAGACATTGGCCAAGCCGAAGGCCTTAACCAACCTTAGTCGAGGGCAACGCCCTCGGACCAAAGCCCCGCCCACGTTCCCGCGCCCTGAAAGGGCAAACCAATCCAGTGCTGACCACGTCCCTCACGTCGGCAGCGTGAAGCGCCGTTGATACAACTCCTCCGCCAGCTCCACCGTCTCCCGCGCCAGTTGTGCGATGCTCTCCACCGCCGCGCACAGTTCCGCCACATCGGTTCCCAGGTGCGCGAGCGTCTTCAACACACGCGGCCCAAACTCTCGTGGCGCGCGCTTGAATTCCGCAACCTCCGCCAGCGCCGTCTTATCGTTGATCAGATACTTGCGATTCAACGCGAACAGCGCCATCACCAGTTCGCTCACAGCACGCGTCAGGCAAGCGGCCGTCCCATAACCGTCGGCGCGCGTCGCGAACTTGCGCGCGAACGCAGTAAGCGTGAACTCGGCCATGAAGAGATAATCCTGCACCACACGCCTGCGCAGCGCCTCAGGGTAATCCGCGACCCGCCGCTTCAGCGTATCCAGTCGTCCGTCCGGATCGAACAGCCGAACACACACTGCGACCTCGGCAAGGTAGGTCCCGCTGAAGAAGCCGAACGGTGGTTGCTGGAGGTAGTGGACCTCATACCTCCCGGCTTCCGCCTCGCTGATCACTCGCTCCACTTGTTCGAGGTTGCGATAAATAAAATCCACGCGCTGCCCGCCGATCGTGAGCCACGCACCACCATTGACCCATGGTCCCCAACCGTAAAAGTCGGTGACCACCGGTCCTGTTGTGTCGTTCACGGCCTCGGCCAGTTCGCGAATGCCATCGATCGAGAAAGGAGCCGCTTCCGAGTAGAAAATGCCGAGATCAATGTCCGACTCTGGCCGCGCGCGTCCACGCGCATACGATCCCCCGAGCGCTACAGCCCTGACCTCGCGAATCGCTTCAAGCCGCTTCGCGAGCGACGACACCAGTTCACGTTGTTTCACCGAAAGCTGTTTCATATTTACGCGGCGGTAATAATACGAGCGCCATCAGGAATTTTCGACCTTTGATGTTTTGACGGGCAGAAGTTGAATGCGTACATCACGTTGACTGAGGTGGTGGCATTTACCTTGTGCGAGGCGTCGGCGGGGCTATCGTGGAAGGGTCGCCGATATTTCAAAAGAATCACACACGGAGAACACGCGTATGAAATGGAATGAAACCGGGCGCGTCTGGGAGGAGGACCATGGGATGCTGGACGCGGAGCAGGTCGCCCAATGTGAACGCGCTGACAAGGCCGAGCCTCTCCGCGCACCCATCCCGACACGGATGATTTCGAACGGCGAGTACATGCCGGTGCGGCAAACCGAACAGCAACGACGAGTCGAGGCGCGAGTCGAAGAGCTTGCCGACGACGCGAGCAGACGACTGGGCATCAGTCGACGGAAGTTCCTGCACAGTTCAGGAGGAATGGCAGCCACATTGCTCGCCATGAACGAGGTCTTCGGGCGTTTCTTTGATGTGAGCCTGGTCGAGATGTTCGAACCGGCGGCCTGCGCGGCCGCGGGGCCGCCCAGGGACTTGTTCGTCTTTGATGATCAATTGCATTTCGTCCGGGGCAGCAAACCTTCGCCGGCGGGCCTGCGCGCGATTGCGCAAGGACCATCATCGGCTCCGACCGTGAAGTCGAATCCGTTTAATCCGCGCGGGCAACTTGATGAGCGTGGCGAAAGCTGGGGCGTTTGGGACCCGAAGCTGGTCGGGCTTCCCATCGATGCCGGCTATGCGCACATCACACGGTTTATCAAGGACGTGTATCTCGACAGTCAGGTCACGATTGGCCTGCTCAGCAACGTGACCGCTTCGATGGTCCAGATCGAAGGCGAAAAGGCCAGAGCCCCGCGCAACGCGGAAGAGGCGCAGCGGGCCGAGATTCTGACGGCGGCGCAGACGGCGGCAGCGCGCAACTTCATCAACGAGATCTCCGGTTCCACGCGCATGCTTTGCCATGGCATGCTCTACGTCGGCAAAGGCAACCTCGCTTACATCCAGGAACAGATCGACCAGAACGAGCCGGATTCCTGGAAAGGCTACAACATTTCAAATGCGGCGAAGGTCGACAATGATCCGAACAGCCTGATGCGACAATGGCGGCACGACGATGAGGAAGTGGCTTACCCGACTTTCGAACTCGTCCAAAAAAATTACGAGAGGATCAAGGACCGCAAGCCGGGCTTCAATAACATCTGCGTCCACAAAGGCCTGGCGCCCGGACCGCCCGACCCCTTGCGCGGTCACCCTGGCGATCTGCCGAAGGCGGCGCGCGATTGGCCAAAGCTCAACTTCATCAGCTACCATTCCTGCATCCAGCCGAACTTCTTCATGGCGGACACGCTGAAGGACATTCAAGCCGACAAACTTCGCGGCGGCGTGCCGGACATCAGTTGGACAACCGAGTACGCGCAACTCGTCAAGGACCTGCCGAATTGCTACGCTGAGATCGGCACGACGTGGGCATCGTCAATCGTAACGTTTCCGACGGTGGCAGCGCACATCATGGGCCAGCTTATGAAGTTCATGGGTGAGGACCGGATTTTGTTTGGTTCGGATTCCGTCTGGTATGGATCGCCGCAGTGGCAGATTGAGGCGCTATGGCGGTTCCAAATCCCTGAGGCGCTGCGCGAAAAGTATGGCTATCCCGCGCTGACCGAATCGGCCAAGCGCAAAATCCTGGGGCTGACTTCGGCAAAATTATATGGCATTCGGGCGGTGGACGCCGGTTCGTACAAGCCGGTGCCGAAGGATTACGAATCGCGAATGAGCAAGGACCTGAAGACGCTGCTTGAGTTTGAGAAAGTTACAGCCGACAACATGTCGAAAATGAAAGAAACCTATGCCGCGCTCGCGATCGACCCGGATAACACGCGATACGGCTGGATGCGGGTATGAAGAACAGTAATCCCTTCGTGAATTAACGTCAATGCTGTTAGCCCTGCGTGCTGAATCGTTAGTACTGCTCCTGCTCATCACGAATGCGGCTGTCGGCGCTGAATCCACCGCGCCCCGCTCATTGCGCGCGGCTGCCGCCGGAGTGTTCACCGTCGGAGTCGGCGTCCACGACCGCATTCCCGAACGCCGGGCCGATTGGCCGCTACTCACGGCGCAGTTCAGTTCCGTCACGCCGGAGAATTGTCTAAAGCCCGATCCAGTCCAGATCGCCGAAGGGAAATTCAATTTCGCACGAGCCGACGCGTTCGTGGATTTTGCCCGCTCTAACGGACTGCAGTTCGTCGGACATTGCCTCGTTTGGGCCAAGGATGATCGCACGCCTCCGTGGTTCTTCCGCGACGGAACAAACACGGCCGGACGCGATCTGCTCCTGACGCGCATGAAAACGCACATCGACACTGTGGCCGGGCGCTACCGTGGCCGCATCGCCATGTGGGACGTCGTCAATGAGGCGCTCGACGACGGCACAAACTTCCTGCGTCCGTCGGGCTGGAGCGCGGCTTGCGGCGAGGACTTCATCGCCAGGGCTTTCGAGTTCACTCATGCCGCGGATCCCAGGGCTCTGCTGATTTACAACGATTACAACGACGAGCTGCCGGCGAAACGCACCAAACTCATGCGTCTCGTGCGCTCACTCCGTGAAAAGAAGGTTCCGGTCCACGCGATCGGATTACAGGGCCATTATGAAATCGACCGCGTGCCGATGGCCGACATCGAAGCCACGCTCGCCGCTATGCGCGAACTGCGTATGAAGGTCGTCGTGTCTGAGTTGGACATTGACGTGGTTCCGCGCGGTAAATGGTGGGCAGACGGCGGAAAGCATCGTGATGAACTGGCCAAGCTCGATCCCTATCGCGAAGGCTGCCCGCCGGAAATTCTCCAGCGCCAGGCCGACCAATACGCGCAGCTCTTTCGTCTGTTTCGTAAATACTCTGACGTTGTCGCGCGCGTCTCCTTCTGGAACCTGCACGACGGACAAAGCTGGCTCAACACCTTCCCGTGGACGCGCGTAAACTATCCGTTGCTCTTCGACCGCGAAGGCAAACCAAAACCCGCATTTGATGCCGTGGTCGCCGAGTTGCAGAAGCAGGAGCTGTAGGTCGCAATTGGCTCATTTGTCGAAGACCTCATCTGGCTGCAAGCCAGTCCTCGAAAGTTTCGCAACGAAGGTAATGTTGTAATCCGCTTGCTGGTCGACGTGAACGACCAGGTTCGCCATGGGAAGAGAGTTCTCATGTCGGTTGATACTCTGGCAAAGTGGCGTTGGATGTGCTGAACTTTGCGCGCGTTCGCGCGCCGAAGCGGCGGCGAGCTTTGAGATGGCAACAGGGTTAGAGCAGCATCAGATCGAAATCCAACGCAACCGGGCGGCGTGGGAAGGGAAGGCGTTGCTGCGCGAAATTTACGCGGGGTTTTATGAGCGGATCGTGGGGCTGATCGATCAGCGGACGGATGGCGCCATCGTGGAGGTAGGATCGGGGATCGGGAATTTGCGAGGCCGATTGCCGAGGGCGATCGCGACGGATTTGTTTCCAAATCCGTGGCTGGACCTGGTGTGCGACGGCTACGAGTTGCCGTTTGAGGACAGGAGGGTGTCGCACCTGATTTTGTTTGATGTGTTTCATCATTTGCGCGCACCGATGGCGTTCCTCGGGGAGGCGCGGCGTGTGCTGGCGCCGGGCGGCCGGGTGATCGTGTTTGAGCCTTATATCAGCGCGATGAGTTATCCGGTGTATGGGTTGTTGCATCATGAACCGGTGGCGCTGAAGGGGGATATTAATATGGCGCGAAGTTTGGAACGGCCGCGAGATTATTACGCGGCGCAGGGAAACGCGACGCGGATGTTTTTTGCCACTGGCGCTGCCGCCAATGGGCGGCGCGATGGGGGCATCGCCCCCTGCCTCGAGGGGTGGAAGGTGTTTCATGCGGAGGCATTTGCGAGTTTCGCGTATTTGCTGAGCGGAGGATTCAGCAAGCCGGCGATGTACCCGGCGGGATGGCTGAAGGGAATGGAGCGTGTGGACCGGAAGTTGTCGCGGTGGCCGCGGTTATTCGGTGCGCGGTGTTTGGTGGGATTGGAATTAGCTAAAGTGTAGAGTACAGAGTGGAGGAGGGAAAAGAGCGGCGCGATGCGGACATCACGCCCTGCCTTGAGTCAGAATCGTGCGAGGTTCTCTGGCAAGCGGATTAGCACACGTGTGCATGCCGATTAGTCTGCCGGGCCCGCTTCCACGTATATGCCAGCGCCGCGAGCGAGAGACCAAGCGCCGCGAGGGATATGGCGCATCCGAGGTGGAATAATGAATCAACATAGCGCAGCTCGACGTCATGACGGCCAGCCGGGACCTGCAATGCCTGGAAGGCATAGTTGGCCGGCCAGATCTTTGCGGGTTGGCCGTCGACAAAGGCGCTCCAGTGTTTGTAGTGAGAGGCGGCGACAACCACAAGGCTTGGCTCGGAGCTCTGGACCTGGAGAACCATCCGCTGTGACTGGATTTCGCGCCTGAGAATTTTCGCGTCAGTAGGCCTGGTGACAGTAATGTCATTTTGTGCCGCCAAGGGAAGGTAGACGGTCGCCCGTGGATCGAATGATTCCTGGGCTATGGCATTGATCGTCGCGTGCGCGTTCGTAAACATTGGCGACTGGCCCGCGCTCA
>Ga0105340_1000115_pt1 | contig 38858 bp, 55 predicted proteins | sample EasRivMeERMLT700_FD_89676 | JGI IMG/M metagenome (GOLD analysis project Ga0105340, IMG submission 89676) | Soil microbial communities from meander-bound floodplain in the East River, Colorado, USA - East River MetaG ERMLT700 | ecosystem: Environmental > Terrestrial > Soil > Floodplain | place...
CCCCGGGGGCCCCCCCCAAAACCCGGGGAGCCTCTTTTGTCCGGAACGGCATCCCCCCTTTCCCCCCCCCCCCCCGCCTCCTCCGGTTTTTTTTCCCCCACCCCCCCCCCCCCCCCCAACCCCGGTAAAGACCCGCAAGCTCGCGACCAACGGAGAGACGCCTTACGGAAGCTCGCGACCGGGTCGCGCCAGCATCTTTCCAGCCCTACCCCCAGCGCAACGCACCCCCCGGCCCGTTCTGACTCCAGACTTGTGCCCGGACGGCCGCCGTGCTATAATAAAAGAGCGTCGGGACCCTCCCGACCCCCTTACGTTTCTACAGGCAACCCAGCAAATGACCCGCGACGAATTCATCGCCACCGTTCAAGCCATCGCAATCAATTCACTCACCCGCCGCTCGATTCCCCTCATTCCCGAGTCGGTCGAGAAGCACATGGTCTACATTTGCGCCTCCTTTGAGGCGTTCGCCATGGCCGAGGATTTCGAAGCCAGCGACTTTCTCTATTTGGTGATGAACGGCATCAAGCCGTTCAACATCGACACTTTCTTCAACGAACGCGAGCAGGACGAGTTCGAACACGCTGGATCGTTTGAAGAGACCCTCAACTGCCTGCGAGACATTGCAGAATGAGTCGGCGGCGAACACGCAACCCTATCGCCGCCGCGTCCGCGCTCGCTGCGACCGCAACCATGGCCGTCGTTCCAGCGGTCCTCTTCACCGGCATCTTCACGGCCGAAATCGTGGAGCGCTACGACGGAAACACACAGTGGCACGTCTTCCTCGCTGTCTTGTTTGGCAGCTGGTTCATTAGCTTTATCGCACTCAACCGCATGGTCTTTGGAGACTAACGATGAATATCACGTACGCAAAAGTCACACGCACGGTTCCAGTGAACTGGCCCGCGCTCCGAAGTCCGGCTGATGTTTTGGCGTACGCACGCGCGATTGCCTGTGCCTGCGCGACCGCGACTGACGAGGATTTGGCCCGGCTTCCGGCAGTCATACGCTGCATGAACCAGTACACACCAAACGACGAACCAAACTTCGACGTGGACTGCCAGCCCCACAGAGCTTCCGCATCGAAGACCGGCGAAGCCGCTTGGTATATGCCTTCATGGGCACGCCACGGCGTTCGATACCTTGAGCCACACACCGACCTGTTCTCACTCGACCCTGAAGTTTGGGTGTCCGGGTTCATGGCCACCGTGGACCGCATATTCGAGGACCTCCCCCAAACGGAACGGGCGATGTTCGAAATGTGCGAGCGTTCGATGCAGTTCGACATAGACGAACGACGCGCTGCTTTGGACAACCAGACCGTTTTGGTCGACTCCGGCAAGATTCGTAGGGCATTCGGACTCCGTACTTGACAGCCGCCCCGGCCCATGGTATAATGGGTCTCCCTTGACAGCAGGAGCTTTACCGTGACACTTGAACACGCCCTCGCAATCCTCGCCCTTCGCCATCAGCCCATTCCGATCGAGCTCGGCATTGAGTACCACCCCGAACTCGGCGACGAATGGTGCTGGGTCGCGGCCGTTACCCTTTGGGAGCGCGAGGGTACGGATGAACAACCGATCATCTGCGAAGCATCGGGCGGCACGCCGATTGACGCATTCGACGAGCTGCTTGAACGCCTCGTCAACCACACGATTCCGGCCGGGATGCCGCTGCGCTGACATTCTGACTCGGGACTTGACAGCCCGGGTCCGGATGTGGTCTAATAACGTATCGGGGGCATGCCGCCCCCGGATTTGGAGCCCGAAATGAACAGCTTTACGATCCGTATTTCCGAGGAACAGCGCGTCATTCTGATGAACGCGCTATGCGCCACCTTCAACGGCATGTGTCCGCCCGATGTTGAGTCCGAAGATGCCCTCCTCTTCGACATGATTCGCGACCTGCCTGAACAGGATGCCCGCGCGCGAGCCGATTACCCCGATTCCGGCGCACCCGTTCATGGGTTTGCCCTTTAACTGGCCCCGCCCGGGGGGTTCATCCCCCCCGGGCCCCGATACCGAGGTTTGCATGACTCTTATCCTTCAGTACCCTTCGAAGAAGGCGCTCAAGACCCAAGTCGGCAAGAAGCTCGACTTTATCGACCCTTCGCCCATCGCCAAAGAGTACACCCCGAACGGCGTGGTGTTTGGCTCTAACCGGCCGCATTTGACCGGTTACAAGACCGAATTCTTCGCCAAAATCACCATCAAAGACGGCATTATTGCCAAGGTAGAATGACATGAAATACACCATCATGATTTCCGAGGACCAGCGTGAAGCGCTGCTCGATGTTTTGGTCCACACACCCATTGGGGAGGAAGCAGCCCGCGTTCGCGACGGCCTGATGGACCTTCCTGATGCCGAGGAAGAGTGCCCCACCGCCATCCACGATTTCACCTACTGAGGTTTCCATGGAAAACCCGATCATTGACACCATCATGGCTCTTGCGGCCGTCATTACACCCCGCGAACGCGTCGCTTTGGCCCTCACGCTGATTGACGTCGAAGCTCAATGCGCCGACCTGCCCGGATTTGTCGAGCAAGAAGATCGCATCGACAACGCATGCGCCTTCCTACAAGCCGTCCGCGTGCCGAAGGACGCAAACCCTGTTCAGGTGACAGCGTGATCAGCCCCAAGCAGAAAGAGGCGCTCGAAGAGCTTGCCAGAAGCCTTGGGTCCCGACGTGGGACCCTTCGCCCCAACCACACCCAAGTTGCCCGCCGTATTCGCGAAATCGTGAACATGCGGGACCGTCGCTCCTACAGGAAGTCCAAAGCATGAACCGAGTCAAGCTGTTCCACCTGTGCGCCCTTCGGGGCGCTGTAAATCTGGAGAAGCACGGGATGACTCGGTCCCGGCGTCAGCGACCGGCGCGTTCCATCGCGTGCGATGAACTGGGTCTGGACAAGCACACTTCACATGACGACGTGATTGAAGCCCTGAATAAAGCGATTGACGCGTTCAAGGTATCTTCTGACTCGACTGCGTCCGGGACTTGACGGCGGCCCTCGCCTGTGGTATACTAAAAGCTCGACCCACCACCCACCCACCAAGAGGTATTGCACCATGAACGACCAAACCGCCCCCGCAACTGTTGAAGACACCAAGGTCCGCATTCGTCCCAACCTCAAGCGCTATGTTCGGGACAAGTCCGGCCGTGGCAAGCGCACCCACCGCACCGACGATTTCGTCGCTCGCACACTCGCGGGCAAGAACCTCGACCAAATCAAGCAGGGCGCGACCCTTCTGGGCATCGACCACAATAAGTGGTCGCTCCTGAACGACGGCCAACAGCGCATGCTGATCGGCAACAAAATCCGTCACCTGCTCTACGGGGTGAAGGACCCGACGATCAGCGAAGGCGACGTCACCGACGTTTACGGCGAGCCCGTTGCACCGGCCGAAGAGGCCAGCGCTGAAGAGACTGAGGTAGCTTCGGCCGATCCCGAAGAGGGTGGCGAACTGGGTTCTGACGAACCCGACACCGCCCCGCAGGACGAACCGACGCAGGAGCAGGCCACCACGCGCAAGCGGGTCTACAAAGGCAAGAAGTGATAGCGGCCCACCCCGCTGAGCATGAAAGGCTTAACCTTTCCGACTCGCCGCCGTAAGCGGCTTTTCTCTTGTTTGGAGAACGCAATGAACGCTTTCTTTACCAAATATCGGAATCCAATAATCTACATCCTGTGCTTCTGCGCAGGATTCGCTGTTTCAGTGGTAGTCTGCAAGGAGGTTTCACAGTGGACGTTGCCCTTGTTGACGCAGCCTTCATCTTCGTAATGGCCGCCACCATCGGCCTGCTTGCGTGGGCCGTTGGTGTTGCGATGATCGTCACCGTTCTGTTCTTCAACTGGATTGCCAAACATGTCTACTCCAGCGTACATAAGAAGCAGTCTGAATCAGCTAAGAAGCCTCTCTGGCCGTGATGACTTGGTCTTCCCGATTCAAGAGTACATCGAGAATCAGGAGGCGGCTATCGCCGCCATGGGCAACCGGCTTGATTCCTATGAGGCCGAGCGGAAGCTCAAGCCCCATGTTCGTCTATTGCGCTGGCTTGGCGGCCTGCGTTTTGGAGGTAGCTAATGATTGACGTATCATGCCCCCGCTGCAATGCCAAGATCGCTGAATACAGCGGCCCCCTCGGATTCCATGTTCCTGTCAAATCCAAGTTTTACACGCGGATTGACGGCTCCCAACCAACACACGGCTCTTCAACCGCCCACAAGTGTCCTAACTGTGGCGAAACGATTAACGAATTGGACGCGACGCTTGCCGCCGCCGATAAATACCTAGCTGAGCATCCGGAGAACGAAAATGATAAGGTTATCGAGCACGGTAATCCGTGAGAACATCAGGCAGACCACGCTTTCCGCTGGTCGCCATCACCGCCCCCTCAACCGTCGGAATCACTCGTCTGCTTGGCTGCTGATGATTCCCGGCGTCCTCTTCGCCATCTTCATCATCAGGGTCCTCACATGAACATGAAGCCTATCGCAATTGCCGCATCGGCCGCCTTCTGTATTGGCGTGTTTGCATACGCCTACGGAGCCGGAACCGTCACCCTCACCAAAGAGCATGTGCAAGGCGCACCGGGTGCCTGCATTCCATCGACCGGCGCAAGTAACGTCGTCGTCGGAACGCTCGTCATGCTTAACCGGGGCCCGACCACCGCCCTTGTTTCCTGCTCCCCGGCCATTGAAGTCAGCGCGAACGGCGCTACCGCATTCGGCGGCATCGTCAGCAACACCACCACTCTCGTTCAGCAGATCAAGTGCGTTGGTGGAATCAGCACCGATGGCCAAGGCCCGAAATACTTCACGAAGAACATCATGGTGAATCCCGGCTCGCATGCTCGTGTCCAGTGGGATGCGGCACTCATGGGATGGACTACCTTTACCGGTGGACAAGTGGGCTTCACCTGCACCCTGCCCCCGAAGGTCGGCGTTTCGTGGGTCTTCACCACTACCAAGACCGGGAGCTGATTCTGACTCCGCACTTGACAGCCAGCCCCGGCTGTGGTATAATAAAAGTCTGGGGGTCGAGCGTCGACCCCCTTGAACGAGAGCCAAACGATGATCGAATACGCGAACAGTGCCTACCGAGTTCCGGGAGGCTGGACCAACAGGATTCGAACCGCCCCCGAACGAACGTATCAAGCACACCTACGAAGCTGGCTTGTTCCAGACACCGCCGCCAACCGGCGATTCCTTAAGTCCAGTTTCCTTTCAGCTGAGTTCTCCCCCGCTGCTCACGCTGCAGTCCGCACTGAGCCCGCCATCCGCGATGGCCGTGCGTTCCCCGCCCGCCCTTTGGGCATCCTGCCCCACCAGCAGGAAGCGCTGGAACTGGCCTACGGGCTGAAATCCTACGCATTCTTCCATGAAATGGGGTCGGGCAAGTCCCGCACCCTGCTTGAACTGTGGAAGGTGTACTGGCAGGAAGGCCGGATCACTGAGGCTTGGGTGATCTGCCCCAATTCCATCATCGCCAACTGGCATGAGCAAATCAGCATCTGGGCACCTGAACTGCGTGACGTGATCAGGGTCTACGGCATTCTGAGCCTGTCCGCTGGAAGACTCCCGACCGAGCTCGTCACCCGAGCTCACGACAAGCTTGCTGTCGTCGTCGACGAATCCCAGCGAATCAAGAACTCGCAGGCCAAACGAACCAAAGTGATGCAGGAAATCGGCAAGCATGCCGCCTTCCGCACCATCATGACAGGCACCCCAAATACCAAGGGAATCGAGGACCTCTACAGCCAATACGGCTTCCTCGACCCACAGATAGTCGGCTTCAAGTCCTTCTACTCCTTCCGCAACCGCTACTGCGTGATGGGCGGCTTCGAAAATAAACAGATCGTCGGATACCAGAACATACCGGAGCTGCTCACTGCCCTCGCCCCCTACACGCACGTCGTGAAGGACCCGGTCGAACTCCCGCCCCAAGCGCACGAGGACCGTTCGGTCCCGCTTTCGGCCGAGCAGAAGCGACTGTTGCGTGAGTTGAAGGAAATGATGATGACCGAGATGGAAGGCGAGAGGCTTTCCGTCACGAACGCCCTGACATATTACACGCGCGGCGCGCAGATTTTGGGCGGGTTCTTCCCTTTGGCTGAGGGTCGAGTGGCAATGCTCGACGACAACCCCAAACTGGACGAATTGATCGAAGTAGTAGAAGGCACCGATAAGAAGATAGTCATCTTCTGCCGGTTCATCCCGGAGGCCAAGCTGATCGAGCGCAAGCTGGAGAAGTACGGCATCGTCCGCCTTGGAAGCGACAGCGAAGATATACAAGGACTGGTCAACCAGTTCCAGACCGACCCCGACACCCGGCTATTGGTATCGACCTACGGCATGGGCTCGATCGGCTTCACCTTGACCGCTGGTAAAGTACTGGTCAAGTACTCAGGCACCTTTAACTTCGAGGACGAAATACAGAGTGAGAAACGCATCCACCGAATCGGCCAAACCGAAAACACTATGGTTATCCGATTGGTGGCGGATTGTAAGCTGGACCGCCACATTAAAGCGATCGCCCAAAACAAGCAAACGATGGCAGATTTCGTGTCCTCGTCCTTGCGCGACCCAAAGCAGCTGCTGTCACTTTTGGAGGACTGAAAATGGGTATTGATAAAACTGTGCCGATTGAGGCCGACGCAATGATTGACCACGTCATCGACGTCGTCAAGACGGAATCCGACCGCATTCGGATCGCGACACTTGGTACTGCCCCGATCACCGTCGAGAACGATGCCGCGTTTGGCATGACGATCATGTCGGATTTCATCAACTCCCACCCGTTCGTCGTCGACGAATCTGGAGTGAAGGGAGTGCTGGATATCATGGGCATGTTTCGCCAGTACATGCTCTACCGCCTGACCGGAGTGAACGTCTGCTCCGACTGCCAAACCGAAATCGCAATTGAAGAGGCCAAAAATGTCAAAGCTCACTGATCTAATCAAAGAAATGGACGGCGTCCGCGCCAAGCTGGACGGACTCGACCTCCTTTGGAAACCGCTCCAGAAGCGGTACGACGAACTTCGACTGAACGATATCCCGGCTGAAATGGCCGAGGAGGACGTTCGCTCCATCACTGGCGATTTCGGTCGCTGCACCCTCCAGTCGGACCTGCACGTCAGCGCCCCCGACAAGATGAAGCTGCACTCGTGGCTGGAGGAAACTGGCAACGGGTCGTTGATCATTCCCACGGTCAATGCCCAGACTCTCAAAGCCTTCTGCAAGGAGCAGATGACCAACGGTACCGAACTGCCTGAGTCGGTATTGAAGGTGACACCTTTCTCTCGGGCCATCATCTACAAAAGCTGAGGATACGAACAATGAACGCGAAGAAAGAAGCTGTGAAGCAGGACCTTCAGACGAAGGTAGCTGGTACGTCGATCACCGATCAGCGGCCCGAATGGCTGAGTGCGGATTCCGGGCGTGGTTCCGAAGACGTTACTATCGATGATATGATCCTTCCCCGGGTCGAGGTACTGCAGGCGCTCAGCCCGCAGTTGAAGAAGACCGACCCGCAATACATCCCGGGTTCGGAGCAGGGCATCATCTTCAACACGGTGTCCGGCGAGCTCTACGGACCCAGCATCACGATCATCCCGGTGGTCTTCCGCAGGGAGTTCATCGTGTGGCAGGACCGCAAGCTTGGCGGCGGTTTCAGGGGTGCTTTCAACACGGCCGAAGAAGCCGAGCAGGAGCGCCAGTCGCTGGAAAACCCGGACCAGCATGAAGTGACTGAAACCCACGTCAATTTCGTCCTGTTGGTCCACCCGGACGGCAAGATGGAAGAGGCGGTGCTCAGCTGGTCGAAGAGCAAGCGCAAGGTGTCGCGCAAGCTCAACTCCCTCGTCCAGATGATCAACAGCGACCGGTTCGCCCGGGCTTACAAGCTCACTGCGATTCCGGTCGACGGCCCAAAGGGCGAGTACTGGTCCTTCGACGTCAGCCCGATTGGCTACATCAGCAAGCCGATGTACGACAAGGCCACTTCGTCGTACGAAGCGATCCGTCGCGGCGAACGCATCGTGGCGCACGAAACGGACCCGGCTGATTCTGCCGTAGTCTGATAAACAGGCCCCCGGTGGGCAACTGCCGGGGGCCTTTCATCTCTGGAGAAGATCATGGCCTTTGAGATTAAGGAAAAACGGGGTTCGCTGTTTAAGAACGATAACAAAGAGCGGGAGAATCAACCCGACTTCACTGGTAACATGAAGATCGGCGGCAAGGTTTGGCGCGTTGCGGGGTGGAACACCGAATCTAGGGGCGGGACTGAGTACATCAGCCTCAGCATCAGTGATCCGGAAGATTTTAAGCGGCGTGACGACCCGGCACCCGCGCCTAAGCCTCGACTGACGGACGAAGAGTTTGAGAAGAAGCGTCAGCAGTTCAGGGCCAACCTGAACGACGACTTCACTGATGATGACATTCCATTCTAATGGAACCAATCATCGCCCTCGACACTGAAACCACCGGGCTCGGTCCAACGGACCGGGCTTTCGGCGTGAGTTGGATGCTGACTAACGCCCCGCCACGATATATTGACATTCGGCAGCAACACCCGGCCGAGTTGCTCGACCTGATCAACTCGACCCGGCACCGAATCGTCTGCCACAATGCGTCATTCGATTACCGCATGATGCTCCGAGCGGGCATCAGGCTACCGATCGAACGACTGGATGACACCGTGATCAGGGCAACCCTGATTGACGAACATCTGATGCACTATTCTCTGGACGGCCTTGGCCAGAAGTATCTGGGCGAGGGCAAGCTGGAGGAGATATACGAAGAGTTGGCGCGCATGTTTGGCGGACGCGCCACCAAGAATGTCCAAATGCCACGCATCGCCAGCGCCCCGCCTGAAATGGTCCGGCCTTACGCGTGCCGGGATGCGAAGCTCTGCCACAACCTCTGGCAGTGGCAGGAGCGGGAGATTGAGAGGCAGGGCATCCAAAAGATCGTTGAATTCGAACGGTCACTGATGCCGACAATCATTCGCAACGAAGTGATGGGCATTCGGGTCGACACCGAAGCGGCTAACAAGGCCGTGAACGGGCTGACCGGGGAGATTAACCTCGCCACTGCTGATATTTACAATAAGGCGGGGAAGAAGTTCAATATCGACTCTCCAAAGCAGGTGCGAGAGGTCTTCAACCCGCACAAGGGTATGGACGGCGTTTGGCGTAATGCGCGCGGGTACGTTTTTCCATCCACGCCCGGGGGAGCTCCGTCGTTCTCGGCTGAAGCTCTGCGGGAAACCGGCGACCCACTGGCCGCCGCGATACTTGCCGCCCGTTCCTTGGTAAAGACCCGGGATACGTTCCTCAAGGGGCATATCCTTGGGCGAGAGGTAGGGGGAAGAGTCTATCCGAGCATCCACCAAACCAAAGGAGACAACGGAGGAACTGGTACCGGACGATTCAGCTACACCGAACCGGCGATGCAGCAGATTCCGTCCCGCAATAAGCGGGTCGCGGCAATCGTCAAGCCCATCTTCCTACCGGACGAGGGGCAGGTTTGGGTCGACGCGGATATGCACTCCTTCGAGGTCCGGGTCTTCGCCCATCTGGTGAACAACGCCCGCATCGTTGCGGCGTATCAGGCAAATCCCAGGCTCGACTTCCATCAGCACGTGGCGGAATTGACCGGGCTACCACGTGCCGCCGAGTACAGCGGGCAGGCTAACGCCAAGCAACTGAACCTGAGCATGATCTTTAACAGCGGCCGGGGTGCAATTGCCGAGAAGATGGGAATGCCGTGGTCGTGGGATTCATTTAGCAAGGGTGGCTCGGAGATACGTTACAAAAAAGCCGGAACGGCAGCGTGCGATGTGATTGATCGCTATCACCTTGCCATGCCGGGTGTGAAGGACTTGGCGGATAGAGCGTCAAAGATCGCTAGTCAGTACGGATTCGTCGAGACCCAGTTTGGCCGACGACTCCGGTTCCCTAAGGGGGAAAAGCTGTACAAAGCATCTGGCTTGACCATTCAGGCGACAGCGGCAGATATCAATAAAATGAACTGGCTGCTGATTGAGGAGGCCATGGGTGGCGAGGGAAGGCTAGTGCTGAACACGCACGACAGCTACGGCATGTCAATGCCGGAGCACTGGCTTCCTGTCTGGGAACGTGTCAGGCAGGCCGTGGAAGGTGGATTTTCTTGGTTCAGAGTGCCGATCGTGCTTGACTTGTCGGGCTCTGGGCCAAACTGGTGGGAGTCACTGAAAAAATGATTAACATCGACCTAGAAACTATACGCAAGCTGGATGCTATGCCCCGCAATCAGCGGGTACTGGAAGCAGCCAGATATTACGTGTCTATGGGCCAACGCGTAATTCCGCAGATCGGCAAGGCCCCGCAAGTAAAGGAAGCAGACGCGTCCTCCAACTTGGCCACCATCTACGAGTGGTTCGGTCCCGGGGGACAGTACGAAGGAAAGAACGTAGGGTTGGTCCTTGAAGGGTGCCGGGTATTGGACCTCGACCGGCACGACGGAAAGGACGGGGTCAAATGGCTGGGGGTGGACGTCAACCAATTGGCATGCCCGCGCGAGGTAACGCCTCGCAACGGGTACCACATCATCATTGCAGACACCGACCTGAAGGGTCGAGGCGACAAGGGTGTCGATATTCGGACCCGGTTTACGACCTACCCATCGGTGGTTGATGGGATTCCGTACAGGTGGGAAGTCGGGGGCGCTCCCGGTCGTTTGGGAGGGAGCGCTATCCTTAAGCTGGGGGGTCGCCAAAAGAACACGCCGACCGAGGCATTTTCATCCAAGTTCGACCCGCTGGCCCCGGCGTCATACATCAATTTCCATCTGGAACACATCGACCCGGATGCTGATTATGACACGTGGCTGAAAGTGGGTATGGCGATCCACAGTAATGACAGCGGGTATGACTCGCAGAGGGTTTGGGAAGAGTGGAGCCGGGGAGGGAGCAAGTTCAAGGAAGGGGAATGCGAGGCTAAGTGGGGGACATTTAGCGTCGATCGAGAGAAATCCGTCACTATCCGATGGCTGATTACCGAAGCCAAGAAGAATGGGTGTCCGGCGCATGATCACGATAGCATTTATTACCAGAACCCCGGCTCCACTGTCCGAGACCTCAACGAGAAATACGGATTGTATAACGCCAAAGGCAAGCCGTACATCGTAAGTGTGAACCATAAGGGTGAGGCATGTTTCTCCACGCCGACTGACTTGGAACACATCCTAGCGAATAAACCGGTAGTCATCAACGGCAAGGCCGTCAGCGCGGCAAAAGTATGGATGACAAGTCATGAACGAAGAGAAGTACGGGAAATCGGAATGTGGATACCGGGGAAGGAGCCCCCGGACTCGCTCAATACCTACACCGGGTTCGCCATCGACGCAGTTGATTGCAACAGCGATGAAGAGATTCGGGACTGGTTGGATTTTTGCCTACATGATATCTGTTGCGGCAACCTCAAGTACGCAGAATATCTATGGGACATGCTCGCCAAAAAGATACAGAACCCGCTCGGCCGGATGGGCATTTGCCTCGTCCTATTGGGCGGGGAGGGGACCGGCAAAGGGCTGCTCACCGGCACGATCAGCAACATCATCGGGCCGAACCACGCAAAGTCGATCAGTAGCAGAGATTCTCTGATCGGAGCGTACTCCGGCGACATTATTTCCAACGCAATCTTTGTCGAGGCACACGAAGCATCGTGGGCTGGCAACCATACCGAGGGCAGCCGGTTGAAGGCCCTGATCACCGAGCCCCGGCTCGACTGGAACGGCAAGTTTAAGCCGTACTGGGAGCAGGACAACAACATCTTCGTCACGCTTACCACTAACGACGACTGGGCGGCTCCTGCTGGCATCGACAGCCGCCGCTTCTTCGTGCTTCGCACAGCGGACACGCGCAAGTATGAAACGTCGCATTGGCAAAAGCTGGTGTCTTTGATCAGCGTCGACAGGTACACCAAGAAGATCAACAATCCGGAATATCTGGGGAAGATCAGGCACTGGCTGGAGAACCGGAAGATCAATAATGACTTGTCCCGGGCCATGGACACCGAGTGGGTCATCAAACAACGCAAGGAAACGGCAATCGACAGCCGCGAGGACATGCTACTTGGGTGGGTCCGCGCCACATTTGGCGAGGAAAATGCATATGGATTTGCGCGCTCTGGTGGGGAAATGATCGCCAAAGTGAAAGTAGGAGACGACGAACGACGGTATGTTAGGACAGGGAAGATATCGCAGGATTACCGGGACTACGTTAACAAGCGCGCCAAGAACAGACGTTCCACGTATGACGATGGAACTCTCAACGATAAAATGGCTCTGCTCGGATTTGAACGAAAGATGGTGCGAAGGCACCGCATATTTGAAGGAGGAAAACCGCTAGCTGATACTTACAGCGACACCAAGACCAGTGTAATGATAGTGCCCCCGCCCGATGTAATCGAGGCGAACATAACTAAGAATTTCTCACTATTTGCGGAGACATGTGATGACAGCGATGACAGTGATAGTTGACCTACAATTCGGCAGCACCGGTAAGGGGTTGATTGCCGGGTACCTGAGCCAAAAGAAAGAGTTCGACACAGTGGTATCCGCCAACATGCCAAATGCAGGGCATACATTCGTGGATGCGCGCGGCAAGAAGTGGATTAACAAGGTCCTTCCGTCCGGCCTGTACAGCCCCTCGCTCACCTACGTGGGCATCGGACCCGGGGCGGTGTTCGACCCGGCCCAGCTGGTCAAGGAAATCGACGAAATGCGGGAGCGGATCAACACCGACCCGCAAATCCTTATCCACGAATGCGCCGCCATCCTCCTGCCCGAACATAAGGAGGCGGAGCAAAAGCTGAACCCGATCGCCAGCACCATGCAAGGGTCCGCCGAAGCCTGCATCCAAAAGATGCGGCGAGAGGGAATCGGGTCCAATGTGGCTGGCCTGAGCCCAGAATACCTCGGTACTTTCTTCACCAACCGGGGCGAGCCGCTGAGCAGGTTCCTCGTAACCAGCCAACAGTGGTTCGATCTGATGCTGCTGTCGGACAACATCTTGTGCGAAGGATCGCAGGGCTACTCGCTCGGCATCAATGCCGGGTTCTACCCATACGCCACCAGCCGGGATTGCACGGTCAACCGGCTCCTGTCGGATTGCGCCTTGCCGCCCACCAGCCTGAAAACGGTGGTTGGTACGGCCCGGGTTCATCCGATTCGGGTCGGCAATACCAACGGTGGCAATAGTGGCCCCCACTATCGTGATCAAGTCGAAACGAGCTGGTCGGAAATTGGCGTAGAGCCCGAAATGACCACCGTGACCGGCCGGGTCCGGCGCGTGTTCACCTTCTCGGAAATGCAGGTGCGGGAAGCGATGACCATGAACGCCGTCGACCGGGTCTTCCTCAACTTCTGCAACTATGAACCGGCAGAAGCGATCAGAGTGGCCAAGATCATTAACGCTTTCGGCAGCGAGGTTTACGCCCGGCGGGGATTGGGGGCGTGGGCCGGTGACTACCATCCCCAAGTCGTGCGCTACCTTGGGTTTGGCCCCAAGGCTGAGCACATCATGGAAGTCGACGGATACACTGGGTAGGAGAAGACGATGATCACACTCAAGGAACTGCAGGAAGACGTCATTACGTGGGCGGACGGAATCTCTCCGGAACGCTCGCCAAAAGACGCCGTCGTCAAGATGGTGGCTGAGACGTCGGAACTGCTGGATGCTGTCTTGAACAAGGACAGAATGGCTGTTGAGGGGGAATTGGGCGACTGCCTGATTCTCCTCCTCGACATTGCCAAGATGTACGACGTTGATTTGGTCAAGGCCGGGGATATGAAGATGACCATCAACTGGAACCGCAAGTGGGAGAGCGTCAACGGGGTCATCCGCAGGAAGAGGAACGGAGGCCAGCTGTGAACATACATGAAAAACTCAGGCTGCAAGAGGTAAAGAGGTTCCCAATCTGCCACACTAACAAGGACCAAAGTGTGGCGGAGCACTCGTTTAACGTGGTCCTGATCGCCATGGATTTGGTCGCAGAGGAAGAGGACACCCGGCTCAAGTTTGAGGTACTGTTGTACGCCCTCGAACATGATATGGATGAAGTGTTCACCGGAGACATACCCTCCGGGTTCAAGCGCAAGCTGCGCACCGAATGTCCCGCCGTGATCAAGCTGCTCGATGGCGAGAAATTCGTCAACCCAGAGGTAAAGGCCGTCGTGAAGCTGGCCGACTGGCTGGAGGCCATCTACCACCTGCGCCATTTTGGGGGCAGCAGGCTGGCTGAAGGCATCATCCCCGAAATGCTACAAAACTTCTTTCATGCCGCCAATACCAGCGGCGTGAGAGACACCGTCCGACTGAGAGCCTTGGAACTGGAGAAGGTACTATGAGCGCAAGCGTGAAATTTCCGAAGGACCCGATCACTGTGCCCCTGCCAATCGTCATCCGCGAAGAGCGGGACTTGCGCAAGTACATCACCCGGGCCTTGGAGGGGCTGGCGCACGTGGCCAATATTGAGGCGCACGAAACGGCGGCCGGGATACCTGATATGTCCATCTTCATGGACGGCCGCGACATTTGGGTCGAGCTCAAGATTCTGAGTGATCGGAAGCCCCCCAAAATGCGCCCCACCCAAAAGAGGTGGCACCGGGACCGTTGGGCATACGGCGGATTGTCATGGGTAATCGTCTATGACGTTGACGACCATGTTCTGCTGGTTATCCCGGGGCACACGGCGGCCACTCTAGGCCCGCGAGTCGTGTCGTGGCGAGAGAGCGGAGTGGTCCGGAATACCGACGAAATCGTCGACGTCATCAGAAGCATGGTCAAGAGGACTCGAAATGCGTAGCGATCACCCCACTGTCCAAATCCGCCGCGCCGTCCGGGAATCCCCAGAACCGCACTTCCGCCGGTTGGCCGATACTTGGTCTGGCCTGTTGGGGATTCCTATCTCCCCGGAGCAGGCGTGCTTGATGTTGGCCACGCTCAAGATCGTGCGTGAATTCGCTCACCACGAAGATGATAACATACACGACGCGCACGGATACTTGTCACTTATCCCGGAAATCCGGGGCGACGAGTAGCTACTTAGGAACACCAGCCCAGCGAGTGAACCTCTGCTGGGCTTGGTCCGGTGACATTTGGACCGGAACCCCGTCCCAGCGCCCGGTTTCCACCATCAATTGCGAAGTAACAGCGAGCGCCAGTTCCATGATCAATGGTCCTGGCGCAAAGTTGCCGCTTGCTATCAACGCCGCCACCGTTTGGCCCAGCATCACGTCAAAGAACGATGCATTGGCGTATTGATCCGGTACAGCAAACGGGACCTGTAGCGGAGGAGGAGGATTGATGGGCATTACAGCACCACATAGCTAAAGGTGAAGGTGAGGGAAGAGTTTGTGGTGGTAGGCGATAGCCACGAGAATAGCGCCGTATCGTTAGCGATATCGGCGTTGATAGCAACAGGGGCTGAAGCCGGGGTGCCGCTGAAGAGGATGCAGCCAGAGCCACCAAGCCTAGGAGCTACGTCAATGGCAGAGGCAATGGGCAGCGAAAGCCGTAGCTGAGTAAGGGTATTGGCAGCAGCCGTAGCTTGCGCGCTTATTTGGCCAGCCACCGTTACCACATTGCCTACCCGAATGAACTGAGTTACGTTGGGCGTACTGCCGGTAAGGTTTGCTACGTTAGTGAGCGTAGGTGTATAGGTACCGGACGAAATGTACTGGTTAGTCGTGCCAGCATTGCCCGCTGGATTGTTGTGGATCGCCGTACCAAAAATCCGGCTCCCAACGATTCGCACATCGCCCTGTGCGACAAGGTCAATGTTCGCCGTGCCGCCTGAGGCGATTTGGATGAGACCATTATTAATGCTCTCGTTACCGGAAACGGTGATCATGCCACCGCGAGTAGCACCAGTGGCACCGCCGCCTTGAATCACGATGCGCGCATTGTCCGCACCATCAGCCGTTACCGGCTGAATACGGAAGTCAATATTCGAGTAATTGAAATTCGTGGACCCGCCTGTCATATTCAGGTCTTGGGTGACAGTGACCGGGCCACCAGCCAACACAAGAGGAGCACCGGTACCGGCAGTAATGGTGACTTGACCGGGGGTGACTGCCGCTTCATTACCAGCTAGCGAAATACCGGCACCACGGACGCCGCCAAGGATAGGCGCAGAACTGATGGTAATCGTCTGGTTATCAGCACCGTCAACACTAGTGCCTCGGATGAAGAAATTGGTGCCAGTGTAGTTGATATTGGACGTAGCGCCAAAGACAAAATCGCCACTCGTCAGAGTCTTGCCGCCACCAAACGACGAGCCGAATGCCACGACTGGCTTGCTTGGATTGGTGGAATCGACAGTGATGCCGTCGCCAGCGATGACCTGATCGACCGCCCGAACCCATACCGTGTTACGACGGCCATAGGTGAATCCGTCGACCGGGGCCTCACTAATGGAACCGGCCGCGCCCACGGAATATGACGTGCCGCCCTGTGGAACGATGCGACAGGTCGCCGTGTTATTGAGCGCAACGCAGTTCTTTTGGGCGACCACCAGCGAAAGGAGAGTGGCATTGACCAGCAGGGCCGGGATTTTCAGCGTCTGAGTATCGACACCGATGTTCGCAATAGCTGTGGCCAGATCAGTGTATTGGTTCTGACCATATAGCCAAACAAGCGTGCCAGCCATAACGTATATGCGATGAATCGAAGCCGTTGTCGCGCCGCCTGGAATCGCTGTTACGACGCCAAGGCCGCCCGGGTCGTAACTCGTGACCGGGGCTGTTTGGGTTATCGCCGTGTGACCGGATGCACCAGTCACCGGGAAGAAGGAAAAGTCCGGCACTGCAACGAACGGTACGATGTTTGGCCCGTTGGTTTCATTAGGTGCTCCACCAATCTGCCAAACAACGCCAGCAGCAAGGTCCATGTGAAGCAGATTACCGGCGTTGGCAGTGATCAGACCACCCGACAGAAGCATGTTGTTGAAGAGAGACGCCAAATCGTATGCGGCATAGGTCATATCGCCGTAAATGGCCGGTCGAGTGCGGATGGAATCAATCTCGCCGCTCACGTGGGCGAGGGTAGCGAGGATGATGTTGCCCCTAGCAGCGGAAGGTAGGGCGTTGCCCGCGAACTGAACGATCGTGCCGAATTCATTGACGGCTACGATCGAAGACCACTGGGCGAGATTCGTCACCACTACATCTTGGGTGGGCCAGGATACTTCGGTCACACCGGAAATATCCCGGGTGCTGGGCGCGATGATTCGGCCAGTGCCACCGGGCACATTAATCGTGAACTGATTAACCTTCGTGACCGGGGGATACGCGCCGGAAGGAGATGGCCGATCCCAACCAGACATTGCCGCCTGAGCGAATGTCGAAGCATCTGTACCGGTGATCAGTTCAAAGGCAACGCCATTGAACATCAATAGATATGCTTTGCCGAGAACCATATCGCCCGCGCCGAGCTGATTGCCCACGCCGGATACGATTTGGACCGTGTCGATGCCGTTAATGTTCAGCGTAACTGGGCCAGTGCTGGTAGCAACCGGCTGCAGTTGAACGATCATGCCCAAAGAGTAAGAGCTCAACCCGCCCGGAAGCACGGCAGAAATGGCGTTAGTGCCAGCGATATTAATCAGCTGGTAGTGGGAGCCGTCCTGAATATAGCCGAGGGTGGCGTAGTCATTACGCAGGACCGGGTCGCCGCAACCGGTATGGTGGAATCCGCCCATCGGAAGGTTAGCTGTCGGAACCGTCTGACCATCCCGGGCGATGGATTGCGTGATGGCCGAAGCCACGTCTGACAGAGTGGTGTTAGCCCAGTTCGACGTAATAAGCGTCTGCGTTACAACCGGGTTGATACCACTGGGCAGGGCATATTGGCCTGAACCGTTACGGGGCATTTCGCTTCTCCTTCTCTCGCTCTTCCTTGTGCCGCTTCAACTTCTCTTCCGAGCTCTCGTGATGGCCTGGAAGCATCGACCGCAAGGAACGCACTATCGATCCAGTGATGGGACGTCCGCGTGACTGCATATTTACTGGCGACCGGCCAGCTTCATATAGCTCCCGCAAATGGAGTAATTGGCGCTCGTTGGCCTTGCCTATCGTCGGGAAAAAGTGTTCGTCCAGAACTTTCCGCATATCTGCCATGCCGTGCGCACCAGCGCCGCCCTTTTCCGCAGCCTCTGCGCCTAGACCGGCGTACAATTTCTGCACGTCTTCGCCTGACATACCGCCTCTGGGCCCCTGATGCGGCGCATTCGGGTCTTGAGGAGGATACTTGGACTTGGCCGGTGGTGCTGCCTTCTTCGTAGCAGGCTTCAGATTCTTGAGCGGAGTCGGAGAAATTGGAGCCTCGGAAGAGGGAGTAACTTTCCCGGTTCCGGTGTCCAAAGGAGTCCCGTCCTTCAGCTTCTTCGGGGCCTTCGGTTCCTTCAGCGCCTTGACCTTCGCGGACTTGGACGTCTTTGGGACGACCTTCTTGGCTAGCTCCTCCTTGCCAGCCTTCGTCAGCTTTGCAGCTTCCCGCTTGGCTGCCCTTTCGGCAGCGATCTTCTCAGCGATAGCCTTGGTCTTTGACGTCTGGGTTTGTTCCGCAGTCTTCATAGCCTTTTGGCTCGGGACCTTCTTGCTCAGCAGGCCAGCCTTCTGATTGGCGAGTGCTTTGGCTCTGGCCGTGCTGGTCGAAACGACCGGCTTAGCCTCACCGGCCTTAAACAATACTTCATTTCCCTCTGCGTCAAACACCTTCTCAGCCTTCGGCGGCTTGGCGGGTTTGGCAGCCGCAGCCTTTGCCTCTTTGGGTTTGACCACTTTTGGAACCGCCGCCGTAACAGGCTTTGCCTCTTTGAGCGCCTTTACCTTTGCCGCCGACACTTTCGCGGGCCCGCTTTCCTTGATGATCCTCTTCAGACGGTCGTCAGCCCATTCGCCCATTGACTTACCGAAATCCCTGCGGATTTTCTTCATCTGCTGGTGAATATCATCGCCGTAACCGAGGCCCGGAGAGGAATGGACGATTTCCTTCATCTCATCCCACACTTTCTTCCTGACGCCCTTCAACTCCTCCGGGGACTCCTTGAGCTTACGGGCAGCAAGATGACCAATAGCGGTTATCTGCTTCGGCACCATCTTACCAAGCATAGCAGATGTAACGGAAAGCGGTAGCTTGCCCGCCTTCTTCAAGTACTGCTGGGCACCGGGGAACGCGGCACTAAGAACAGCGTTACGCACCACGTTAGCAGATCGGTGTTCGCCCTTGATAGTTGGTTCCAGAGCACCCATTACGCCGCCGCCTACACCTTCAGCCGCCGAAACGGTAGCCAAACTGCGAAGCGCGCCGCCTTTGAGGAAAGGCGCGAGTGCCTGTAACGCTTTCGCTCCTTTGGCAACACCAGCGGCCGGGATGATAGACTGCAGAATATGGCCGCCCACTTGGCCAATCCGACCACCTGCGGTAGCCAAAAGAGGCGCGTCCAACCTACGGGATTCTTCCTCTTCCTTCTGCAACCGGGCTAGGTCTTCCTTATCCCGGGTCGCCCAATTCCACAACTGCTGGATGCCGCGACCGGTGGAAGCAACAGATTGACCAGCGCCCGCGAGCGCGAGCTCGCCAAAGGACATGCCAGTAGTCGGATCAATCGGAGCGGAACCGCCGATATCAACCTCTACAACACGCCCTTGTTCATCTGTTTTGTAATTAGGTGTTGCCGCCGCAGCGGGCGGCCCTCCGGGCGCGATGACTGGGGGGGTCGCTATAGGGGTAGCTCCAGGCTGGCCTGCGGGCGTCCCGGGCGCGGCGGGGCCGCCTCCCGGGGCTGGGGGCGCGGCCGGGGGCCCGCCGCCGCCCGCCTCTAGGGCCTCGATTTGAGCCATGATATCCGCCGCGCCAGCAGTATCTCCTGCAGCGTCAGCAGCATCAAGCATCTGATATAGTTCGTCGAGTTCCATTTATTGGCCTCTCTTACTATACTTCTTCTTTAGCTCCGCAGCCCTATCAGCGGATACTCCGGCCGGGGGCCTATACGCAGGACCACCGGGCTGGGTGATTCGGCCAGCGCTATAATCGCCTCCGATCACCGCCTTGATCTTTTCAATACCTACATTGTACCAGTAGAAGAAGTCATCCATGGCCTTCTTGAACTCGACCGGGTCCGACGTGGCATCCATGCGGCTCAAAGCCGCCGAAGCCTTCTTGCCCTCTAGGTCGGTAATTTGGCCACCGCCCTTAAGGGTCTCGAATGCGGGCATGAATACTTCGTTCTTGATCTGCGACAGTCGAGCCGCTGCACCAGCAGCCGGGGTACCGGCTTGGGTCAAGTCGAATACCATCTCTGTGCCGGGAATCTTGCCCAGTCTCGGCCAAAGACCCGAACCGACCACTTTGGCAAATCCCGGGTGAGCCAGCAGTTCCTTGCCGTGTAGCGTCATACTGTCGTACGCTGTTTGCATATCCGGGAGCGCGGCACGAGCAGCGCCCATGGTCTTCGCGTCGAACTGAGCAGCGCCGGTTGCAGCTTCCTTCTGGGCCGCTGCAGCAGCTAGCCTGTCGGACGCGGCCAACTCCGCGTCAATTTGTGCTTGCTTCGTCCTTCCCGCCGCATCCCAATCAGAGACACCTTGATATGGTGCAGTGGATGGTCCGGGGGGAGGAGCGGCAACAGGGGCGGGAGCAGGTACGGGAGGCGGGGGAGCAGCCACTTGGGCTCCGGGAACAGGACCGGGCTGGGGAACAGCTCCCGCTGCAACGGGCGGAGGGGGTCCAACTGGGGCGGGCGGAACAGATCCGGCTGCATCTGGCATGACTCCCGGCTCTATAGTAACACCAGCTTCATCAGGGGTACCAGTAGCCTTGGCCACTTCAGTCATGACATACCGCTCAATGATCGCGGGGTCAATACTCTGATCGTTCATGAACTGGACCTGTCTGCCCACTTCCGCCTGTTTCTCGGGCGGGAGCTCTTCGAGACCCGTTACAGTCGTTGGTGCGTTGCCTTGGGGCGGGCCGCCCTGTTCTTCGGTGAGCGGGGGAGCTTGATCGCCACCGCCGATGGAAGGCGGGTGTTGATACCCGGCAGGTGAGCCTTGGAATGTCTTGCCCAAACCAGCGCCAGAAGTACCAACCTGAACAATCGTGCCATCAGGCATCTTCCAACCCTGCGCAGTCCATTTGGCCTTCATATCCGTTACTTTGGTATTACCGTCGGACATGTTGTACACAATCGTGCCGTCGGCCAAAACATCACGGGAGGACACATGAGGGGCCTTGCCGACGATATCCTTAAGGTCGAGGTCGCCTTCTTGGTCCATCCCGGCCAAATAAGCGCGAATCGTAGCATCGCTCGGCCCACCTTCTTGGCCCAGCATCTCAGTGGCTTCGAGAACGGCCGGATTACGGGCAGCGTTTAGTTCATCTTCGGCCATATCCGCTTGCTTACCCCCATAAATACTACCGATTCCGCCAATCATCTTATCAGCCATTCCCTGATAATTGGGAATATAGGAACCGATGGGGTCAAAAGCCGCTCGGCTTGTGCCGGTTAAACCACGAGTTACGGGGGCTGTCATGCCGCCAAGCTCTATTTCCTTGTCCCGCATGGCTTCATAACCCGTTTGCTGCCCCCGCAGCCTTTTGGCACGGCGGGAACGTCTCTGGACGTCTGACAGACTATCCAGAATCTTTTGCATCATCGCCGGGTCCATTTGGGTCGTCGCCATTTCGCTCTCCTAACGCGGGCCAACAAAGCTGACCGGTTCTGGGATCGTTCCTGTGGTCGGTCCTGCCTTCATCGCCCGCTGTTGCTGCCAAGCGCCCACTAGCTGTCCTACCGCTTCCGCCAACTGTTGCTGCTGAGTCCCAGCACCGGACTTCGATGTTTGATAATCAGCAAAGCCGCGCAGTGCCCTTGCCATTCGCTCCCGTTGCTGCTGATAGATGGAAGGCATGGGCTGTTGTTCCTGCATCATGGGCTGCGCCTGCGGCATCGCGGGCTGTGGCTGTTGCTGCGGCATGTACATATCCGTATCCTCTATGCTTGTCCGCCACCACCCGGTGGCCGAATTACTGGCTTGATTGGCGGTGGCGGTGTCGCTTGCGGCGGCAATTGCGGCGGTGGCGGTGGCGCTTGCGGCGGCCTATTAGACGGAATCAAGAAGCCCATGCCCTGATTCGGTACATTCTGGAACATCTGATTCCCCGGCAAAGTAGGGGGAGGTGTCCAATTATTAAGATTACCAAAATTAGGCGGGACAATAGGCAAAGAGGACAATTGCCTACCCACATTCGTCTGTTGAGGTATGGGCTTATTGCTAGCGAGCTGAAAACCGGTAGCCGCTGTAGGCTTAAACATACCGCCCACATTAGGCTGCCGATTGCCGGGTAGCATAAAGTCCAGACTCATACGGCGCAAAGCGCCTGCGCGGGATTGTTGCTGAGCAGCCGCATAATCTGCATATCGCCGCTCTAGGTCAGGGCCTTCTGACTGATCGCGAATAGTTCCCACTGGGCCGGTATATTTCATGGCGGCCTATCCTTATTTGCCCTTAGACTTAAGGACTTTTTCTGCTACGTTGTATTCCGCGCGCTTGAGCGCCCGGGCCTTTGCCGCTGCACTGATGGGAAGGCCTTTAGCCTTACGGATAGCGTAGTCGGCGTTTTGAGCACCGGCCATAAGGCCCTGATTAGCGTGAGCCGCAGCTTCCACGGCAGGGGCAAAACCCCTGGAGGTTTCGGCATTTCCTATGGCCTGTTTAGCAGCCCGCTTAGCGTCATTAGCAACGTATGCCGGAGATACCTCTACACCGGCCTCGTCGTAAATCTTGCCCTTACGCACGGCGTAGTTGGAGCCCCATTTCCCGGCACCTGAGATGAAGCCTTCTTTACCGGCCATTTGCCTTCTCCTTCGCTAGATGGCGGAAAGCGCCCAGAAGAAGGGCGGTAAACGCTTCGTAGTCCACCATCAAGTACCCTTGGTCTCCCGAACGGACCAGATGTGGGAACTCTTTGGCCACTTCCTGAGCAATCAGGCCAGCGGCACGTTGCCCGCTTGGCCACACGAAGGAATGGGGCTGAATCCGCTGCATCGCGTTGTACGCGTCCTCGTCCGGAATGACGGTGATGTGATCCTTGAGGTCGGCATCCGAATACAGGTACCCGCCTGCTGCGCCGCCAACGGCAGCGCCTGCTTGCGGCTGGCCAAAATAGGTACCGACTGCGGCACCGGCAAGGGCTCCCCAACCTGAACCCTGTGCCTGACGGCGTGCTGCACGGTCAGTTGCCTGCTGAACCTGAGCAGCATACTGGCTCTGCGCCGCGCCCATCATGTCTGCACCCGGCGATCCTTGAGACGTGCCATAGCCTTGATAGCTCGGCATATATGCGCCCCACGAACCGGCCGTAAGGTCTTGCATCTGGCCCGCCGTTTGATACGGCATCATATATTCCTGCAAGGATTGTGCATTCCTTTGCTGTTGGCCCTGCATCTGAGTCTGATAATTAGCGCGAGCTTCCGCGCCGCCAGCTAACATGCCTTCCAGCTGGGCCTTAGCGTTAACGTCTCCTTGCGACGTCAGCAGATTCTGGTATGCACGGTTGTAAGCCTCGCTACCGGGAACTAGGCCCTGTAGCCGAAGCTTTGTTTCCATCTGCTGCTTGTCGATTTGCTGCTGGGGAGTAACCCGCGCCAGCAGGTTTTGGGTAAACATCTTGGAATAAGCATCCCCAGTCTTCGAATCGTACTCCGTAGCACCGGAAACAGTTTTAAATGGATCGCGGGTATTCAGCTTGGAAAGCTGGCCCATCTGCTGACCCTGCTGCGCAATAGCCTGGTCTTGAATGGCTTTGATGCGCGGGTCTAAAGTTTCCTTTTGAATCCACCTTCCGGTAGTGGGATCAAGGGCCCAGTCAACGCTACCCAAAAGACCAATTTGGGTAGGCCGATTGGCAATAGTGTTCTGCTGGTTCGCCTGCTTGTCTATGTCCGCCTGCTGGCGAGCAAGAGCAGCGTAATCAGGAGGGGGAGTCGAACCGCCGCTGGGGCCCATGGCTATGTCCTCACCAAGTCGTATCTCTTACCATACGTAGGAGGAGGGGTAGCTCCACTACGATAGCGTTGCCAGTGCTTAGCTGTTTCAGGGGTAAGTCTAAAGATCAGCGTATCGCCGTCCCTATAATGATCTGGAAGGCGAGCAATCAATTCCCAACCACCAGTTTCCGCTGCGCGGATTACATTGCGATTTGTTTCCCTCGCCATGCCAAACCCCTGCTTTACTCCTAACTGATTAAAGGGGTAGTCATGAACCGCCCACCACCAGACGCGGGACGGCCTACGACCCTTCGCAATCCAGATATGGAAATTGATAGAGACGACCGTATAGTCATCATACGCGGCTGCTGCAATCGGTATTCCATCCTCGAATTCAAAGATAACACGAGGATCGGGGAGATGAGGCACGTAATCAGTCAATTCCGTGTAGAGCGGAATAAGTTCATCATGCGTGCTAATCCAGCGACTCATACCAAGCCCCCGGGCTCGTAGACCCATTGAATCGACGCGATGGCCAAAAGAGTAGAAGTAGACACCCGAAGTTGCCACGCCAGCGCATATCCCAGGACATTCGCCGATACCCATGGCCGGTAAACCTGCTCTAGACCAGCCCAGTTGGTCTGGTCCCAGAAGGACAGGTCCCATTTGGCGTTACCCTTAGCCAAACTTGGCGCGGGTTGCTGCAGGAACGGGTCGAGTCGGAAGTCCGGGAGCGCACGCATCACGAACGACGGCTTTACCTCCGTTTGGAAGGTCGGTCGCATGAATTTGGCGTGCTTGTTGGATGTGTTATCGCCTAGATACGAATAAGCGCCGAACACATAGCTTTCAATCGGGTCGCCACCGGTACCGTCTCTCAGCACGTTATCGATGGTGCCAGCAACGAGCAGCACCCGGCCATCATCCGTACCCATATAGATCGTTCGATCTACGCTCTTGATTGTGCGGACCGGCCAATCCCATTTGCCCCATGCCCCGGTGAGAGCATTCATCACGAGCTGAATCTTCCTATCGTTAATCCAGTCGTAGATGTTTATGATTACAGCCGTCAAGTTCGGATGGAAGTTGACTTCAACCGGGTATGGTTGAGTAGTAGGGCGCGTAAGCTGATTAACCGTGCGGGAAATTCGCCGAGTCAGCACATTGGAGTACATTACCTGATCAATGGAACCCTGCACCAAAGTGGAGAGCGGCAACAGACCGCGCCGGGTCAGCATGATAACATCACCACCATAATCAGCTGTGGCGCGAGGCCCGAGCGGAGCTCCGACAAAATAGGTGGAATCTAGTTGCCAGTCGGCGGCGTTAGATGGATCATCACCGGAATAGGAGGCGATTTCGCCCGCTGTCGTGATAAACAGGATGCGGTCGTCCAAACCTTCGCCAGTGTCAACCGACCAACGTTCGAGAGTACTCAACCGGCCGCCACGCTTAAACAGACTACCAAGGAAGAATGGCTTAGCCTCACCGCCCACCGAATCGATCGGTAGGTACCATGCAGTCATCGAACCGGCCGTGGTGAACCACAGGCGGCCCTTATGCACCAGCACGCTGGTAAACAGGTTCGGATTGACACCTTTGATTTCGCCGGGGGCAACTGGCGTAGCGACTAGCGTAAAGTCAATCCATGCCGTGCCATTCCACAGGACGGACTGTTGACCGTTTACAGCGACCAGATAGTGAGCAGCGGGCGTTGAGTAATTGACGTACTCATACTGTCCGTTGGTCGAAGCTTTGACCGGAGCCGGAGCATCAGCAGATGGGTTGATGAAATAGATGCCAGCGTCAGTCGCCGCATAGACTTGGAAGTTGCCATTTAGGGCATGGTACTCCATTATGGTCTTGACCGGGAGGTTTAGACCAGTAATGTGTTCGCGATAACCAAGTCGAACGTTAAGTGAGCCGGTGTCTGGGAAGAAATTCATGCAGTCGATCATGAACTGCTCGCCCATCACGGCCAGTCCGTCCAGATCGTTGATTCCGCCCACAGGGGCGGGCATGGAATGGGCCTGACTGACTTGCGGTTTGGGCTGTCTGAGACCGTACATTATACGTTCCAGCTACCGTCCGGCACATTTTGGCCAGATATGTAAAGGTAATCCCACCGGGAGTCCAAAGAGATGACCGGAGCTCCGCCCGATTGCGCCTTTTCCGCCTCCACCATGAACGCGAGTTGGTTGCCTAGGTCCGTAGCATCCATGCCCTTTGCATTCCACAGCTTGAACTTGCAGCCGCAGACCATCAGGTACTGGTCAAATATTGGCTCGTCAAGGTCATTTTCCACCTTGTCCTTATACACATCGGCTACTGGGTCATAAACCCAGTCGCGAGAAATATAGTAAAAGTTAATCGTTTCGCCGACCGGGGGAACCGGGAATACCTGGAACTTGTTCCGAAGTATCCGATAGCGGTAGTACACGCCCACCGAAACGATACCGAATTGTACCCATGACCAGCCCTGCGGGGACATAGGACCAAACATGGGACGCCGGTTAGCGGAAGACCACTGGGTCTGGTTGACGATCCGACCAAAGTCCGAAGGGAGGTCGAACTCAGTAGTCACTCCGTCCCCTACAAACGTAGCAGTCTTCTCTAGGAACTGCCAATCATGAGACTTGACTAATTGCGTGCCCATCATGTTGACCAGACCGGCTACTTGAAAACCGGTCTGGTCATCGAACGGAGAGATAATTGTGGGGACCTGCGGCAGCCCAAGCTCCTGCAATGCTTGATTTACAATTGTCAATGCATCAGCTTGGACGGCCATGACTTACTTCCCCTTTTTCAGGCTGGCGATGAGCCCCGCCTGATCGGCGATGGTTTTCTCCAGCGTTTCCAGCCGGTTCCGCATTTCATCATTCTCGGCCTGAATCTTCATGAACGGGGCAGCCTTCTCCGCCCGCTCAGCCATCATCTTGGCCCGTTCCTTCAGCTTGTACAGGCCGGGGATACGGGTGCAGACGTCGTCGCCAACGGCCGCCAGCTGTTCCAGCGTGCGAATCCGTAGGTAGGAGAGCTCCTCCACCTGTGACCGGGTAATCCACGGAGCTTCGATCAGCGGAGTGCCGCCGCCAGTCTGTTCAGTCTCGCCGGACTTGAACTCCTGATAGGCCAGCCGGAAGCGCTTGCGATCCATATCCGACACAGGCCGGACGACGATGTTAGTAGTGTTGCCGGGGGTGCGAATCTCGATGTATTCCTTGTCGTCGTAGATCGGCCGTCCTTCCTCGTCCGTCTTGGTCTCGTTCAGGACCGGCTTGATGTAGAACTTGACATAGACCGACTTATCACCGGCCTCACGAGAATTGAAGTCATTGACGTCAAAATCAGCGGTTTGCATGGGGCGCTCCTATCCAATAAGACCTCGTTCCACGAGCGTAACGAGGGTGACGATCGCCAATCCGAGCCAACCCAAATGCACGCGCGGGCTCAGACTAACGTTGAACGCTGCCAGAATAAGGCAGAGAAGGGCGATGATGAGCAGGACAGTGATGGTGATGGTCATTTGAGTATCCTCAAAGTTGAGCAGTCAGATAGGCTTCCAACTGCTGTACCGTAGGCGTGGGCGTCGCAGCCCCTCTAACGATCAATTCATTGATCTGCCCTTGGAACGCGATTCCTGTACCGGCGCGACGGCCCATGAACATTTGATAAGGCAGGTACGGACCTGTTCCCTGACTGCCTGCACCGGGCGCACCGACACCGTTTACTCGAATATCAGCCACAGGAGCAATAATATCTGCGATACCCACCAGAACAGCACTAGCCGGAGCCGGAAAACCTACCGCGGTTCTAGTGATACCGACTGTCCCGCGAGTACGGAAAGAAAAAGTGGGTTGCCCAGCGCTCGCAGGAGCCGATATAAGGAACGTGCCGTTATTGGTTACGGCTGTAGCCGATAATTCAATGACTGAACCAGCTACCGTATCCGTTATCTTGCGCAGCCCCACGAACACTGTCACTTGACTGGAAGCGAGGTCGACGACATTGCTTACCATCCACTGGTCGATGCCGTTAAACTCAAGAACCTTATGACCGCTACCGTTCAATTGGAGCGTGGGCCGGAAAAGGTTGTTGGGCTGCATGAAGTCCCAGTGATTCGGAGACTTGTCCTTAATCAACCCTACCGATTGGCCAGTTGTTGTAACCGGGATAGTGCCCGCAGAATCCTGAAAAAGCGTAGAAAGGTCGTCAGGAAACAACCAGAACCCCTTCTCACCAAGAGCGAACAGTAGATCGTTGGGAAGGGTGGAGGACGGAGGAACGGGGACGTTTACACTTGACCAGTATTGCAACATGCGATCGTTAAGCGTGCCGGTCAGGCCCGGGAAGGCCATGAAGTCAGCATTTAGAAGCCCAGTCTGCAGTTCGTACCACTGCCTTTGGGCGTCATTAAAATTCGTCGCAGTCGCGCCATTGGCACGATAGTAGGCAAGGAGGCCATCCATGACGGTTGGCCCCCCTGTGCCTTGCAACTGCTGGTCGTTGAGCGTGCCAGCCATTTACGTGATCGCCGCAGAAGCCGCAGTTGCCGAACCAAAGGCCGAGTCGTTGAGGACCATGGCTTGATCGGAACGATTGGTGAAGCCCGTTTCGATCACCGCGCCAATCGCCACTGCGCCCGCCGCCGTCACCATCTTCGTAGCAAAGCCAGTAAAAGCAGGGCCAGCCCCACCATCCCGAGAAGCGCCGTTGCCCCAACCCAGAAGGGGCTGGACAGCATAAGGGCTAGGAGTAGAAATGCCAAGTCCAGTAGCGCCCCCACCAGTGATAACATTCCTGCCTCCGCCAATGGCCGTAAGGCGTGCGTCCGGGGCCAGTCCAGTTGGAAAGGCAACAGTAACTGCGGGCAGTGAAACACCGGGGGTGTAATCGTCGGTAAAGCCAGCGTTCTTGATGGCCTGAACCGGGGTAGCGAATACCGTGCCGGTTGACACGTTTGTCACCTTGTTTGCGCCGAAGCCGATGCCGGTGCTTAGCGCGCCAGTGGAGAAATTACCGGCCTGATCCTTATCAAAAGGCGAGCCTTTGGGCCCACTGAACGGGCTCATCATCACGAACTTGCCGAGTGTAGGATTGGCCGGGACGATGGTAAGGCCAGCCATATTGCGAGCAGGCATTGTAGTGTCCTCCGGCAGTTGAAAAATGGTGGTCTTTATTTATACTGGCGGCCACCAACCAGCTGAGCGCGCCCCCGCGCTTGCTAAACAGGTTCGTTTCCGCCGAACGGAACCTCACCTGACTTGTAGGGCTTGCCCGTTGCAGGGTCAATCGGGGTGCCCTCAGGGGGCCTTTCCTCTGACTTGGAATCCTTCTTGGGAAGGCTCAGAGGCTCTTTGCCTTTGTCACTCATGACCGCTGCTCCTTACGGGTTCACGTCGAGGCGGCCTTGGAACTGCGCGCCACACGTGGTCAGATTGCCAGCCCATGCAAGAATCTGCACTTCGGCATCTTGGTTGATGGAATACCGCTTGTTGGGGCTGAGCGGGACGAAGTTACGCGCGCTGTGCGGACGGAACCTGATGTAGTCCGTGTTCAGCATGAACGCTGTGCCAGCGGGGCAGAAGCCGCCGATGCCGCCATCCAGTACCACGTCGGCGTCCATGTACTTGATCGTCGGGAAGCCGAGCGAACCGGTTTCAGCCTGGGTGAAGCGCTGTTGCGCCTGCAGCGAGGCGAGGTAAGCGGTCCAAACCACGTTGTCCATGACAATCAGGTCGGGGCGGTCAGCGCCACGAACCAACTGCGCCCAGAGGGCATTGAGGTCAGCTTGGATTGTCGTCGTCACCGCCACATTGCGCAGCTTGGACCGCCAGAAGGTCCACGTTACGCGGTCGATGCCGCCATAGGTACCGGTGGTCGGGTCGAACGGAACAGCGGCATTGAGGCCGGTGATTTCCTTGCCGCCTGAACCCGTACCATCGCTGTAGATGCCACCAGCCACCAGATTCTTCATGGTGGATTCGGCGACGTCGATGCGGGCAGCGAGCAGGTCGATCATCTGTTCCGGGCCTGCGTTCTGCAGCATTTCCAGACCGGAAATGACCACAGGGCAAGCAGCCTGCTTGATATCGAACTGAGCGGCTGAGAGAACGTCCTGCGCAGCAACCGGCAGGAGGTCATACCCGCTGTACCAACCAGCGTTGCCGTTCTCGGCGAAGGAGAGCTCTTCGTAGATCAGTCGGCCGCCGCTGAACGTACGGGTCTTGCCCTTCTGCGAAAGCCGCATCAGGAGAGCATTGTTCTTGGTCACGTTATCCGCGATCTTCTTGGTACGGGACTCGATCGTGGTGGTGATGATATCGCTAACATTCGGGAAGGCCATGGCAATTCTCCAGAGAAAGGTTTACACACTTTCAAAGCCGGAGGTCAGCTCCCCGATGCGCAGCTATGCGGTGTCCACAGCCACGCCCGAGCCTTTATTCTAACACACCCCGGGCTCGCCGTCAAGATTTTCAAGTCCTGCCGGAATTTGCAACCCACGCCCTCTTCACTGCCTCGTGAATATCGTCGGTATCACCGGGGCCATCAGCACCAAACTCCAAAGGAGCTTGACCGGGCGGAACGATCTGGGCCGCCGCCTGTTGCCTCTGCTGAAGCACACTAGGCTGGGAAATGCCGCTTTGAGCCTGGGCTTGAGCCTGGATGAAGTGCGGCCGGACCTGCGGATTACGCCAGCAAGCCAAATCGTACGCGCCTTGGTAGTCCTCAGCCATCCCGGACTCAATCAAATCCGCCATGTCCTCACGAACATACTCCAGATATTCGTGCCCCGGCTGAGAAGAGAATTGCACCAGTTCAGTCTCCGCCGCCGAATCCTCGAGTTGAGTCCTCCATGCCCGCTGTTCATCAAGCTCCTGCTGAATATGCGGAGGGATAGGCGGAGGAGTTTGGTGGTGCTGGTGGGACTGCTGCATCAGCTCTTCCAGCTTGCCGCCGAGTGCCTCATTGAGCGCATTACGGAGCGGTACGCCATAGGTATCGCCCAAGGAAATCAGCATGGTCATTTTTTGGGCCGGGTTGCCCAGCCGAAGGGTCTGCTCAACCCCGACCATGCTCTTGATGTACTCCCGAGGGTCCACTTGGATATGTTGGAAATACTGATTAAATGGCGCAACAGTATTGTAAATCTCCCCCATGGGCTCGTAATGCTGCTGGAGCTTCTGGACGCCATACGCAGTAGCCTGCTCACGCCGGGTGATTTCCTCTCGAATATCTGGAGGTATCGCATTCCATTTCGCCTTCATTTCAGGCCGCCATGCAGCAGGCGGCTTGGCCGGATCGAACACCGGCTCTTCCTCTTCCTCTTCCCCGGGCTGTCCGAGAGCCTGTGGAGCCTTCTGGACCGGCGGGAGGGGGGCCGGAGCAGGCGCGGGTGTCCCAGAATCGGCCTGCTTAGGCAAGAACTTGCCGTCCGGCCCCCTTTGAGGCCCCTTACCGGGTTCCGGGTCCGGAGAAACCGGGGGAAGAACCTCAGAGGGGGGAGAGCCAAAATCGCCGAAGTCTTCTTGACCCCCGGTAGGTGTTTGCTGCGACTGTTGACCGGTCCTAGATGACTCTAGCGCGGCCTTAACGTCGTCTTGAATGGAGTCAGGCATCTGGAATGTCCTCTATTTCTGGGGCGGGGGTCGGGGTGTAACCTTCTTCGAGTTTTTGGATAGACTTTCGCATATCCTCATGCATATCCCCACTGCGTTCCTTTTCTTTCTCTTTGCTCCAATCCGTTTTGGTAAACGCTTCGACGGCCCTTTCATCATATCCTTCATGCAGTTGAACCACGTTGTTGCGCTTGTTATGCTCTGAGAGCTCCCGGGAGTTACTGATGAATGACCCATCCACCGGGGACCAAAATGGCGAGAACTTCTTAGTAAATAGGCGCGGGGGCGTTATGACACGTGTCATAGACACAAAACACTCCGGGCACTCCATCCCCGGGCTGTCAACATATTCGGCCAGCGAGCATATGCGCTCGCGGGTTCTTCCACAACGGGGGCACTCATATGGATAGATCATGGCTAGTACTTCGCTGATCCAGGATTGCGGCGGCGAAGCGCACGAGCCTTTGGAGCGGACTTATGCGCCTCGAACTTTTGGCCGACGGACTGCGGGATGCCCACTTTCGACGCGAACGCGGGATTGTGGGCCACCGCTTGCATCAGCTTCTTCTGCTTTTCGGACTTATACGGCATTTCCTCCTCCCGGTTTGGTTGGCTTCGACGGTGGTTGAGTGGCCATCTTGAACGCCGTTTCAGCGCCCTTGACCTCCAGACGCTGCTCGGACTCCTTCGCATCCTGAATCCGTTCTTGCACAAACCGGGCTTGGTTCTGATCGGCCTCCTGTTGGGCGTGCATCTGCGCCGTCTGGGCTTTGATGTTCGCCATTTGCTGCTCGTGCTGCATTTCCATGGCAAACATTTGCGTCTTGTGATTTATTTCAAGCATGAACTTCTTCTCCATGAACTGGAGCTCGGCCGCCGATTCCTGCTGCTTGATCTGGGAGGTCATTTGACGCTCTTGGATGCGCGCATCCGATTCTGCCTTGGCGGCTTCCGCCTTGATCTGTTCCGGCGATGGCTCTGGCGGCTGTTGCGCCTTCTGCTCTTGCATCTGCTGCATCTGCAGGATGGCGGCATCCAAAGAGCCTTCCAGTTCACTGGCACCCTTGAAGCCCACGGAAGCGAACTTCAGAATCTGGGCCAAAAGAGTCCCGATTTGCGGCATCTGCGCCATGGCCGGGACCGCAGACTGAATCATCTGGCTGACAACTCCGACATACTCCATACGCTGTTTCTGCTCCAGTCCCCAGTCCGCTTGAGTCAACGAGTCGGTCTGGATATCAATGGAATATTTCGCCGTGAAGTCATCATGGAGGATTCGAAGTGCCGCTGGAACATGTTGCTGGTCTTCCATAGGCAGCTGGCCGCATACTTGGCTCAGCTTCTGTTCCGAGTACATCTGGACCATCAGTTCGCCCATGATTCGGAGGGTATCCCGGACGAAGAACGACACGTCACGCTGGAAAGCATTCATCCGGACGCTGGCGAACTGGGCCTTGATTTCCTGCGCAGACGCCGTTTCGTACTGGTTCGTGCTACCGCGAACGATATCCGCCATGCCGGTGACTTCGAACAACTGGTTCTTGATGAACTCGTAGGTCCCGGTCAGCTGTTGCAGCACACCGGTAATGGTCTCGACCGGATACCAGCTGATCGAGCCTTGCACGCCACCCTTCTCAGCAAACATCGCCCAGTTGTCGACCGGAATCAGCTTGTTCTCAGTGCCGTCAAGCATCCTTCCGATGGCTGGCTGGGCCGAGTCGTAGCAACCGGCGACCCGGACCGCTTCAACGATCAGGTTGATGCGGGCATAAAGGATATCCAGTTCCATGTACTGGTCCTGCGCGATGTAGTAGTCCGGAATCGGCAGGAACTTGTTGGTCGGCGCTGAAGCTGTCAGCGGCTTGGGGCATGGGAAGAAGTTGGTCAGCTTGTACGGGTCTTTGAATCGCTCCAAAACCTCGCCCGTTGTGGTCATGAACATTACTTCTTTCTTTTTCTTGTCCCACATTTGGATGATGCAGACTTTCCCTTCACTGATGGTCTCAATAGCAACGCCGCCTGATGCGTACCCGCCTTTTGAGGGAGCGACTGCGAGGGCTTTGTCGCCCCACTTTTCTTTGGCTTCCTCTTTTTCGATGTGGAGGATTCGTCCCGCCCACGTAACTTGCTCCCATGTTCTTTGCGGTTCATAAATAAAGTCCTTCCAGTAGACCGTATCTACGGTGATTTCTTCTGGCTTTCCGGCAGTCGGCGGAATGAACGTCACCCAAAGGGTGCCGATTCCTGGAACGAGTCGATCGAGGATTGCGGCCTTCACAGCCGGGTCGAAGTACTTGGCGCAGTGAATCTCGTAGGTCAAGCCGCGTTGCATGATGGCAGCGGCAACCCGGGAGGGTTCGTTCTCGGTTTCACCCTTATGCAGGCGGGAGACGTCCGGCTTCGGAAGGCTATTATACAAGCTCTCCTTGATCACCGTAGTGTTCGAATAGAACATGTTGACCTTCTTGATGCCGGTGTCACCCAGCATGGAAGGTCTTCCGGAGGCTTCAGCTTCCCGGTCATCGGCGTAGCGGGCCTCAATATGCGTGCCGCGCTCGTGGAACTTTTCCGAGAACTTCTTCCACGCCTGCAGACGCTTCGGCCATGGGTTCTTTTCATCACTTGTGCGCTCGGCGTTAGCCATCACACTCTCCTGTAATCGTTACGGGATTCACGGTCCTTGAAGAGGTTCTCAAGGTTGAGGGCGCGACCGAGGGGCGTTTGAATATAGCTGCCTCTGGGCTTGGCATTCCGCCGAGTCCGCGACATTATTTCTACGACATTTTCCGACAGCGCGAACATCCGGAATGCGTCCGCACAGTGGCTGTGGTAGTCATGGCGGGGGGTTAGAGCGAATGTCTTCGTCTTTTCATCGTAATCATACATGTACGCGGCCAAATGCTCCAGGCCGACTCGGACTTGGGGATTAGCAACATTGAAGTAGACGTGCGGAAGGATTGCCCTTACCGCGTTGATCCCCTGCGAGACCGATATGCCCGGTACAACATATGGTACGAGTTTGGCAGCAACGAATCTTTCGAAGGGCGAGTACTTGGTAGAGAAGGTTTTGGCCTTGGCATCATGCGGTAACGCGACTGTACCATAAAGGTATGGATATTCGTAGAACCGCTCGAGCCATGAGTCAACATCTCCTCCAACACCTTCCACGTAATCGATGATATGGATTTCATCGCGGATGATCTGGTAAAACCAAATAGCTGTAGCATCACGGCGTCCTATGTCCCAAGCTGTGAATACCAGCTGGTCGAGTTGGGGTTCAAATTCGATCTGATTAGTGGGCGCCAAAAGATTAAGCTGGCGGCCGTAAATCGACCCATGATTGATGCCTTCCCACGAGCAGTAGTATTCTTGCTCAATGACTTCGTCGGGGACTCCCTCCCGGCGCTCTGCTTCAATTATCTCCGGTGAAATGATGTGTGTACCGTCTTCCCGGAATGTATCGTTTACCGTGCGTAGACTCGTGAACCAGTCCGGCGAGGCTTCTGCCATTTTGTACATTGTGTACGCATGGTTTTTACCTCGTGGGGTGGTAATAAACATCGCGAACCCACCATTTTCCGCCAGAATGGGTCGGATAAAGCTCCAGGCGGAGGGGTCTGCAAGAGCCCATTCAGAGAAGACGACTCCGAGTGGGTTTGTTCCGACGAGTGCATCATAGTTGTCGCTCCCTACTACTTGGTAGACGCTGTTGTTTTGGAGTTTGAGCAGCATGTCGGATTCGTTGACGCTCCCGATCAGTTCTCGGGGGAATCCTTGGTATATCATACGCCTACCCAAACCGTCCACGCCGTTCCAGACTACCTTGCGGCCTTGGTTGAGCGTTGGGAGGAGGTGCCAGTATGTCCCGACACGCATTTGGGATGCCACGGCGAGGGTATTGAGAGCGCAGCTATCTTTTCCTGCGCGTCTATGCCAAACTGGCATGGCGCGTTTCCGAGTGGGGAATTCCCCGCCCTCGAACATATGGTTCATCAGCTCGCGCTGATGCTGTCGCGCGTTCCATTGGTGCGGAAGATTGATGCCTATGCTAGGCATCTTCTACGTCCCCATCGATCACAACGGAGGGTGGCGGCAAGACACCCATAGCTCCAAAGTTGATTTGGACGTGAACGCCATTGAGCTTTTTCTGGTCGTCGTTGCCGCCGAAGTGTTTGAGGATGGATGTTACTTCCGTGCTGTGGAATTTCTTGGCTTGGAACGCATTGCCCGATTTGTCTACCAAAGGGACAGGCTCTTCCCCGAGCAGTTGGGGCCATATTTTTAATATCTGCCCCTCTACCCATTGTTCGTTCACGAGCTTGTGCTGCAGTACTTCAGCTTGAAGATCGGATATGAAAGCTCTGACCACGGGGTCGTTGTAGATTTTTCGGACGCTACTGATGGGCATCTGGAACTGTTTCGCCAAGGCGTCCAGAGTGCTTCCGGTCACTACGAATTCCATCGAAAACTGTCTTTCCATGGGGGTCAAGCATTGGAATCCCTGTTCCCGTGCTAGTACCGGGTCTCTGCCAAAATGGGAGAGCGTCAACGACTTCCGAATATCAGTCATGGTCCAGTGCCTCATGGAATCTACGCGTGCGCTGGCGATCTATGTAGTGCAGGAGAGCAACCACGTCTCTTAAGAGCGTCGGATTGGTGGCCGCCAAACGAGCAGGTAAAAGAGTATAAAACACCATGCTGGATGGGATGACTAGCGGTGCCTCATCCAAAGAGATTGCAGAAGGATAGCGAGATACGCCCATGGCCAAATTATAGCACAGCCCGACCCGGCCGTCAAGATTCGCAAAAAAAGGCACCCGCGCGCATACGCGCGCCCGCAAGACAATAGATGTGGAATAGTGGACCACGGATATTGGTGTAGAAACGGTCGGTCAGGGGCACAAAGACACAGGGGGCCGGGTTTCGGGCGCGGCCGGGGGGGCGCGCGGGCGGGCCGCCCCCCGGGGGACCCCCCCCCCCGGGCGGCGCGGGGGGCGGGCGGGGGCGGGCGGGCGGGGGCGCGGCCGGGGGGCGGGCGGGCGGGGACCCCCCCGGGGCGGGGGTCCGGGGGCGGGGTCGACGAGCGGTATCCCCGGGCCGACGAACGGTATTGCGCCCGGGCGCGGGATGTGGTCTAATTCGGGGTGTCGGGGCGGCGTCCGCCCCGGCCCCCGCCCGGGGGAGCCCGGGCACCCCCCGGGGACCCCCGGGACCACACGAGAGAACGCAAACATGGCACGCAACCACACCAAGCGCAACACCAACCCGACCAACACCACCGAAGCCGCCACCAACCAGACGTTCGCGGAAGTGCTCGCCGAGACCGGCGAGACGATCGAGGAGCTCCAAGCCCCGGCCGACGAGGCACCCGCCAAGAAGGAGCGGAAGGTCGGAACGAGCAACCTCGCGACAACGATCTCCCGCTTCCGCCACACGTACCAGCCCGCGATTGGGCTGGGCGGCAAGGCGACCGCCAACAACGGCGACTTCGTCGCGAAGGCGCTCCTCCTCGTTCCCCTCGTCGAGCTCCGGGCCTTCGTTCTGGTGGCCTTTGGCAAGGACTACAGCGAGCGCAACCCGGGACACGAGCGGATGTGCGCCGGGAACGTGGTTCGGGCCGCAGCCAAGAAGGGCGACACGCGGGTTCTGACGCAGCTCGCGATTTGGGCCACCCCGGCCGCTAGCGAGGACGATTCCGCCGAGTAAGGACGCCGGTCGGAGCGCCTTCCGCAAGGAGGGCGCTCTCGCCGGGGGCTTTCCCCGGATTCCGCAACAACAACGAGAGAACGACAATGACGAACGCAATCGTGGCAACCCGCGACACCATCGCTTCCCGCATTCGCACCATCGCGCCGAGCGACCACCATTCCGACCCGACCACGCCAGCGGGGATCGTTCTGGAGGCGCTCTCGGAACTGGAGGCGGCCAGCGACCCGGCCGAGGCGGCCGGGGTCTTCGAGCAGGCGGGCGAGGCAAGCACGCAGTACACGAACGACGGGTGCTGGGACGAAATCATCGACCAAGCCGCCGACGACTTCCTCTCGGATGGCTTCTGATGAACGCACGTTCCGACAGATACGCGGAACAGGAGTGGCGCGCAACGCGCCCCTCCCCGCAGTTCCGCCAGCCCATCCCGTTCCGCACCATCCAGCAGCACAAGCGTTCCGCCTTCCGTTCCTTCCTCCGCCTCTTGGGAATCTTCGCATGAACATCAGCAACGAGCAAGCCGCAGCATTCCGCACCGCCGCCGAGACCATTCTTCTGGCGCTGGTTCGCATTCCGACCGACAAGGACACCGAGCAGAGCCACACCGCCCGGGCGGACATGGTCGACTGCTTGATCGACCCACGGAAGTGGGTTCTGGACCTCGGCTACGACCAAGCGATGTGGGCGATCGAGCAGGCACTCGAAGCCACGGCCGAACACACAGTGAACGGCTGGGAGGACGACGCGGGCCGAATCGCAGTCGAGCAACTCTGCGCCACGTTCGGCCTGTAATTCCGCCACCCGGCCAAGGACGGCCACCATTCCACACCACCAACGAGAGAACGCACAAATGAAGAACATTCGCCTGACCGACGACGATTTCGCCCTTGTCATCGACGCACTCCGATTCCAAGCCGACGAATACTTGGGTTCCGCCGCCTACGCCGAATCCGAGGAAGAGGAGGAGGAACTCCGGACCGATGCCGCCCGACTGGGCGCGCTGACCAACCACCTCGCGGAACAGGGAGCTTCCTGATGTTCCTCGTCCTCTGGGTGCTTTCCATCATTCTCGACGGCCCATTCTGGCTCGACTGCGTGCTGCTGCTATTCGGCGTCTGCGAACTAGCGTTCCACGATTGATTCCGCACGGAATCGCGAGCCAAGGACGGCCGCCATTCCTCCACATTCCGCGGTCACGGTAAGAACCATAGCCAAAGGGGCGCGCAGACCGAGTTCCGCAGGACACCATTTATCGATGTTCAACAGCGGTTTCCACCTAGGGGGGGGGCCCCCCGCGCGGCGGCCCTCCAAAACCGGCGAGACTCTGTAGTCCGGTAACGGCATGCCCTTCTTCCCTCCCCCTCCGGTCCTCTCCGGGTTTGTTTTCCCTTAACCCCCCCCCCCCCCCCCCCCCCCCCCCACACCCTCCCCCCGCCACCCCCCGGCGAGCCCCCCACCCGCACCACGCCCCCACCGCCCCACCCACCCTCTCCCGCCC
>Ga0105340_1000116_pt1 | contig 38367 bp, 32 predicted proteins | sample EasRivMeERMLT700_FD_89676 | JGI IMG/M metagenome (GOLD analysis project Ga0105340, IMG submission 89676) | Soil microbial communities from meander-bound floodplain in the East River, Colorado, USA - East River MetaG ERMLT700 | ecosystem: Environmental > Terrestrial > Soil > Floodplain | place...
GCAGGTGAATCCTTTTACCTGATACGTGACGCTCCGGGTTTCTCCCTCAGGTGCCGTGCTCGCGTGTGCGTCTCGCGAAACGGCTACGGGTGCAAGCTCCAGACTCGTGGCGGCGCCCGCCGCAACTGCCGCTGTGACCTGGCAGATAAACCGTCTTCTATCCATTAGTGCCCCCTTATCTCGCTGTTGCGCTGCCGGGTTCGTACTTCCAGGCGGTCTGGATGCTCGCTTTGTCAGCGAAACGTAGATCCGTGTACTCCTCGAAGTCGATTCTCTTGTCCAGGACACCGGTTTCGACCATCAGGTCCACAACGATGTCAAAGTCCGCCTTGCGTGGTGCGAGCGGGCTGTACATGACACGGTCAAGCGGTTTCGTGAGCGCCCACTGCAGAAGCGCGGGCTCCTGGTTGTAGTAGTAGCGGCCAACAAAATCGGCGGCGGCCTCTCGATGTGGCCTCCCGAGTTCCAGCCAGAGACCTGACCGGGCGATGCCATCGACCAGAAGCTGCACCGTTTCAGGCCGGCTGTTGATCATGTCCTCGCGGACCACGAGAACACAGGACATGTAGTCCGGCCAATAGTCTCGAGCCGAGAAAAGAACGCGGCCGAATCCACCCATTTCGGCCTGGGAGGGAAATGGCTCGCCCATCGAGAAGGCATCGATCGCCTTGGCAGCCAAGGCCCCGGCCACATCGGGTGGCGCCATCTCGACCATCTTGATCTCGTCCGGCTTGATCCCCCACACCTTCATGGCGCGGAAGAGGATGAGGCGCTCATCGGAGAAGCGACTGGGAATAGCGACGGTACGGCCGCGCAAATCGGCGACTGTCTTGATCGGCCCGTCTTTCTGGACCACGACGGCACTGCCGTAACGGTGCCCGAGGTACACAATTTTTATCGGGACCCCTTGGGCTTTGAGGGCAATCGCCAATGGCGCGACGATGAACCCCGCCTGCATCTGATTGGCGATCAGCGCCTCCTTGATTTCCGGAAAACCCTGAAACATGCGGGGCAGAAAAACCTCACCGGCTTCTGAGAACTTGGAGATGTAGTCGGTCACCGGACACGCCAGGTGGCACGTGACCGGAATGAACGCCACGTTGAACTTCCGTTGGGCAGCCGGAACGTAGTTGTTCACGATGGACGCCCAATTGACGTTGAGGTAGGCGTGCAAGCCGGAGATGAGCCCCAGCCAGCAGAACGCGAGCAGCAGGATTCTCTTTTTAAGTCTCACGGAACCCCCACCGAACGGATTTCAGCTTTTCCAGCCTGCGAAAACCGAGATCGAGCGTCAATCCGATCCCTCCGATCATCAGCATCGCGGCAACGACAAGGTCATACCGCTTTCCTGAATTGCGGGCATCGATGACCAGGTAGCCGAGGCCGGAATCGACGGCGATCATCTCGGCGGCGACGACGACCAGCCATGCGATGCCAAGCGCAATGCGCAACCCCATGATGATCTGTGGAAGCGCGGCCGGGAACACCACCTTCGCGAGCAGCTGGGGAGGGGTGAGTCCGAAATTCCGGCCAGCCCGGCGAAACATGGAAGGCACATTGCGCACACCGTTCATCGAGGTCACCACGATCGGGAAGAACGCTCCGAGAAATATCAGATACACGGCGGCGGCATCGCCTATTCCGAACCAGACAATCGCAAGCGGGATCCACGCGATCGGGCTGATCGGCCTGAGCATCTGAATGGCCGGATTGACGACCTGGGCAGCCACCGGGTACCAGCCCAATGTCAAACCGAGCGGGATCGCCAGGACAGTCGCTATCGAGAAGCCGATCCCGACGCGACGCAGTGAATCGCCGATGTAATTCCAGAGAAGACCTTTGCTCAACAACTCCGCCATGCCTCTTTGAACGTCGAGCGGCGAAGGGAGCACCGTCGAGGCCGTCCACTTGACAAGGAAATGCCACAGCGACAGAAACAGCGCGGACGTCACGACTGGCCAGAAGTACTTTTCCCATTTCCCGGGTTGTGCGAGCGAGTTCATACTTTGTGCGCGAGACCGATCTCTTCGAAAATGCTGTCACGCAATGCCAGATACCGTGGCGAGCTGATGTCTCGTGGGTGCGCAATATCAATCTCGACGATGCGCTGAATTCTGGCGGGCCGGGCGCTCATCACCAGCACGCGATCCGCGAGTTGAACGGCTTCTTCGATATCGTGTGTCACGAAGATGATGGTTTTCTTTTCCGCCTCCCAGATGCGGAGAAGCTCAACGCGCATGATGAGGCGCGTGATGGAGTCGAGCGCACCGAATGGTTCGTCGAGAAACAACATGTCCGGGTTGACCGCCAGTGCGCGCGCCACTTCGAGCCGTTGCTTCATGCCGCCCGAGAGTTCCAGCGGATAGGCCTTCTCGAATCCCTGCAGGCCCACGAGCTTGATGTAGTGGGCGATCTGCCGCTCGCGTTGCTCCCGCGACAACTTGAAGAGGCCGAATCCAACGTTCCCTTCCACCGTCAGCCAGGGGAATACACCGCGTTCCTGAAAGACGAAGATGCGACGCGGATCGGGCCCGACCACGATTTCGCCATCGATCCGTACGTCGCCGCTCGTCGGCTCGAGAAACCCCGCAACGATGTTCAGCATCGTGGATTTGCCGCAGCCGGACGGGCCGAGCAGGCAGAGAAATTCCCCCTTCGCCGCCTCGAAACTGATCTTGTCGAGCACCTCCGTGCTCGTCCCGTCGCGGCGGAAGATCATGGAAACATCCGTCGCCCGTAACTTTGTCTGCATCTAGTGGATCGTTTGGACTGATTGAGTGCTAGTCACAACAGGGCTCCAAGCGCGATCTGCGGGCGCGACAACGGCGCGGCCCGGTAGTAATTCGGAAGAAACATGCCACTAATCTTCCGAGTACCCCCAGCGCAGCGATCTGACTCGTTCGAGCGATCGCATCCCGGTATCCAGGAGCAGCCCGATGGTTCCGATCATGACCATACCGGCGACCACGAGGTCGTATCGGTTGCCCGCGTTCCGGGCATCGACGATCAGGAATCCAAGCCCTGAGTTCACCGCAATCATTTCAGCCGCTACAACCACCAGCCAGGCGACACCCAGCGTAATGCGGATCCCGACAATCAGCTGAGGAATGACCGCCGGGTAAAGAACGCGATAGACCAGGCGAGCGGAACTCAAACCAAAATTGCGTCCCGCATTCACGTAGACCGAAGGGATGCTCTCTACGGCGTTGATGGCCGTGAGTGTAAGCGGCAGCAGGGAGGCTATGAAGATGAGAAAAATCGCGGCCATGTCACCAACCCCGAACCACAGGATCGAAATCGGGATCCACGCCAGCGGCGAAATGGGTCTGAAAATCTGGATGATCGGATTCAGTGCCATCTCGGAGCGTCGATACCAGCCGATCGCAAGCCCGCCAGGAATCGCGATCGACGCCGCCAAAATGAAGCCCCACGTAACGCGGAACAGGGACGCGACGACGTACTTCAGGAGCAATCCGCTCTGCCCCAGTTCGACGATTCCGCGGGCAACGGCCAGTGGAGTGGGCAGCAGATGCACCGGTTGCCGTGTGACGGCGACGTGCCAGGCCACGAGCAGAACGGCGATAAATGCGACTGGCCGTAAACGAACCAGAAGTCTTACAGGCGGCATCTCGTCCTGACGTATTCAGCTATCGGCGAGCCAATTCCGCACCGCGGAGCCGCGGACTCCCAATCGCGCACAGACGCTCGTACGCGAATCCCGCCGCGTTGACCACCTGCCACAGCGCCAACAGCGCGATCATTCGCACGGCTCGGTTCGGCCGCATCCGCGAGAATGGTCCGCGCAGGTTGCGCAGCAACTGCGTGTGGAAAGGCAGGTCGTCTCTCATTCGTCCCGAGCCGCGCCGGGCACGCAGGGCATGGTAGCGGAGCGCCCCGCGCCCGTATGTGAAATGCTGTTTGCAAAACGTGCGGAGTGTGAGCTGATGAAGGTGCTGGATCACGGCTTCGGGGTCGTAGGCCATCGCGTATCCCTGCATCCGCCAGCGATCGCAGAACTCGCGATCCTCGCTTGCGGCCCTGAAAAAGCCGCTGTCGAACCCGCCCACCGCATCGAACATCCGCTTGGGCATCGCGACGTTGTTTGACGCGAAGAAGCGCGCCGCTCTCGGGTCGCGGTTATAGAACGTGTACACGACATCCAGAATCAATTGACTCGCCGCGGAATAGCAATTGCGCGACAGCCTGTTCACTGTGCGCCCGCCAATCATGCGGGCCGCATTCGTCCCAAATGCCGTGTCGAGCCGCCGGAGCCAGTCGCCCTGCGGGCGACAGTCATCGTCAGTAAAAGCCAGGTACTCGCCGCGTGCCACCGACGCGCCCATATTTCGGGCGGCGCCCGGTCCGGCGTTTCTTTGGCGCAGCAACGTCACGGTCAGGCGCCCGCGATAGGGGTCGACAGCCCGATCCAACGGCTCGAGGCTGCCGTCGTCAACCACGATGACCTCGATCTGGTGTCGCGGATAGTTCTGTTGCGTCAGCGCGCGGAGACACCCGCTGACGTGCCGCGGTCGGTTGTACGTCGGGATGATCACGCTGAAGGTCGGGGTCACGGCTTACACCACCTCGCTTGCCAGCGACGAAGGTTGCACCAACCGGCCGAGCGCCGAACGAAGCAGGGAGCGCTCGGCGGGGTTGAATTCACCGAGGCCCAGGAATGCGAGTCCGATCACCGAGGCACCGATCAGGTAGTTGGGCAGTAGCCACAAACCAGCGTCGGGCAGCGCGCTCGCCACCGCGAACACGAGGACGCTGACCGCCGCCGACCGGACGGCGGCGCCCGCCGGCGGGCGCAGCGCCCATGCGCGGTCCACGAACAGCAAGGTCACGATGGCACCGAGGCACGCGACAGTGGTCGTCGCGATGGCGCCACCGATGGTGCCGAACCTGGGGATCATCACGAGTTCCGCCGCGATCAGCGTCAGCCACATCGGTAGACCAATCCAGGTGCACAGTCTAGGACGACCGATCGCCGTCAGAATGGTCGCGCCAATGCCCACTACGACGCGGGCACAAGAACCAAGAAACAGAACGGCTAACAGCGGACCGGCCGCGTCAAACTGGGTGCCGAACACCACATGCACGGTCGTATTGGCCAACGCAGCAACCAATGCGGCAATCGGCACGAGCAGGATCGCCACGCGCAGACCCTGCCGGGCGATTAGCCGCGCCGCTTCGGGACGGCCGTTCGAAAGCTGATTGCTGAGGGTCGAGAGCAGCAGCGGCGCGAACGCCCCGGTGAACAATGCCGGCAGCAGCGCTACCTGCTGCGCCGCACCAAAGACGCCGGCCCGGTCCATCGAACCGCCCAGCGCGGGCAACGTCAGCATCAGCACGTCCGTGCGATCGAACAGTCGCATGCTCATGGAAAACACGAACAGCGGAGCGACGTAGCCGAGCATTTCACGGACGGGAAATCCTTCTCGGCCAGACAGCGACGGGCGCACGAAGCAGCGATACACCGCGAGCTCCGCCACTGAAGCGCCGATCAGGCCTATCAAGGCGCCGTGCAGGCCGAAACCGAATTCAACCAGGACAATGATCAGGACCAGGCGGATGATCCAGCGCGCGGCGGACGCGATCGCGCGACCGCGAAAACCACCGAGGCCAACCAGAATTACTTGATGCGCATTGGCGGCGCAGAAGATCGGAATGTCAATGGCAAGAAGACCGAGCGCCCCGACGAGCGCGGGCGCGTGAAGCAGTCGCGCTACTGGCACCGCAAGTGCCATCAATCCCACCGCGGCGATCACACCGAAGAGAAGTTCCTGCCGCAGCACGGTCTGGCCGATCGGCCGCCAATCGTCCGCCTGGCGTACGAACTTGATCGTGGCGCGGCTGAACAACGTCGTGATGCTCCACTGAATCCACACGACTATGCTCACGCAGAGGATCAACGTCCCATAGTCCGCGGGATCAAGGCGGCGGGTCAGGTACGCGGCGCTGATCATCGCAGTCAGCGGGAAGAGTCCCTCCGCAATCAGGACGCTGAGGGTCCCATCGAGGAGGTTGCGGCCGTCTCGGTCAGCCATGGTTCTGAACCGCCGGGCGTTGTGAATGCAGCAGCCGCTCATACAGCGAGATGAACTGGTCGACGAAGCGATCTTCATTGAAATGGGCCAGGGCGCGACGCCTGGCAGCCCTTCCGAATCGCTCGGCCAATTCGCGATCGGTCAGGAGCCGTCGCAGCGCGGCCGCCAGAGCGGGCACGTCGCCTGGCGGCGTGTGGAACCCGCCGTCGCCGTCGGCGACGATTTCCGCCAGCCCGCCGGTGCCGGTGACGATCGCCGCACGTCCCTGCATCATCGCCTCGGCCGCGACGATGCCGAACGGTTCGTCCCATCGCGAAGGCACGACTTGCACCCATGCAGGCGCCGCAACGCGATTCATCTGATCGTGAGGCACGTTGCCCAGCAATTGGACGCGGGCGTGCAGACCGATTTCGCCGATCAACCGCTCGAGCTCCGGTCGCTCGGGACCCTCGCCGACGATGATCAAACGAGCGGCTGGTACGTCGCCCACAACGGTGGCGAAGGCACGCAACAGGACGTCGATCCCCTTTTCACGAACCAACCGGCCGGCGAAGACCGCCGTTGGCGGATCGGCGAGCGGCGGTCGTACGGGACAACTGGGCGCGCCGTAATGGATCACCTCGACGTCCCGATACCCATGCTCCTCCAGCCGCCTTCGCGTCGCGTGGCTGTTGGCCACGACGAGGCCGAACCCGGCGCGCCACCGGCGCAGCAGGCTCGCCTGGAACATCAGCGGTGCGTAGTCGCGCCAGGGCAGGCAGCCACCCCGATGGCACACGCGGCCCGGGGATTCCGTGCAGCGCGATCCGTCCGGCAGCATCTTCGTTCCCGTCGGACACACGGCCTTGTACCACTCAACGTGCATCAAGCAGGGTGTGCCGCGCAGAACCGGCAAGATCGACGGAGAAAGCTGGGACAGAAAATCCTTGACGTGCACGACGTCCGGACGAAAGCGCTGAAGCACACGTTGCAGAGTGATGGCCGAGGCCGGATTGAAGCTCGCAACGAGCGTACGGAAGCGGGAGGTCGTCCCGAAGCAGGTCTCGTCGGCGAACAGTTCTCCTGCGCCGGCGTCGGACGTGAACATGTGCACGTCCCAACCGCGATCACCGAGCGCGTGCTGTAAGGTGCGTAGTCCGATCTCGGCTCCCCCCAGTGGCACGCCGTAGTCGTTGATCAACAGGAGGCGGCGCTTCATTCGGCGGCCTCGAGCAGGCGATGCCGATCATGCTCGGTCACATGCCGGTCCCGCCGCCATTCGTACGCGGCCGCCTGGCGGTATGCGTTTCCAGCGCCGAACGCGTATCCGAGCATCTGGCCGAATCCGTCGCACGCGAGTCCCGCCAGGACAGCCGGCAACGCTAAACAAAAGCGGCGAAGCAGCGCGGGCGACCTCACGACCGCCCGGGCGATACGCGCCGCGCGGACCAGCGGGATCAACGGGCCGAGCAGCACATAGACGACGCGCCGGGCTGGCGACATCCCGCGGGAGCGCGACGCGGCAAAGAGCCAGCCGTTGTAGAAACTCACCGGCAGAAAGCTCGACCAGCGGGAGAAATTCGTGTGCGCCACTCGCGCCGTCGGTTCAAGAAGCAACCGTTCCCCTCGGCGCCGCAGTTCCCAGTGCCACAGCGTCTCGGCCTCGAGCCAGCTCTCCAGGAGCGCATCATCCTCGAGCAGGATGGCGCGTTTATAGCTGCAGTTGTGGCCGGGTAGGAATTCGACTTCGCCGCCGGTTACCGGCTCGAGCCACGGGCCGTAGCCAATCAGCAGGTCCGCCCAGCTGGCACAGCTGCCTGGGTTGGCGTTACGAACCGCGGGGCCGACAGCCGCCCAGGGCCCGCGATGGGCAGCAATCAAACACTCCGCCCAATCGGGATCGGGAAAGCAATGATCCTCTGCCAGCGCGATGACCGGGGCGGTCGCGCGGCGGACCCCTGCGGCGTTGCAATGTGACGGCGAACTGCCCCCTGGATACTCGACAACGCACACGGCGCCAAAGCCAGCCAGGAGCGATTCGTCGGCGCCCAGCTCCGACCGATCCGGTGCGACGATCACCAACTCGATCGCGGCTGCGGCCGTTTGCCGCGCGAGATGCCGCACCGTCGCCGCAATCGACGCGAACGTGTCGTGGGTGGCGAGGACGACGGAGAGCGAGGGCTTCGATTCAGTCACGAGGCCCGGCCCAAAGCGGCGTCGGCCGCCGGCTCTGTAAACTCCACGGGTCGTCCTGTTTCGGCCGAGAACTCGGCGGCGAGCACGACTCCAAGGCTCCGGCGGCCGTCCGCCAGCACCGGCCGATCGACGTTCGACTGCCCACGGATTGCGGCCGCAAAATCCCGGAGAGCCGTCCCGAAGGACGGATCACGTCCCGGTGAGCGCAGGCGGTGTCGCAGCATCGGGCCGCGTAATGCCTGTCCGATGTGCCGGAACGCCGCGCGCGGGCGCGACTGGACTTCCAACGGATCGACCGACACGCCGAACGAAGAGTGTCGATCCATATGCAAGACACCGCGGTCGCCGTACACGGTCCATTCATCGCGTGCCGCGACACCGAACGAGAAGAGCGACTGCAGGACAACACCGTTCGCCAAAGTCATGCTCACGGCTGCCACGTCGTGTTCGGAGCGCAACGATTGGATGTCCGCCGCGACACGCACGATCGGCTGCGCGAATACGAACCGGGCAAGGTCGAAGTGGTGTGATGCCAGATCGAGCAGCACGCCTCCTCCGGTCCGGCGAGCCTGCTTCCAGGGCGGCAGGGTCCGCCCGGGCGTCGTGAAGATCGACCGTGCGGCAACAATGCGCCCCACCGCGTTGTCGTGCATCAGGTCCCGCAGTTGGCGAGTCAGGGGATGGTAACGGTAGTTGAACCCGACCATGATGACGCGATCGTCGCGGGCGGCGGCCTGTTGCAGTCTGTCGACCTCCTCGGTATGGATGCCGATCGGTTTTTCCAGGTACACGTGACGCCGGTACGAGAGCGCGGCGAGCGCAGCCTCCGAATGAAGCTGGTTGGGCAACGCCACAACCACGGCGTCGATTTCGGCGTGCGTGAGCAGATCGCGATAGTCCACAAACGCGCGAGCTGCCGGGGCGAGCTCCAGCGCCTGCATGCGCGCGCGCGCGTCACCCTCGGCTACCGCGATGACGTCGAATTCGCCGAGAGATGCCAGCGCCGGCAGGTGGACGTCGCGCGCAATCGCGCCGCAGCCAATGAGACCGAGACGGATCGGCTGTCCTGACATGTGTTCGGCTCCGGTTCCGCTCTCTATTGCGCCTGCAGGAGTGCGCGATCGGATCGGCGCATCAAACGACCCCGATCGATTTCCTCCTGCCACTCGAATCCTTCGCACCCCCTCGCGCCGAACAGAAAGCCGACGCTGTACATCGCGCCGCCAAACAGCAGCGAGACGAAGATCAACAGGAGGAGGCGAACGCGACTCACCTCGAGATTCGGAATGCACGCCATGCGTCGGCGCAGGGGGCCGACGCGACGCACACCGATCAATGGCCCAAGGGCGGCGAAATACAGCCGGCGATGCCATGGCCAGTGGCGCGACCAGACAGAACTGAATACCCGCGACGAATACAAGCGCTCCCGTAAGAACGCCCCGAGCCGCGAGATGTTGAAGTGCGCCCCTTGCGCCGCCGGGTCGACAAAGAAGCGAGCGCCCCGCTTCGCGAGCTCCCAGTGCATGACCGTTTCCGCTTGGGGCAGATGCGGCAGCTCGTCGCCGAGACTAAGCAGGATCTTCCGACTGTACGCGCTGTTGTGCCCGGCCACGGTGTCGACCGCCCCCGGCTCGATCGGCGCGCTCCATCCACCGTACGCCATCAGGAACGAGGCCCAACTGATGACGCTGCCGGGGTTGGCGTTGACCATTTGGGGACCGACACCGGCGTAGCCCTCGCGCAGGCGAGCCAGCAGGACCTCGGCCCACTCGGGGTTCGGGAGGCAGTGATCTTCACCAAGCGCCACGAAATCGGCGCGCGCTGCGTGAGTGCACAGTGCTCGTGCCAGTGAGAGCGATCGTCGTCCGTTCAGGTTCACGATGCGTACGTCGGCAAACGCCGCACGGTCCGCCGAGGTGATCTGCACCAGCTCGGGGTCCGGTGCACCAATCAACACTTCGATGCGCGCGGCAATCGTCTGGTGGCGCAGCCGAGAGAGTACCGTCGTGAGATTGGCGCCGTCGTTCTCCGCCGACAGAATCACCGCAAGGTCGGGCGTGGCTGTGTCACGCATGCTGCTTCGCCTCAGCGTAAGGCGCTTCGAGCAGCCCGGCGTCACGATACCAGTCGACGAGCTGCTTCATCCCGTCCTGGATGTTGACGCGTGAGTGATAGCCCAGCTCCTGCCGGGCGCGCGTCGAATCGTACGCGCGGGGCCAGGTGAAAAACTTGATCATCTGCAGACGCTGCGACTCGAGGCCGACCGGCCTGCCCAGCCACGTCAGGAGCCGCGCCGCCTGCGCGGCGAGAGTGCCGCCTGGGAGCGATCGCCACCTGAAGGGGACTCCCAATGCCGCGGCGATTGCGTCATAAATGCCGCGCAGTGTCGGGATGGGCTCGGCCGCGATGTGATAGGTCGCTCCCGGTGCGGCGGGGTGCACTGCGCACAGGAGCAACCCGTCGACGATGTCATCGATATGCGTGAAGTGACAGAATCGCCTGCCAGGTCCGAAGGCGGTCACGCGTCCGGACAACACGTCTCGTGTCACGCCCAGCAGCTTTCGACTGCCGGGCCCATATACGCTGGACAAGCGGGCGGTGACGATCGGGATGCGGTCGTCGTACCGGTGCACCAAGTACTCGGCCATCAGCTTCGTGCGCCGGTAGTCGGTATCCGGTGTCGGGCGATCGTTTTCGAGCACTGGTCGGTTTGACTGATACCCGACCACGCCAGCGGAGCCGCAATGAACGAAGCGCCGGACCCGCGCATCGATTGCGGCGCGGATGGCGATCTCGAGCCCGACGACGTTGACCTGGTAGTTGCAGGACACCTCGCGGCCACGAGCCACTGCTGCATAGTAGACAACGTCCGCGCCTTCGATCGCGCGTCGCACCGCCGCAGCATCGGTGACGTCGCCGCGGATGGTGGTCGCGCCCAACGATTCGATCGCGCGGGTGTCGCTGGTCGGCCGTGCGAGAACGGCCACCTCTGCATCCTGAAGACGCAGCCTCCGAACCAGGTGCGGTCCAATGAAGCCGGTGGCTCCGAATAGCGCCACTCGGCCGGACACGGCGTCCGTCGCCGGTCCGCTCATGGTTCCACGCGCAGGCGCAAGCGCCCGCGGGCGAACGCGCGCGACGGCGTCGGAAGTCGGTCGAGAGGTCTGGCGGCCGGCTCGCGCTCGAGACGCTGTTCCTCGAGGTACTCGAAATCGGTGTTGACGGCCCACACGTCGTGCGATTCGCCTTGAACGTTCCAGACGGCCATCATGGCCGTCAGCATCGAATGATCCTGGTTGTTGTATTTGTGCAGCCCGTTGCGCCCGACGGTTTGCAGTCCCTGGATAGGCTCCAGCGCCGCGCGGACCTCGGCCAGCTGATCGCGATAGCTCGAGTCGTACACCGGGTATGCGTTGGGCATCCGAATCACGGTGCCGTCCACGACCTTCGCACCATTCGCCAGGCCGAGGGTCGAGAGCTCGCGCGTCGCAAGCTCGATGAGTTCGTCATCACCGCGGCTCCAGAATGGTTCCTTCTTGAAGCAGAAATACTCGAGGCCCAGGGCCGATTGTCCTGGCGTCGGCACCATCTCACGGCTCCAGTTCCCGAAGTTCTGGATCCGCCCGACCTTGACGTTCTCGCTGTGAATGTAGATCCAGTTGTCCGGGAAGAGATCCGGGCGATCGAGCACCAGGCCCACCACGATCATGTCGCGATACTTCAGGCCCGCCGCGGCGTCGATCGCTCGAGCCGGCGCCGGCGGATCGAGCGCCCGAACGAGCGCGGGAAGTGCCGCGCTCGATATCACGTGATCCGCGGCGAAGCGTCGCTCGGCCCCATCTCGCGTCCTGGCCCGCACCGCTACCACGCGTCCTCCTGCGTGTTCGACGGCAGTCACGCGATGGTCGAGAAGCACCGATTGCCCCATCGCCACAATGCGGTCGCGACACCGCTCCCACATCTGGCCGGGACCGAGCCTGGGATATCGGAACTCGTGAATGAGGCTTCTGACCGACGCCGCGCGTTTGGTGAGTGCGGTTGCGCCGAGGATCGCGCGAGCAAGCGACAAACCCTGAATGCGCTGCGCCGCCCACTCGGCGCGAATCTCATGACACGGGATGCCCCACACCTTCTCGGTGTAGGTCTTGAAGAACACTTCGTAAAGCCGCTTGCCGAACCGATTGGTCACCCACTGTTCGAAGGTGTCCTCGCGCCGATGCGGCCGCCACTGCGCATGGAGATAGCTCAGTACGATGCGCACGGCGTTCATCAGGCCGAGTCCGGCTAATGCGTTAGTGGCGCGCAGCGGATAGTCGAAGAATCTGCCCCTGTAGTGAATGCGCGAGATTCGGGGCACCCGGAGGAATTCCTCTCCGAGCAGTTCCTCCCAGAGATCGTTGACTTCCTGAATTTTCGTGAAGAAGCGATGACCGCCGATATCGAACCGGAAACCCTTGTACTGCGCGGTTCGAGAGATCCCTCCGACGACGCTATCTGCCTCCAGGACGGTGACCGCGAAGTTCTGCTTCGCAAGCAGATAAGCAGCCGTCAGTCCGGCGGGGCCCGCACCGATCACGACGACCTTTTGGCGAGGCGAACGCCTGGTCCCTGAAACGCGTGGAGTAAGTGCAGCCATTGGCTCGGAAGAACAAGGGCTTTGTGCAAGCGCTGCGCCACGGGTCCTGACGGTTCTCCAGTTGGCAGATCGTGTTTTGGGCTTAGAGCCGGGGGCATTGGCCGTGGACAGCAGGCACTTTGTCCACCGGGGGGCGGACAATAGGTTCCTCTTACCGCGTCACTGCCGACAGGCCGTCGGCGAGTCACCGCTGGCGCCTTTGGCCTCAGAGACGGAGGATTGGCTGTCCCGCGATAATCTGCCGGATGTCGAGAACCCGCCGGGTGCTCCGACTTACCCATGAAAGCGCCAATCATGGCGCCTGAATCGAGAGGAGCAAGAACATGAAGTTCATGCTGATGATGCATGCACCGCGGGGGACAGGGGATTGGTCGGTCTTCAAGTGGCCGCCGGAGGACCTCAAGGCGCACATCAATTTCATGAAGCGCTTCGCCAAGGAGCTCAAGGATGCCGGAGAGTTGGTCGCCGCCGAGGGATTGGCCGGGCCGGATCAGGCCAGGGTAGTCAGGGCCGGGAAGGGCGGCGGGCCCGAAGTCACCGACGGGCCTTTCCCGGAGGCGAAGGAGTTTCTCGCCGGGTACTGGATCGTCGATGTCGAGAGCCCTGAACAGGCCTACGAGATCGCGGCTCGTGCGTCCGCAGCGCCAGGCCCCGGCGGCGGGCCGTTGAACCTGCGGATCGAAGTGCGACAGGTAATGAGCGCACCGCCCGTGGACCTGTGACGGCTGCGTCGCTGGACTTCACCGGCGAGAACCTGCTGCGCGAGCTTGCGCCGCAGGTTCTTGGCGCGGTGATCCGGCGCTTCCGGGACTTCTCGGCAGCCGAGGACGCTGTTCAGGAGGCGCTGCTCGCGGCGGCCGTACAGTGGCCTGAGGAAGGCGTCCCTGACAACCCGCGCGGCTGGCTGATCCAGGTCGCCGCCCGGCGCATGACCGATCAACTGCGAAGCGAGCTGGCCCGGCGACGTCGTGAAACCGTTGTCGTGATGCAGTCCCCGCCTGATGAGCAGCTGACGCCTTCACTCGATAGCGGGGACGGTATGGAACAGGACGACACGCTCATCCTGCTGTTCATGTGTTGTCATCCCGCGCTCACGCGTCCATCGGCGATTGCGCTCACGCTGCGAGCGGTCGGCGGCCTCACGACGGCCGAGATCGCCAATGCGTTTCTCGTTCCCGAGGCGACCATGGCGCAGCGGATCAGCAGGGCCAAGCTGCGCATCAAGACATCCGGCGTGCCATTCCGCATGCCCACCGACCAGGAGCGGGCAGAGCGTCTGGGCGCTGTTCTGCACGTGCTCTATTTGATCTTCAACGAGGGCTACAGCAGCAGCATCGGCCCAAACCTGCAGCGCAGCGATCTGGCGAATGAAGCGATTCGCCTCACCCGCGCCGTTCACAACCTCCTTCCCGACGTGGGAGAAGTCTCCGGACTGCTGGCGCTGATGCTGCTGACCGATGCCCGGCGCCCCGCGCGGACCGGGCCCGACGGCGAGTTGATCCCGCTCACGGAACAGGATCGAACCCTGTGGGATCGGAATGCCATCGCCGAGGGCGTCGCGCTCATCACCGACACGCTCTCCCGAGGTTCGATTGGCGCGTATCAGCTGCAGGCCGCGGTCGCGGCCGTCCACGACGAAGCGGTGCGAGCCGAAGATACAGACTGGCCGCAGATCGTGGCGTTGTATGGCTTGCTCAAGCGCATGTCCGACAATCCCATGGTGACGCTGAATCACGCGATTGCCGTAGCCATGGTGAACGGCCCGCCAGCCGGACTCGAGCTGCTCAAAGCCCTGGATGCCGATGAACGAATGGCGGGCCACTATCGCCTCGACGCGGTTCGCGCCCATCTGCTCGAGATGGCCGGAGACCGCGAGGCCGCCATCGCACGCTATCGGGCTGCAGCGGGCCGGACGACGAGCATTCCGGAACGGAACTACCTCAGCACGAAAGCCGCGCGACTTACGCAGTTACTGGACAGGAAGTAGGGGGTAGGGGATAGGGGGTAGGGGATAGGGGTTAGGGGTTAGGGGTTAGGGGTTAGGGCTTGGGAATTGGAAGTTGGGCGTTGGGAGTTTTACCGGGTCGAGGGGTTGGCTTCCTGCGGAGGTTGCTTTCCTGAAAGACGGGAATACTCGAGGCGCGCGTCGCGTAGCACCCGCAGGTCCGAGTCGGCCGCATTCCAGAGAGCGAAGAAGGCTTCGTATGCCTTGCGCGCCTTGTCGGCATCGTTGCTCATCGCCGCTGCGCGAGCGAGTCCAACGTGGGCAAGGGGATAGAGTACTGAGGCTGGAACCTCGCCGCGGTGAGTGACGATATTCTCGAACTCGGACGCGGCGGCACGACCGTCTTTCAACTGAAGATAAGCCTGGCCTCGAAGATAGGCGGGCCAGAACTCCGCCGAGGGTGCGTGATCGTAACCCTTGACTGGCTCCAGCAGGGCGAGTCCTCGCGCCGGTTCGCCCTGCTCGATGGCTACGGCCGCCGCGGTTACGGGCAACGACACGCGGTTCGTGAGCGTCGCGTCCGGAAACCGTTTCGCCACTTCGCTTGAAAGGCTCAACGCGTCGCGTCCTGCGCCGCAGAGCGCGAGCACCCGGCTCGCTTGTTCCAGCGTGCCATTGTCACGACCCAGCTCGAGGCCCGTCGACACCTCGCGGCGTGCCTCGGCGCACTGCCCGACGACGGCGTGGTTCTCGGCGTCTTCCATCGTGAGCTGCGCCGCCACTTCGGTGAAGTTCCCCTGCAGGGACATCTGGATGCCGCGGCGGAACTGCTCGTGCGCCGCCGTTATGCGCCCGGAAAAGGCGGAAGTATTCGCCTGCCAGCCGAATGCGGCATTCGTCTCGCCTACGCCGACCGACGCCTCGAGCTCGCGCGCCATCGTTGTCGAATCCCCCTGGACGAAGGCAAGGAGGTACGACAGGCGGCGGGCGCCGATGAAATCGAGCCGCCGCTCAGCGGCCTGCTTGAGAACGGTCCGTGCTTCGTCAATCTGATTGATCGCGAGCAGCGCCGCGGAGAGATTTCCGTACGCCGGGACAAATTTGGGATCGAGACGGATGGCCTCGCGAAACGGCGTGACCGACTGCTCGAATCGGCCGAGTCGGATGAGTGCGGCCCCAAGACCGTTGAACGCGAACGCCTCTCTCGGATAGGTGGCGGTCCAGGATTGCGCGAGCTCGAGTGCTTTCTCCCAGTCCTGGATGGCATCGCGGTAGTAGCGCCACGAAATAAAGAACCGCTCGCGCTCGCTGACCCTGTCCCGCAGCTCGAATGCTCGTCGAGAATACGTCGGAGCCAGCGCTGACTGATAGGTGTTGACGTACACGCCCGAGAGGAACGCGTGAGCCATTGCGAACGTTGGATCGAGGTCGATCGCCCGCTGAAGCTGCGGAATGGCTGCGAGACGTGGCACTTCGAGGCCTTCGGACAATGCGAGCGAATAGGCGTGGAGCGCGTCGAGCGACGCCGTTGTGGCTCTCGGCAGAGGCACATCGAACTTCTGAATGGATGCGAGCGACTCGCCCAGCTTCTCACGCATCCTCGACGCGGCGGTGCCCAGCGACGTGAGGACCTGCTCTTTGCTGGCAGCTTCCGTTTGCTCCCGTGCCATCACGTCGCCGGTCTCCGCGTTGATGGCTTCGAGTGCGAGCACGTAGTTGCGTCCAAGACTGCCGATCGAGCCGGCGAACAGCGCTTTCACCTGTTCCCGGCGCGCGACCTCGCGCGCAAGCGAACGTGTAAGGCGCTCGTCAGGCGAGCGCTGCATCAGACGCAGCGTCTCCCGCACGCGATCGTCCGGAAACACCTTCAGAAAGGGCGACTGCTCCAACGCGACCGCAAGCGCCACCTTGAGCGTTCCGTCGAAGACGGCGTCGCCGGTTGTGTTATCGAAGTCGGCCAGGACGATCGTGTCCTGCTCGGTCAACGTGCGAGCGCCGGGCTTGTCGAAGTACGAGGAGGCCACACCCAGGATACCGACGACGGCACCCAGTGCGGCTCCGGCAACCCACCACGGTGTTTTCAGCCAGCCTTGCGAAGGGGCGGCCGCGACGAATCCTGCGTCCGTTCGGGTTCCATCCTCCGGCAGGCTCAGTGCCATTTCGAAAGCCGACGCCGGGCGATCGCGCGGGTCTGGCGAGAGCGCCTGCATGACCACGCGTTCGAGCTCCGGGTTGACGTTGGTGACCAGCGTCGATGGCTTCGGCAGCGAGCCCGCGTCACTGGATCGTTTGAATGCCTCTGGTCCGATGAGAAGCTCGTACAGCACCAGACCCAGCGCGTAGACGTCTGTTTGCTCCGAGAGCGGCGCTCCCTGCGCGCGTTGTTCCGGCGCCATATAGCGCGGCGTGCCCGTGCGCTTGTGAAGACCGGCGTCTGTTCTTGGAATCGCAATCCCGAAATCGGTGATCCGTACGAGTCCGTCGTCGTCGATGAGCACGTTCGCAGGTTTCAGATCGCGATGCAGGACGTCTTGCGCGTGCGCCGCGGCCACACCGGCGCACAACTGGCGGCCAATGTCGACAACCTTCTCGGAGGGCAGCCGCCCGACGCGCCGAAGGAGCGCGGCGAGGTCTTCCCCTCGAACCAACTCCATCGAGTAGAAGATTCCACCCTCCGCTTCGCCAACGTCGAAGACGCGACACACCGCCGGGTGCGTGATCTGCCTCGCCAGACGAACTTCGTTGAGGATGCGCTCCCGCGCGGCGGGATCGGCCGAATTGATCAACTTCAATGCAACCGGCGTCTCGAGCACGAGGTCATCAGCCTGCCAGACATCGCCCATGCCGCCGCGGCCAATCCGCCTGGTCATCCGATAGCGGCCGGCAAACACCTCGCCTGGCGCGAAATCGGCCACGGGCGTGTCTTGCGCCGGCTCATCCTCGGCTGCATCGTCGTCGTGAAACGCCAGCAGCGACTCGACCTCGTGTCGCAAGCCGACGTCATCACCGCACGCTTCCATCACAAATGCGGCACGGTCGGCAGGGGGATGGCCGAGCGCGGCGAGAAATACGTCTTTCGCGCGGTGGTGTAACGAGGACATTTTTGACGGTACAACGGAGTGTACTACTGGAGCCGGGCGTATTCGCGTCGCGCCTCGTTCAAAGGCTGAAGCGCCGAATCCGCACCGTTCCACAGGGAAAAGAGCTGCTCATAGGACGTGCGAGCGCGGGCGACGTCCCCGGTCAATGCCGCCGCGCGCGCGACACCGAGGTGCGCGAGCGGGTACAACGGAGAGGTCGGGGCCTCTCCGCGATGGCTCAGGATGCCCTCAAACTGGGCACTGGCGGCGTGGCCGTCCTTCAATTGCAAGTACGCCAGGCCTCGCAGGTAGGGTGGCCAGAACTCGGACGATGGAGCGTGATCGTACGGCGCGACAGCGTCCAGTCGCTCGATCGCACGCGCGGATTCACCGCGACGCAACGCGAGGGCAGCGTCGGTGACCGGCAATTGAATGCGGGCCGTCAACGCGGCGTTCGAAAATCGACTCGCCAGCTCCTTTTCGAGGCCCGAGGCCTGGTTGCCGGCATCACACAGGGCGAGCGTGCGAGCCGCGCGCTCCAGTGTGAAATTGTCGCGACTCAGTTCGAGTCCGGCCGAGACTTCGCGCCGAGCCTCGGCACACTGCCCGGCGATCGCGTGCGACTCGGCGTCCTCCATGGTCCATTGAGCGCCAAGCTCGCGGAAGTTATCGTGAAGCGCTTCCTGAACGCTGCGCTGGAACAGTGCGTGAGCGGCTCCAAATCGTCCCGAAAAAAGCGACGTACGCGCCTCCCAGCTCGACGTCCACATCGTCGCGGTTGTACTGCGCGCCGCCTTCAGCTCGCGAGCCATTGCTGATGAATCGTTCTCGAGGAAGGCGAGCAGGTACGCCGACCTTCGGAGGCCGATGGAATCGAGGCCGCGCGCACCGGGCTCGTGAAGGAGCGTGTTTGCCTCTGCAAAGCGATTCAGGGCAATCAATGACCCCACAAGGTTTCCATGCGGCGGAACGAACCGGGCATCGAGGCGTATGGCTTCGCGAAAGGCACCGACGGCACGCTCATGCTGACCGAAAGCCGCCGACGCGATCCCCAGGCTGTTGAACGCAAACGCTTCGCGCGGGTACGTCCTCGTCCAGGATTGCGCAAGCTCCAACGCCTTGTCCCACGCCTGCTCGGCGTCGAGGTAGTAACGCCACGAAATGAAGAAACGCTCACGCTCGCTCACTCTGTCGCGCAACTCGAACGCTCTGCGCGCAAAGGCTGGAGCCTCTGCAGACCGGCCGGTGTTGGCGTACACACCCGAGAGCAAGGCCTGCGCGAGGGCGAAGTTCGGGTCGAGCTCAATCGCCCGTTCGAGGTGCGGAATGGCTTCAACGCGCGGAATCACCCTGCCTTGATCGAGCGCGAGTGAATACGCATGAAGCGCATCGAGCGATGCCGTTGTCGCTCGGGGCAGCGGGACATCGAATCGCTGAATCGACGCAAGCGACTCGCCCAGCTTTTCACGCAGCCTCGAGGTCGCCTCGCCAAGCGATGTCAGCACACCCTCCTTGGCCTCGACCTCTACCTGTTCGCGGGCCATGACATCGCCGTTCTCGGCGTTGATCGCCTCGAGTGCGACCACGTAGTGGCTGCCGAGACGCCCAATCGACCCGGCGACGAGCGCCTTCAGCCGCTCGCGGCGCGCAAGCTCACGGGCGATCGATCGCGTCACCGGCTCTTCGGGCGCCTGCTCCATGAGGCGCAGGGTCTCGCGTACACGGTCATCGGGAAACACCTTCAGAAATGGCGACTGTTCCAAGGCGACCGCCAGCGCCACCTTGAGCGCTCCGTCGAACACTGGCTCGCCGGTCGTATTCATGAAGTCGGCGACGACGATCGTGTCCTGGTCGGTCAAGGCGCGCCCCTGGCGCGGGAACGATGACGCCGACAGAACGGCGAGGATACCCACCACGGCTGCGACTGCAGCCGCCCCGAGCCACGGCCATATGCGACGACGGCTGGTGGCGGGCGCGGCCATCAGCAGGCGTTCTGCCATTGCGGCTGGCGATGCCGGTCGATCGCGCGGATCCTGTGCGAGCGCCTGCACGATGACCTGCTCGAGCTCCGGTGGAACGTCTGGACTGAACGCCAAGGAGCCAGGTGATGGCAGCGCTCCGGCGAGCAGCTCGTACAGCACGACACCGACCGCATACACGTCGCTTCTTTCTGAAAGCGGAGCGCCAGGCGTCAGCTGCTCCGGCGACATGTAGCCAGGCGTCCCGATGAGGGCATGGTGTCCGGTCTCGTCCGTCGTGATCGCGATTCCGAAATCGGTAATCCGCACCGAGCCGTTTTCGTCGATGAGGACATTCGCAGGCTTGAGATCCCGGTGCAGCACCCCCTGGGCGTGGGCGGCCGCCAGGCCGGCACAGAGCTGAAGGGCGATGTCGACGACTTTTTCCGCAGGCAGTCGACCTACGCGTCGGAGCAAGGTGGCGAGGTCTTCGCCGTGCACGAGCTCCATGGAGTAGAAGACCCTGCCCTCCGTCTGGGCAATGTCGAACACGCGGCATACTGCCGGGTGAGTAGTCTGCCGCGCCAGCCGCACCTCATTGAGGATCCGCTCCCGCGCTTGCTCGCTCGTCGAGGAAATCAGTTTCAAGGCGACGGGCGTCTGCAGGACGAGATCATCTGCGTGCCAGACCTCTCCCATGCCACCGTGTCCGATGCGCGTGATCATCCGGTAGCGGCTTGCGAACACATAACCGGGTGCAAATCGACCCGTGCCGGCCCCGTCGTCGTTCGGGGCACCTGTGAAGCCGGCGCTCCGGTCGGCGGATGGTCCGCCTTCGCCACTTCGCGGCTTCGGCGAGACAAGCGGGGTCAGCGCTGCGAGAGACCGGTCCTTCTCGTTCGCGCCTTCTGTCAATGAAGAGTCCGGAAGAAACGAGTCTAACCCGCCCTCGTGGGCACGTCGAGATGCTACGATCCTTCTTCACACGCCGCATGAAGAGTTCAGTACACGCCTCGCCCTCCCCGCTGCTCATTGCCGTCGTACTCACCATTGCGTTTGCGGTTTCCGCGCGCGCCGCGGACACCGGAACGGTCTCGGGCGTTGTGTTCGATCAGAACGGAGCGGTCGTTACCGACGCCACCGTGAAGATCTCGGGGGACCGGCTGCCAGTCGGGCGCACCGCACAGACCGGTGCGAACGGTTCGTACCGGTTTGAGTACCTCCTGCCAGGTGAATACGCGATTGCCGTCGATGGCGTGATCGGCAGCGCCAGCCGTCCCGCCATCGTTGACGTCGGGAAGGACACACAGGTCGATCTGGTCATCGGCCTGTCGATCACGGAGGCGTTGACGGTGACGGCGGCAACGCCGAGCGTTGATGTTCGGTCGACCGAGGTCAGCTTCAACATCAAAGCCGATACGTTCAACCGCCTTCCGCTCGAGCGCACGTACCGCGGACTGTTCCAACTCATCCCAGGCGTCGCCGACAATCGAAGCAACGTCGGGCCCGCCGCTGGTGGCGGTCGACAGGACAACACGTACTTGATCGACGGCGCGAACATCACCAATCCCGCGTACGGCTATCTCAGCACCGAAGTGAACGAGCTCGATATCGCTGAAGTGAATCTGAAGCGCGCCGGAATCAGCGCCGAATTCGGCCGCACCAGCGGCACTGTTACGAATGCGGTCAGCCGCAGCGGCTCGAATCGTGTTGCCGGCATCGGCCGGCTCGACTGGCTGTCGAAGCATCTGGTCAGCGCGTACACGCTGCCGGGCGACCTGATCGATCGTGGAGTCAAGGCTGGCGCCTTCCGAGATCCGCAGCTGACGACGGAGATCGGGCCGGCGATCGGCGTCGGCGGTCCGATCCTGCAGGATCGCATTTTCTTTTACGGATCCGCGCGTTACGCTCGTGAGACGAAGTGGGATCGCGTGAACAAGGTCGCGACACCGCTACCTGATGAAATACGCACCGCGCAGGAGTTCTACGGAAAGCTCACCGCCGTTCCAACAGCACGCCATCAATTGAATGCGGGCTATCGGCATCGGCCCAGTCACGTCGAGAATGCTGGTATTGACTCGAGCGCGGCGCCAAGTGTCGCAACCAACACCGACAACGGCAGCGGGATCGCAAGCGCCGAGTGGGCGACGTTCATGACCGGCCGCAGCTCGCTTAGTGTGCGTTACCTCTACATGGGCGAGACCAATGAGGATACGCCGGTCACGGCTCTCGGCTACCTGCCGCCGTTCAGCCCGACCAATCTGACGGCGATGGGCCAGTACACCGATCCCGCCCAGGCTGATCTCAAGGTGGGGGGCAACCAGTTCGCGAATATCCAGAACTATCGCCGCCACGAAGCTCGAGCGACGTTCAGCCAGTTCTTCGACCTCGGCGGAAGCTCTCACGCCCTGAAGGCCGGCGGCGGTTCGGAGTTCGGCGAAGAGACGTTCAACCGGCTCGCCAATGGATGGGGGCTTATTTCAAATATCACCCAGAACGGTGTGCCAGGGCTCCGCGCCCGCTACTACACCCGTCAGCCTTCCCAACTCGGTCAGGGACGCACGTATTCCCTGTTCGTTCAGGACGATGTGACGATCGCGAACCGGACATCGGTGAACCTCGGTGTCCTTGTCAATCGCGACTCATTCTCGCAGGAGGTCAGGGGCAGTTCAGGATGTCCTGCGACGATTGCATTGAAGGGCGGCGCCGCGGTGTACGAGTCGAGCGGTGACACGTGTAATTTTCTTCGGTTCGGCTTTGCCGACGAAATCCAACCGCGTCTCGGCGTGAGCTATCAGGTGCGGAAGGGGAAGAGCGACAAGGCGTATGTGAATTGGGGCCGCTACTACAACATGGATCAGAAATCGGCTGGCCGCAGTCTCGCGCCGAATCGTATTTTTCAGACGCAGACGGATTTCGACCTGAGCGGCCAAGTCCTGGCCAGCGCGCCGCTCGCGTCAACGACCGGGAAGCTGATCGACCCCGCCATCAAGCCTGTCTATACGGACGAAGTCCTGTTTGGATATGCCACGCCGTTCGCCGCGGCGTACAGCGCGGAAGTGTTCTACATGTTCCGCACGATGAAGAACTTCATCGAGGATCTTCCGTCGCGTCTGAGCGGAACGGCGCCTACCAGCGGTCCCTTTGTCGCCGCCAATCTCCCGTGCGTTGCGTTCGCCGCGTGCCGATCGGCGGACGCCAGGCGAACCTACCGTGCAATTACCGCGGACGTCCGCCGCCGTCTTCTCAACGGCTGGATGAGCGACGTCAGCTACACGTGGAGCCGATTCGAAGGCAATGTCGATCTCGACTACTCGCTTGTCGCAGTATTCAATACGTCATCGTTCATCCAGGACGGCCCCGGCACGAATGTCGAGGATCCGAATCGCTTCGGTCCTCTTTGGGAGGATCGGCCACACGTCTTCAAGGTGTTCACCTCGTGGGCGCCGACCAGCCGAGTGACCGCCTCGAGCTATCTACGCGTGCAAAGCGGCACGCCCTGGACCGCACGTGCCCGCGACGTGCCGGGGGCCATGATGAACTACCTGGAGCCGGCCGGCAGTCATCGCAACCCGACCTGGGCAAATCTGGATGTAATGGGCGCGTACCGAGTGCCGCTCAACGCGCGCGCAAGCGTGTCGTTTGAAGCGCGTGTGCTGAACCTGTTCAACAACCAGACCCGCTTGTCGACCGACTCGCTGCAGTACCTCGACCTGCGAACCGTGGCGACCGCGCCGTACTTTGCGCCCTATCTGCAGCCGAACCCGTTTTTTTCCACTGGCAACGGCTTCGCGCCTCCTCGGCGTCTGCACGTCGCCGCCGTAGTCAGTTTTTAGGTCCGCTGCTCGCCTTCACGCGCTCGGCGCCCTGAGCTGGCACCTTCTATTCACGCCTCAGCCGTGCGGTCGACCACTTCACGCCACGCGGCCATACCCTCGTCGGTAATCATCGCGCCGCAGATCCAACTGGCGTCGTCCTTCGCTTGTTGCCAAATCACGCGCACGTTGAGCGAAACGGCTGCGCTCGGGATGCTGATCTGGAACGTGGACTCCGGCGCGACACGTGGCGGATGGTCCGCCGCGAAACGCATTCCTCCGTAGCTCACGTCCACGATTCGCACCGCGGCATGGTCCACCTGCGCCGGCAGTTCGGAGGCGAGACGTTTGCGCTGCCATCGTCTGGCAGGATGAAAGGCTTCGAATGGTGCCGTGTCGGCGAGCTTGCGCTCAACCATAGCCATCAAATCAGACGGGGCAAACGGCTTGAGCACGAATTCAGCGCCGAGCTGCTGAGCTTCGGCTTCCAAGACTCGATCGGGAAACCCGGTCATCACGATGGCTGGAATTGGGTTGGGATTCGTGGCCAGCAACTGGAGCCCGTTGAATGCGCCAAGCCGAACGTCTGTGATCAACAGGTGGGGGCGTTCGGCCACCAGCGCTTTTTTCGCGGCCGGAATCGAATCGACTGCCACGACGTCGTAGCCGGCGTTCCTCAAGAGGGCGACCAGTCCCCGCCGGGTGGCACTGTCGTCCTCCACAACCAGAATTTTGCGTGCTATTGGGGCGTTCATTTGCAGGCGAAGCATCAGTACGACACAAACCCTGGCTCGTGACAATGTCCAGATCGTCACAATGGCTCAGTTAATGAGACGTCTGCACAGAGAATTTCGTTGCGATAAGGTGTGAACGGTCGGATAAGTGGCAAGTCTCGCCTGTCTACCAGGAGGTGCCATATGGCAATGAACGAACTTGAGATGTTCCTGAGCGCGTGGGAGCGCGAAGCGGAAAGTACTCTAAAGCTGCTACGGGCACTGCCCGCAACGCAGTACGACTTTCGACCCGATGCCGGCGGCCGATCGCTCGGCGAACTGGCGTGGCACCTCGCTGAGGGTGACGCCTACATGAGCTACGGTATCGAGAATGGCCGCTTCGCGATGGACGCGAAGCCACCAAATATCGAGCGCCCGCGTACTGTGGAGGCTCTGGCGCTCGGGTACGAACGGATTCACCGCGAGGCGGTCGCGCGAATCCGCAAACTCAAGCCAGAGGATCTTGACCGTACGATCCAGTTTTTCAATGGCCCCATGGCGATTCGCGACATCCTGTGGGCCAGCATCATTTCGCACGGCATTCACCACCGAGGGCAACTCTCGCTCATGTGCCGGTTGGCGGGCGGCAAAGCGCCCGGTCTCTACGGTCCCAACCGGGAGGAAACGGCTACCATGCGTGCCGGCGCGAGCGCATAACGCCGTACTCGGAAATTCTGGCGCGAGGGACGGTTGCGGAGCACAGCGCTCCGGCCGTCGTCTCGCTGCCAGTCCCTGGGAGTACACGTCCATCTCTGTCGGCTATGCTCATCGGTGAGAGGTGCCGATGAAGGGGAGAACCAACCCGCCCGCGATTCGCGACAATCCCGCCCTTGCAGATGTGATCGAGCAGAACATTCTTACGATGCTGGCGGTTCGGAAAACGGAAGACCGCCGTAAGAACGCGCAGGATCGCCTCGCTGATGCGTTGACGCGATTCTCAGGGAGCATGTGGTTCGTCTACATCCACGTGGCATGGTTCGGATGGTGGATCGCGGACAACATGGGGTGGATTCGGGGCCGCGTGTTCGATCCGTTTCCGTTCGGACTGCTGACGCTGATTGTCTCTCTCGAAGCCATCTTCCTCGCGACCTTCGTCCTCATCAGCCAGAATCGCGCGGCGATTGTCGCCGACATGCGGGCGGACCTGGATCTCCAGATCGATCTCCTGGCCGAGTACGAGGTCACGCAAGTCCTCCGGCTCGTTGCCGCAATCGGGAAGAAGCTGCAGGTGGAGGGATGCGACGGCGCCGAACTCGATCAGTTGGAGAGGCGCGTCGCGGTGGGGGAGCTGATCAAGGAGATGCAAGTCCGAGCGGAAGAAGCGCGCTTGCGGCCGGCCTGACAGGCCCGGACGAATCAGGGTGCGCGATCGAAGATAACGGTCAAGGCCAGCAAATTTGGCCGAGCGGTCCTTTTGGCCAGTATCCACGAATCTGAGAAACGAGGCGAGGCCGCGCTCGGATCGGGAGTCGTCCACCAGTCTTCGCTCACGCGCGCGAGGTCCGGCAGCGCGAAACCAAGGAGATCTTCGATCTCCGTGAACTTCAGGACGACGCGGTCGGCGAATCTGCCGTCCAGATACTTGTAAAGCGACAGGTATTTCCCGGACATCACGGGTCGTTGCACTTTCGCTGTCTCCACAACTGGTGCAGGCTGGATACGCACCCTCGATTGTCGCCTCTTCATCCATTCCAGCATGCGGTACTCCGTCTTCTGCCTTTCGGTCCAATCAAGAGCCGCGGGGTAACTCTGCAATAGCCCGCGGAGCGATGCCACCAGCGTACGCGATGCGTCATTCATGGACTTGTGCTCTTTTGAACAGCTGTGCGTTTTTACAGGAGACAAAGAGGCGAGGAGGCGTACGAAAGAGTGCACACCGCTTGCTCGCGAACTCGCGCTGGGCTCATTCCACAGGAGGCTCGCCAAATGACATGGAAGGACAAGCTCGAGCTGGGGTTGAAAGAAGACGTTTGGTCGGTCGCCTGAAATTCTACTCGCGCGTGCGGACCAGCCTGATGTGGCCTACGAGACGCGCTTCAGGCGGCTTTCGTTCGCAACGGGGCGTTTGATTCGTCGCCGGCCGGGTGGAATCGCAAGCACCGGAACGGATGTCGATCTGACCACGCCTTCCGTCGTCGAGCCAAACAAGAATTTGGACGCACCGCCCACCCCGCGGTAGCCCATGACGATCAGATCGCAACCGTGCCGCTCTGCAACGTTCACGATTTCTCTGGCCGGCTTGCCGGCGGTCGTGACGAGTGTGACGTTCATCGGTCGCGACGCTGTCACGCTGATGACGAACCGGCGCAGGTCGTGCTCGCTCGCGTGAATCAGCGCACGCGCGTCGGATTTTGTAGCCGCGGCAATCGCAAGCAGCGGGTCGTTGACATACACGACGACGAGGTGGCAACTGGAGCGCCGCGCAAGCGCTGCGGCATACCGCAAGGCTGCCCGCGAGTGAGTTGAAAAGTCCACCGGGCAGAGGATCGAGCGGAATACATGTGGGTCGGTAGATTGTCGCGCCATGGAAACCTCGCTTGTTTCAGCGGCAAGTGAGGTGCCACGCGTCGGCAGCAGGCTGCCGCGCGAAGCGATGATTAGGAGCGAGCATAGAGCCTGTCAGCGCGGAAAATCCCGCGACGCGTGTGGAATTCCCCTCCGTTCTCACCGCGGCCGCGGCGTCAGGCTCGGTTATTTCGATGTGATGTGACGTTCTTCATCGGCAGGCTTTGTGCCTCGGTCAACACCGGGGTCGGACGTGTGTGGACGGCGCAGGGGAGCGCGATGCCGGAGATGAGGACGCCGTACAGGCTTTCCGTGACGCTTGCAGTCCTCATGCTCGTCCAGGCCCTGCTCGGATTGCTGTTTCAGCAGCAGTACCGCGATGACGAGTGGATCACAGCAGCCTGGTTTGGCAACGACTGGGTCACCCTCGTGGTGGGGATACCGCTGCTTGCAGCCGGTCTCGCGTTCGCGGCGCGAGGTTCGGTACGGGGACTCCTGCTGTGGCTCGGCATGATCGGGTACGCCGTTTACAACTACGCGTACTACCTCTTTGGAGCCACGCTCAATGTGTTTTTCCTGCTCTACGTCGTTCCGCTCGTGCTCTCGGCGGTGACACTCATCATCGCACTGTCACGCGTCGACATCGGTCACGTGGCCGCAAGTTTCCGGTCGGCGACCCCCGTGCGGATCATCGGCGGCTATCTCGTATTCGTCGGATTAGGCCTGGCGTCCGTCTGGATCGCGATGTGGGCGTCGTACGTGTTCGCCGGTCGACCGACTCCCGTGGCGCCGGAGGCGTTCAAACTCGTCGCAGCGCTCGACATCTCGATCATGGCGACGGTGCTCGGGCTCGGGGGAATCCTGTTGTGGCAGCGGCAGGCCTGGGGATACGTCGTCGCGGCGATCGCCGGCATCCAAGGATCGCTGTATCTCCTCGTGCTGTCGGTCAACTCGATCATCGCAATCCATCGCGGTCTGGCGGAAACACCTGGCGAACTTCCGATGTGGGGGTCGCTCGCAATATTGACCTCGGCTGCGACGCTGTTGTTGCTGGTGAACGCACGAACCGATCGCAGCCGTTTCGCTTCACGTCGGATGTGCAACAGACGGTCTGAGTACACTGGACATCGGTGACGAGTGACCTGACGGCGCTGACGGGAGTTGTCGTCGGTGCACTGGGCGGCGCCGCGATCGGCGTGGAGCGGCAGCGTTCCGGACATGCCACCGGTGCGAATGCCCGGCTCGGCGGGGTACGCACATTTACGCTCCTCGGTGGTGTCGCCGGCATGGCGGGCTGGCTGATCACCGCTGGATTCGGCAGTATTGCCGTCGTCCTTTGCGCTGGCGCTGTCGGGCTGATCGTCGTCGGCTATGTCGTCGCGAGCCGCAACGACGTGGACGCCACAACCGAGGCGGCTGCGCTTGTCGTGATCGCGGCCGGCGTTTTTGCAGGAGTCGGACGACTTGCGCTCGCCAGCGGCACGATTGCGGTCACCGCGCTTCTGCTCGTCGAGAAGTCACGTCTGCACGCCCTTGTCGCACGCATTGACGATTCGGAGCTTCGCGCCGCCGTGCGCTTCGGCGTCATGGCGGTCGTCATCCTTCCCCTTCTTCCTGAGGGTCCCATCGCATCTCTGGGTGGCGTCAAGCCTCGCGAGCTCTGGCTGCTGGTCCTCTTTTTCACAGGTCTCAGTTTTGTCGGGTACCTCGCACGCCGTGTGTTCGGGCCCCAGCACGGCTACCCGCTGGCAGGGGCGTTTGCCGGTCTCATTTCATCGACGAGCGTGACGCTCACGTTCGCGCGCCTCAGCCGAGATGACGGAGCGCTCTCGCGTCCGCTCGCAGTCGGGACGATCGCGGCGTGCACGATGCTGTTTCCCCGCGTCTTCATCGCGACGTCCGTCCTGCACATGACTGTCGCGTGGGAGCTCCTGCCGTACGTGGCGGCGCCGTTCGCGGTAGGCGTATTCGCACTCCTTGTGTGGCTACGCAGGAATCCAGACGACGCGTTCCAGATTGACATGCCGTCGAACCCCCTGCAGGTGGGTCCCGCGTTGCAGATGGCTGTGACGTTTCAACTCGTGCTGTTTGCGGTGAGTTGGGTGCAGCGCACGTACGGGGATCCAGGATTGCTCGTGTCCGGAGCCGTCCTCGGATTGACCGATGTCGATGCCTTGACGATTTCAATGGCGAAGGGCGCCGCGGGTGGAGTGGCGCCTGACGTTGCGGCACAAGCGATCGCCATTGGCATTCTCGCGAATTCGGTCCTGAAGCTCTGTCTGGCGCTGGCACTCGGCACGCCACAGTTTCGACGCCTGAGCGGAGCTGCGTTGGCGGCTATGACTGTGGCGTCCGGGGTTTCAATTGCTTCGCTTCGATGAACGGGCTCGAATGCGATGCCCCATCAGGACGGCGGCCGATGTCGGGCACCGGAAAACGCCGATCGGAGCGGTCGCGGACGCTCACCCGCCAACTCGCGCGACGTGTGCCGTCGTTCGTGTTGACAGAGTGGGTCACACCTCATAACGTGACACGATGATCTCGAGACGCACCGCCAGCACGATCGAGGTGCACAACGCCGCAGGGTCTGTCAGCAGGAGGGCATTCCTGGACGCGGCGTGCCGTGCAGGAGCCGGCTTCGCGGCAATGGGACTGGGATCGCCACGCGAGCTGTTTGCGCAGGGAGGCCTGTCGAAGGACCAGTTGATCGTTCGTTCGGCTCGCCCCCAGGATCTCGAGACTCCCGCACACCTGCTGACATCGTGGATCACCCCCAATGAGCTGTTCTACGTCCGCTCGCATTTCTACACGCCGGCGATTAGAGAAGCGGAATGGACTCTTCGGATCGATGGTGAGGTCGATGCCTCGTTGACGTTGACGCTCGACACCGTGAGACAGTTCGCTTCCAAGACGATCGCAGCGACGCTGGAATGTGCCGGAAATGGCCGCAGCTTTCACGATCCGCCGGTCGCCGGCGTTCAGTGGGGGAAGGGAGCGGTGGGTACGGCGCGATGGACCGGAGTGCCGCTTGCCGAGGTTCTGAGAAAAGCCGGGATCAAACCGTCTGCCAGGTATGTCTGGTTTGATGGCGCTGACGTTGGCGTCGGAACTGCCCCGGATTTCATCCGTAGTCTGCCGATCGAGAAGGCTATGCACCAGGACACGCTGCTCGCGTACGAAATGAACGGCGAACGGCTGCCCACACCACACGGATTTCCGCTGCGCGCGATCGTCCCCGGGTGGGAAGGCGCGTACAGCATGAAGTGGCTCACGCACATCACCGTCAGCGATCGCAATCATGACGGCGCCTTCGTACAGGCTGCCTACCGTTTACCTCGCTGGCCCGTCTCTCCCGGGGCCCTGGTCAGTCCCGCCGACACGGTGCCGGTCACGGAGTTGTCCGTGAAGTCGATAGTGACCGAACCGGGCGCTGACTCCGTTATCCACGCTGGTGGCCCCGTCACCATTGCCGGGTTTGCATGGAGCGGCGAGGCACAGATTCGCCGGGTCGATCTGTCGACCGACAATGGCCGGACGTGGTCGTCCGCGCGTCTCGGGCGGGATCAGGCGCCGTACGCATGGAGACGTTTTGAGTTCGTGTGGCGGGCAATGGAGCCCGGTTCGCATGTGGTGCTGTCGCGCGCCACAGATGCGCGCGGTCGGATTCAACCGGTGGTCGCGGAGTGGAATCCGGGTGGGTATCTGTGGAACGCGATCGATCAGGTGCGCGTGCATGTCTCGCCGCAGTAGGAACACCATCGGGTCCCGCCGCGGCCTGTTGCTCGGTTGTCTCGGAGCAGTCTGGCTCCTGTCGGTGACCGCGCGAGCGCAGGTCGATGCCGCACCACAGCTCCAGGCCGTCCCTTCCGAGACTGACATTCCGGCAGGGGAGGGGTCGGAGATCCTGCGTCGACGATGCCTCGGATGTCACGCAGCAGACCTGATGCGGCAGCAGCGACTTTCGCGCAGCGGCTGGGAACGCGAGCTCACGAAGATGATCTCGTGGGGCGCTGCGGTCGAAGACTCAGAGCAGAAGGAACTGGTGGAGTATCTCGCTGCACACTTCGGTGTCGAGAGACCATCGCAACAACTGCCTGCGGACATCGCACGTTCCGCATCTGAGTTGCTCGAGACGAAGTGCCAGAGCTGTCACGACCTCCGGCTTATCGAAGCGCAGCGATTGGATGTGGCCGGCTGGGCGCGCGAAGTGGACAAGATGAACAATTGGGGCGCCCGCGTCGCCGCTTCAGAGAAAGATGGTCTGGTCCGTTACCTCGCGACGCGGTTTGCACAATAGGTCCCGGCCCGTGTGCATGTCGATGTCATCGCACATCGACAAGGTGGCGCATGTTCGCCGTGAGGAGCGGAGCGAGCGTCGTCGTGAGAAGGACTAGTACCCATATGCGGCCCGACAGGACGTCGTAGTCGGCGAGCAGCTCGTTCCAGGGTGTCCTGAACACGTAGTGACCGGCGAGGAACTCAAACGCGAGCGTGAGCGCCAGCCAGACGAGGCCAATGAGAAATGCCTCTCTGGCAGTCACGGGATTGATCCATCCGATCGCCACCCATGACAACAGGAAAATCAGCGCCGACAGCGACAGACTGCTGACCGCGTGACCAGCGGACCCGCCGATTCGCGGGATCAGCCACGCCTCCCGTGCAGCTCCGTTGACCACCGCAAGAGCGAGAAGGACAAGCCACGCGAGTAAGGCACGAATCAACACGATGAAGCTCCTTCGCCGGCGCGATCCGATGATCTGAGGAACCGAGGGCTCTTAGAGATCGCTCATCAGTCTCGGTGGGAAGGCTGCCCGCAGCGCATTTAGTACCGCAGCCACATCGATCACTTCCTGACTGATTGCACCGTCGACTGGACTCAAATAGCCGGCCGCTGCGACCAGCATTCCGGCGATGCTGAGGAGCATGCCGCCGACGGCGCTCTGCAGCGCAATGGCGCGCATCCTCCGACTGATATGGATGAATTCATCCACCTTACTCAGCGAGTTGTCCATGATGACGATCCCCGCCGCTTCCGTCGTCACGTCGCTGTTCTGCCCGATGGCGATGCCGACCGTGGCTGCCATCATTGCCGGAGCGTCATTGATCCCGTCGCCGACGTAGAGCGTCGGGGCCGCGGCTGTTTCCTTCCGGACGATCTCCAGCTTCTGCTCGGGAGTCGCCGGAGCGTAGATGTCCGTGATGCCCACCTGGTCCGCGAGGTAGCGCACCTCGGATTGGCGATCCCCCGAGACGATCATCAGCCGCGTGAATCCGTGCTTCGGACCCAGGTGCCTCACGAACGGCAGGCTGTCGGACCGCGGAGCGTCGCGAAAGCGATAGGTCGCCGCGACGTGACCGTCGATCGTCACCACGCATTCGAGCCCTCCGCCTGACGATGGGAGCCGATCGGCACCGGGCACGCCCGATGCGATCAATTTGCTGCGACTCGTGATCTGGACCTCGTGACCGGACACCCGGCCGCGGAGCCCTTGTCCCGGCGGCTCGCTTGCCTCGGCGGCTTCGCCGAGCTCGACGCCCTCGTGGATCGCGGCGGCGAGAATGGCACGCGCCAGCGGGTGTTTCGAATAGCGCTCCAGGCTGGCCACGAGCGTGAGCACCTCGACTGGCTGGAACCCGGGGGCCACGAGCTGTTCGGTCAGCGTCGGAGCGCCGTAGGTCAGCGTGCCGGTCTTGTCAAAAATCGCGATCCGGCATCCGACGATTTGCTCGAGTACGACAGGATTCCTGACGATGATGGCACGCCGGGCGCAGAGGGAAATCGAGCCGATGATGGCGACGGGTATCGCGATGAGCAGTGGGCACGGCGTGGCAATCACCAGCACAGCCAGGAAGCGGACGGCGTCGCCGCTTGCCGCCCATGCCAGGAGCGCAAGCGCGAGCGCGACCGGCGTGTAAATCGCGCCAAGGCGATCGCCCAGTCGCCGGAGCTGCGGGCGCGTCTCTTCCGATTCGCGCATGACTTCCATGATCTTCGCGTAGCGCGAGTCGGCGGGGCGCTGCGTTGCACGGATCGTCAAGGCCGAGTCACCGTTGACTGCACCAGAGATGACCGTTGACCCCGACGTCTTGGTCATCCGGAACGGTTCGCCCGTGAGGTACGACTCGTCCATCACGCCGTGTCCGTCGATCACGACGCCGTCCGCGGGACAGATCTCGTGCGGGTAGATGACGAGCGTGTCGCCCACGGCCACATCCTCGAGCGCCACATCCAGGATGTCCGCGTCCCGTTTGCGGTGAGCCACGGAAGGCATCCGCGAGGCGAGTGCGGCAAGCACCGATGATGCGCTCCGCAAGGCATAGCTCTCCAGCGCCTCGCCTCCCGCAAGCATCAGGACGACGATGGAGCCTGCCAGGTATTCGCCCAGCAGGACCGACGTCACGATGGACATGCCTGCGAGCAGGTCAGATCCGAACTCGCGTCTCAGAAGTTTCGTGAGCAGTTCAAGGACGAGAGGTACGCCGCCGACGGCGAGTGTGAGCACGAGCGGCAGTCGGGTCGTCGCCGGCGCCGCGTGGACGCCGAACCGGAGCACCAGATGCGCGAGGATTCCCGCCGCAGACAGGACCGCAAGGATGCTGGTCCTCCGGCGCCACACGCTCCAAACGACGTCGTTCACGCCATCGAGCCTAATCTACCCGACGCTCACTTGGGTCTAAAAGCCGACGACCAGACTGAGACGCACGGTGCGCGGCACTGCCGGATGCATGTGGATGTCGTAGACACCACCGAGCGGTTCGCCTGGCAGGCGCGACGCGAAGTAGTAGTCGATGTCGCTGACACGCGCATTCGCGAGGTTGAACAACTCGAGGTTCGCGCGGAGGTTCGCCGTCACCTGGTACCCGCCTTCAAGATTGAGCAGGGTCGTCGCCTTCGACCGCACGGAGTTGTCCTCGACCAGCGGCCGCGGTCCGAAGTACCGGATCCGCAGGCTGCCGAAGGTGCGGTGGAAGTTGTCGACGCTCGCGCCTCCCGACACCACGGTATCGACCGCTTCCGGCACAAACGCTCCGGCCTCGTTGAACGCGGAGAAACGGGCCCGCGACTTCGACAGGTCGCCGTCGAAGACCAGCCATTTCATCGGACTGTAGTAATTCGTGAACTCGACACCGTACCGCTTGCTTCCGGGCCCTGGCTCGGTCGCGCCGATGTCGCCGTTGTAGACGAGCTCGGAGCCGAGCCGAAGAGTCCAGAAGGAGACCGTGCTCTGCAGGTGCGGAATGATGACCGTCCGGGCGCCGATCTCCGCGCCTTTCGCCCTGACGAGCGGCGTCACGCGGTTCGCGGGATTACCGGCCGTATCCACCACGATCGTCGTGCCACGCGCGTCGTTGCTGTGAAAGCCCGTTCCGGCGTTGGCGTAGAACTCAGTGCTCTTCCAGGGCCCGAACGTGGCGGCCGCTTTCGGGCTGACGATGCCGGCGGTCGAGGTGCCGCTGTTCACCGGCAGGAGCTTATCGTCAACCGTGTACCGCGACGCGTCGCCGCGAAGGCCGACCGTGGTTCGCAGCCACGATGACCACTCGACCTCGTTCTGCGCGTACAGCCCGCCGCTGGTCACCACTGCGGCGTCGTTGCTCCGCGTCCCGAGCCGCGCGCGCGCCTCGGTGTGATACAGCGCCACGGTTCCGATGCGATCGTTGCGTACCTGCGCACCATAGGTGTTCTGCACGGAGTACCGGCCCCAGCGCGCGATCCGCCGCTGGAACGCCTTTACGCCGGAGGCAAACCGATGATCGACCTGCTCCTGCTGATCGCCGTGAACGGGGTCGTCGAGGAAGAACGTGAAGTTCGACACGAGGTCGAGGTTGTACAGCAGCCCAAAGGCCGTGACCTTGGTGAGCACCTGGCCGGTCACATGCTGCCATTCGCTGGAGAGACTGTACCGGGAGGTCTGCCCGCCATCGGTAGGATCGAGCGATCCGAAGCGCCCGATCATCCCGTCGTCGATGGCCCGCTGCGGTGATGCTTCAGTGGCATTCCACTGTCCGTGGTACCCCATAGCCGTCACCGAAAACCCGTTGACGCTCTCTTCGCCGCGGCTGTAACGCAGCACGCCATTGAGTTTGTTGTAGGAGTCGGGCACCGTCCACGGCCCGGAGTTCGTCGACACCTCGAACGCGCCGAGGAGATAGCCACGGCCCACGCGCGGCGACGCGGCGAAGAAGCCGCGCCGATATCCGTATGTCCCGGTTTCCACGCGCGCCAGCGGTCGGTCGAGCTCGGTGGCGTAGTTGATGTTCGAGGCGCCCGCGGTCGCAAAGTCACCCTGGTCGGCGAAGTACGGACCCTTCGAATACTGGATGCCTGCGACCAGCTCTGGCATCAGGAAGTTGATGTCGGAGTACCCCTGGCTGTGCGCGTGCGTCGGCATGTTGGCGGGTGTGCCCGCGACGGTCGTCGCGAAATCGCTGCCGTGATCGAGGTTGAATCCGCGCAGGAAGTACTGGTTGGCCTTTCCCTCCCCGCTGTGCTGGGTGATGATGACGCCGGGAACCGTCTCGAGCACTTCGCCCTGTCGCATGAACGGCCGGACGTCGAGTTGCCTGGCGGTAATCGCGCCCTGACTGGCCGACTGCGCTATGCCGACCAGGTTCTCCGCGGGGTTCTCGACATCCGCCAGATTGGCAAACGTGCGCTTGCCCACCACCACCACTTCGGCATTGAGGGACAGCTGCATCGTCGCATCGACCCGTACAAGGTCCTGTCGCATTTCGACGGCGCGTCGCGTCGCGGACGCGAAATTGACGAGGGTGAACGACACCTGATATCGGCCGGGCGCCACATCGTCGAAGGAGTAGTCGCCTGTGCCGTTGGTGACCATGAGCTGAGGCGAGCCGCCGTCGCCTTCGGACCGCAATTCGACGGTCACTCCCGGCAGCGCGCCTCCCGTGTCATCGGTGACGTGACCCGCGATACCTGGGGCGGTGGACTGGGCGGCCTGGAGGGCGGGGGCGACCAACAACAGCGACATGATCAACAGCAGGTGGCGCGGCATGCTTGGGTCTAACCAAGATCGTGGCCAAGCCGCCGGCCGCGCAAGGTGACGGATTGTTCGTCTTCTGGAGCAGAGGTGCGATTGGGACGGATCGCGTGGGGAATAACTCGCAGGGACGGGGACTAGTTCACGCGACCCTCTCGGGAACGATGAGACTCCTCACGAGTCCGGCCATTGTGAGCGTCCACGCCACGCCTTGCAGCAGATCACCGTGAGCGTCAGCACCATTGCGAACTCGGAGTAGATCGCACCCGCGACGAAGTAAGGCGGGAAGACCGTCGTATGCCATCGGGGGAGGAGGGAGACCGCGTAATCCATCGAGACGATCGAGTGAACCGAGAGGACCAGCGGCGTCGCGAGGGTCGCGAGGGCTGCGAGGACGAGATAGGCGCTTTCGTAGTGGTGCCATTGCTGCACGGAACCCCGCCATCCGAGGGCGAAGAAGCCGTAGGCGAGCTTCCGGGTGCGGGTCTTCGCCTGGTCGCGCATCGTTGCCAGGTCCGGGATCAAGCCGGGACTGGTGTCGCGCCTCACGGCGCGGCCGTGAGGCCGATCTGCTTGAGCAGCGGTTCGAGGTCGTCTCCCGAGGCAGGAATGCAGGCGAGGATCCTCGCCCCGATCTGCCGAACCCACGGGTCTGCCCCCGGAAGCGCGCGCACCGCCTGGCCGGCGCCGAGAAGCCATTGCCACGCATCGTGCGTCTCGCTCGCGAACTCCTGGAGAAGCGACGGCGCTCCTCCCGCGCGCTGGATCTGCGATATGCGCGTTGCCAGCTCGCGTGCTTCGACGAGCCCCGAGTTCATGCTGTGCACGCCGACCGGAGCCGCCTGGTGCGCGGCGTCCCCGGCGAGCCAGAGGCCTCCCTTGCCGAAGCTTCGCGTCAGGCGGCGCTCGAACAGGCCGAGCGTCGACCAGTAAATCTGCGTCGGTCGCGCCGTCCACCAGGGAGCTCTCGTGGCTATCAACTGCTCGAGTCGCTCCATCGATGCTGTGTGTTCCGAGGCGTCCCGGATCTGGAATCCCCACCGGCATCGCCCCTCCTCGAGGGGCCAGTAGACGCTCGTCAGGTCTGGATCGACAATCACGCGCACTTCCGCGGGAAGCTCCCCAGCCGCCTCGATCTCGTAGACGGAGAAGATCTGGCCCGCGCCATGCTCCTCCATCTCGATGCCGGACATCCGCCGCACGGCCGAGTCGTGCCCGTCGGCGCCGATCACATAGGCCGGTCGGATCGTCTGGCTTCCCACGACGACCCACTCGCTTTGCGCGACGGGGTAGCCGCTCGCGACCTGGTCGAGCTTCGCGACCTCTGCCCGGAGGGTCCCGCCGTCCACGGTGAGGGCCTCGAGCTGGTGTCTCCAGAGGACCTTGAGCTTCTTGCGGCGGAGCGCCTCCTCCGCGGCCCTTTCCAGCAGGCTTTGGCGGATGACGAGGAGATACGGATGCTTGGAAGCGAGGGCCGAATAGTCGATCTCGGCGCGCCTCTCCCGCCCTTCGTAGTAGGCGACCCTCGTCAGCTTCCGCCCCGCGCTGATCAGCCCTTCGGAGAGTCCTACCTCGTCGAGAATCCGGAGCGTGCGTGGATGGATCGCGAGGGCGTAGCTATGCTGGGTCGTCCGCTGGTGCATGTCGACGATCTCCACACGGACCCCGTACTGTTGCAGGAACAGGGCCGCGACAAGACCGACCGGACCGGCGCCGACGACGAGGACCTCAGGATCGGGGTGATGGAACATCGAGTTTCCTCCTCTCGCGCAATGCGCTAGAACCCTCTTGCTTTTCCGGTTGTTTCAGCAAGCCACAACATGTTGCGATAAGCACAAGAGGTCTAGAGGTGCCGTGGCAGCGGTTCCAGCATCCGGCGGACCGCCTCGTCAATCTTCTGTTCCATCAGATTCTGGTTGTCGATCAGGCCGTTCACGACGCCTCGCGCGGAGCCACGCCAGACGACTTTGTTCGTTCGAGCATCAACTATGTCGAGCACAAGAGTCCCCTCGTCGTACTCGCCCGCGGTGGGCTCACAATCGTCGGAGCAGTAACCGCGGTTCCGATCCACCGTGTTGACCTCGAACCGCTGGGTGACGTGCGCGTGATAGTGAATCAGCAGATCAGGCGTTGTCGACGTCGACTTCTCGAACCGCTTCGTGGTGAGCTGTCTTTCAACGGCTCCCTCCAGGCGGTCCTTGAAGAAGGGGTTGCTGTCGAGCCGCGGGTCCCCGGTCGGTCGCGCCTCGGTCGGTCCCCACGCGTAGGTGCGGTACTGCGTGAAGTCGACGCCGCGCACTACGTACGAGCTGACGTTCATCGTTGCGCAACCGGCAAGGGCCAGTGCAGGAAGTGCCACAAGCGCCAATCGTGTGAAGCGACGCATGGTCGGATACCTCGTACGCATGATTGAGGGGACCTTCCCCTA
>Ga0105340_1000117_pt1 | contig 38329 bp, 42 predicted proteins | sample EasRivMeERMLT700_FD_89676 | JGI IMG/M metagenome (GOLD analysis project Ga0105340, IMG submission 89676) | Soil microbial communities from meander-bound floodplain in the East River, Colorado, USA - East River MetaG ERMLT700 | ecosystem: Environmental > Terrestrial > Soil > Floodplain | place...
CCGGTCGTTCGCTGCCGGTGTCGGGCAGGCCGCTGGGCAGGGCGCGGCGCTTGCGAAGGCTCCAACGTACAGTGTCGGCCTCGCCAGCGGGGCTGGTACGGCCACCGCCGCAGGGCGAGCCACGGCGGCCTCGGTTGGCCAAGCGGCAGGCGTCGGCATCGCGACCGGTGGCTCCTTCAGGTTGGTGGTTGCCTCTAGTATCGGTCAGGCCGCTGGCATCGGTCAGGCCGCCGCTGTCAGCAGGACGGTTATTGCCAGCGGCATCACGGATATCTTCCTTGAGGGTTTGGTCGATCCGAAGGAAGAGCTACAAGGTAACGTCAATGTACCGGCAGGTTTGCTCGGCAATGTAAGCGGCACCATCAACCTTGAGGGCACGCGGTGAGCAAGCGCAATCAGAACTTCGATATGTATATCGGTGAAAGCAAGGTGGTTTTCATCGCGCTCACCAATGCAGACGGCACGCCGTTCAATCCGGCTGGCGCGACGATGGAATGGTGGTTGTCGCGGACTGTACATTCGGAAAAAACCATCAGGAAGACGCTTAGTTCGGGTCTCGCGATATCGCCGGGCGGTGTGAATATCATTCTTGAGTCGGAGGATACCTACGACCTCAAGCCTGAAATTTGGTACCACGAACTAAAGATCACCATGCCAAGCGGGCTGTCGGTTGCGACGGTCGGCGCGGTGCATCTGCGGCCCGCGCTGGATATGCGGGTGACTCCGTAATGCTTGAGGTCACCCCCAAGGAGTTTTTGGAAGGTCTCAGGGAGAAGCACACCCCCGGCGGCCATGAGCACGATCAGCAGAGTCACGCTGGCGGTGGCGGTGGCGGCGATAAGGATGAAGGCAGTAGGGATAGCGGCGACAGGGACAAGCCCAAATCCGACTACGGCCTGAGGCCGGGCGATGCTGCGAAGTTCAGGGGGCTTAAGGCCGAGTGGGCGCAGATCAATAACAAACTGCTGGAGCACATCGATAAGCCCGACAGTCCCCAAGCGCAGGCGCTGTCGCGTGAGTTGGAATCCACCGTGCAGGCGATGCAGAAGCTGCGTGCTGATCCGGGCACGCCTGCCGGGATCGGGTTGCCGGGTGGCCCGCGCGACGTGGTCATTATCGGCGCAGGCCCCGGAGGGTTGGCCGCCAGCATCAATAGTGCTGCGGAGGGCTTGGATACGTTGGTGATCGAAGCCAATGCCGTGCCGGGAGGGCAGGCAAAGTTTTCGTCGCGCATCGAGAACTTCCCCGGCTTTCCGGTCGGCATTACCGGCGAGCGATTGACGCAGAATATGTTTACGCAAGCGCAACGGTTGGGGGCCGAGGCCCAGCTAGGCGTTCGCGTTACGGGGATGACTCACGATGCGAGCACGGGGCTAAAGCATCTCACGCTGTCCAATGGCCAGACGATTGAAAGCCGTACAGTCATCATGGCTGGCGGTCTTGAATTTCGCCGTGTGCCGTTCCCCGGCTCTGATGGACCGGGCGTTATTGTTGGCGACGGCAAGGCGCTCGCAGAGGCAGGCAAAGGCGGCACTGTCTGTGTGGTCGGTGGCTCCAACGGGGCGGCGCAGGCGGCACTCGGTGCCGCGCAAAATTGCGATCATGTTTATGTGCTGGCACGCTCTCCTATCGTTGGGAGCATGAGCGATTATCAAATCGAGGCACTGCGTAGCAATCCCAAGATCACGGTGATCGAGAGCGACACCATCTCCAAGCTTTGGCGCGATGAGCAGGGCAATCCCCAGAGGCTCGAAACGGCCAATGGCCAGAGCTTTCCGGTGAAGGCGGTTGGACAATTTCTAGGAAGCGTGCCGGAAACGAAGTGGTTGCCTGCGGAGATCATGCGCGACAAGGGCGGCAGGCTCCAGACCGATTCAAAAACCCTAGAGACAGGGATTCCGGGTGTCTACGCGATAGGTGACGTTCGGGCAGGGGCAATCGGGCGCGTCGGTATTTCTGTCGGTGAGGGCCAGTTGGCGCTGCGGGAAGCAAACGTCCATTTGGAGTCGCTGCGGAAAAAGGTTGAGGGTGAGAGCGCTACCAAGGCGTACACCCCTCCACCCATTTCAACCTTAATTGCCGATCTCTTTACGCTGGATCGTGACGAGCCTTGGTTCGGTCAGACCGTTGAAGGCGTAAAGCCGCCAGAGCCGAAGAAGGCAAAATCTTTAGACGAGGTGTTCAAGCACACCCCCGGCGGCCACGAACATGATCAGTTGAGTCACGGCAGGGGCGGTGACGGCGGCGGCGATAGCGACAGCGGCAAGGGCGACCATCCCGGCAAGGGCTACACGGCGGCGGCCTACGTCAAGAACGGCGTGATCCACACCAAGAGCGTCTACGACGCCCAGCGTGCGTTGCATGAAGATCGCAAGGTCCAGCTTGACCAGCCGCGTAAGGTGTCGGTGCTGATACAAAAGCTCGGTGAAGTCAGCAAGAGGATGATCGAGAAGGGCGAGAAAGCGCCCGTGTTCAATCTATGCAACGTCGGCGTCAAGGGCACCAACTTGTTCTGCGCCGACACCAAGGGCATCCCACGCGTGGAGATGCCGCAGCTTGATGAGCAACAGACCAAGGACTTCCAGAAGTACCTTAAGTCCGAGGGCTACAAGATCAGCAAGGAAAAGCAGTTCGCTTCGCACCTTCGTGCCACGCAGAACGAATTGAACGGCGGCAAGGTCGCGCACGGCGCGGAAAAGATCAAAGAGAACGGTGGCAAGGTTAAGTCGATCATCGTCTCGGATGACGACTACATCCTCGACGGCCATCATGCTTGGGCGGCCAAGCTCGGTCTCGACGCCGCAGATAACAAGCTTGAGAACGACACCAAGATGCACGTCGTTCGCGTCGATATCAAAATCACCAAGCTGCTGGAAGAGGCCGACAAGTTCACGGGTGGCAAGGGCCGCAAGGGCGTGGATGAGTCCGCCAAGTCTTTCAATATCGGTGAGGTGTTCCGCGACTGGGATGAGAGCGAGCATCCCCGCGATGAGGATGGCAAGTTCGGTTTCGGCGGCGGTGGCGGCGATAGCAGCGAGCGGCCCGGCTACGAGTTCGTTTCACCCAACGTTGGCGAGCTTAAATTTGACGGTGCAGTGAAGGAGCTAGGCAGCGCCCGGCAAGGCGTCCTGAACGACGCGACGAAAGATATCAACGAGCAGCTAGACATTACAGCCACGCACTTTGACGTTGTTGGCGCATGGAAGGATGGTGCTGAAAACTCAACAATGGCGGTTACTAGGGACTCTGACTGGGAGAAAATGAAGCTCAGCGTGTCGATGCGGGGCTGGGTGGCGGACCAGAAGTCGGTGTTGATTTTCCAAGAGAATGACGAGCACGATAGCGTGCTGGCACATTTCGAGGCACAAGGAAACTTGACAGAAATCCACGCCAACTTGCTTGCGGATGGTATAGAAAACCATACATTAGTACCGACTGCCACTGGTGCGACCGTCTACGTTGCGGACCTTGAGAACAACCAGTCAGAGGCAATCAAACAGGCGGCATTGCGTTATGGCGAAGACAACAAAATCGATGTCTACTTCGGGCGCGGCGAGTTCGTTGGAGCGCCTTATGACTTCCAAGGCTCAGACCGGGAAGCGCGAGACGCCGCGCGAGAGATATACGAAGCTAATATCGAACGATCCCCAGTTCCGGGCAGCAAAGAAATCTGGCAAGGGGTTCATGATCGGTGGGGTAAAGCCCTCGCGGAATCCGACACCTCGCTAGCTTCCCGGACGATCTTCGTCCGCCCCAATTTCCTCAGAGCGTTCAAGGCCCTCACCGAAGCGCTGGCTGGCGGTGTGCAGATCGTTGCCTATGAGGGCGAGCACATCCCCGGCACCGAACTGATCGACCTTTCCGAATGGGAAGATCGCAGGATAGTTCACCGGGCCGAACCGAAAACGCTCTACGTCAACCGTCCGCTGGTTAACGCCAGCGAGGTCATCGACTGGGCGAAAAGCCAAGGCTTCGAGAAAACTATCACTGCCGACGACATGCACGTCACGGTAGCCTTTAGCCGTGCGCCGGTCGATTGGGATGAAGTGAGAGACAACACTTCAACGATCACCATTGAGCCGGGCGGCAAGCGCAGCGTTGAGCGACTGGGTGAGGATGGCGAAGCGGTCGTGCTGCGGTTTGAGTCGCAGGCTCTGACTGATCGGTGGCAACAGATTGTCGATGCCGGTGCATCGTGGGACTACGAGGACTACAAGCCGCACGTCACCATTTCGTTTGACGCTCCAGACATCGATGTTGACTCCATCGAGCCGTATGCCGGTGAACTGGTGTTCGGTCCTGAGATTTTTGCTGAGTTAAAGGAGGACTGGAAAGACACCATCACCGAGAAGCATACGCCCGGCGGGCATGAACACGACCAGCAAAGTCACGCCGGTAGCGGCGGCGGCAGCGAGAAGGATGATGAAGGTAGGGGCGAAGGTGAGGGCAAGACACCAGAGCCTTCAGCGGAAGCGATGGCTGTCGGCGGCGACGAATGGAATAAGCAGACCGCAGAGCGGCTTGAAAAGGAATACGTCGAAGCAGAACCGGCGCTGAAAAAGATCGTGAGCGATGCGCTTAATAAGGACGCTCAGGTCGAAGAGCCGCCCGAAGCCCCAGACCCAGACAGCGCTCCGTTCGTGCCGGATGAATGGGCGTCGATGAGCGAAGATCAGCAGGAATATGTATTCACGGATTGGAAGGCGCACACCCAAGACTCGTACTATCAAAGCGAGGTCGAAAGCTGGCAGGAGAATAGCGCGACCGACGATGCTGGTAATCAATTGGAGTATGAGTTCGGTCAGGGCGAAAACACCGAATGGGCTGAGAGCGCCATCTCGGATTTCATAGATGACAACGAGGGAATCCCGTTCACTAAGGAGCAGTTGTTTGCCGCGCTACTCGTTACCTACGAGGGCAGCGGATACAACGACTTTCATAAAGGGCTGGAGATTTCCTTCGATGACAGCAAACTAAAGCCCGAAGGGTTTGATGACGCACCGACGCTTCCGGGGATCGAGCCGCAAAAGCCAGAAGATTTTTTGACGAAGGAAATGCGCGAGGGGCTGACCAAGGAACTGAGTAAGGCTTTCGCCAAGGAAGGCGAGAGTGTGCTGGATAAGTTGGAGCCGCCAGACTACCTCAACGAGTCGGTTGCCGAATATCAGGAGCAGTCGTGGAGCGAGATGAGCGACAAAGAGAAGTTCGCTTTTGCCGAAGCCCATAGCGATGTGATCAAGAATTTGCAGCAGGAGTACGACGACTATTTCGGAGATAAGCCGGGCACTGGTGCGACTGGTACGTTTTATATGCCGAACAAACTTGATCCAATGCAGGAAGGAAACAGTTCTTCGGATTACACCGCGACCCAGAAGGTCGCTCGGTATCTATCGGTTGAACGGGCCGCGCAAGTCATGGTGGAGCGCGGAGCGTATGACAGCGTGGAGAAGGCCCGTGGCGATGCCACGCGGATGGATAACATGCTGTGGAACGGCTGGAAGGGATCGTCCACCAGTATAGAGGGCCAGTTGTTGCAGAGGGCGACGGCTGATGAACTCGGCGGCAGATTAAATCCGGCAATGGTTACCCTCAATCCGACGGGCGTTCCCGGTTATGCGCCGAACGCCGCGCCCGGTAAAGCCTACGACGCCGTCAAAGCCTATGTGCGTGGCAAGTGGGAAACCTCGCAGTTCATGCTGAAGAAGGCCGGTCTTGAAACCGTCGAGGTTTATCGGGCGATCAACATCCCGGACTCGGTGAAGCCAACCATTACGAACATTATACCTGAGCCTGACACTGGCGGGATTGCGCCGGGGGCTGCGGTCAGAACGGTCAAGACGTTCGACACGATAGCGGAGGCTGAGAGGTACACAGAAGATCAGGCCGCCAAATACGGGAAGGACTATTCTGGTTTTGTTGATAAGTTTCACAACGTCTATCAAGCGCACAGCACCAACAATTTTCCAGATCGGGAAAAAGCAGAAGCCTTCGTTCAGAAGTACACGACTGATCCAAACAACCCGGAGCAGCATCGCGAAACGGTTGGTACTCCACCGGAGGACTTGGGCGGTGGCTACACACACATGACGCATTTTGAGCGGCTTCCCGATATGCACATTGACCGCAACGGGGCGGCGTCAGCGACGACAAACCGGACGGTCGCCAATGCTTGGGATGGCAACGCCGGTCGCGTTGTGTTGCGGGCGTCGGTGCCTCGCACCGCTGTCGTCTCGGTGCCAGCCTACGGCATCAACGTGCAGGGTGAGCATGAGGTTGTGATCGCTGGCACGGCATGGAAGGGTTGGGATGCTTGGGCTGGCACCGCACCTGAGTTCGACAGGATCAAGATCGGTCATCAGGTCGTCGGTGACCCGCGAGCGGAGGCGTGATGGCGATATACAAGATCGACATTCTCGCCAAAGAGATCAAAGAGGAATTGCCCCATTGGCTTGACCCAAGCCAGAAGGATGACAAGGACTCGCCACAGCGTCAGGCGATCCGGGACAAGCACCGCGCCCGGTGGCTGGCTGAGCGAGACGCTAAGCGGGAAAAGAAATACTGGGCTTGGCTGATCGTGCGGGCCGACGCTCTCGGCCTGCGGCTTCGTGACAATCCGTCAGTGACGGACATCGCAGAGGCCGAACGGTTTCTCGGGATCAAGGACTGGGATGAGTCGAAGCATCCGCGCGATGACCGTGGTCGGTTCGGTTCGGGCGGTGGCGGCGCTGAAGAGGACGGTTCCGGTGCGGGCGTCAGCGAAGAAGGCGTGGACAAGTACGGCCTGAGCGCCAAGGATCGCGCACAGGTCTACGACTGGATGGGCAGCGGGTACCGGGAAATGCGTAGCGACCCGGCGTTCGGGAACGTAGTGGAAAAGATGCCGAAAGTTACCGGCCAGTTCTGGCGCGGCACGCGGATGACGCAGGAAACATTTACGCAGTACCAGACTGGCGTCGGCAGGGTTACCAAGCTGGAAAAGTTTTCCTCATCGAGTTCGAGGATAGAGGACGCCAAGGAATTTATGGGCGGGTCGAGGCACGAGGATACCCATAAGGCGGTTCCTGTGCTTTTTGCTTTCAGGGGTTCTGGCCATAAAATACCGAAACCGCTCGCTGAGGTCGCCGGGTCAGGCGATGAAAACGAGGTCATCCTTAAGATGGGAAAAACGTTCAAGATCGAGGATGTGAAGCCGGTGAAGGACGACGAGTACGGCGAGTATTACCAGATCACGATGGCAGAAGCAGCATGAACAAAAGACTTTACGACGACGACATGGAGTGGATGTCGTTCGTTGATGAGGAGCCTCCAGTTCAGGAGAAGGGCGTTAAGCCCAAGGCGGACGAGAAGCCCGCAGAGAAGAAGGTCGAGGACAAAGGAGAAGCCCCGATGCCCTACTCCGCAATCGAAAAGCAGCGTATCTTGCTTCAGGCCAAGCGGGCGCTCGGTAAGCTGACCAAGCTGAAGAGCAGCGCCAGCGACAAGCGCATCTTCATCGATCAGTGCGTGGACTCGATGACCTCAAGCGGCGAGGCCGAGGATGAGGATGAGGCGAGGGATGTGTGCCTTTTATTGTGGGAAGAAGGCGAGGAGTACGCCGACTATTAGGGGATTAGAGCCATGCCAAGCCCATCAGAATATGAGAACGAGAGCGATTTCGTCTCCGCTTGCATCTCGGCGCGGCAGCACGAAAACCCCGATGAGGATACTGAACAGAGCGCCGCAGCGTGCTATGCAGTATGGCGTGAGAAGGGGGCCAAGCCCGTGATCCGTAAAACGCATGAGACCCTTGCCGTCGAGAACATGGAGTTCGTCCTGTCGGACGCGACGGTTGATCGGTACGGCGATAGTGTGGATTCGGGTGGCTGGGTCTTGAACGATTTCAAGAAGAACCCCATCGCGTTGTTCAACCACAACCCGGACTTCCCTATCGGTCGCTGGAAAGATATTAGCGTTCGCAACGGCGCGCTGCGCGGCCATCTTCAGTTGGCACCGAAGGGAACGAGTCCGAGGATCGATGAGATCAGGGCGCTGGTCGATGCCGGTATCCTGTGCGCGACCAGCGTCGGCTTCCTTCCGTTAGAGGTCAGCCCGCGCACCAATAAGTCAGGCAACGGAAATTTGTATTCCAAGCAAGTGCTGGTCGAGACCAGTCTGGTCGCGGTGCCAGCCAACCCCAATGCCCTAGCGATTGCGAAGTCGCTCAGGGTTTCCGGCGGAACGATGGAACTGGTCTTCGCCAAGCAAGGCGTCATGGGATCGGTGACAAAGTCTCACGGGTCAAACGGCAAGCCAGCCGAAAACGGGACTACTCATAAAAGGACCATGACCATGGTTCCTATCAGTAAACGTATCGAAGAAACCGAGCAGCGGATCGTCAAGTATCAGGATGAACTCGACACGCACATGGCGACCGTGGACGACTCGAACCCCACGGAAGAGGCGCTGACCATCACCAAGGAACTGACCGAGAAGATCGAGAAGCAGCAGGCGTCCCTCGAAAGCCTTAAGAACGTCGAGGTGAGGCTTGCGACTGCGACGGTCAGGGCGAACATTGATACGAAGGCCAGCGGCAATGGCACCGGGACCGCCATGGTCGTTCACAACGCTCGCCCGTTTGCGTACCCGGCCAAGAAGATCAGCCCGCTCGATCACCTCTGGCGCGGTGTGACCGTCGCGCTGAAGCACCACGATATGAAGAGTCAGCAGTCCATCTTTGACGTGCTGCGCTCGACCTATGGTGAGAACGAGTACAGTGAGCAGACAAGGGCGGTGATGGCCAACTTGGTCACGAAGGCGGCGGCGATTCCTGCCGACACCGTGACGACAGGTTGGGCCGTTGAACTGGTGCAGACTGTCATCGGGGACTTCATCGCGGCGCTGATGCCGCTGTCGATCTACCCGAAGCTTGCTGCCAAGGGAGGTTCGTTCACCTTTGGCCGCAACGGCACCATCTCGCTGCCTTCCCGCAACACGACGGCCACTGTTGGTGGAGCCTTCTTCCTTCAGGGTGCCGCGATTCCGGTGAAGCAGGGTGCGTTCACTGCGATCACTCTCACCCCCAAGAAGATGGGTGTGATCACCACGCTGACCCGCGAGATCACTGAACACTCGACGCCCTCCATCGAGGGCATCGTGCGGCAGGCGATCTTGGAGGATACCGCTCTGGCGATTGATACCATATTGGTTGATGCCAACGCGGCGACGACCATCCGGCCCGCCGGTCTGAAGAACGGTGCGACGGTTGTCACGCCGACTGCTGGTGCCGGTATCACTGCGTTGATCGGTGATTTGAGGGGCCTCACATCTTCTCTGATCACTGCCTCGAAGGGCAACCTTCGTGCTCCGGTCTGGATCATGAACCCCGGCGATGCGCTTGCGGCTCAGTTGACGCAGGCGGCTGCTGGCGGCGACTTCCCGTTCATGGACGACATCACGAATGGCACTTTGATGGGCTATCCGGTGATCACGTCCACGACGATTGCTCCGGACTCCATGATCCTCATGGATGCCGCCGACTTCATCAGCGCGACCGGCGATACGCCGCGCTTTGATGTCAGCGATCAGGCTGTTCTCCACATGGAGGACAGCAACCCGCAGCAAATCTCCACGGTCGGTACCCCGGCCACGGTTGCTGCGCCGGTTCGTTCGCTGTGGCAGACCGACACCATCGGTATCCGCATGATCATGGATATCAACTGGGCCATGCGTCGGACTGGGATGGTTCACACCGTCACAACGATGACTTGGAACTAGGGATGAAGGCGGGGGCGCGTTGGTTTGTTCGCGCCCCCGAACTTCTTGAAAGGAAACGCCATGCCTCCAGTGAAGCCCACGGCGCTTAGGCCAAAAACACCGCAGCCGCGTGTTGGAGAGAACGTGCAGGTAAAGCCGACACCGACGCAGGAAGAAACGGACCTTGCCGCGGCTGGCGTTTATATCGAGCGGCATGAATGGGACGGCTCGCCGCTTCAGAACGTCCACGGCACCAAGCCGGATTTGCCAGAGGTGCCGCCCGGCACGTTGCCGCCGCCTACGGTCGCGCCGGTTCTCAATTCGCTCACTCCGAACAGTGCTGTGGTCGGCAGCAATGATGTGACCATGACCGTGAACGGCACAGGCTTTACGTCCAACAGCGTGATCGTGTGGAACGGCGGCGATGAGCCAACCACGTTCGTTTCGGCTACGCAGGTTTCGACGCTTGTGAAGCCGTCAACGGCAAGCGGCGCTTTCTCGGTGCCAATTACCGTCCGCAACGGCGACAAGATCAGCAACACGCTGACGTTCCAGTTCACGGAAGTGGCGAAGTAAAAGGAAACTTAAACCCGAAGAGGAGATCGTTATGGCTGACGTAGTACCAACCGCGCACCCGTTGGGCGGAATGACTGAAGCGCAGCGTCAGGCGGCGCTTGAGGCGAACAAGAACGCGAGGGAGGCCCGCGAGAAGAAGGCTAAGGAAGCCGAGGCCGACGTGAAGGCTTTCCGGCAGGAGCGGGAGAGGACCAACGCCGAAGCGATGGAGCGGCAAAACAAGACAAAGCCGACACCGACGCAGGAAGAAACGGACCTTGCCGCTGTTGGCAAGCTGACCGAGGAGCATGAGTGGGACGGTTCGCCGCCGCAGGGCGTGAACCACGAGGATGCGGTCGCCGCCGCGAAGTCCTACAAGCAGCCGGAAGACTCGGCCTATATCGGCGCGAAGCAGATCGAGGCAGGCAAGGGCGCTCAGTACAAGACGCGCTCAGCGACTCCAGCGAAGCCCTAATGGCCAACTGGCTCGCCAAGATTGCCAGTCCGTTTATCGGCAAAGCCACGGAGGGTCAGCCTAAACCCGGCCCGTGGCTGTTGCCGGTGACGGGCGGCTGGCTTCCTGCGGATGTCGGCAGCAACTGGAATTGGTGGCAGCTTGGGTACGACGCTGAGAGTTATTCGCCGTCGGCGCTGGTCGAGGCTTGCGTATCGGCCTACTCGCAGACGGTGGCGATGTGCCCCGGCGACCACTGGCTGTCTACCGGCGACGGTGGACGTGAGCGGATCACGACCTCGGCGCTTTGCCGCATCCTGCGGAAGCCGAATGAATACCAGAGCATTTCGGATTTCCTGCTCAACGCGGTGCGGTGGCTTTACCTGAACGGCAACGCCTACGCGCTGTGCGAGCGCAACAGCCGGTACGAAGTCAGTGCCCTGCACTTGATGGACTCACGCGCATCCGCGCCCATGGTGTCTGTGACCGGCGACGTGTTCTACCAGCTTAGCGGGAACGTGGTGACCGACAGGTTGATCGGTGATCAGCTTATTGTCCCAGCCCGTGACGTGCTGCACATCAAGTTGCAGACCAGCCGCTACGATATCCTGAAGGGCGAGAGTCCGCTGTGCGCGGTGGCTCGCGACATCGCGCTGACCGACAGCATGGTCGCGCAGCAATACAAGTTCTATTCCAATCAGGCCCGGCCCGGCGTCACGCTCTCGACCGACATGGTGCTGACCAAGGAGCAAGTTGAACTGGTCAGGCAACGCTGGGACGAGCAGTCGAAGGGGCTTGGTGCCGGTGGCACGCCCATCCTGACCCAAGGGTTGAAGCCGGTTGCGATCCCTCAGCAGAACGCAGAAGAGATGCAACTCGCCAACGTGCTGAAGCTGGCTGATCAGCGTATCGCCTTGGCGTTCCGTATCCCGTTGCAAATCCTAGGGTTGGGCGGCGGTTCCGGTGCGGCGACCGAAGAACTGATGCGGGCATGGATTGCGTCGGGCCTTGGCTTCTGTCTCAACCACATCGAGGAGTCCATTGGGTTGTTCTTCGGCCTCAAGGGACAGCCCGACGAGTACGTCGAGTTCGATACAAGGGCGCTGCTGCGGTCGGCTTTCGTGCAGCGCGTCGAGGGTTACACGCGCGGCGTTCAGGGTGGTATCTTCTCACCGAACGAAGCGCGAGCGGAATTTGAAATGCCGGAAGTTGAAGCCGGTGACGAACCCCGTGTCCAGCAGCAAGTTGTGCCGCTCAGTGCGGCGAATGCAATACCAGCGGCACCTCCAGCGCCCCCAGCGCCGTCGTCGCCGCCAGCGGCTGCTTCGGAGGAGGAGGCCCCGAAACCAGAATCGAAGGGCGTGACAGATGCCGATGAACTTGAACGCATCCGGCGATCTTTCTTCGCTTCCCAAGCCAGTAACCTCTCCATTTGAGATGCTCGCTGCTGAGTTAGGTGCGGTCGCCGGTCGCATCGAACGGGAAGCGCACCTAAAGATCAACAACGCAATCACCGAGGCGAAGAACCAGCACATGGCGCTGGAGCTTCGCTTTGTCAGAATGGAAGAGATGCTGACCGGTGTGCAAAAGGAGTTGCGGGAGAAGCTTGCAACGCTGAAGGATGGCAAAGATGGACATGACGGTAAGGATGGGGCACCGGGCAAGGACGGCCAAGACGGAGTCGCCGGGCCGCGTGGTGAACCGGGGGCACCGGGAAAAGACGGAGCAGATGGCAGGAACGGCATCGATGGCAAGGCAGGGCCAGCCGGTGCGCGAGGGGCCATTGGCCTACAAGGTCTCCGGGGCCTTGAGGGGACGCCCGGCAAAAACGGCATCAACGGTGCGCCGGGCCTGAACGGCCAGCGCGGCGAACGTGGTGAGCGTGGTGAACGCGGTGCGCCGGGCATTGTCGGCAAGGACGGTGCTCCCGGCCTCAAGGGTGATAAGGGCGACACCGGCTTGCCCGGCATGATCGGTGAGCGCGGCCCGCCCGGCATCAACGGCAAGGACGGTTCGCCGGGCATTGTCGGTAAGGATGGCGCTCGCGGCGAGAAGGGTGAGCGCGGCGAAGCAGGCCCGCCCGGCATGGTCGGCAGGGACGGTGCGCCGGGCGCTCGCGGCGAGATGGGGCTTCAGGGCCTGCGCGGCATGAAGGGCGATTCCGGCATCGACGGTTCTCCCGGCAGGGATGGCGTGATTGGGCCACGCGGCGAGCGTGGTGAGAAGGGCTTCGACGGGACACCCGGAAGGCTACCAAAGGTCAGGGCGTGGAAGGACGGCGTCTCCTATGACGGTGACGTGGTTACCTATGACGGCGGTCTGTACCAAGCGATGCAGGACACTTCGCGTGCGCCGAACGTCGGCTCGGACTGGGTCTGCCTCGCACGCTCCGGGTTGCCCGGCAAGGATGGCGTCGATGGCCGGTCGCTGACGATCAAGGGCACCTACAGCGACATGGTCGCGGACTACAAATACCTCGACGTGGTGACGGTCGATCACACTTGGCACGTCGCGCTGAAGGACAAGCCCGGTGCCTGTCCCGGCCCGGACTGGAAGGCTGGCCCCGGTATCGGCAGGACCGGCAAGCCCGGTGAGCGCGGTGAGAAGGGTGAGCGCGGCAAGGATGGACCGGCTGGTTTGGAGATCGTCGGCTGGGATGTTGACCGGAGAAGCTACATCCTTGCTCCCGTCATGAGCGATGGCAGTCGTGGGCCGCCGTGCTCGGTGCGTGATCTGTTTGATCAGTTTCAAATGGAGATACGCTGATGCACACGGTGATCAACGTCATCAAACCGGCGACTGAACTCTCGCTGATCACCTTGTTCGAGGCGAAGAACTCACTCGGCCTGACTGATGAAAAGAGCGACGACCTGATCAAGTTCATCGTGGTCAGGGCGTCGGATGAGATCGCCCGCTACTGCAACCGGGTGCTGGCGCAGGAGACAGTTGAAGAAACCTTCTACGGCATGGAAGGCCACGGCAAGCTGTTTCTGGAGCGCTACCCGGTCAAGGAAATCCTCAGCGTCAACGGGGCACCGTTCGCCCCGGCGGATTACCAGCTTGACAAGCTGTCGGGGAAATTGCTCGGCGTCGGCGGCGGCTATTTCTCCGAGGCGACCACCGTCACCTATACCGGCGGATACGAACTGCCGTTCGAGTCGCCGCCCGCGCTGCGGCAGGCGTCGATCCTCGCGGTGCGCGAAGCCTACTACGCCTCGATCCGTGGTGACTCCACCATCCGCATGGTCGGTCACAAGGAAAGCCGGGTGATCTATTTCGATCCCAACGCAGCGCTGAAGTCGTCAGCCGGATCGAGCAGCGGCGGCGGTGGGTCGGCAGCGACACGTTCGATGAAAGCATTACTGGAGCGTTTCACCCGCATGGAGATTTGATGCCGTTCAGCATCCAGTTTGCGGCGGGGGTGATCGACAAGCTGCTGGAGGGCAGGGAAGATTTATTGGGGGACGTGCTTCTCAAGAAACTTGAGGGCATGGGCGAAGACCTGATTATGGATTTTGTCGGCGGCCCCCTGAGTAGCTCTCAGCGCGTTACGAAGGCGATTGATACCGGCGGGGAAAGCGAGTTCGACAAGGCCCGCAACAAGTTCATCAGCGGGTTTAAGCCAGCCCAGCTTCCCTACTCCGGGATGCTCCGCAAGATCGGCAGGGCGTTCGGTGGCAAGGGTCGGGGTGGAGCAAAACGGTCTAGGCACGGCGCAAAACCCGGCACTTGGCAGGCCAGCAGTTGGGCGGCTTCCCGTGAGGACTGGCTCGATCAGCAATGGCAGCACGACTGGCGTTCACAGCCGCGCGACGTTCGCGGGCGCTGGATACCCGGACGGCTCGAATACATCGCAGAGCAATTGAAGTACCGGGGCAAGCGCAGGGCTGGTCGCCTGACGTTGAGAAGGCGTAAGCTGCGGAAGATGAGGAAGATCGCGACTCGCCGGATGCTGCGCGATCTGATGAAGGCTCCAAAGAAGAGGCGGCGGAAGAACCCAACCGGGGACGCGATCTAAAATGGCCATCAACTATTCACAGATGGTGTACGTTTACGCGCAGAACACGTTCAGCCGTCCGGTGACGTTCACACCGCAGGGTGGCGGTGCGCCGTTCGAGGGGCGCGGCATCATGGACACGGACCCCATCGACGTGATGGCGGAAGACGGATCGGTGATCTCGGAGACGCGGGTTGTTCTCGACATCCGCGATGACGAATACACGGTGCTGCCGAAGCAGGGCGACCGGGTCGATGTCGGCGGCGATCCTTCCGGGATACCGGCGAGGGGGCCGTTCGTCATCGTGGACAGCGATCCAAACGGCGGCGGCGAAACCACATTGACGCTTAGGCACATCGTAGAGAGCAAGCCGTGATAATCGGCGGCAAGGGCATCAGCGGTGGCAAGGGCAAGGCGACCGCTATTTCCTTGACGCCTACTGCCAGCACGGAGGCCATCATTGTGCGCGACAAGATCGTCGCCCGCATGAAAGCGATGCGGTTCTTTTCGGGGTTCAATTTCAGCACGGATAAATCGAGGACCATCGAGACCGCCAGCATCCCGTTCGTCGGTGTCTATTTCATCAATGAAGACCTCACCCCGGATGGCGATCCTAACCACGGTGAGGTTCGGTTTCGCTCGATGGCGATGTACGGCGTTTCTGTTATCGTGCAGAACAATAACGCTCCAGCCGCCGAGTACACGCTCGATCAAGCGTGGAACGTCCTGACGGTCGGTCTCTTTACCGATACAACGCTCTACAATTGGAAGAATGTCGGGAAGCCGGGCGAGGTGGCGATCCAAGCGTTCACGCGCGGCAACCGCTCGCATCAGTTCGGCAATGCCGGTGCCGATAATGCGACACCGGTTGCCGAAATGCGCTTCACACTGACATGCGATCTCGGCACCCTTTACTACGAGCCGAATATCGAAGACGAGTTCAGGACGATGCACGTCGAAACGCGGTATCCGGCAGGTAGCGACCCTGCCGAGATTCGGCAAACAGTCGTAGAGTACGATCTCCCTCAGAATTAGAAGGATGATGAAAATGAAAGTCTGGCCGAGAAGCGAAGGTATCCGCAGGGTGTTGCGTCATGCAAATGGCGTTGGTTTTCAGGATGAAGGGCCAGCCGATTGGCCCGATGATCCGTTCACCCGTCGCACCATGCTCGATGGTGACGTGACGGCGGAAGACCCCGGCGCTGGCGCTCAATCTGCTCAAGCCCCAGAAGCGCCGCCCGCGTCCGCCCCGGAAGCGCCGCCGCCTGAGGAGCAGACCGCCAAGAAGGGCCGGTCGAGGGAGTAGTCGTGGCTGAGTGGGTTGTCTATTGGCTGCATGACGCCTACTGCATCTGCTTGCAGCAGCACGGCTATGTCGGCATCAGCGGCGCTTGGACGACAAGACTAGCGAAGCATCAACGCAACAAGCGCTTTCCGCCTAACTTCGAGTGGTCGATCATCTTCACCGGCACGAAGGCCGAGTGCTTGGCGATGGAGCATACGCTGCGACCGGTGCCGGGCGTCGGTTGGAATCAGGCGCAGGGCGGGAAGCCGGTTGTTGAGTTCACCTTGGAGGTGCGGGCGCGGATGAGTGCGGCGGCGCTGAAGCGGCGAACACCAGAGCAGAGAGCGGCTGAGTCGGCTGCTGCACAAGAGGCGAGGCGGTCTGGCGCGTGGAATGAGAAGTTGCGTAAGGCAAGCATGGGGCAAGTTCATAGTGAAGCGTCACGGCGTAAGCATAGCGCATCAACAATTGGTGTGCCGAAGTCTGAGGCACATCGTGCAGCGATGAGTGCCGCAGCAAAGATGCGCTACACGAAAGCAGGCGAGCGTGAAAGAATGAGTGAAGCTGTCAAAGCGGGCAAGGCTCGCATCAATCTCATGAAGGAGAAATGAAAATGCCTATCTCGTTTTCCAGCATTCCACAAAATTGGCGCATGCCCTTATACTGGGTGGAGGTTGATCCATCCAAGGCTGGCTTCCCGACGTTTCCCGGTCGCTCTATGTTGATCGGAACCATGAACCCGGCTGGCGCGACTGGAGGGTCTGCCGCATCCTTGGTCCCGGTGCCGGTGGCTTCGCAGGCACAGGCGGATGCCTACTTCGGTCCCGGCTCGATGCTTGCCTGTATGTTCCGCACCTACTTCGCCAACAACTGGGCGAACGAGGTTTGGGGCCTGCCTTATCCAGATGTGACCGGCAGCGCCACTGTCAGAACAATCACGATTGGAGGGACGACAGCAACCAGCGCTGGCACTGTCGATCTCTATATCGCCGGGCAGATTGTGCAGACTTATGTTGCGGCGGGGGCTACGGCTGCTGCCATCGCAACAAGCATTGCGGCTGAGGTTAACAAGATCAAGAGTCTGCCGGTCACGGCATCGGCGGCGACCAACATCGTTACCCTGACTACCAAGTTCAAGGGCACCGTCAGCAACGAGGTCATCGTTACAGATAATTACTACGGCACGGTCGGCGGTGAGATGTTGCCTACTGGCATTACACTGACTTACCCCGCACCGACGCTCGGTACTGGCGATCCGACGCATCAGAATCACCTCGATGCAATCTTGGCGCTTGGCGAATCGTCCGTCGATTGGGTCTGTTTGCCGTTCACTGATCCGACATCGCTGACTGACTGGGAGGCCGAGTTCGGTTTCTCGGACACGGGACGGTGGGGATTTATCCGCCAGCACTACGGGCAGTTGTTTAGTGCAAGGCGTGGGACATCAGCCACTCTCTGCGAGTGGAGTGATCCGGCTATTCCATCAAGCGATGTTCGCAACAGTCCTCATTTGTCGGTGCTGGGGATCGAGGGGCCTACCGCAGTTCCCGGTACTATCGGGAGTCCGACGCCAGCCTACGAGTGGGCGGCGGCGTACACCGGCAAGGCGGCACGCGCCCTGCTCAACGATCCGGCGCGTCCGTTGCAGACGTTGTCACTGGATGGCTGTTTGCCTGCGAAGGGAAACGAGCGTTTCCTGTTGTCGCAGTTGAATCAGCAAGCCTACGCGGGCATAGCCACGCAGCGCACGATGACCACGGTCCCGGTGATCATGCGGGAAACCACGACGTACACCAAGAACCTGTATGGCAACACCGACGACGCCTACGAGCTTGTCACCACGATGGCGACGTTGACGAAGCTTCTCCGCAACCAGCGGCACGCGATCACCAGCAAGTATCCGAGGCACAAGCTGGCTGACGACGGCACCCGGTTCGGTGCCGGTCAGGCTATTGTGACGCCGAAGATCATCAAGGCTGAGCTTGTCGCGCAGTACCGGATCGATGAGTTCGTCGGTCTGGTGGAGAACGGCAAGGCGTTCAAGGAGAACCTTATCGTGGAGCGCGATCCGAACGATCCGAACCGGATTAACGTCTTGTACCCGCCTGATCTGGTGAACGGACTCCGCATCTTCGCCGTGCTGGCGCAGTTCAGGCTCCAGTACAATCGTGGGATTGATACGGAGATCGCCGCTTAGTTTTGCGTCGTCGTAAATTTGTAGCAACAGGAGAGCGCAATGGCGCAACGCATAGCTGGAATTGCCTTCCTCAAGGTGGATGCCAATCAGTATCCGCTTCGGGGCAACTTCACGGTCACGCCGTCTGTGATCGAACGCGCTGGCATCGCCGGTCAGGATTACATCCACGGCTACAGCGAGCTTCCGCGTGTGCCTTCCATTGAAGGCGACGTGTCAACAGCGGTCGGACTCGCCATTGAGGACTTCGAGGCTCAGGTCAACGTCACGGTCACAGCCGAACTGGCGAACGGTTCGACCTATGTGTTGCGTGAGGGCTGGTGCGTCTCGGCCCTTGCCATCAACGCCCGCGACGGCATGGTCCGTGTCAAGTGGGAAGGCGTAAGCTGCGATGAGTTGATGTAGCGGAGGGTCAATGGCTGACGAACCTAAGGCCGACGCCACGGCTGAGACCAAGCAGGCCAACGGCGCGGCGACCGCCGATATTGTGATCACGTTGCGTAAGCCGGTAATGGCACACGGCGACGAGATCAAAGAACTGCGTTTCCGTGAGCCGACGGCTGGCGACATCGAGAAGTGTGGTAACCCGGTTAGCCTCGATTTCAATTCCGGGGACACCCCGAAGATGTCGTTCGACACCAAGGCTATGTCTGCGATGATGTCAACGCTGGCTGCGGTGCCGCCATCGACCATCAGGCAGATGAACCCCCGTGACTGGAATAACGCGGCGTGGAACCTCGCAAGTTTTTTCATGCCGGACCTGTAGAGGGGGTGATCCTTGATTGCTACAGGCTGGCGAAATATTACGGTCGGCCCCCTGATGAATTTTTGACGTTGCCGCTTTCCAAAGTTAACCGTCACATGATGTGGACCGCGAAGCTCATCGAGATGTCGCGAGAGCAGGAAGACGATGGCGGTTGATAAACGCATCGAACTCGAACTGGTGATCCGGGACACGGTCTCGCTCACGCTGAAGACCGTTGCCGACAATCTGGAGAAAATAAACAAGTCGGTTGGCAAGGTTGCTGGCGAAGGCGCTGGCAGCGAAGGCGCTGGCGAGACGTTCAAGAAAATAAAGGAAAGCACCGAAGGCATACGCAAGCTGTCGGAGGAGGGGGCGCAAGAAGCCACGGCACATGCCGAGAGAATACTGCCATTGGTTGCAAGGCTGTCTGGACCGGCTGGCAGGTTCGCTTTCGTGTTTGCTGCAACGGCGTTTGTAATGGATGCTGTCACCGGAGAGGTGAAAAAAAGTGTTGCGTTAAAGGCGCTGGTCGAGGACACGGGGTTTCCGCAGCATTTTATTGACGTATTGCGACAGGCCCAGAAGAAACTGGGCATCGAAGACGGGGAGGCGGAAGAAAACATAAGGCGGGTCGGCAACGCGATGAGCGAAATGGCCTTTGGCAAGGGCAGTTTGCTGGCCAAGGAACTGGATAGGATCGGGGAAGGCAATCTTGCAAAAACGATGGAGAATTTCGCCATCGGTGGTGATCGCCAAGCCGGGACCATGGCGGCGATCAACCGCGTCACCGAACTCAACAAGGTTGCTGCTGCTGGTGGTCCCGACGCTCAGGAAGCCGCAAGGCAGGCGATAAGGATCGCGGATGCGTTGAAGATGCGGCCATCTTTCTTCAAGGATTTAACCGAGACGTTGAAAACCGTTCACCCATCCCAGCAAATGGCGATTAAGGAAGTGAAGAGTTATTTCGCGGGCTACTGGGATTTCTGGACGGTGGTGGGCAATATATTCACAACGGTGAAGATGGGCGCGGTCGTGACGGCGAACCGGTACTTGGGTGTCGCTTCAGCGCTTATTGATGCTCACACCATGGTCATAGACCCACGCGCCCGTGAGGCTCGTGGACTCCCGCCGCTCACCGCAGCGGAGATCGAGGATTTCAAGAAGAGGAACGAAAACACGCTCGAACTCATGAAAGAAATACTGAGCATATTTCAGGGTGCTCAAAATAAGGAGTCCATCGAGAAGCGCTGGGTCGGCGGATCGGTGCTGCCGGGGCGCTCGTACATGGTCGGTGAGAAGGGACCGGAAATGTTGTTTTCATCCGGCGGCTCGCAGATTATCGGCGCTAGCGGTCCTGAGGTGATCAGGGCTGGCGAGAGCGGCAATATTGATACTTCGTCATTCGAGCGCTTCCGACGCCCACTGGGCGATGGCGGCACTTCGTCCTTCAATGAGCGCTTCGGCTTTTGGCCGCAGTTTCGGCATACCCCAGAGGGGTATGTGGCGCAACCGCGTGAGCGGTTCGGTGGCGGCACCCCTGAGGAAAACTGGGAGGCTCTGAACAAAGCTCTGACCGGCGATTGGGGGGTTGGAGTCGGAATACCTGAGGGGCGAACCGATGATGTGACTGATCCAGAAAGGCCGTCGATCTTCGATCTTCGGATGAAAGAGCAGGAGTTTGAGGGACAGCAGAGAATATTTCCGCCTTCAGCGGAATTTGAGCCGCCATTTGGGCCGGAGACTGGTCATCGGATCAGTTCCCGCACCATGCTCGACAGAGAACTCGGTGGCGGCGGCGGATCGCTCGGCGCACAGATTATTTTCAATAACGTACCGGAAGGTGTCGAGACCAACGCCGAGGGCGAAGGCTTCGATAACTTCACGGTCAATAAGACCCGGCAGCTTGGGGCCATCTAATGGCTGACGACGACAAACAGGTCGATATCGAAGTCGTACTGCGGGACACCGCCTCGCAAACGCTGCGGAGCATCAGTCGCGAGATCGACAACATCAGCCGCAAGCTTACCGAGACCGGACGCAAGGGCTCTGACGCTCTTGGAAGAATAAGGGAAAAGGGAAGCGAGGCGGGCGTTGGTAGCGGTAAGGCAGGCGAGGGGGTCGATAAGTTCACCAAGTCCATTACCGGACTGACCAACGCCTTGAAGGGGCCGCTCGGTCTCGCTGCTGCCTTTCTCGCTGTCGGCAAGTCGTTGTCGAGCTTTGCTCAGCAGCGCGTTGAGTTGTCGTTGCTGACGGCGGACATTGGTCTCACGACTGCAAAGATCGGAGAGTTGAAGCAACTCCTTTCAAGGAAGGGTGTCTCGGAAGAAGCGACCAAGCAGTTCATCACCAACATTGGCGGTCAGCTTCAAGATTTGCGAACGCGCGATGTCCACTCCGATTTCTGGCGTCGGATGGCGCTCTATGACGACCCCAAGCTCGGCGCTGGCTTACTGAGGTCAGTCAGGGAAGGCAACATCGATCAAGCGTTTGAACTGCTTATCGCCCATGTGCAGGAACTGAACGCCTTAGGCGAAAAGGGAAGGTCGCGTTCCGAATATTTTACCAAGTATGTGCTCGGCCAAGCCCCGTCACAGTTCACGGACTGGGAGGAATATCGCAGACAGTTAATCAAGACCACCTCGCTCACTGAAGCCGAGGCGAAAAAGTGGAGGAAAGAAGAGGCTGACCTTGAGCACAGGGCGGAAGAAATCGGAAGGAGGGCCGCCAACTTCCTCATCACGCAAACCAACAAGCTCAGCGATCACGTCAGAACTCGTTTGCAGACTCCCCGTGGCCTTGATGCGCTCTTTAACCCGACTATCGGCACTGGTGCTGGCACTGGCGCTGCGACACCCGGACCCCCCGGCGCTGGTGCTGACCCGACTCCCGGCCCCGGCACTGCCTCGCCCGGTACGACCGAACCCGGTTTGCGGATTACGGTGCCGCCGCGTGGTCGCGGTGGTGGTGGCGGCGGGGGCGGCCAGAGCAGCCTTCCATTGAATATGCAGTTGGCATCCGCGCCGACACCGAAGGTGTTCGCTGATGCGTTCAAGGACGTGGGTGAGACGGAGAAGGAGACCAACCAGACGCTGATCAGCATCCGCGATATTTTGACTGATATGACCGGCGGCAACAAAAACTTGGTAGCGAGCCTTGGTGATTCTCCCACAAGTAGGAGCGGTCAGACTACTGGCGACCCAACTACTGGCGGTCCAACTACCGGCGGTCCAACTACCGGCGGCGGTGCGCCGGGTGGTGGCCTCACCGATAAATCCGGCAAGGGGGTCGATCCTGTTACGGTGGGCCGACTACAAGAATTTGCGGCGCGTGGCGATACGGTCGGGATGCGGAGGCTGATGACTGCCAATGGATATCGGGTGGATAGCGCGTGGTGCGGCGATGTCACCCGTGTACTGGTAGGCGGGTCAGGTTTCCCGGTGCCGAAGGGGTACCCCATCGCATCGCAATGGCGAACCATAGGCGAGAGCATCCCCGGCGCTGGCATCAACGAGCCGGGCCGGTCGTTTGGCAGTCTGACCGCGACCAAGACCAACGTGCGGATCGGATCGACCGGAAGCCATGTTATGACCGTGGTGCCCGGCACCTACGATCCTAAGACCAACAGCGCGATCATCATCGATACTGGCGGCAGGCGGCGGCGCAGCCTGAGCGGCTTCGATGTTCGCTGGGCTGGTAAGGAGGCTGAACAGCGGGCGGCAGCAGCGCGAGCGGGTCAGCCAAATGCTCCAATTGTCGTGCCCGGCGGGCCGCAGGGAACGCCGGTTCCCAGCTACGTCACCCCGAACCGTGATGCGGTGCCGGGTGGTACGCCACAGTCGGCGCGACCGGCGGGCGGGAGGACCGTTCGCGCATCGTGGTTCAATGACCGGGTCACGGCGTCTGGGAAGCCAGCATCCGTCCCCGGCATTGCGTTGCCAAGCCGGTCAACGCTGGGGCAGTGGTTCTATGTGCGCGACGAAAACACCGGGAAGGAGATTCTGACTCAGCAGACTGATGTTGGCCCGGCGAAGTGGACGAAGCGCGGCATCGATATCAATGCGCCGTTGGCGAAGGAGTTCGGCTATCCTTCGATGAAGTCGTTCCCGACCGACACGAATTTCTCGTATCGGCCAGCCCTCGATAGAGCCAACAGTAGAGGCGGCGGCCCTCAGTCATCTCGCCGCGATGGCAACGTCAAGGCGAGCGTGGACTTCGGCGCGATGCAAAGGGTGAAGGAGGCTGGCGAGATTTTCCTTCCACTTAGGACAGCGGGTTTCTCTCAAGGGTCGTCCGTGCATCGCAACGCGGTGCTCCCCGGCAGTTCTGATTACACCAGATGGACCGCCTAAGATGGCTGATGATGTTGTCGAGCTACCAGAGGTCACTGTCAAGGGAACGACACAAGCAGAGGTGCCGCTTCCACGTCCTAATCCACTGCGGGCCTTTGGGTACAGCAGCGATAATCTGTCATGCGTCCTCGAAATCAACGGCCAGCTTTACCGGGACTGGGAAACCGTGTCGGTGAAGGTGCAAATGATCGAGACCCCTCATCGCATTTTTCGCTTTACTTGTTCCGAAGGAATGCCGCTAGTCAAGAATTACGCGGCGCTGCGTATCCGGCCCGGCGATATTTGTCTGGTTAGGCTTGCCGGTATCCCTGTCGTTTATGGCTATGTGTCGTCGCGGCAAGTGTTCTACGACGCCCACCGGCATCACATTGAAATTCAAGGCAGCGGCAAGACCGAGAACCTTCAGCATGCCGGGGTCGCCTCCAAAACGATGGAGTGGAAGAACGTCACTTACGAACAGTTCGCCCGCTCCCTGTTGAAGCCGGTGCTTCCGAAGATGAATTTTATTGTTAGGGGCGGGCAGCTACCGCAGATTAAATTTCCTCGCATTTCTATCCCGCACGGCATGTCGATTATGGAGGCGCTGGAGTTGCCGCTGCGGGCTTTGGGGAACGTCAAGTTCGGCAGCACCCCTATGGGCGATCTGGTCGCGAACGTCGGCCTGCCCTCAGGCGAGGGGGACGTTGTGGTTGAAGGTAAGAACATTATCGAGGGCCGCGAGATCATCTTCAACTCGCACATGGCTGACAAGGTGATCACGTCCGGTCAACGTCCCGGCAACAACACGTCGAGCGGCCCTGATGCCGCTCAGATAAAGGTTAATAAGTTGATCGAAGGCTTGAATATGTATCGGCCACAGATCATTCCGCTTGAGACTCCAGCCTTCACCGAGAACCATCTCAAGGGTCGTGGAAACATGGAGCACGACACTATGGCGAACGATCAAGTCACGGTGTTCGCGACGGTGCATGGCTGGCTGAAGCCAAGCGGTGGGCTGTGGGAGGAAAACCAGCCTGTCCGTGTTATCTCACCGATGCTGATCATGGATGGATCGGAAAAATTAACGTCCAAGTCAGTGACGTTCACGCAGGACAACGCACATGGTAGCCGCACTGTTCTGGAGTTGATGAACGACACGGCGATGCGTGCGGGCGTTCCGGCTGACCCAAGATCAGCAGCAGCAGCAGCCGCCGCCGCCAGCACCGGCACCGATTTTTTACCAGCGGCTAATCCACCAACGGATATTTGAGGGAAAAATGGCGATCCGAACGACATTGTCTCAAGTGGCGCGGCAGGCGCAGATGTCGATGTCGCGGGCGACCATCCGCGAGTTCGATGACGACCATCTGATGCAAGAGGTGAAGCAGGCGGATGTCTATTACAGCGAGACGCCGTCCGACTTCGAACGCTGGCAGATGGTTGGCATGACATCCTTTCCGCTGAAGCAGGAGGAGGAAGAGAAGAAAAAGCCGACCGAGAAAAAGAAGGAAGAGGTCACGCCGGAAAGGAACATGACTGGTGAGGTTGACTTCAACGACGACCAGCCGAAGGGAGCAGCCGCCGAAGCCGTCATGCTCTATCTCAACGGCCAGCGTTCGCATCCGGTTGGCATTGTCGATGACCGGCGGGTGCGGCCATATGGCATGAGCGAGGGTGAGGGCGCTCACTACGCGCCGGATGGTTCAGAGCAGATGGTGCTGTTCAAGGAGAACGGGACTTATGTGGTCTCGCTCGACGGTCCTAGTGTCAAGGATAAGAAGAACAACAAGACTCGGTTCGCTTCTCTGCGTCACGTCACCAAGAAAATGCAAACCCACAAGATCGAGAAGAAGGAGTCCAACGGACAGTCCTCTGGACCGGCGGCGGCAACCCGTGCCGGTGAAACGTCCGGCGGCCAGCAGAAAGAAAAGTACAAGCACGAGGGCGACTCGGTGAACACCGAGGTTCGCGTCACGAAAGAGCGCATCGAGCTTCGGACTGGCGACAAGATGGTTGGCCACTACGACAAGGGTAGCAACACTTGGGAGCTTTACGAGAGCGGCGGCACGTTTCGGGTGATCATTAAGGGCGATAAGATCGTTTGTCAGAACGGGGGCACCAGCAAATCGATGGTGGTGGACAACAGCCACGTTCATATGAAGTTTGGGGCTTACGCGATCTTTGTCGATGAAGGCGGGTGCTGGTCAACGGTGCCGATCCTGACCAAAGCGGACCCGACATAAAATGGCAACCATCCGAGAGGTAGCCCCCGCACCATGGCGGATGAGGTTGGTCCCGGCTTCGTTTGCCAGTGTGCGGTTTCATGTCGAGCAGCAAGCCCGCAGCGGCGGCCAGCGCACTGTGCTGCACGAATATCCAAAGCGTGACGAACCCTTTGCAGAGGCAATGGGCCGCCACGCTTATCGTTATCAGATGACCGGCTACCTGATCGGGCCGAACTACCACTTGACCAAGCGGGCCTTGGTGAAGGCTCTGGAGGGCGAAGGCGGTACGCTGATCGACCCGTATCTGGCAGAGCCACGGAAGTTCATTTGCGAGCGATTCTCGGTGACCGAGACACGCGAACGTGGTGGCTACTGCACATTCGAGATGGCGTTTGTCGAGCTTGGCAGTTCCGGCAATACGGTGCAGCAGACAGACAGCAAGGCTCAGACAGAAAACAAGGCGGTGGAAACGGAGAAGGACGCAGCCGTCGTTGTCGATACGCCACCAAAACCCGACACCAAACTCCGCACGGATGAAATATGATTCAGTCAGAGCGCGGTGAAGCTAAAGCCATCTCAGCGCGGATTATGACTCAGTTGATCACCTTTCCGTTGTCGGCGTCGGGTCAGGCTGGCGCTGATCTGCGGGGAGCTATGGGCCGGTACATGGCCAACTTCAACGACCTGATCGATCAACGGGTGCTTGGCTTGGCGCTTCTTGATTGTTTCAGGACTGCCTTCTTGGCTGGTGCCACGCTGGACTCGATGGACAACGTGCGGACGACGATGTCTACGGAAGCGCCGGTTTATTCGTTGGGGCGCAACGTCGTGAACGCGGCGATTATCTTTTCGTTTGCCCAACAGTCGAAGATCATCACCGCCATGGAGTTCAAAAGTCAGAGCGATGTTGATGCTGTCATCGACCGGATGGCTTTGGTTGTTGAGGACATTAAGCTGGATATGGCGGACTTTTTCGTTGTCTCCGACAACAGGAATTTCGTCGCGCTGGCGGCTCTCATGATCCAGCATCTGGCGGCCACGCGGCGTGTCCTGCCTCGCATCGTGAACTACCAGTTCCCGATCAACTATCCGGCGCTGACGATGTCGAACCGCATCTATGCGGACCCGTCCCGCAGCGAGGAACTGATCGCAGAGAACGACACCGTGCATCCGGCCTTCATGCAGCGAAACGTCGTGGCCCTGAGCGTGTGATATGGCAGAGATCAGGGTCATCAACATCAGGGATACTGACGGGACCGGCCCGGACCTTGAAGGCAACATCGTGAGCCTTCACGCCATCTGGATGGACTGGCTGCTGAAGCCTGACAACACGCTCGATGAAACCGAGGAACTGGTCAACGTCGTCAAAGTCGCGCTGCTGACTCATGCCTTGGTCGAACCGGACGATATCTTGCCGGACCCGGACAGCACAGACCGGCGCGGCTGGTGGGGCGACATGGATGCCGAGACGATCTGGGATGGCTGGCCGATAGGAGCTAAGATATGGCTGCTGAGCCGGGCCAAGATCACGCCAGCAGAAGCAAGAGAAGGCTCCACGCTGGTAAGGGCCGAGGAGTATTGCCGGATCGCGCTCCAGCCGATGATCGACAGGCGTATGTGCCGCAGCATTGAAGTCGAGGCAACAAGAGGCAGCACCGAGAGGATCAACGTCTCGGTGCGAATTTATCGGGGGCCGCTTCCGCAGATCGAGTTGCGCTTCCACGACTTGTGGGAAGAAATCAGGATTTAACCCAATGCCATGGTCAACTCCCTCGCTGCGTTCGGTTCGCGAAACGGTTCGGGGTGAGATCACCACGAGCTTGGGTCGCGCATCGTTCGTCAGCAATAGCGTGCTGCGTGTCATGGCCGATGCCATGGCGGCGCTGGCTCATCTGACCCTGCGCTACATTGACTGGCTGGCACTTCAATTAATGCCGGACACCGCCGAGAGGGAGTGGCTCGACCGGCACGGCGACATCTGGCTGGTCAACGCCGATGACACCACGGGCCGTAAGCTGGGAGCGCTTGCTTCGGGTCAAGCGACGGTGACGGGCGTCGATGGGATCGCGGTCCCCGTCTCGTCCCGCCTGACCAGCAGCGATGACTTGCAGTACGAAACGACGGTCGAGGTCTTGGTGACTCCAACCGGAGTCCCTGTCCCGGTTCGTGCTCTCAGTTATGGGCGTGACGGCAACCGTTTCCCCGGCGATGGGCTGCAATTTGTAGAAGCCATCAGCGGCGTTGACGGGCAAGCAGTGGTCATCGTGGTCGATGGTGGAGCCAATGCGGAAACCGACGATCAGTTGCGCCGACGCATCCTGCAACGCATCCGCAATCCGCCCATGGGCGGTTCGGCGGAAGACTATGTCCGGTGGGCGTTGGCGTGCCCCGGCGTAGACCGCGCGTGGGCCGAGGCGGAACAGGGGCCAGGCACCATCACGGTGCGGTTTCTGATGGACCCGGAAGACCCGGCCTATGAAGAAAGCAAGGGCTGGCCGACATCGGAAGACATAGAAGAGGTCAAGGTTTACATCGACAAGATGCGTCCGGTCACCGTCATGGACTGCTATGTGTTCGCTCCGATCCAGCAGTACCTCAGCATCACAATTGCTGATCTCGTTACAGTCCCGGATACCGTAGCCGCGAGAACCGCCGCGAAGACCGAGATTGAAGCCAGCGTCGAGCGCATGCTGTTCGCCAACGCTGCACCGGGGCAAACGATCTATGCGGCGTGGATCAGCAACGCCATCCTGAATGCGCCCAGCGTCCAGTCGTTTGAGCTTGTGACCACGGATGACTTTGTCATGGAGTCAGTCGGTCACATGGCAGTCCTAGAAACGATACTCTACGATGAGTAACGACCGGCACGTTCGCAGGAGCGGGTCGGATTATCAGCACGCCTTCATGGCGCTGCTGCCGCAGGGCGAGGCATGGCCGCGCCAACCGGGAACGCTGCTGTACAAAGTCTGTGCCGGGCTTTGCGAATACTGGGGGGTTGTCGATAGGCGGGCCGCCGACTTGCTGGAGCAAGAGAGCGATCCGCGTATCACGCTTGAACTGTTACCGGATTGGGAACGCAACTGGGGCCTGCCTGATCCTTGCTACGAAGCACCGCAGACCATTGGCGAACGTCAGCAGGCACTGGTCACGCGGATGACACTGCTCGGCGCTCAGTCGCGCGAGTTCTTTATCGGGGTTGCCGCCAGTCTTGGCTACACGATCACGATCACCGAGTACCGGGTGTGGGTCGTCGGGATGGATCGCTGCGGCGACAGCAGAACCGATAAAGATTTTGCGCCTGATCCCATGGTCAATGAGTGGGGTCAGCCAATCATGAACGCGAAGGGGGATAAGGTTTATGACCCCGACGTAGACGGCGAACTATCCGGCTGGCCGCAGTACGGGCTTGGCCCTCCATCCAACCGTTTCTATTGGACCGTTCATGTCGGATCACTCGGCCTGATTTGGTTCCGGGTTGGCGCAGGCGGCGGACAAACCGGCGTCGATCCTCATTTGCGTATTAAAATTGCCGAAGATTTGGCGTGCCTGCTCAACCGCTGGAAGCCAGCGCACACCGAGATCATCTTCGATTACTCAGATGTCTCGCCGCCAGAGATCGATGCGGTGTTGAATCCGGTCCCGGAGAACTCCGCACTCGGCACCGTGGTCGGGACGTTCTCCACCGTGAACAAGTTCACCGGCACGCCGGTTTACACTCTGACCAATAACGCGGGCGGTAGGTTCGCGATCACTGGCAACGATCTGACCGTTGCTGGTGCGCTCGACTTTGAGGCCGGTGCTTCATACGGGATCGCGGTGACGGTCAGCGGCGTCGATCCGGTGGTTACGGACATGCCCAAGGTATACACCGTCACGGTAACGAACGTCGCTGAGCCGGTATGGGTGACGACGTTTACCGCGACCTTTGTTGGCGACAGCCCCGATGTCTTGAACGGCGTCAATAACAGACAGTCATTGGTGGCCGGACTCTTCAGTGAAAGCGGGACCAAGTTCAGGCTGACGCTGCAATCCGGCAGCGGCGCTGAGGGTATGCGGGTCGATAGCATGTATGCCGGTCATGCGGCGTCTGGCGCGGTTCAAAACTTCGACGGCACTCAGGTTCAGATTACGGTCGGCGGGTTGTCGGCGTTCACCGTCCCGGCGAACTCCAGCGTCGTCACCGATCCAATCGACTATGCTTTCGACAAGACAAAGAACTTCTTGATAGCTTGGCACTGTGACAGCGCGGCCAATGACGTAGTGCGCTACAATGATGCCATGAGCGGCGCGGAGCGGTGGTGGAAAACGTCTGCCAGCGAGGCGTCGGCCACCACCGTCACCGGCTACTTTAATCGCTCCAGCCTTCACTACTTCATCGGCAAGATCGAGGTCTGGACGTTAAAACTCTAGTCAAATGGGAGGCTCCAATTCGTTATAACCAGCCCTTCGGAATTTCCGACCCAGACGCTGCCTACATCAACGGCAATCCGGCGACCGGGACGATGGGGTCGATCCCGCCCGCGTCGTCGGTTGAGTATGACCAGCGCGAGATTGTTGCTGTCATCAAGTATGCCTACGACAAAGGTCTGATCGACTTTAACAACGTGGCGTGCGCCGCGCCAAGCAATAGCGACTTGACGCAATTGCTGAAGGCGATCTTCGGCATGACCAACAAGAACAAGTTGCAGGCCGACGTGATCATCTACACCAACGCTGGGGTGACTGGCGACGATTTGACCGGCGACGGCACGGCGGCGAAGCCATACAAGACCATTCAGAAGGCAATCAACACGGCGCAGGCGGTGATCGACGTTAACCGGCAGCACAAGATCACATTCAAAAACACGGGCACCTTTACGCAGCCAACCTATTTATCCGGTGCATTCGCCGGTCAGGCCGGGATGGGGTCAATCGTCTTCGACAACACGGCGGCGACGTTCGAAACCCTCCATGGTTCGTGCTTCAGCATCTATCTTGGCGCATCCTGTATGATAAAGGGCGGCACCTACGCGGCGTCGTGGGACGGCGTGGGGTCCAGCCAAGGCATCGGCATCAACTGCGGCGGGTTTGGCGGCGTCAACATTGATGGAGTGACCTTCGGTGTCTGTGCGTCGGCGCACATCTGGTCCGAAGGCAACGTACAGGTCAACACACCGTACACGATTGCTGGCAGTTCGCCGTATCACTGGATGATTATGCCACCGGGCGGCGTGTGGTTTTCGTCAGGCCCCGGTGCGCCCTTGCCGTCAATCAACGTCGTCGGCAACCCCGGCTTCACGGTATTTGCCCGCGTTCATGGCGGCGAACTCCGCATGAGTGCCCCGATCACGGGCACGGCAACAGGTCAGAGATACAACATCACCGGCTTCGGCGTCATCGGCAGCGGCGGCGGCGGTCCCAATAAATTCCCCGGAACCGTCGCAGGCACTATCGCCACCAACACCGGCAACGGCGAATACATATAAAGGAAAACCGTCAATGGACCCACTTTTCGTTCCACAGACTTGGTATTGGCTGGCCGACGACGGGCGTGTGTTCTCTGGCCCGCTGGAGCAGGTCGTCTCGACATCCGATCAAGGTTATGTTGATTGGATTGCGCTGGGGCGGTATCCGACAGAGTGGCCGCGCGAAATCGACGGCACGCAGACCAATGCGATGATGCAGACGGTGCTAGCACCGTTCGGCATGTTCGCTCACCTGTCTTACTACAGCGTCAGCGTGCGAGACCGTGTCATCAACGGCGGCATAACTGTTGGTGGATTGCCGTTTGCGACTGACCCGATAACGGTGATGTCGCTGAACTCGGCCTACATCTACACGATTGATAAGCAACTCAATGAGTTCTCGTGGAAGCTGCCGGATGGCACCTTTATCACGCTGGACACAGACCAGATTAAGTTGTTGCAGAATGCCGTATCGGAGTTGGGGCAGGACTGCTTCAACACTGAAGCTACGCTGCTTGAGGGGATGGATGCTGGCACCGTCACCACGCGGGAGCAGGTCGATGCCGCATACGCCGCCATCCCGGTTACGTTTCCTGCTGGGGGCGCGATGACATTTAATGTCAGGCGCAAAGCAAAGTAAGAGGACTGCAATATGTCCATCGTCAACATCACTGTCACCAATGACTCCGATTTCTATCGGACGTTCATCTGGAAGACAGTTGCTGGAGTGCCGATCAACCTGACCGGCGGCACGATGGAAATGATGTTGCGGCGACGTGCGGAGGACATCACAGCGTTGATGCGCCTTGCCACCGACACCGGAGAGATCGTGCTGGTCAATCCAACGGCTGGTGCGTTCACCGTGCGGATTACTCAAGAGGCGCTTGAACGCCTTGGGCTAGGCGAGTTCGAGCATTCCAACATTTTTACACAGGGCGATTCCAAAATCCGCATCTGGTCAGGCAGCTTCATTAACAATGCTGGACCGACGCGATGAGCGATGTGACGGTCACACCGTTTGACTCTATTGAGGTCAGCGGCACCGATCAGGATAACGATACCGTTGTCGTGCTGTCGGATTTTATCCCAGCAGTGGGGCCACCGGGGCCAACGGGGCCGACTGGAGCAACAGGAGCGACGGGGGCGACCGGGCCGCCCGGCCCTTGGACGCAAATTACGCAGGCGTCGTATGACGCGCTATCGCCACCCAACCCCAGCACCCTCTATGTAATTGTAGGTTAGGTGCAATGGCGCTCCTCAACGAAGCAGACGCGATCTACCTCGGCGGCGCGGCGGTTGATGCGGTCTACGCTGGTGCGGAAAAGGTGTGGCCCCCGTTCGTGCCGACAATCATTGCCGGTCTTGATATTTGGCTCGATGCCTCGCGGGTTGGGCTTGCCGATAATACGCTGATGACAGAGTGGCCGAACAGCGGTTCGGGCTTGGACCCAAGCATCGTTGACGCTGGCACCGGCCCCTATATGAAAACCAACATTCTCAATGGATTGCCGGTTGTCCAGTTTCACGCAGGCGGCGGGCGGGTGCGCGGGCGGCGGGCAGTCTCAAGCCCAACTTACACTGTGATCTATGTTGTTCGACGGCGAGGCCCAAACCTTGGGCGGGCATTCTCTTCGATCTATCCGGCTGGCAATAACTATGTCCTTGGCTTCCACGCCAACAATCAGGACTGGATGTATGACAACGGGAACGTGAACTCCGGTGCGGCTTGGGGATCGTGGCCCGGCCCGTGGAAGATGTACGGGGCAGACGCGCAAGGTCCGCTCGGCGGATCGTATCAGCCACGGTTTTTCTTGAACGGTGTTCTGATTGGTACGCATACGGCTGGCACTGGGCTAGGCTTCAAAGATTTGTATGCGCTGTCCGGGTATGAAGACGCTACAGCGGGTGAAACGATGGACTGCGATATCGCTGAACTGCTGATCTACGACACCAAGCTGTCCGATGCCAACCGCATCCTGTGTGAAGAATACCTCCGCGCAAAGTGGGGCATCTAATCATGCCGGTCGAAGTCATCACGCTGGAAAGCGAGGTCGTCGTCATCGAGGCTCCAGATCAGGGGCCGCCCGGCGTGCAGGGGCCTATCGGCCCGCCCGGCCCTGAAGGGCCAGAGGGACCAGAGGGGCCAGAGGGACCGATAGGGCCTTCCGGTGGCCCAGTCGGCCCAGCGGGTCCGACAGGGCCACAAGGTATTCCCGGACCAACCGGCCCGACTGGCTCGACAGGACCGCAGGGTTCAATCGGCCCACAAGGTCCAGCGGGTCCGACAGGGCCGCAAGGCATCATCGAAGAAGCGCCGATTAACGGCACGGCCTACGGGCGCAAGGACGGTGCATGGGCCACAGTCGCCGCTGCTACCGCCTCAACGCTACCGTTTGTACCAGCCGGTGACGTTGCAGCGACCAACGTGCAGGCGGCGATTGTTGAATTGGATACAGAGAAGGTCGCCAAGACTGGCGGCACCATGACTGGTGCGCTGACCATTCCTAATGGCACGGTCGGTGCGCCCTCGATCAACTTTGCCAGCGGTCTTGCTTACGGACTGTACTACGCAGGCTCAGCGGTTGGTGTTTCGGTTGGTGGTGCAAACAAGTTCACATTTGGTGCCGCGACTAACATTTCCGCAGTTGCTTTGACTGTTCCAGTTGGCACAACAGCGTCACCGAGCATAAACTTTAGCGGTGAAACCACGAGTGGCATTTCCCGCAATAGTGCTGGCGTTGTTTCTATGTCGGTGCTTGGCAATGAGATATTGAACTGGTCCGCAACGGCGGTCACCTCGACCAAACCAATCGTCCTGCCAGCCGATCCGGCCTCCGCGCTGCACGCCGCCACCAAGCAATACGCCGATCTAAAATTGCCGCTGACAGGCGGCACCCTCACGGGCGGGTTGACCCTGTCGGGTAGCGGGTTGGCAGTCGGCACCAATATGACTGTGGGCACCTCGATAGTGGCAGGCGGCAGGGTTCAATCCGGCGAGGTTGGTGGCGTCTTTGCAAATCCAACCACTTTTTTTGGCTTCAACGGTGACGGCACCAGCCGGAATTTTTATTTCAACAACGGCGCACAATTTCTTTACAACACAGGAAGCGCCGATCTCGTATGGTACGCCAATCCATACACAGTGATGACGTGGCGATATTCCGACTACTCCATTATTATTGGGGGAAACGGCTATAAGCCGGGCGGCGGTGTTTGGGCCGATGCGTCTGATGCGCGCATCAAGAATGTCGAGGGCGATTACACGCGCGGGCTGACTGAGATCGCGCAACTGCGCCCGGTTACTTATACGTTCAAGGGCAACGACACGTCCGTCCAACCCGATCACATTATGACCGGCATTGCGGAGGATGACGCCAAGAAAACCAAGGAAGCCGTTGTCGTCCCCTACCCAAACAGCCCGCACAAGATGCCCGCAGATAACGCCACCAAATACACCGGGCTGGTCGCTCAGGAGGTTGAGGCCGTCATCCCGGAAATGGTGACGAAGCGAGCCGCCTACATTGACGGAGTCGCGGTGACCGATCTTCGTGACTTAGATACTTCGTCGCTGATCTTCGCGCTGGTGAATGCCGTTAAGGAATTGAAGGCGCGTGTCGAGGCACTGGAAACCCAATGACCTGTCGCGCCTGCGAGGAACGCCGCCGCTACTTGGCGGCGCTGTACAAGAAGGTTCTTAACCGAGGAGGAGACGATGCAAGACGAAGCTCAGCAGAATCCGACGCCCGGCAACCAGCCGGGACAGCCGGGACAGCCGGGACAGCCGACGCCGCAACCAGCGCCGGGGCCGGGACCGGGACAGCCGGGACAGCCGGGACAGCCGGGGCCGGGACCGTCGCCCGGAGGCGGTGACAGGTAAAACCACATGAAAGGGCGGGCTGAGAGGCCCGCCTTTTTCCGTTTGGGGGTGCGACGTGGTAGATGAAGTGAGGTCGTGGCTCAAGGAAAACCAGACCTTGGTGTTCTTCCTGTTGGCCCAGATCGTCGCGCTGTGCGCGGCTGGCGCAACCATGCTCACCTACATGGTTAAGCTCGAAAACCGAGTCTACACGATGGAGCATCGTGGTGCGGAGTACACCGTCGCTCGGATGGACGAGATGAAGCAGCGCATCACGGTGTTGGAGCAGCAGATCAGAAGGAACGAAAACTCGATAGAGAGGATCGTTGATAGGCTGACACGCGATGTTGGCAAATAAGGAGGCTGCAATGGCCGGGCCAATGGAAGAGGCTGGGAAGGTCGCCACCGGATTCATCGACGCGCTGGCGCGTGAGCCGCTGGCGCTGGCGCTGTCAGTCATCTGCTTCGCGCTGATCGTGTTCATGTTTTTTCAGAACGACAGCTTTAACGACCAGCGCAAAGCGAATGTACAACTGTTCGTGACGATGCAATCCGAAGTTCAAAAACTCCTGAGCCAGTGCATCGTGCCCGTGCCGACACAAAGATAACGTACAGGTGTCTGTACTATGATAATGAACATACGCGGCAAGGTCAGTTGGTTCGGCGGCCCTGAGGATACCGGTGTGTCGCCGGATGAGGGGCTTGCGTTCATCTACGATGTCGAGATGGCCCCGCACTTGTTCCTACCGTCGCAGCCTCCGGGCACCACCGGGTTGGCGCGTCGGCTCGACCCGGACGGATACTACATCGCCTGCCGATGGGACTACGCGCTCTACCCCAAGCCATCATTGCTGCAACACGCGGCGCTGGTGCGGTCGCTCAGGACTGGCAAGGAGTTCATGGCTCATCCGGCTGACTGGGGTCCGCACGTTGATACCGAGCGGGTGGCGGATATCTCGCCCGGCCTGATGGAAGCGCTGGGCATCGAGACTGATGATGAAGTCGAGGTGATCTATCCCTACGGAGATGCGGTACAGGAGCAACCGACCATGCCATACCCAAGCATCGTTATATCGTCGGGCCACGGCCTCAAGGTGCGCGGCGCACATGGCGTTCTGGACGAAGTCGATGAGGCGAGGTTGGTTGTCGATCAACTCGGCATCGAATTGGAGCGGCGCGGAGTCAAGGTGGATACGTTCCATGACAACACCTCGACCAGCCAGAACCAGAACCTGAACACCATCGTCAACTACCACAACTCACGGGACCGCGATCTCGACGTGTCGGTCCACTTCAATGCCTACGAGCAAGTCTCGAAGCCGATGGGGACGGAGGTCTTGTATGTGACCCAGACGGCGCTGGCCGCCGATGTCTCCACCGCCATTGCCGATTGTGGATTCATTGATCGCGGCGCGAAGAAGCGGACGGACCTCTTCTTCCTCAACAACACCAACAAGCCTGCGATCTTGATCGAGGTCTGTTTCGTGGATAGCGAAGCCGATGCGGACATCTACGGCGAGCAGTTCAACGCGATCTGTTCAGCGATAGCCGACGTGCTGGGCGGGTCTCTGGAGGAGGTGGAGGAGTTGCCGCCGCCGGTCGAGACGAGGCCGCCGATCCAGATTCACCCGCCGGTCCCGGCTGGGCGCATCGACATTCAGATCAGCGGCGACGTGAACGTGACCATCAACGGGATTCTGGTGTGGCCTGAGGTCGAATGACCGAGAACGAACTTCTCGAAGAGGCGCTCGATGCCGCTGTCGCCAGACACTTCGGCACGCTGTTCGAGGTGCTGATGGTGGGTGGGGATGCACGAGCTATGGACCGGTTTGAGAATGGCCTGAAAAAACTGAGGGCTAAGCGGGCCGAGGTTCTCGCTTTGGTAAAGTGTACAGAAACCTCTACGCCTGTGGAGCCTGAATCTTCTTGAGCCGCTCGATCTCTTCCCGCAGTTCACGCTCGATAGCAACGCCCTGCGATGCAATCTCTTGCCAGCGCTTCACCTCTATTTGCAGCCGTATGATCTCTGCGTTCTTCTCTGCCACCGAGTCCCAAAGCATCTGGGTATCGTCTGTCGCGCTCATGCGGGTTCAAAGTTATCAGCGAAGTATTGCGCCGCGACCAGCCACTGATCGTCGTGGTTCTTCGGATTGCGTGCGATCATGTCGCCAGCCTTGGGTGACCCCATGCCTCTGTCGGCCACCGACACGCTGACATCGGTCATGTTGTAGCCTTCGACCCACGGTGTCATCTCTGCGATCTGCGTGCGCCGGTATTGTTTGAACTCGCTCATCTCCTGCATCTCCATGACTTGCCTCCTCTGGTAATGATCCTTCCACGGCCCCGGCAAATGTCGGGGCCTTTTGTTTCTCGGTGGTCCGCCTTGGCAGAGGCCGCCAGCTTCAGCGGCGGTGGCCTCTCAGGTGCCGCAGCAACCCTCTCTTGCTGCTTGACCGGTGGCATAGGCAGTTGCAGGAAGCCGTCGATCTCTGGCAGCGCCGGGTTCGACTCCACCACTGGCACAACGAACGGCAGAGTCCGCACCGGTCTCGATAGCAACACGTCCCGTGTCGGCACCGCGTTCCACCGATCAGCAAACGCTGGCGACAGCGCAGGAGGGCCGCGACTGGTGGCGAACGAGAACAACACGGCCATCAACGCTGCCGCGCCCACCGCAAAGTGAAGGTGGCTACCCCTGACGTAGAACAACTCAAGCGCCCACCTTCCGCCTGAACTCAACGCAAGCATCTCGGATGTCCTTCGATAATTGCGTGGCTTCCTCGATCTGGAGATGGACAAGCTTGCCCTTCTCGCGGATCGCAGCGGCGGCCTCGGATACCAGCTTCATGGCTTCGTCGGCCTCGCGCATCGCAGTCTCCAGCTTGGCGATGCGGTCCTTGATTTCATCTCCCATGGTTTCGACGCCCTTTGCGGCGGCTTCATACTGAACCAACACGGCCTCGGCTGACAGCCGCCCGACATCGTTCTCGCCAACATGCTCGACGGCCTGTCCGATCTGCTGGCGCTTGAGCGCGTCTTGCACTTCCGCTTCCAGCGTGTCGAGGCTCACCGGCCTCCTGCGCGGCATCGGATTGATAATAGCGTCAGTCATGTAACCTCCCTTTTATGCGAATCCCATGATCCGCTTACGCAACGTGTAGGTCTTCGGCTTCTCACCGCCAGCAACACGCAGGCGACGGGCCGCGTTGACCTGTGCGCGACGGGCCGAGGTGTTCGCTGGCAGCTTGGCGACCTTGCGGGCAATGAACTTCAGCGTGAATGGCTTGACGATGGAAACGTATTCCTCGCCAGCCTTCGCGGCCTTCTTGCGGTCCTTCTCTTCCTTGTCGAACTTGATCAGGTTGGCCTTGCCGATCTTCGGCATGTCAGCGATGTAGCGATAACCCTGCCAGTGGAACGTCGCGTGACCGGCATCGACGCGGCAGTGATGGTTGGCTGCGCCGCTCATGTTGCGAAGTGTGCGCTCCATCGCAACCTTGATCATGCAACG
>Ga0105340_1000118_pt1 | contig 38202 bp, 34 predicted proteins | sample EasRivMeERMLT700_FD_89676 | JGI IMG/M metagenome (GOLD analysis project Ga0105340, IMG submission 89676) | Soil microbial communities from meander-bound floodplain in the East River, Colorado, USA - East River MetaG ERMLT700 | ecosystem: Environmental > Terrestrial > Soil > Floodplain | place...
CGGCGAGCGCGAGCGCCGCCGCAGCAAGCGGAATGATCGAGCGCAGCACCCCGTGCTCCAGCGCGGGCGAGAGCAGCGCCGCCTGGAATGTGAGCCACTCCGAAACGAAGCCGTTCAACGGGGGCAGCGCGGAAATGGCAAGGGCGCCGACCAGGAAGAAGAAGGCGGTGAACGGCATGACGCGGATGAGTCCTCCCATGCGTCCGAGATCGCGCAGTCCGGCGCCCCGCAGCACGCTGCCCGCGCCGAGGAACAGCAGCGCCTTGAACACGGCGTGATTGAGCGTGTGGTAGAGCGCCGCGATCAGGCCGAGCACGGCGAGCACCGGATGCCCCGTGCCGATGTAAATCAGCGACAGGCCGAAACCGATCAAAATGATGCCGATGTTCTCGACGGAGTGATAGGCAAGCAGGCGCTTCAAGTCGTGCTGCATCAGCGCGAACAGCACGCCGAAGAGCGTCGTGACCACCGCGATCACCAGCACGAGCAGCCCCCATTCCCAGTGAATGGACGGCAGCAGGTCGTAGGTCACGCGGAACAGGCCGTAGATCGCGGTCTTGAGCATCACTCCGGAGAGCAGCGCGGACACCGGCGAAGGCGCGGCGGGATGCGCTTCCGGCAGCCAGACGTGCAGCGGCACGATGCCGGCCTTGGCGCCGAAGCCGAGAAGGGCGAGCAGGAACGCGATCGTCGCCCAGCCACTCGTCAGCTCGGCCTGCCGCATGGCCTGGAATGTGTAATCGCCCTGCCCCCCGTGCAACACGCCGAAGCAGAGCAGGATCGCGATTGCGCCGATATGCGCGATCAGCAGGTAGATGAAGCCCGCTTTCCGGATCCCGGGATCGTGGTGCTCGGTGGTGACGAGGAAATAGGAAGACAGCGCCATCGCCTCCCACGCCACCATGAAGAGATAGGCATCGTCGGCGATCAGCACCAGCGCCATGCTGGCAAGAAACCAGTGGTATTGCAGGCACGTGAGGCCGCCTTCACCGCCGTGCGACTCCGCGAAATAGCCGGCCGCATAGCACGAGATCCCCGCGCCGGTCGCGCCGAGCACGAGCAGGAAGAACGCGGACAGTGCGTCAAGCCGCGTGTGGAATGGGAGGTCGGGGAGACCGAGCGGCAGGACGAGGCTTGCGGGCGGCGCGCCGATCGCGGCGAGCGCAACCACCGCGAGCGCGACCCCGCCGATCGCGCCGGATGCGTACAGAAATCGCGTGGCGGACGCCGACTGGATCGGGCGCAGCAGCGCGAACGCCCCAATCGCCAGCCAGAACAGCACGATGCCGATGACGAAATCGAGGTGGGTCGCGCTGGCAGCGGGCATCGGCAGTGTGCGGGGCGCGCCGGCAGGACTCCCCACCTGCGCAGCGTAAAGCCGATTTTATGCGCGCGGACGCCGTCTACGCAAACACGCCGCCGCAGTACGTCATTCCCGCGGAGGCGGGAATCCAGTCACGAACTGTCTGCAAGCATTCAAACGATTGATCTGGACTCCCGCCTCCGCGGGAGCGACAGCAAGTCAGACCGCGCGGATCAGGGACGCAGGTAGGCGTAGCCCTCGCGTTGCTGGAGCCGCGTGATCTCGGCAACGCCGGAGGGCACGAAAGTGGCCTCCGGTATGAACTGGCTCCGCGTCATCATGCGGTTGCGCAGCGTGATCTCGCAGACGTCGAACTGGATGCCCTGGGTCTTCAGCTCCTCAACCCGGACGTTGTAGGGATTGCCGTTGCGGTCCTTGGCCCCCTCCATGAGAAAGTCCACGCCCTGCGCGTGCGTGACCACGACGATCTTCGCCTTCGGATTCACCTCGAGGTGATTGCCGATGTTGCGCAGCGCGTTCACCGCCTGCGCGCCGGTGTCGTTGATGTGATAGACGACTTTGTCGGGCGCGACGTTGGACCTGGGATCCACGCCAGTCGACGCGCAGCCGGCAAGCGCGAGCAGGGTCGCGGTGGCCGCCACAAGATGGTATCGAGTCGCACGCATGATCGCCTCCCCGGTGGCCGTTGGGTTTCGGGCGAATACATTAACATTATCGCCCATGGCGGTCACGAAACGCCTCCTCATCACCGGCCGCGTGCAGGGCGTGGGCTTCCGGTTCTACACCCAGCGCAAGGCGCGCGAGCTCGGCCTGACCGGGTGGGTGCGCAATTGCCGCGACGGAAGTGTCGAGGCTGTCATCCAGGGCGTGCCGGGAGCGGTGGAAACCATGATCGCCTGGGCGCGGCGCGGTCCGCCCAGCGCGGTCGTCTCCGACATGCTCGTGTCCGAGGCGAGCGGCGACTACGCCGGGTTCGAGACTCGGCCGACGGAGTAGAAAAATTGGGACGCACACAATTTTCGGGCAGAACAGTGGTGGAAAATTGTGTGCGTCCCAATTTTATCCGGCCTTGCGGCGGATATTCTCGGCCCGGCGGCGGTACTTGTCCGCCTCGATTCCACGGCCCTGCGCGTCGAGCGCGGAGGCGAGATTGTCCAGCGTGTGCGCGATGCTGAGGTGACCGGGCTTCAGCGCCTGTTGCTTCGCATCCAGCGCGCGGCGCAGATATTTCTCGGCCTCGCCGTATTTCTCCTGCCGGAGCAGGATCGCGCCCATGTTGTGCAGGCCGGTGGCGGTATGGACATGCTTCGCGCCCAGCTTCTGCTCGAAGACCACGAGCGCCTTTGACTGCAGCTGCCCCGCTTCCGCGAACCGGTTCTGCGCGATCAGGATCTCGGCGGTGTTGTGAAGCGCAATGGCGGTCGCGGGATCATCGGCACCGTATTGCTTCACCCTGACCGCGACAAGACGCTGAGCGATCGGCAGCGCCTCCTCGGGCCTGCCGCCGAGGCGCAGGGCGAGCGAAAGCGTGGAAAGGCTCGCCTCGGTCGCGCGATGGTCGGGCCCGAGCGTCGCGTCGGCCTCCTTGAGCGCGTCGCGCGCGAAGCGGCCGGCCTGCTCGAAATCGCCGCGCTGCAGGTGCGCGGCGGCCTGGTCATGGAGGCGCTTCCACTCCGGCTCGCCCGCGATCGCGATCGCAGCGTCGAGGACCAGCGCGAGCATTGTCAGTGCCTGAAGGAAGCGTGTCGATCCTGATCTACGGGTCGACTCGCCGGTCACCGGTCACCGCTCACCGGTCACGGCATTGTTGTAGAGAATGCGGACGTTCTCGGGGCTGAACCGCTCCAGGAGCGACTTGATCAAGTCTTCGTGCAGGTTCACGCGCCACGACTCGCCGAGATCGATCTCGCAGCTCGCCTCGCGGTTAGAGTAAACGATGGACACGGGGCAACGCCCGCTGCGATAGGGCGCCAGCACCTCGCGCAGCCGGTTGCCGGAGGCGGCGCCGTTGCACGTGATCTGCACGCCGCGCGCGAAGCGGTTGCGCGCTTCGGCCAGGTCGAGCACGTTGAGCGCCTCGATGCGCATACCGAAGTCCGGCCCCGCGTCGGTTTCGCCGTTGACGGCGGCGCGCGCACGCGCCATGCGCAGTCTCACTTCCAGCACCAGCAGTTCGTCCTCCTTCAGCTTCTGGCGGTACTTCTCGAACACTTCGCGGAACGCCACGATCTCGAAACGCCCGGAATCATCGGCGAGCTGGATCACGCCCATTCGGCCACTCGCTGTGGTCTGCACCCGCGTACCGAGCACGACGCCCGCGATCCAGCACGTGCGGCCCGCGTAATCGCCGTTTCCCGAAGCCCCCAGGTCGGCCAGGCGTGCGGGAACGAAGCGGCGCACCTCGTCGCGGTAGATATTGAACAGGTGCCCGCTGAAGAAGAAGCCGAGCGCCGCCTTCTCGTTCTGGAGGCGCTCCTTCTCGCTCCAGCGCGGCGCATTGACGAGCGCCGGCCGTTGAGCGCTCTCCGCGAGGTCCCCGAACAGGCTCACCTGGTGCGCGGCGCGGCTCGCCTGCTCCGCGCTTTCGAGTGCGACCCCGACCGTAGCGAGGAGGCTTGCGCGATGGTCATTCAGGGAATCGAAAGCACCCGCGCGGATCAGCGACTCCACCACGCGCCGGTTGACCAGGCGCTTGTCCACGCGATGACAGAAATCGAAGAGATCCGTGAACGGGCCCGCCTTGCGCGCTTCGACGATGGAGGCAATCGCCGCCTCGCCCGTGCCCTTGATCGCGCCGAGACCGTAACGAATGGTCTTTTCGTCCACCGGCTCGAAGCGGTAGTTCGACTGGTTGACGTCGGGAACCCGCAACCCGATGCCGTGCGCACGCGCATCCTCGGCGAACTGCTCCACCTTGTCGGTGTCGCCCATCACCGCCGACATGTTGGCCGCGATGAATGCCGCCGGATGGTGGGCTTTCATGTAGGCGGTCTGATACGCGACCAGCGCATAGGCAGCGGCGTGAGACTTGTTGAAGCCGTAGCCCGCGAACTTCTCCATCAGGTCGAAAAGCTCGTTCGCGCGCCGGTCGCTGATGCCGTTCTGACTCGCGCCCTTCACGAAGATGCTGCGGTGCTGGGCCATCTCCTCGGGCAGCTTCTTGCCCATCGCGCGTCGCAGCAGGTCGGCGCTGCCCAGCGTATAGCCGCCGATGATCTGCGCGATCTGCATCACCTGCTCCTGGTACACCATGATGCCGTAGGTGGGCTTCAGGATCGGCTCCACCCGCGGGTCCGGGTAGTCGACGCGTCCCCCATGCTTGCGGCGGACGAATTCCGGAATCAGCTCCATCGGCCCCGGCCGGTAGAGCGCAACCAGTGCGACGATGTCCTCGAACCGGTCCGGCTTCGCGCGCGCGAGGAGGTCGCGCATGCCGCGCGATTCAAACTGAAACACCCCGGTCGTGTCGGCGGCTGCGAACAGCCGGTAGGTCGCCGCGTCGTCCAGCGGAAGGGTCTCCAGGTTCAAGGATTGAGGATTGAGCCTCGATCCTCGATCCTCACTCCTGATGTGCTTCAGCGTCCAGTCGAGAACGGTGAGCGTCGTGAGACCGAGGAAGTCGAACTTCACCAGCCCCACCGCTTCGACGTCCTTCATGTCGAACTGGGAGACCATGCTGTCCGAGCCGTCGGCCGCGTAGAGCGGGCAGAAATCCGTCAGCTTGCCGGGCGCGATCAGCACGCCGCCCGCGTGCATGCCGACGTTGCGCGTGAGGCCTTCCAGCTGCTCGGCGAGCGCGAGCAGCTCCCGCACCTCCTCTTCCTTCTGCTCGCGCTCCTTCAGCTGCGGCTCGATCTCGCGCGCGTCCGCGAGCGTGAGATGGCGCCCGGGCTGGAACGGGATCAGCTTCGCGAGCTGGTCGCAAAAGGTATAGGACAGGTCGAGCACCCGGCCCACGTCGCGCACCACCGCGCGCGCCGCCATCGTGCCGAAGGTGACGATCTGCGAGACGCTCTCCGCCCCGTAGCGGCTCTTCACGTACTCGATCACCCGGTCGCGTCCGTCCTGGCAGAAATCGATGTCGAAGTCCGGCATCGAGACGCGCTCCGGGTTGAGAAAGCGCTCGAACAGGAGGTCGTAGCGCAGAGGATCGAGGTCCGTGATGCCCAGGGAATAGGCGACCAGCGACCCGGCCCCGGAGCCGCGCCCCGGACCGACCGGCACGCCGTTCGCCTTCGCCCAGTTGATGAAGTCCGCGACGATCAGGAAGTACCCCGGGAAGCCCATCTGCTGGATGGTGCGGATCTCGAATTCGAGCCGCTCGCGGTAGCGCGGCTCGTGGCGCGCGCGCAGCGCCGCGTCGGGAAAGAGCTGCGGCAGGCGCTGCTCGAGCCCTTCCGCGGCGCGGTTGCGCAGGTAGTCGTCCAGGCTCGCGTTGTCCGGGGTCTGGAACAGCGGCAGCCGGTTCTTGCCGAGCTCGATGCCGAGGCTGCACCGGCGCGCGATCTCCACGCTGTTGGCGAGCGCCTGCGGCACGTCGCGGAACACGCGCGCCATTTCGGCCTGCGACCTGAAGTACTGCTCGGGGCTGAAGAGCCGCGGCCGGCGCTGGTCGGACAGCGTGTAGCCCTGCGCGATGCACACGCGCGCCTCGTGCGCGCGGAAATCCTCGCGCTTCACGAACTGCACGGGATGCGTCGCCACCACGGGGAGCTTCAGCGCCGACGCGAGCCCCAGCGCGCGCTGGACATACGTCTCGAGCGGGATGCTCGCCGCGCCTTGCACCGTTGCGCCATTGCCCAGCCGCTGCAGCTCGATGTAGTAGCGGTCCGGGAAGAGCTCCCGCCATGCGCCGGCGAGCCGTTGCGCCTGTTGCGCGTTGTCCACGATCAGCGCCTGGCCGACGTCGCCGTGATGCGCGCCCGACAGCGCGATCAATCCGTCGCTCCCGGTCTCCTCGAACCAGCTCTTTTTCAGCTCCGCGCGTCCGCGGTACTGGTTCGCCCGGTAGGCGCGCGTCATCAACTCGGAAAGCCGCAGGTAGCCGGCCCGCGACTGGCAGAGCAGCAGCAGGCGGTGCGGCTTGTCGCGGTCGGACTCGTTCTCGAGCCACACGTCGCAGCCGATGACCGGCTTCACGCCTGCCGCGCGCGCGGCCTGGTAGAACTTGACCATGCCGAACACGTTGGCGAGATCGGTCAAGGCCAGCGCCGGCATGCCGTCCGCCGCCGCTGCGTCCACCGCCTCCTCGAGGCGGACGATGCCGTCCGCGATCGAGTACTCGCTGTGCAATCGCAGATGGACGAACGACGGCGCAGGCATGACCGGAATTTTACGCCGACGCGAGGAGATTTTTCATCCGGAATTCTTCGCGCCTGCACAAGCTCCTGCGTTCACGACAAAACCGGTCACTGGTCACCGGTCACGCTTCATCAGTAGATGCGGGTGACGCGCCAGCCGCGCTGCTCGAGCAGCGCGAGCACACCGCCGCTGCCGTACAGGTGCAGCGCGCCCACTGCGATGAAGGCGCCGCCTTCGCGCAGCCGCGCCTCCGCGCGCTCGGCCATGCGGATGTTACGCTCGTGCAGCAGGCGGCGCATGAGGACCTCGTTCAGGCGCCGCTCTTCCGATCCGCCGCCGCGGCTCTCCTGGCTGATGCGCCAGAGCCCGGCCAGGTCGCGCGCGAGGTAGGTATCGACCACGCGTGAAATCTGGCGCGGCAAGCGCTCGTACTCGTCCACCGCCTGCCTGAGCAGCGCCACCTGGTCCTCCTGCGACATTCCCTCGAAGACTGAAACCTGCTCCTCCATGCTCTCCAGCTCGTAAACCGGCTTCCCCTTTTCGGCTGCAAGGCGCGCCAGCACGTAATCGAGCACGCTCGTGGGATCCTGCGGCGGGACGCTCAGCAGCATCGCGACCGCCCATGGTTTGAACACCCGCAATATCGGCTCGGGCAGCCCTAACCCGGCGGTCAGCTTGGCGGCGCGGTTGAACAGATCATCACCCGCCACCGCCGGCAGGTCGCGGCCATCGTTGAAAACCATGAGGCCGGCGAGCGCAAGTATGCCGGCCGGGTCGAGACCCGATTCGAGGGTCAGGCTACGGGCCTGGTCGAGCTCCCGCGCCACGGCGGGCGGCAGGCGCGTCACGCGCGGGTCGGCGAGGTGCACCGTTCCGAAGACGTGACTCGCCGGTGCGCCATCGCCCTCGATGCGCCACAGCAGCCCGCGTTCGTAGCGCTCCGCCGCGTGGAGCTGAAGCGCGACGCCCGAGAGCGCGGCAAGCAGCGCGAGCGCGGCGGCTGCACGCGAGGGGCGGCCGAGCACGGCGAAAGCAGCCACGGCCAGGTTGCGCATCGATGGAGCTCTGTTCGTAATGGCGAAATCATAACAAAGCGGGTTTGACGTCCCGCGCGCGACCCATCACCATTCGCCGTTTCGCGCCTCCGGCAACCGTTCTCATGAAAACCAGCCGCTCGGAATTTCACGCAATCCGTGGACTGCGCTATCACGTGCGTATCTGGGGCGATCCCGCGGCGCCACGGTTGTTCCTCCTGCACGGCTGGATGGACGTTTCCGCTTCGTTTCAGTTCCTGGTGGACGGCTTCGCGCGGGAGTGGTGCGCGATCGCTCCCGACTGGCGCGGTTTCGGCCTCACCGAATGGGCGCGTGAGGGGTACTGGTTTCCCGACTACTATGCCGACCTCGAGGCGCTCCTCGATCATTACCAGCCGGATGAGCCGGTTCGCATCATCGGCCACAGCATGGGCGGCGTCATCGGCTCGGTCTATGCCGGTGTCCGCCCGGAGCGCGTCGCGCGGCTGGTCTCGCTGGAGGGACTGGGGCTCGCGCGGCACTCACCGGACCAGGCGCCCGCGCGCTACGGCCAGTGGCTCGGCCAACTGAAGGAAACGCCGGCGTTCAGGCCCTACCGTTCCTTCGACGAGGTCGCCGCCCGGCTGCGGAAAAACAATCCCAGGCTATCCGAAGAACGCGCTCAATTCCTCGCCCGCCACTGGGCGAAGCGGCTCGATACCGGGGAGATCGTGCTGGCGAGCGACCCGCGGCACAAGCTCGTCAACCCCTACCTGTTCCGGATCGAGGAGGCCATCGCGTGCTGGCGGCGGATCACCGCGCCCGTGCTGCTGGTCTCGGGCAAGCAGTCGGCGATGGTTTCGCGCATGAAGGACTCGCCGGAGCAGCTCGCTGAGCGCAGGCAGGCCTTCCACAATCGCCGCGAGATCGAGCTCGACAACGCCGGCCACATGATGCATCACGACCAGCCGGAGCGGCTGGCCCCAATCATCGAGGAGTTCCTTGATGGCGCGGCTTCGTCAGCGCCTCGGGGCGCAGGATCTCCTCGAGCTTCTCCTTGCTGAGCAGCCCCTTCTCCAGCACCAGATCGTAGATGCTGCGGCCCGTTGCGTGCGCCTCCTGCGCGAGCTGCGTCGCGTTGGCGTAGCCGATGTAAGGATTCAGCGCGGTCACGATGCCGATCGAATTCTCCACGGTGCGGCGCAGGTGCTCGCGGTTCGCAGTAATGCCGGTGACGCACCGCGCGCGCAGGGTATCGCAGCCGTTGCGCAAATGCATGATGCTCTTGAACAGGCTGTGCGCGATGATGGGCTCGAAGGCGTTCAGCTGCAGCTGGCCCGCTTCCGCGGCGAACGACACCGTCACGTCGTTGCCGATCACCTCGAACGCGATCTGGTTCACGACTTCCGGGATGACGGGGTTGACCTTCCCCGGCATGATCGAGGAGCCCGCCTGCATCGCCGGCAGGTTGATCTCGTTCAGCCCCGCGCGCGGGCCAGAGGACAGCAGACGCAGGTCGTTGCAGGTCTTGGACAGCTTCACCGCGACGCGCTTCAGCACGCCGGCGAGCTGGACGAAAGCGCCGGCGTCCTGCGTCGCCTCCACCAGGTTGGGGGCGGTGATGAACGCGATCCCGGTGATATCGGCAAGCTTGCGGCACGCAAGGGGCGCGTAGTCCGGGTGCGCGGTGATGCCGGTGCCGATCGCGGTCGCCCCGAGGTTGATCTCCTGGATGAGCAGCGCCGCCTCCTTCAGTCGCTGCTCGTCCTCCTCCAGCATCACGGCGTAGGTGGAAAATTCCTGGCCGAGCGTCATCGGCACCGCTTCCTGAAGCTGGGTGCGGCCCATCTTGAGCACGTCGGAGAACTCGGCCGACTTGGCCGCAAACGCGCCACGCAGTTCCGCCATCGCCGCCGTCAGCCGCCGGATCCCGAAGTGCAGCGCGACCTTCACGGCGGTCGGGTAGACGTCGTTCGTGCTCTGGCTCATGTTGACGTGGTCAAGCGGGTGCAGGTACGCGTAGTCGCCCCGCTTGCGGCCCGTCAGCTCCAGCGCGCGATTGGCGATCACCTCGTTCGCATTCATGTTGGTCGAGGTGCCCGCGCCGCCCTGGATCACGTCCACCACGAATTCCTCGAGCAGCTTGCCCTCGCGGATCTCCTGGCACGCCGCCGTCACGGCCCGCGTCCTTTGGTCGTCGAGCAGCCCGAGCTCGTTGTTGGCGAGCGCCGCCGCCTGCTTCACGCAGGCGAGCGCGGTCACGAGATCGGGGTAGATGGAGATCGCGGTACCCGTGATCGGGAAATTCTCGAGCGCCCGCAGCGTGTGTACGCCGTAGTAGGCGCGCGCAGGCACCGCCCGATCGCCCAGCAGGTCATGCTCGTAACGCACGGAAGGGCTGGGCATGGCATCTCCTCAGGCAAGCGGATGGAGCGGTGACCACTATGATAGGCGCAATTGCGGGGCATGCCGGCGCTCGGGGCGTCAGCCGAATCACGCGCCGGGTCGTGCGCTGGACAAGGCACAGCCGATGGGCTAGATTGATCCGCCGTTACTGTCCTGGGGGGATCATCATGAAACGCCTTGCAGTACTCATCGCCACGCTGTTCGCCGCGGGCGCCCTTGCCGGCGCCGCGAATGCCCAGCAGCTCACGGGCACGCTCAAGAAGATCAAGGATTCCGGCACCATCACCATCGGCCATCGCGACACCTCGATTCCGTTCTCCTACTACGACGACAAGCAGCAGGTGGTGGGCTACGCGGTCGACATCTGCATGGGGATCGTCGACGCGGTGAAAGCCAACCTCAAGATGCCGAAGATCGACGTCAAGTACAACCCCGTGACCTCGGCCACGCGCATCCCGCTGATGGCGAACGGCACGATCGACCTCGAGTGCGGCTCCACCACCAACAACCTCGAGCGCCAGAAGCAGGTCGCGTTCACCATCACCCACTTCGTGACCGCCAACCGCTACGTCGCGAAGAAGAGCTCGAACATCAAGACGCTGAACGACCTCAAGGGCAAGACGGTCGTCTCGACCTCCGGCACCACCAACATCAAGTGGGCGACCGAAGAGAACACCAAGCGCAAGCTCGGCATGAACATCATCGCGGCCAAGGACCACGCGGAGGCGTTCCTTACGGTGGACACCGGACGGGCCGTCGCCTTCTTCATGGACGATATCCTGCTCTACAGCCTGGTCGCCACCTCCAGGAATCCGGGCGATTGGGTCATCGGCTCCGAGGCCTATACCGTCGAGCCCTACGGCATCATGCTGCGCAGGGACGACCCGGACTTCAAGAAGGTCGTGGACGGCGCGGTGCGCAGCCTGTACAAGTCCGGGCGCATCAACGCGATCTACGAGAAGTGGTTTCTGAAGCCGATCCCGCCCAAGGGCGTCAACCTCAACGTGCCGATGAGCGCGCCGTTCAAGAAGGTGGTGGCGAACCCGACCGATTCGGGGGATCCGAAAGACTACCAGTAATTGCTAAATACGGACGCCTGACGGCGCCGTTTTAGCTGCGCGCGTTCCAGACGGACAGAAATTGCCGCTGAACGCGCGCTTTTCTTTTTGCGCGGCCGAGAGGAAGCAGGTCCGGTGAACTACAACTGGAACTGGGGCATCTTCTGGCAGCCCGCGCCGGACGGCACCGGCGTCTACCTGTGGTGGCTCATCTCCGGCCTGGGATGGACGCTGGCGACCGCCCTCCTCGCGTGGGTGTTCGCGCTGGCGCTGGGCGCGGCCGTGGGGACGCTGCGCACGACCCCGCTCACCTGGGTGGTGCGGCTCGGCAACGCCTACGTCGAGCTTTTCCGCAACGTCCCGCTGCTGGTCCAGATGTTCCTGTGGTACTTCGTGCTGCCGGAGCTGCTGCCGAAGGCGCTGGGCGACACCTTGAAGCAGATGACGCCGCCGTGGGCGTCATTCTGGCCCGCTGTGCTGTGCCTCGCCTTCTATACCTCTGCGCGTGTCGCCGAGCAGGTGCGCGCCGGCATCCAGTCGCTTCCGCGCGGCCAGCACATGGCCGGCACCGCGCTCGGGCTCACGCTGCCGCAGAGCTACCGCTACGTGCTGCTGCCGCAGGCCTTCCGCATCATCCTGCCGCCGCTCACCTCCGAGTTCATGAACATCATCAAGAACTCGGCGGTGGCGCTCACCATCGGGCTGATGGAGCTGACCGCCCGCGCCCGCTCGATGCAGGAGTTCAGCTTCCAGGTGTTCGAGGCCTTCACCGCAGCAACCGTGATCTATATCTGCGTCACGCTGGTCGTAGTCTACGCCATGCGCCGGGTCGAGAAACGCGTGCAGGTGCCGGGCTTGATCAGCGCGGGCGGCGCCCCGCTGGCGGGTCACTGATGTTCGCAGACTTTGATTTCGACGTCATCGAGCGTTCCCTCCCCTTCCTCTTCAAGGAGGGGATGACGTTTACGCTGACGCTGACCGCGATGGCCATGACGGGCGGGATCGTGTTCGGGACGCTGCTCGCGATGATGCGGCTTTCCAGCTATGCCGTTCTCAACGTGCCCGCGGCGCTCTACGTCAACCTGATGCGCTCCGTGCCGCTGGTGCTGGTGATCTTCTGGTTCTATTTTCTCGTGCCGTGGATGGGCGGCTGGATCGTCGGAGCCAGGGAGCCGATCCAGGTCGGAGCGTTCTGGTCATCCGTCATCACCTTCACGATGTTCGAGGCCGCGTACTACGCGGAGATCATGCGCGCGGGGATTCAGAGCGTGGCGCGCGGGCAGGTTTCAGCCGGCCAGGCGCTCGGTCTCAATTACTGGCAGTCGATGGGTTATGTCGTCCTGCCGCAGGCGTTCCGCAACATGCTGCCGGTGCTGCTGACGCAGACCATCATCCTGTTCCAGGACACTTCCCTCGTCTACGTTCTGTCCATCGTCGATTTTCTCGGCGCCGCTGCCCGGATCGCGCAGCGCGACGGGCGTCTGATCGAGATGTATCTCTTCGTCGCGGTCGTCTATTTCATCATCTCGTACTCGCTTTCCTACATGGTGAAGCGCCTGCAGCAGCGCATCGCCGTCGTCTAGTGACCCGCTGGCCAAAGAGAGTTCCGGTATGCCGATGATCGAATTCAGAAACGTGAGCAAGTGGTACGGCGGCTTCCAGGTGCTGAAAAACTGCGCGACCAAGGTCGAAAAGGGCGAGGTGGTCGTGGTATGTGGGCCGTCCGGCTCCGGCAAGTCCACTCTGATCAAGTGCGTGAACGGGCTCGAGCCGTTTCAGCAGGGCGAGCTCATCGTCAACGGGCAGTCGGTGGGCGCAAAGGCGACCAACCTGCCCCGGCTGCGCTCCATGATCGGCATGGTGTTCCAGCACTTCGAGCTGTTCCCGCACATGACGGTCACGGAAAACCTCAACCTCGCGCAGGTCAAGGTCCTCGGCCGCAGCAGCGAGGAGGCCATGGCCAAGTCCATGGCGCTGCTCACCCGGGTCGGCATGGAAGTCCATGCGCACAAGTTCCCGGGCCAGCTCTCCGGCGGCCAGCAGCAGCGCGTCGCGATCGCGCGCGGGCTCGCGATGGACCCGATCGCGATGCTCTTCGACGAGCCCACCTCCGCGCTCGATCCCGAGATGATCAACGAGGTGCTCGACGTCATGGTCAAGCTCGCGCAGGAAGGCATGACGATGATGGTCGTCACGCACGAGATGGGCTTTGCGCGCAAGGTCGCACACCGCGTGATATTCATGGACCGCGGCGAGATCGTCGAGGACGCCGCGAAAGAGGACTTCTTCGGCAAGCCGCGCTCCGAGCGCGCGCAGCAGTTCCTGTCAAAGATCCTGCATCACTGACATCACGCTTTCGCGCAAGCGCGATCCGCCAGCCGGCCCAGGAACGCCTCGCAGCGCGCGATCTGGTCGAGCGTGACGTACTCGTTGGGCTTGTGGGCCTGCGCGATCGAGCCCGGGCCGCACACCACCGTCGGGATGCCGGCGCCCCAGGTTCTTGAGGAACGCGACCGCATCCGCCGCATACTCGATGGTGTTGACGCCGTGTGGCGCGTAGGTCAAGTGCGCGGCCAGCCCCCGCACCGTGCAGCGGAAGCTCTCCTTCCTCTTGCGCGCGATAATCGGCCGCAATATTATCAATGGGTTGGACAGGTGCAGATTGATTGATGGGATCAAAGTTTGGGGCACCGTAAACGGAAGTCCAGCGGACTGGGTCACGTCGACGCGGGTTGTTGCTAACGGGAGGATCTATGAACAAGCTGATTCCAATCTCAGTAATTGCCGCCATCGCCCTTTTGGCGGCTGGCGCTGCCGGAGCTCAGGAAAAGTTTCTCGTCCAGTTGCCGATCAAGGTAGATGCGGCTGGTGGCACTGCGGATCGCATCAAGTCCGAATGTAAGATCGACACCATGCTTGCGAACTATATGGTCGCGAAGGTAAATAACCAGTTCCCCGGCAGCGGTGCGTTGGAGGGCGATGAAGCGGCGCCGGCCGACGCCAAAGTGCTGCGCCTGACGATCGTCAACGTATTCGGGCTGGGCGGCGGCGCTTACAGCGGCACGAAACAGATGAGCGTGCGCGCCGAAATCGTGGCCAATAAAAAGGTTCTGGCAACAACCATCCGGGAGCGACAGTCGATGGGCGGTGCGGCAGGATTGTTTGGCGGAGGAACCTGCTCCGTCTTCAACAAAATCTCCGATGTGCTGGCCAACGATATCGCGGCGTGGATGGTCAGTACACACTGATCCTTTCATCGAGCGGGATTTCGCCGTCCTGCCAGAAGACTGACCGGACGAAGTCCTCGCCCCGCGCACACAGTGCTCTCGCAGGGTAGTGACCATCACGTCTAGGAGGCGGTAACGAAATGAGGGGATGCCCCCGACATCAGGGGCCGATTCAGTCATTTTGAAACGGCCTCTTGCACATCCGCTCCATCAACCGGCGCAGGAACGCCTCGCAGCGCGCGATCTGATCCACCGTGACGTACTCGTTGGGCTTGTGCGCCTGCGCGATCGAGCCCGGCCCGCACACCACCGTCGGGATGCCGGCGCGTTGAAACTGCGAGCCCTCGGTCGCAAACGAGACCTTGCCGATCTCGCCGCTGCCGGCGAGCTCCTGCGCGAGCACAACCACCTCGGACTCCGGCCCGGCATCGAGCATCGGGATCTCCGACAACGGCTCGATGGTGAAGCCCGCCACAGGGTGCGTCGCGCGCATCTCGGGCTCGAGGCGGCTGCCGACGTAATCCCGGAACTCCTTCAACAGCCGGTCCGGATCGTCGCCCGGCAGGTGGCGGAACTCGAAGTCGAACGCGCACTCGTGCGGGATCACGTTCAGCGCCGTGCCGCCGCGGATGACGCCGGTGTGCACCGTGGTGTGCGCGATGTCGAAGCCGCGGTCGTAGGGCCCCCGGTCGCGGTGGCGCCGGGCCAGGCTCTTCAGGAACGCCACCGCTTCCGCCGCGTACTCGACGGCATTGACGCCGTGCGGGGCGTAGGCCGAGTGCCCGGCAAGCCCGCGCACCGTGCAGCGATAGCTCTTCTTGCCCTTGTGCGCGATTACCGGGCGCATCTCCGTCGGCTCGCCGACGATGCACGAGCGGGGACGGATTCCGGCACGCTGGAGATCCGTGATCAGCCGCCCCACCCCGATGCAGCCGACCTCCTCGTCGTAGGAAAACGCGAGATGCAGCGGCGTCTTCAGTCCCCGCCGCACGATCTCCGGAACGATCGCCAGCACGCAGGCGAGAAAGCCCTTCATGTCGCAGGCGCCGCGCCCATAGAGCCGGCCCTCCTTCTCGACCAGATCGAAGGGATCGGTGTCCCACGCCTGGCCCTCGGTGGGCACGACGTCGGTATGCCCGGAGAGCACGATGCCCGGCTCCCCGCGCGGGCCGAGCGTCGCGAACAGGTTGGCCTTGCGCCTGCCGTCGTCGTGGGTCAGCCGGATCTCGGCTCCGTGCGGCGCGAGGAGATCGCGCACGTAGTGAATCAGATCCAGGTTCGAGTCGCGGCTCACCGTCGGAAACGCAACGAGACGGCGCAGCATTTCCACGCTCGTGGACGGGCTCACCGATCGGGATGGCATGATCGCGCGCGGATGTGAGGGAGGGTCGAGCATAGGTAGCGTGCACCTCGATGTCAAACTACGCTATGCTTGGCCGCGTTCCCCGCCCGGAAGGAAACAGCCATGAACCGGCTCGTCGCTGTCCCCCTGCTCGCCTTCTCGCTCGCCGTGCCCGCTGCCGATCTCAGCATCGCCCTCGGCGGGGACGTGACCTCCATGGATCCTCACTTCCACAACCTGACGCCCAACAACAACATCGGCGCCCACGTATTCGACACGCTGGTGATGAAGGAGCCGGGCGGACGGATCAAGCCCGGCCTCGCCGAATCGTGGCGCGTGGTGGACGACACCACGTGGGAGTTCCGCCTGCGCAAGGGCGTGCGGTTTCACGACGGCTCGATCTTCACGGCCGCCGACGTGGTGTTCTCGCTCGACCGCATCCCGAACGTCCCGAACAGCCCTTCGCCGTTCACGACCTACACCAAGCAGGTGACCGAGAAAATCGTCGTGGATCCCTGGACGCTGCGGCTGAAGAGCGCGGGGCCCTATCCGCAGATGCCGAACGACATGAGCACCGTGCTGATCGTCTCGTCGAAAGCGGCGGCGAACGCGACGACCGACGACTTCAATACCGGCAAGGCCGCCGTCGGCACCGGGCCGTTCCGGTTCGTGCGCTGGCAGAAGGGCGACCGCATCGAGCTCGCACGCAACGACGCGTACTGGGGTCCGAAGGTGCCGTGGGAGCGCGTGACGTTCCGCGTCATCACGTCGGACCCGACGCGCGTCGCCTCGCTCCTCGCCGGCGAAGTGCGCGCGATCGAGAATGTTCCCACCACGGATCTCGCGAAGCTCGCCAGCAACAAGGACCTCGCGATCTACCGCACCGTGTCGGTACGACTCATGTACCTGCATCTCGACACCGCGCGCGAAAAGACGCCGTTCGCAACCGACAAGGCGGGCAAGGCGCTCGACCGCAATCCGCTCCGCGATCTGCGGGTGCGGCGCGCAATGTCGAAGGCGATCAACCGCGCGGCGCTGGTCGAGCGCGTGATGGAGGACGCCGCCGTCTCGACCGGGCAGTTGATGCCCGAGGGGTTCTTCGGCTTCACGCCGGCCCTGAAGCCCGAAGCCTACGACCCCGAAGGCGCGCGGAAGCTGCTCACCGAGGCCGGCTATCCGGACGGATTCGGCCTCACCCTGCACGCGCCGAACAACCGCTACGTCAACGATGAGCAGATCGCGCAGGCCATCGCGCAGATGCTGGCCCGCGTCGGAATCCAGACGCGTGTGGACGCGATGCCGGCCTCGGTGTACTTCTCGCGCGGGTCCAAGCTCGAGTTCAGCTTCATGCTGGTCGGCTGGGGCGCGGAGACCATGGAGGCGTCCTCGCCGCTCAAGGCACTGCTGGCGACCTTCAGCAAGGACAAGGGGATGGGCGCAGCCAACCGCGGACGCTACTCCAATCCGAAGCTCGATGCAGTCCTCGACCAGGCGCTGACGACGGTGGATGACGCCCGGCGCGAGCGCCTGCTGCAACAGGCGACCGAAATCGGCGTCGGCGATCTCGGCATTATCCCGCTCTACCACCAGCACAACCTGTGGGCAGCCCGCAGAGGCATCGTGTACGAGGCGCGCGCGGACGAGCGCACCTTCGCTCACGAATTCAAGCCCCGGTGATGCGAGGCGCGGTGCACCGCGCCAGCCTCTTCCTCCTGCTGGCGTGCCTCACGGCGGCACACGCAGCCGAGCTGCGCATCGGCCTGTCAGCCGACGTCACCACGATGGACCCGCACTTCGTCGCGGCACAGCCCAACCTCACCGCGCAGCAGCATGTCTTCGACTCGCTGGTACGAACCGACGAGAAGAGCCGCCCCGTTCCCGGAATTGCCACCTGGCGTACGCCCGATCCCCTCACCTGGGAGTTCACGCTGCGCAAGGGCGTCAAGTTTCACGACGGGAGCGAGCTGACGACCGAGGACATCGTCTTCTCCCTCGAGCGCCCGTTCACCATCACCGGGAGCCCCGGCGGCTTCCAGACCTACGTGCGCCCGATCGTGGCGAAGGAAGTCGTGGACCGCTACACCGTGCGCTTGAAGACCGCGGCGCCTTACGGCGCGCTGCTCCAGGATCTCGCGGAGGTGATGATTGTGTCGAAGCGCGCGGCATCCGGGGCGACGGGAGAGGACTTCGACCGCGGCAAGGCGGCGGTCGGCACCGGCCCGTTCAAGCTCGCGCGGTTCGCGCGTGGCGACCGCATCGAGTTCGTGCGGCACGATGACTACTGGGGCGGGCGCCTGCCGTGGGATCGCCTGACACTGCTGATCCTGCCGAGCGACCCGGTGCGCACCGCCACGCTTCTCTCGGGACAGGTGGACGCGATCGAGCACGTGCCCACCGCGGACATCGCGCGGCTGCGCAAGAATCCCGCGTTCCGGCTCGAACAGACGGTTTCGTGGCGCACGATATTCCTGCACGTGGACCAGGGCCGTGACCGGCCGCCTGGCGTGCTTTCCAGGGCCGGCCAGCCGCTCGCGAAGAACCCCTTCAAGGACGAACGGGTGCGGCGGGCAATGTCAAAAGCAATCAACCGCCAAGCCATCGCCGACCGCGTCATGGAGGGCCTTGCACTGCCCGCCGCGAACGTCGTCTCTCCCAGCGTGTTCGGCCACGACCCCGCAGTGAAGCCGGAACCCTACGATCCGGACGGCGCGAAAGCGCTGCTGGCTGAGGCGGGCTATCCCGGCGGATTCGCGGTGACGATCGCTACCCCCAACAACCGCTACATCAACGACGAGCAGGTCGCGCAGACGGTCGCGCAGATGCTCGCGCGCGTAGGAATCGCGGCGAAGGTCGAGGCGATGCCGCTTTCGGTCTATTTCGGAAAGGCGCGCAACAAGGAATTCGGCGTGGCCCTGCTCGGCTGGGGCTCGCGCGCCGCCGACCTCGCGCTGCGCTCGCTCGTGGCGACACCCAACCCGGACAAGGGCTACGGAGCGTGGAACTGGGGCGGATATTCCAATCCCAAGCTGGACGAGGGGGTGGCGCAATCGCTCGGCACGGTGGACCCCGCGAAGCGCGAGACGCTCGCCCGTGGCGCGAGCGCACTGGCCGCGCGCGAAATCGCGTTCATTCCCCTGCATTACCAGGTCGTCACCTGGGCCATGAAGAGCTCGCTTTCCTATACGGCCCGAACGGACGAGTTCACGTTCGCGCACCACTTCACGCCCCGGAAGCCGTGATGGTTGCGTTCGCGATTCGCCGGCTCCTTCAGAGCGTGCTGGTACTGTTCCTGATGTCGGCGCTCGTCTTCGTCGGCGTCTACTCGATCGGGAATCCCGTCGACATCCTGATCAACCCGCAGGCCGACCAGGCCGAGATCGCCGCGGCCACCCGTGCGCTCGGGCTCGACCAGCCGTTGTGGCGGCAGTACTGGAATTTCATCACCGGCGCGTTCGCCGGTGATCTGGGCAGGTCGTTCTCCGCCAACATCCCGGCAGTCAAGCTGATCCTCGAGCGCATGCCGGCGACCCTCGAGCTGGCGCTCGCCGCCATGGTGATCGCCGTCCTCCTCGGCATCCCGCTCGGGTTGTGGGCCGGGTTGCGGCCCGAGTCGGTGTCCGGGCGCGTCATCATGGCGGGCTCGATCCTCGGCTTCTCGCTCCCCACTTTCTGGGTCGGGCTGATGCTGATCATGGTGTTTTCGGTCTGGCTCGGATGGCTGCCGCCCACCGGGCGCGGCGCGACCGTGACCGTGCTGGGCGTGCCGGTGAGCTTTCTCACGTGGGACGGGCTGCTGCACCTCTTCATGCCGGCGTTGAATCTCGCGCTCTTCAAGCTCTCGCTCCTGATCCGCCTGACGCGCGCGGGCACGCGCGAGGCGCTCACTCAGGATTACGTGCGCTATGCACGCGCCAAGGGGCTCTCGATGGAGCGCGTCGTGCGCGTGCACGTGCTGAAGAACATCCTGATCCCGATCGTGACCGTGACCGGGCTCGAGTTCGGATCGGTCATCGCGTTCGCGATCGTCACCGAAACGATCTTCGCGTGGCCGGGAATGGGAAAGCTCCTGATCGACTCGATCAACGTGCTCGACCGGCCGGTGATCGTGGCCTACCTCCTCATCATCGTGCTGCTCTTCGTGCTGATCAATCTCATCGTGGACCTCGCCTATACGGCGCTCGATCCGCGCGTCAGGGTGGCGGGGCGCAGCACATGATCGCCGTGCAAGCTCCGCTCAGAGAATTCACGGCGAGCTTCGCGCGCGATCGGGTCGCGGTCGCGGCGTTTGCCGTGCTGGCGCTGATCCTGCTCGCCGCGATCGGCGCGCCGCTCGTCTCGCCGCAGAACCCCTACAACCTCGCCCAGCTCGATATCCTCGATTCCAAGCTCGCGCCGGGCGCGACGGCCGGCGCGGGCTTCACCTTCTGGCTCGGCAGCGACGATCAGGGGCGCGACATGGTCTCCGCCATCCTCTACGGTCTGCGCATCAGCCTCGGCGTGGGCGCGCTCTCCACGGTGGTCGCGCTCGCGCTCGGCATGGCGATCGGCCTGGTCTCCGCCTTCGCCGGCGGCTGGACCGACAATCTCATCATGCGCCTGGTGGATCTCCAGCTGTCCTTCCCCTCGATCCTGATCGCACTGGTGCTGCTCGCCGTGGCGGGACAGGGCGTGGACAAGATCGTGATCGCGCTCATCTTCGTGCAGTGGGCGTATTACGCGCGCACCGTCCGCGGCGCCGCCCTGGTCGAACGACGCAAGGAATACGTGGACGCCGCGCGGGTCATGGCGTTCAGCGCGCGGCGCATCGTGTTCCGGCACATCCTGCCTAACGTGCTGCCGCCGCTCATCGTGGTGGCCACGGTGCAGGTCGCACATGCGATCGCACTCGAGGCGACGCTTTCTTTCCTCGGGCTCGGCATGCCGATCACCTCGCCCTCGCTGGGGCTCCTGATCTCGAACGGCTTCGCCCACCTGCTGTCGGGGCGCTACTGGATCAGCTTTTTCCCCGGCGTGGCGCTCCTCATTACGATCGTCGCGATCAACCTGGTCGGCGACCGCCTCAGAGATATTCTGAACCCGCGGATGGGAAGTCATTACGCAGCGTGATTTACTTCACGCATCTCATAGAGCAGTTAATGCTCGGTTAATTTTCGCTGATTAGCATCCCCGGACATGTTGACCGGGGCTTTTCTCGCACAGACCGACCTGCGCATGGTGGCGCGGCGTCCCGCACGGGCGCTTCTTGAACCGGTGCACCGCGCGCACCCCGCGCGCGCGACATTCGAGAACTTCATCGCCGTACGCTTCGGGCGGGCCTATGGCGCGCGCGTGAACCATTTTCTGCCGCACCTGCTCGGCATACGTGACGGGCTTGCCCGCTGGCAGGCCGCCGCGGGCTACGCGGCCGCCGGCGTGCAGACGCTCTTCCTCGAGCAGTATCTCGATCAGCCGATCGAGCGCGCGCTCGCCGCCGCCCTCGGCCGGCCGATTGCCCGCCCGGGCATTGTCGAAGTGGGCAACCTCGCCGCGATTTCCGCGGGCATGGCGCGCACGATCATCCCCCAGCTCGCGCGGCATCTGCACCGCCTGGGTTACATCTGGGCAGTTTTCACGGCGACGCGCGCATTGCGTAATTCGTTTCACCGGCTGGGCCTGAGGCCGCTGCCGCTCACCCGCGCCGACCCCGCACGCCTTGCCGACGGTGGTGCGAGCTGGGGCACCTACTACGATCAGGATCCGGTCGTCATGGCCGGCAAGATCGCGCACGGCGTGCACGCGGGTGAATGCGCATGACGTCCGGGTCGGAGGCTGTCGACGCGCAGTCGCTCGAGGAACGCGTCGAGCGGCTGGCGCGATTCATCGCCCGCGCACGCCCGCGTGTCCTCGGTCTGCTTGCCGACAACGGCCCCGAATGGCTCGCCGCCGATCTCGCGGCGGAGCGCGCCGGTGTGCCCCTCGTCCCTCTGCCGGCATTCTTCACCCTGGAGCAAGCGCGACACGCAGCCGCGGCGAGCGGCATGGACGCCCTGCTCGGTGAGTCGTCCAGGATTGCACACACCCTCGGCTTCAGCGCGCCCGCCGCGATAGAGGGCAGCACGCTCAGCGGGTTCCGGCGCGACGCTGCCCCCGTCCGTCTGCCCGAAGGGACGACGAAGATCACTTTCACCTCCGGCACCACCGGAACGCCGAAGGGCGTGTGCCTCGGCGCGGCGCAGCAACGCGTTCTTTCGCGGGCGCTCGAGCACGCGACGCGCCCGCTTGGCCTCGCGCGCCATCTCTGCCTGCTGCCGCTGCCGATCCTGCTCGAAAACGTTGCCGGCGCCCGCACCGCCCTGCTTTCAGGCGAGCGATGCGTCGTGCCCCCGCTCGCAGCAGTCGGCATGAGCGGCGCGACCGGTTTCGACCCCGTTGCCTGTCTCGCGGCGATCGAGCGCTGGCGAGCCGAGAGCGTGATCCTGTTGCCGCAGATGTTGATCGAGCTCACTGCAGCACTGGAAGCGGGTGCACCAAGCCCGGCGCGTCTGCGTTTTGCCGCGGTGGGCGGGGCCAAAGTCGCGCCGGCCCTCCTCGAGCGTGCGCGCGCCGCGGGCCTGCCGGCCTACGAAGGTTACGGCCTGACGGAGTGCGCCTCCGTCGTAGCGCTCAACCTCCCGGGCGCGGATCGCCCCGGGAGCGTCGGTCGTCCGCTCCCGCACACCAAGGTGCGTATCGCTGCTGACGGGGAAATCCTCGTTTCGGGCAGCCACTGCCTCTGTTACCTGGGCGATGGCGCGGACGGGACAGCTGACGAATGGCTTCCCACCGGTGACCGCGGACACCTCGATGCCGACGGTTTCCTGCATGTCGAAGGACGGCGCAAGCACGTGCTCATCACGTCTTTCGGACGCAATGTCGCGCCCGAATGGCCGGAAGCCGAGCTCGCCGCCGGCGAGGCGATCGCGCAGGCCGTGGTATTCGGCGAAGGGCGGCCGCGCCTGTGCGCCGTGATCGTGCCGCGCCTCGCCGCTGCAACCGATGCCGCAATCGAGGCCGAAGTGCGACGCGTCAATGGGCGCCTGCCCGACTACGCGCAAGTCGCGTTCTGGATGCGCGCGGAGGCGCCGTTCAACGTGGCGAATGGGCTCGCGACTGCAAACGGCCGCGTCCGCCGCGATGCTGTGTGGTCGCGCTATGGCGAGCGCCTCGAAGCGCTCTACCCTGCCCTCCCCGCCGGCCCGGCGTCCAACGCCACGCCGTTCTTCGAGGAGCTGCAACGCCGCACCGCCGCCGAACGGGATAGCCTCTTCGCAATCCCCGTGATCCAGGATTGCCTCGCCGGCCGGGTGACGCGGGAGCAGTACCTTGCGTTCCTCGCACAGGCCTACCACCACGTGAAGCACACCGTGCCGCTGCTCATGGCCTGCGGCGCGCGCCTGCCGGACACACACGCGTGGCTGCGCGGCCCTATCGCACAGTACATCGCCGAAGAGTCCGGTCACGAGGAGTGGATTCTCAATGACATCGCTGCCGCCGGCGGGGATGTGGACGCGGTGCGGGCGTCCTTTCCCGGCCGGGCTGCGGAGCTCCTGGTCGCCTACGTCTACGACACCATCGCCCGTGGCAACCCCGTCGGCTTCTTCGGCATGGTGCACGTGCTCGAAGGCACAAGCCTGGCGCTCGCCACCCGCGCCGCGCAGGTGATGCGCGAATCCCTCGGCCTGCCGCCAGAGGCCTTCACCTACCTCACGTCGCACGGCACGCTTGACCAGGAGCACGTGCGCTTCTTTGCCGGGTTGATGAACCGGCTTGATGCGCCCGCCGACCGCGAGGCCGTGATACACGTGGCGCGCACCGTATTCCGCCTGTACGGCGACATCTTCCGGGACCTGCCGCACCACAGCGCGGCGTCCCGGGAACGAGTGGCCGCATGAGCGCCGTGCGCTACCGCTCCGTGCTGACAGGCGCCACCGGGGGCATCGGACGCGCGATGGCGCTGCGCCTCGGGCCGCTGTGCGAGTCGCTGATTCTCGTCGCCCGCGATGCTGCGGCGCTCGCTGCGCTCGCGCGCGATATCGAGGCCGCCGGCGGGTGTGCCCGCGCGGTGCCGGCGGACCTGACTACGACCGCCGGCCGGGACGCGGTGCTGCACGCCGCCGCCGAGACGCGCGGCGGCATCGATTTGCTCGTCAACAACGCAGGCGCGGGCGGCTTCGCCTGGCTTGCCGACCAGGACGATGCGGCCCTGGAGCGCATCGTGCGCGTCAACGTGCTCGTGCCAATGCAGCTCACGCGCCGGCTGCTGCCGTTCATGCTGGCGCAGCCCTCGGCACGCATCGTCAACGTCGGCTCCATCTTCGGCTACCTCGGTTACCCCGGCCACGCGGCCTACAGCGCGAGCAAGTTCGCGCTGCGCGGCTTCAGCGAGGCGCTGCGCCGCGAGCTGGCCGACGGGCCGGTGCAGGTGACTTACTTCGCGCCGCGCGCAACGCGCACGGCGATGAACGGCGCCGCCCTGTGCGCGCTCAACGTGGAGCTCGGGGTCACGATGGATGCGCCCGAGACCGTTGCCGCCGCGCTCATCGCTTTGCTGGAGAAGCCCGCGCGCGAGCGTCCTCTCGGCATGCCCGAGCGGCTCTTTGCGCGCCTCAACCAGATCGTGCCCTGGCTGGTGGACCGCGCGTTGCGGCGCCAGCTTCCGGTCATACGGCGCCACGCGCGCGACACGACACCCCAACCCACTTCACAAGGAGCACATCTATGAACATGCGAATCAAGGCAATGCTGGCTCTCACCTGCGCCGCGTTGGTCGTGGCCGTGCCGGCACGCGCCGGCGTCGAGGATGAGGTACGCGCGCTGCAGCAAGAATGGGAGCAGATCAAGTACCGCAAGCCGGCGGCCGAGCAGGAGAAGTCCTACCAGGCACTCGCGGCGACGGCGTCGGGTGTACGAGCAAAGTACTCCAATCGTGCCGAGCCCGAGATCTGGTACGGGATCATCGTTGCGAGCTACGCCGGCGCGAAGGGAGGCTTCGGCGCCTTGTCGCTCGCCAAGGACGCGAAGGCCGCGCTCGAGCATGCCCTGCAGCTCGACCCGAAGGCCCTGTCCGGCTCGGCTTACACCAGCCTGGGGTCGCTCTACTACCAGGTGCCGGGCTGGCCGCTCGGCTTCGGCGACGATGCCAAGGCCCGCGAGCTGCTGGACAAGGCGCTGGCAATGAATCCCAAGGGCATCGACCCGAACTATTTCCTCGGAGACTACCTCTACCGGCAGCGCGACTACGACGGCGCGCGCAAGGCGCTCGAGCGCGCGCTGCAGGCGCCGCCGCGCCCGGACCGGCCGCTCGCGGACGAAGGTCGGCGCGCGGAGATCAAGGAGCTCCTCGCCAAGCTGCCTGCGCAGTAGCCGCGCGGCTCTGCTCATTGAAGGGCAGCCCGCGCCGGGGTATTCTCGCGCCGACGTGCGCATTCTCCTGGTCGAAGACGATGAGCTGCTCGGCGCGGGCATCCGCGATGCGCTCGATCGCTCGCGCCGCACGGTCGAGTGGGTGACCGACGGACGCCAGGCCCAAGCCGCCCTGCGCGGGGGTGAATTCGACCTGGTCCTTCTCGACCTGGGATTGCCGGGCATGGACGGGATCGACGTGCTGCGCAGTTTGCGGGCGGGCGGCGGCAAGATACCGGTGCTGGTGCTGAGCGCCCGCGACACGCCACCGCAGCGTGTGCTCGGGCTCGACGCCGGTGCCGATGACTACCTGGTGAAGCCCTTCGACGTCGACGAGCTGCTGGCGCGGGTGCGCGCCCTGGAGCGCCGCGGCCGAGGCGCGGCAGTCAACGTGATCGAGCACGGCCCCCTGCGGCTCGATCCAGCATTGCGTTCCGTTACCTGCGAAGGACGCGCCGTTACGCTGCAACGGCGCGAGTACATGCTGCTGGAGAAGCTGCTGCAGAGCGCCGGGCAGGTGCTGTCACGCGCGCAACTCGAGGAATCCCTGTACGGCTGGGACGGCGGCACCGAAAGCAATACCCTCGACGTGCACATTCACCACCTGCGCCGCAAGCTCTACCCCGAGGTCATCCGCACGGTGCGTGGCGTTGGCTTCGTCATCGATCCGGCGCCGCCGGCGAACGCGGACTAGTTTTTTCCCGGCCCATCTGCGATGCGCGATACGCCCCACACGACACGCTCGATCCGCGCCTTGTTGCTCGTTGGGACCAGCGTGACGCTGCTCGCCGTGCTGGGCGCCGCCGCGTGGTTGAGCTACACGGGCAGCGAGGAAGAAGCACAGGAGTTGTTCGACGCGCGCCTCGCCACATCGGCGCGCGTGCTCGAGGTGCTCGTGGCGCGGCAGGTCGAGAAAGCGACCGTGGCCGCGCCCATTGTCATCGAGCTGCCCGGACCGCTGGAGGCGGCGCACCACGACACGCCCGGGCCCCTGGGCCACTATTACGAGACCAAGATCGCATTCCAGGTGCGCGACGGCGGCGGGCGGGTGCTCGCACGCTCGGCGTCGGCGCCGGACGTACCCCTCGCGCCGCTTGACGCCGGCTTCACCACGCTCCCCATCAGCGGCCAGGACTGGCGGGTATTCACGCTGCGGGCCGGCGACGCGTGGGTCCAGGTTGCGGAGCGCGATGACGTGCGCGGAGAGCTGGCCGAGAAGCTCGCGTTTGCCGCCGCGGCCCCGCTGCTTGCCGGCATCCCGCTTCTCCTCGTGCTGCTGAGCCTTGTCATCCGCCACGGGCTCGCCCCATTGTCGGCACTCGCGCACCAGGTCGCGGCACGCCGGCCCGGCTCGGTCGCGCCGTTCACCCTCGCGCGCAACCCCGCCGAAATCGCGCCGCTGGTCGAGGCGCTGAACGGGCTGCTCGCTCGAGTGAGCGACGCACTCGAGCGCGAGCGCCGCTTCACCGCCGACGCCGCGCACGAGCTGCGCACGCCGCTTGCAGCGCTCAAGGTGCATGGCCAGAATGCCGCGCGTGCGTCCACCAGCGCCGAGCGGGAGACCTCGCTCCAGCGCATGCTGCAGGGGCTGGAGCGCACCGTGTATCTCGCCGAGCAGATGCTGGCCTACAGCCGTGCCGCCGCGCCGGGCGACGCGTCACGTGTGGAGCGGGTGGCGCTTATCCCGCTGCTGCGCGAGGCCCTGGAGGGGATCCAGCCGCGCGTACAGGAACGCCGCTGCAAGGTGGAGATTGCGGTGGACCCTGCCGCAGCGGAGGCAGCGGTGAACGGTGACCGCCAAAAACTCCTGAGTCTTGTCATCAATTTGATCGACAATGCCGTGCGCTACGGCCCCGAGGGAGGACGCATTGCAGTCGGCCTGCGCCGCGAAGGTGACGCCGCAGCACTTTCCGTTTCTGACGAGGGACCCGGTATCCCGCTCGAGTTGCGGGAGCGCGTATTCGAAAGCTACTACCGCATCCCCGGCACTGCGGGCTCGGGCGGCGGGCTCGGGCTCGCAATCGTGCGCGAGATCGCCGAGGCGCATGGCGCGCGTGTGACGATCGAGGACGGTCCCGGGGAGCGCGGAACGCGCGTCGTGGTGAGATTTCCGCTTGCCTGATCCGGGCCGATTGGGCGGCTCGTAACACTGTGCCTTGCCCCGCGGACTGGCGACTGAGGTACACTGATGCAGCTTCTATCCAGGAGAGTCATGCCCATGTTCCGATTCGCACTGGTTCTTTCGTGCCTGATTGCGGCTGCGCCGGTCCAAGGGGCGGATGACGCCGCGAAGAAGGAGAAAGGCAGCAGCAAGGTCGAGCGCGCCGCCGACAAGACCCACTCGGCGCTGAAAAAGGCAGCGGACAGTACGGAACGCGGCCTCAAGAAAGGCCTCGCCGCAACAGAGAAGGCTATCGATACCGCCGGCAAGAAGACCGGCGACTGGCTCAACGAAAAGACGAAGTGACCCGCCATGAAACCTTCCACGCGCTGGACGATCCTGATCCTGGTGGTGATCGCAATCGGCATCATCTGGCTGCTCTGGCCCAAAGCCGACCCGCAATCGGCGAAGGGTCCGGTTGCAGCTCAGCCTCCTGCGCCGAAGCCGGAGACGACTCCTGCCCCGACCCCACCCAAGGCCGAGGTGCCGCTGTCGACGACGGTGCTGTTCGACTACGACAAGTCGGCGGTGCGATCCGGGGAGAGCGCCAGGCTCGACGAGCTGGTTACGGTATTGAAGGACCGACCGTCCGATCGCCTCGACGCCGTCGGTCACGCCGACCGAATCGGCGCGAATGCGTACAACATGGGGCTCTCCAAGCGGCGCGCCGAAGCCGTGCAGGCATACCTGGTCAACAAGGGATTTGACGCCGCGCGCATTCGCGCCAACGCCAGGGGAGAAGACGAGTCCGTGACCGGCGACGCCTGCAAGAAACTCGGTCCGGAGAATCGGACGAACCAGAAGCTGGTCGAGTGCCTGCAGCGCGACCGCCGCGTCGAGGTCAGGCTCGTCGGCAAGCCTTGAACGGCCGCCCCGCGTCGCAAGCCGGGGCCCGTCCCGAACTGCGCTACCAGTAGAACACGTGCTTGCCGATGCGGGTGATGGGCCGTTTGTATTTCGCCCATTCCGGCCTGATGTGGGTTGCGTGATAGAACAGGGCACCTTCCACGTTGGATAGCTCGCGCCCGTAGTAGACCGCCTCGGCAACCTTCCACGCCTGCTCCCATTCCGCCGCCGTCGGCGCCGGCAGCGAGTCGAGCTCCGTCCAGGAGAAGGCCCCCACGTAGCGCCTGCGGAGCGGATCCCAGTTCTGCTGATGCACCACGTCGCAGACCGAGTTGGGGAACCGGCCCGAGGCCTTGCGGTTCATCGTCACGTGTGCGACAGCCAACTGGCCTGCCACTGGCTCGCCGCGCGCCTCGTAGAACACATTCCGGGCGAGGCAGGTCAGATTCCGCCGCTCGTCCTCGCGCGCGATGTTCCGCCACTCGTCCCTGTGCGCAAAGAATACGTTCAGCGCGAACCCGAAAGCCACAATGATGAGGCCGATGGCCGTAATGAACACCCACGGCTCCTTGTCAGCCACATCCCACACCGCACGCGCCTTGCGCCACCGCCGTGCCACGCCGCGCGCCAAGCGGGAAAGGGGTCTCATAGAAGGAAATCCGAGGTACATCCCTGTGGCCTCCGGATTGTGCGGCCCGGCCAGCGCGGGCGAGGGAAGCTTAGAGCGAGTATCTGACGAGAATGCGCGCCAGGCGCGCTTTCTCGCTGCTCCAATTTACGAAACCCTGGCACACCTGCTTGGCCGCTTCGCCGTCGGGCCGCTCGAAGTGTTTCTCGACGAACTTCGCCTGGCCCGCGTCCTGACCCGCCGGAACGCGGCTGTCTGCCCACGGCTGCTGCGAATCCTCGAAGCGCGTATAGAGCTGGACTTCCTTCACGGTCGCCGCCGCGGGAACGCGCGCGCACACCGCGACACGCGCTGCGCTCTGCTCTCCGCAAGCTGATTTCTGTCCGGGCGCGGCAACGCCGTCCAGCTTGCACGGTCCCACCACAACGCTCGCTGCTGCGCCCTCCTCGCCCCGGCGCATGGCCTCGACCCGCAGCACGCTCGCCTCGACCTCTTCGCGCTCGCTGAGCCGCGCTTCCTCCAGCCGCGTCGCGCTATCGCTGATCATGGCCAGTTGCGTTTGCAGCTCCGCGCGCAGCGTATCCCGGTCCTCGTAACGCAGAGATATCACATACTGCGAGAGGAAAAACCCGCCGGCCGCTGCAGCGATCATCAGCACGAAGACGGCCATGAACGGCCCGCGCCGGGTCTTCTTCGTGATCGGCTGACCACGCTCGCGATCCTTCAGCTCCCGGCGCCAGGAATAGCGCAGCTGCACCAGCGCCGTCAGCACCGTGGCGGAGGCACCTATCAACGCGGCGGTGATGGGATCGGAGAAGTCCATGTTCGCGAACGCGCATGATACGAGATCGCGTTCCGGAAGTAGAAAGCATTACGTCACGGCGTGAATTACTTCACGCCGGATGCGTGTGTGCGAGACAAAAATGCCAACGCGCGGAGTGCGCGCTCAATTCGGAACGATGCGGTACAGGCCGCCCTGCTGCGTAACGATGTAGAGCTCCCCTGCTTTATCCTCGCCGAAACTGGTGATGTTCTCGTTGGGATCAAGTGTCGGCCAATTGGTTTGCTCTGTCGCCGTCATTCCGCTGACAAGTTTGAAGCTCCGGACAAATCCCAGGCAGTAGTCGGCGTAGAAATAGGTTCCTTGAAGCGCTGGAATAGCTGAACCGCGATAGACATAACCTCCCGTGATGGAGCATGCGCCGCCCGAGTGGTCGTACTCGAGCACAGGTGGCGTCAGGGTCAGGCCGGGCACGTTGCATGGCGGGGAAAAGCAATTGGTGCCCTCCATTATCTTCCAACCATAGTTCGCACCGTTGCCGCCGCCGGTCGCAGCGATAGCGACGTTGACTTCTTCGCGAGCACCCTGCCCGACGTCGGCGATGTAGAGATCCCAGGTCCCACGGTCAAAGCTTGCACGCCAGGGATTACGTAGTCCCAGCGCCCAGATTTCATCCGCCCCCGCAGTGAGCGCGAAGGGGTTGCCGGCGGGTATTGCATAATTCCTGTCAGGGTCGGCGAACGCGTCCATATCGACGTTCAAGCGGAGCATCTTGCCAAGGAGACTGTCGACATTCTGCGCATTGTTGAAGGTATCACCACCTCCGCCCCCGTCCCCAAGTGCCACATACAGAAAGCCATCAGGGCCGAAGTCGATCCAACCAGCTTTATGATTCGAGAAGCGCGTGAATCCGTCGGGCATCAGTTGGCTGATGGTAATGATTGGCGTGCTTGTGGGATTGGCCACGTTCGGGTTGGCCGAAACTGTGTAACGGCGAATCTCACTATCACCACTCGTGTTGTTTACGTAGATGTAGAAAACGCCGTTTGTCACGAAATTCGGATGGAACGCCAGTCCGAGCAGCCCCTGCTCTCCCGCCGCTGAGATCCCGGTCACGGTCAGAAAGGGGGTCGGAAGCAATTGCTTCGTGTCGAGGAGAAGAATCTTTATAACACCGCCTTTCTCCACGATGAATAGTCGATTGCCCGGATCATTGCGCGGCGCGGTGGCAAATACTGGGAACGACAGTCCCTGGTTGACAATCGTTTCGAGGCGAAGCCCGATCGCGGGGTGCGGAGGCGGCGTCATAGTCGAGCCGCTGGTGCTGCTTCCGCCGGGACAACCCACCAGCGAAATCGCGAGCACGAGCGAGCTGAGGACCTGGATGCCTCTGAGCACTGTTTGTCTCAAATTCACGACATTCCTCCCAGCCTCAAAGCAAACAGGCCGGAAGTCACGAACATTCCGGCCCCACGTAACTTAGACCGGCGTTCCCGCCGGCCGGTTCTAGCGCACGAGCTGATTGATTTCCATGATGGGCATCAGCACCGCGAGCACGATGCCCAGCACCAGCGCCCCCATGGCAAGGATCAGCAGCGGATCGAGCAGCGTCGTGAGCAGGAGCGCGCGGCGCTCGACTTCGCGCGCGAGGTTGTTGGCCGCCCGCTGCAGCATCGAGGCAAGCTCCCCGGTCGCCTCGCCGCTGGCGGCAAGATGCACGAGCATGGGCGGGAACACCTTCGCCGCACCGAGCGCGCGCGCGAGCGTGCTGCCCTCGCGCACCGCGGTGATCGCCTCCGAAACCGCCCGCGCGAGCACGGCATTGGAGAGCGTCGCCCTCGCCGCCTCGAGTGCGCGCAGGAGTGGCACTCCGGCGGCAGTCAGGATCGCAAGCGTCGAGGCGAAGCGCGCGGTATTGATCGAGCGCAGCATGCGGCCCACCACAGGGAGCCGCAGGGCCAGCGCATCCCACGCCGCCTTTGGCCCGGGCCGGGAGAGCCATCGCTGCAGCCCGAATGCGGCAAGCACCAAGCCGAGCGCGATCCACAAGCCCCCCGCGCGCAGTATTTCGCTCGTCGCCAGCAGCGCGCGCGTGGGCCACGGCAGGACCTGACGTGTCTGCTTGAATACCTCCACCACCTGCGGCACGACGTAGGTCATGAGGAAGACGACGATTGCCGCGGCAACCACGGTCACCACCGCGGGGTAGACGAAGGCGGCAAGGATCCGGCCGCGCAGCGCCTGGCGCTCCTCGATGTAATCGGCGAGACGCTCCATCACCTGTGCGAGATCGCCCGACTCCTCTCCCGCGGCGACCGTTGCGCGATAGACCTCGGGGAACTCGAGCGGAAACTGGGCGAATGCGTCAGCGAGGCGATGCCCGGCGACGACTTCGCTGCGCACCGCGGAGAGCACTTCGCGCACCGCGGTGTGCTCCGTGCCCTCGATGGTCGCCGCGAGCGCCGTTGCGAGCGGCAGCCGGGCTGCGAGCAGGGTCGAGAGCTGGCGCGTGGCGAGCGCGAGCTCCGACTCGGAAAACTTGCGCCGCCGGAATGGCGTCGCCCGCGCGCCCTGCCCCACCGCGACCGCATCGACGGCAAGCGGGACCAGGCCGCGCGCACGCAGCGTGGTGCGTGCCGAGCGCGCGCTGTCAGCCTCGATCAGGCCCTGCTCGATGCGCCCGGCAGCGGTGGAAGCCTCGAATCGGAACGACGCCATGGAATCAGAGGGAATCTACCAGAATCGGGAGGCCGCATTCCACATTCCCGTTCCCCCCATAAGGACGCTGGGGCAACCGGTCAATGCTCGCGGGTGACGCGCAGCAATTCCTCGAGCGAGGTGACGCCCGACTCGACCCAGCGCGCGCCGTCCTCGTGCAGTGTCCGGAATCCACTGGCGCGAGCGCGCTCCCGCAGCTTTTGCTCGCCTTCGCGGGCGTGGATCGCGGCGCGCAGCTCGTCGTTGATCTCGAGCAGCTCGTAGATCCCCGAGCGGCCCAGATACCCCACCTGCCCGCAGGCGGGACAGCCGACCGCGCGCCAGCGCCCGTCCTCCTGGCGGCGGCAATCGGTGCAGAGCTTGCGCAGCAGCCGCTGCGCGAGGATGCCGAGGATTGACGACGAGAGCAGAAACGGCTCGACGCCCATGTCGAGGAGCCGCGTCACGGCGGAGGCCGAGTCGTTGGTGTGGAGCGTTGCCAGCACGAGGTGGCCGGTGAGCGAGGCCTGCACGGCGATCTGCGCCGTTTCCAGGTCGCGAATCTCGCCGATCATGATGACGTCGGGGTCCTGGCGCAGGATCGCTCGCAGGGCGCGGGCGAACGTCATATCAATGCGCGGGTTGACCTGTGTCTGGGCGATGCCTTCGAGGTCGTACTCGATCGGGTCCTCGACGGTCGTGATGTTGGTGGTGGCGGCGTCCAGGCGCGAGAGCATGGCGTAGAGCGTCGTGGTCTTGCCGCTGCCCGTGGGGCCGGTGACGAGCACGATGCCGTGCGGCTGCTTCACCAGCCGGCCAAGCGCGGTCAGCGTATCCGGCGCCATGCCAAGCTTTTCGGGCTCGAGCCGCCCGCGCTCCTTGTCGAGCAGCCGCAGCACCACGCGCTCCCCGTGGCCGGTGGGAAGTGTGGACACGCGCACGTCCACCGGCCGGCCGCCGAGGCGCAGCATGATGCGGCCGTCCTGCGGCAGGCGCTTTTCGGCGATGTCGAGGTTCGCCATGATCTTGATGCGCGACACCAGCGCCGCATGCAGCGCGCGGCGCGGCCGCACGATGTCGCGCAGCGTGCCGTCCACGCGATAGCGCACCACGGAATAGGTCTCGAAGGGTTCGACGTGAATATCGGAGGCGCCCTCGCGCACCGCCTGCGACAACAGCGCGTTCAGCATGCGGACAATGGGGGCGTCGTCGCGCGCCTCCAGCAGGTCCTCGATCTCGGGTATGTCCTGCATCAGGCGGCCAAGATCCACCTTGCCCTCGACCTCGCCCACCACGCTCGCGGCCTCGCCCTCGGTCTCGGCGTATGCGGCGCGCAGGCTCGCCGCGAATTGGCCGGCATCCACCATCACCGGCGCGACGTCGCGTGCGAGCGCGCGCCGCGCTTCCATCACTGCGGCGGGTGGAGTTGATGCGGTAACCCAGAGCTCGAGCCGCCCGTCGCGCTCCGCGGCCGGCAGCACAGAATGCGCCTTCGCGAAGGCATAGGGAATAAGGTGCTTCATGGCGGCCGTTCAGGTCGCGGCGCAGCGCGCTGTAGTCGCTACTGGGCTGGCGCCGGGGCGGATCCCGGGGCTGGATTCGCGGGAGGCTTCGCTCCCAGGTCGAGCGGCGGCATAACCGGAGGCTCCATCTGGGGCAGCGCGAAATGCCCCTCCTGCCGCGTGCTTTCCTCGAGTTTGCGTATATTGTCGTAACGATCGACCACGAGCGACCGGGCCGCGGATTCGTCGCGCACGACGTAGGGGCGCAGGAAGACCATGAGATTGGTCTTCTGCTGCTTGCGGGTCTCGTAGCGGAAGAGGTGGCCCAGGAACGGGATGTCGCCCAGCAAGGGAACCTTTTCCACGCTGGTGGTCACGCTGTCCTGCACGAGGCCGCCCAGCACCACGATGGACCCGTCATCCACCAGCACGTTGGTCTCGATCGCCCGCATATTGGTGATGGGGCCGGCGGCAGAGGGCGCCGCGACGCTCGATACTTCCTGGTAGATCACCATCTTGATCGCGCCGCCCTCGCTGATCTGCGGCCGGACACGGAGCGTGAGGCCGACGTCGCGGCGCTCGATGGTCTGGAACGGGTTGACGGTCGCCGAGGACGCCGTCTGGAACTGACCGGTGATGAAGGGGACGTTCTGGCCGACGATGATGCGGGCTTCCTCGTTGTCGAGCGTCAGCAGGTTGGGTGTGGACAGGATGTTTGCCTTGGAGGTCTGCTCCAGCGCCCGCGCGAGGATCTGCAGGTTGGTGATGGTGCCGATGCCCGCCAGGGTGATCTGTCCCTTGGCGACCCCGACGTTCAATCCCGCGCCGGCGGTCGCCGGGTTCGCCGCGATTCCGATGATATTCTGGCCGACGCCGCCAAAATTCGTGCCGCCGATGGCCCCGGAGCTGCTGCCGGCCTCCGCGCTGCCGGACCCGACCTGCCACTGGATGCCGAACTCCGCCGCCTGGTCGCCCGTCACTTCGACGATCAGGCTCTCGATAAATACTTGCGCGCGGCGCACGTCGAGCTTGTCGATGACCACGCGCAGCTGCCGATAGATTGCGTCGGGCGCGGTGATGATGAGGGTATTCGTCGTCGGGTCGGCCTGGATCAACGCGCCACCGAGCTGTCCCGATACCGGCGCGGCGGTTGCGGTCTGGGGTATCGGGGCACCCGTTCCGGGAGGCTGCATCGGTGCCGGCGTGCCCGGGGGCCGTCCCGCGGCCTGGAAGGTCAATTGGGAGGTCGACTGTGACAATCCCGTCGGAGCGTCGCCGCCGCCGACGCCGAGCAGCGTCCGCGCCAGGCGGGTTGCTTCTGCATTCTTTAGGTACACGACATGGATGTTGCCCGGCACCGCCGATGGCTGGTCGAGCTTGGCGATCAGCATGCGCACGAGCTTCACGCGTGCGGGGCTCGTGGACCGGATGAGAAGAGAATTGCTGCTCGGCTCCGCCAGCACGGTCACGCGCTGGGCCGGATCAGCGCCCTGCGCCGCGGCGTCGAGCATCTTGCCCAGCAGCACCGCGAGATCGCTCGCGATCGCGTGCTCGAGGCGCACGATATCGATCTCGCTGCCGGCGGGCGTGTCGATCGCGGCGATGATGCGCGCGATGCGGCGCACGTTTTCCGAGAAGTCGGTGACGACGACGGTGTTGTTCGCCGGGTAGGCAGTAATGGTATTGTTCGGCGCGATCAGCGGGCGCAGCACCTGCACGATGCTCGCCGCGGCGGCGTAATTCAGGCGGAATACCTGCGTGACCAGCTCGTCGCCGCGACCCGCCCCCACCGGCGGCCCGATCTGCACCGCGCCGCCCTGCAGCTTGGCGTCGGCCTCCGGCACCACGCGCACAACTCCACCCGATTCGACCATGACAACGCCCTGCAACCGCAGCGCTGCGCTCAGAGCCGCCATCGCCTGGTCAGGGGACAGCGGCTGCTCGATCGTGAGATTGAGCGTGCCCTTGACGCGCGGATCGACGATGAAGGCCTTGCCGGTGAACTGCGAGATCGCCCGCACCACGGCCTCGATCTCGGTGTTCGAGAAATTGAGCGTGACCCGCTCCTGCGCTGCCGCGCCTGCGCCGAATATCAGCGCCGCGAGCAGCGACGCCGTCCACAATGACAGCCGCAGAGCAACCGAAGGCTGTGGGGACGCGCCAGCCCGATCCTGCGCAATTACTCGAAGTTCCGAAGCCATGTCCTTCATTTCCGCCAAGTTTTGAGGACGGGAAGCGAATTATGCTCCAAAGGATGCGGATAGGCGAAGACCAAAGGCCTACTTTGGCAAAAACACCAAATCCAGTCTGGAGCTGAATATATATCTCATTCATTTCATTCATGTTTCCAGGGACAGTATGGCCTCATCCCCGACCCGGCGCCCGAGCACGCTGATCAACCCGATCAGCGCCGGGCGCATTTGGGGGTCCGCCGAGGCGACCCCCTTGAAGCTAATCCGCCCCCCCTTCACGGTACCGCTCCCCTGGAGCCGCAGTGGCCCCCGCAGAGTGTCGAGCTGAACGCGCGCGGTATCGCCCGCCCCCGCAATCTGCAACCGATAGCTTCCCAGCGGAGCGACGGGCGACAGTGCAGATTGCGCCTCGCGCCACTCGATCTGGAGGCCGCCGGCCAGCGCACCGTCCCTAATCTCCATGTCGGTCCAGCGCACGCCGAGTGCGCCCCCGGGCCTTATGGTGTTGAAGGGCGTGCCCAGGGCCACGAGGAGCGCCGCCGGCAGCTCGGACTGCCCGGCTTTCACCGTGATCAACCTGGGAGCAAGCGAAACCGCGAGCGGCGCGGGAAGGGAGGAATGCGCGACTTCCGCCGTCACTCGCCCGGAGGTGACCGCCGCGAGTCCGATCTTCCACGAGATGCGCCCCGGAATCAGCAGCACCTGCCGTCCGTCGCTCACGCCGATCATCGCCGACCCGCTCCAGACCGTGCCGCGCGCATCGACCAGGCGCAGCCGGCCGTGGTTCTGCATCCAGTCCGCGACCCAGACTGCTGGCGCGCGCACCGCTGTGGTCACCACGACGGCGAGGACGGCGGCAAGTACAAGGAAGATCCGGTAACGCATCGTATCCGGCCTCGCTATCGCCGAGGCGCGACCTCGAAGGTGGCCTCGGCGTCGACCACGGCGCGCACCGCGGTGCGCGAGATCCGCACCGCCGCGATGCGCAGCCGCGATTCGCGCGCAGCTTCTTCCGTCCATGTGAGCCATTGAGTCACGGGTACGCCGCTCGCGCTCACCGTGACGCGGCGCTCGTCGAGCACGGCGACGCGCACGGCGCCGAGGTTCGCGCGCGCGAGCCCTTGCTCGAGCGCAACCCGCGCCGCGCTCGCCGACTCTGCCGCGACGCCCCGGCTCGTCAGCCCCTTTGCTTCCTGCGCGAGCGCATTGATCTCGGCGGCTTGCGCGCGCAGGTTGGGCAGCTCCGCGTCCAGGCGCGCGCGCGCCTTCCAGGCCGGCTCGATCGCGACGAGATATCCAATGACGAGCAGCGCGAATGCGCCGGCCGCGGCTGTCATCATGCGCTCGCGCCGGCCGAGCCCGAGCCACCATGCGCGCAGGCGAGCAATCACGTTCCGCCTCCCCTGCGCACGTTGAGCACCGCGTCGGAGAATCGCGCCGATAGCCCGGCCTTCGTCAGGCGCGCGACGAGCGCGTCGCGCTTCGCGGCCGAATCCACCGCCCGTGGCTCGAATCGCACCAGCAATGCGCGGTCGCGATACTCGACCTGCCGAACCGATTCGGCGTCCACCTGCGCCGCCTGCGCGAAGCCCGCTGCCAGCGGCAGGAAGTCCCCCGCGTCGCCGGTGCCGGCGCCGGATCGCATGTCCGCAAGCGCGCGCCGCATCTGCGCCAGCGGATCGAGCACGACCGGCACCCGCGGAAACGCCGTGCGGAAGGTCGCGCTCATCTGGTCGCGCAATTGCCGCTCCTCGCGCAGCTTGAGCCACGCGTCGACGTTGAGCGCGATTACCCACGCGAGCGCGAGTGCAGCGGCAAGCGCGGCGGGCAGCCGCCAGGCGCGCCAGTCGACCATGCGTGGCCCGAATTCGTACTGCAGCAATTCGAGCGCAACCGGCGCTGCACGGCCGGGATCCGGGGCGGTCACGTTCACCTTCACGCCGAGCGCCGCGGTCCAGGCGGCGCTGTCGCACTCACCCTCGACATCGATTGCTTCGGGCCGCTCCGTGCCCGCCTGCTCGACAGCAAGCCGCAGCTCTACCGGGGGATCGGCACCCCCGGCGTGGGAGCACGCGATGCCGAGTCGCTCGCCCATGCGCAGGGCCCCGTAGTCGGTTCCGATCCGCAGGCGCCACCTCCCCCGCGCCGCGGCGAGCGTGAGGGGCTCGGGCGTCGCGCTGACGGGCGCGATGCCGAGGCGGGCGAACAGCTCGAGCGAGCGCCTCAACAGCGCGCGATCGAGCACCGCGAGCGTCGAACGTCCCGTCCCATCGGGCCGGCCGGCGACCACAAATGCCTGCTCGA
>Ga0105340_1000119_pt1 | contig 38179 bp, 32 predicted proteins | sample EasRivMeERMLT700_FD_89676 | JGI IMG/M metagenome (GOLD analysis project Ga0105340, IMG submission 89676) | Soil microbial communities from meander-bound floodplain in the East River, Colorado, USA - East River MetaG ERMLT700 | ecosystem: Environmental > Terrestrial > Soil > Floodplain | place...
AACCTGCAGGTGCGTGAAGCCCGGCATCACGAGCGCGGCGTGGCGCTCGCCCTGGTCGAGGAGGGCGCGCTGCAGGCCGGCGATCAGGCCGCCCAGCTCGTCGATCTCGGCGCGCAGCCACAGCCGCAGGTCGGTCGCCACCTGGTCGTTGCGCGAGCGCGCCGTGTGCAGGCGCTTGCCCGCGTCGCCGACCAGCGCCGTCAGGCGGCGCTCCACGTTCAAATGAACGTCCTCGGCATCGATCGACCAGCGGAAGCGCCCGGACTCGATCTCCCCTTCGATGCGCTTGAGACCGCGCTGGATGGCGGCGAGGTCGCGGCGCGGGAGGATGCCCTGCGCCGCCAGCATGCGCGCGTGGGCAAGCGACGCCTGGATGTCATACTTGGCCAGTCGCTGGTCGAAGGAGACCGACGCGGTAAAGCGCTTGACCCGCTCGTCGACGGGCTCGGAGAACCGCGCCGACCAGGGCGAGGGTTTTCTTGGCATAAGAATACGGTTGAAGACCCCTTCGTAACCATGGTCAGTATAAGGCAAAATAGCTATTTGGACGTCTTGCCAGACTTCCGTAACCTGGGCGTTATCGCGCGCGTCCTGCTCGCGGTGAATGCCGCCGTGTTCGCGGCCGTGGTGTCCGCCGCCGCCAGCTTTGCCCACGTTCCCGAGCGCTTCGTGCAGGCCGCCGCGCTCCTCGAACCGCTGCTGCTCGTGATCATCGTCGTGCTGTTCGCGCTCTCCGGAGCGCTGCGCCGGCTGCCTTACTGGGCGGGCTGCGTCGCGGTCGTCGCGCTCGTCACGGCGCTCGTCGCCGCCTACCTCGCGACCATCGGCATGACCGAGCCGCTCGCGCGCATTCTGATCCTTGCCGTGCTGATCACGGCCGCGCTGCTCGCGTACTTTCGCCTGCTCTCCAAGGCGCACTCGCCGGCGCTCGCCGAGGCCCGGCTGCAGGCGCTGCAGGCGCGCATCCGGCCGCATTTCCTGTTCAACAGCCTGAACGCGGTGCTCGCGCTGATCCGCCGCGACCCCCAGCGCGCCGAGCGCTCCCTCGAGGACCTGGCGGACCTGTTCCGCACGCTGATGTCGGACCCGCGCACCTTCGTGCGGCTCGCCGACGAGATCGCGCTGCTCGAGCGCTATGCCGAGCTCGAGCAGCTCCGCCTCGGCGAGCGGCTGCGCATCACCTGGGAGCTAGACGGCGCGCCGGCCGATGCGCTGCTGCCGCCGCTCGTGCTGCAGCCGCTCCTCGAGAACGCGGTGTACCACGGCGTCGAGCCGGGCACCGGCCCCGGCGAGGTACTGGTGCGCATCGAGCGGCGCGGCAACCGCGTGCTCGCACTCATCGAGAATCCGTTTCTCGAGGCCGAGGCCGGGCGCGCCGGCAACCGCATGGCGCTCGAGAACATTCGCGAGCGCCTGCAGCTCTTCTTCGACGCCGAAGCGCGCATCGCGACCCAGGCCGTGGGGGGACGCTACCGCGTCGAGATCGAGATACCCTACAAGGTGCGGGTTGCATGACTCTCAGGGTTTTCATCGTGGATGACGAGGCGCCGGCGCGCGAGCGGCTGAAGGAGCTGCTCGGCGACATCGCGGCCGAGGTGCCGACCAGCCTGGTCGGCGAGGCACGCCACGGCGTGGAAGCGATCGAGCTCGTGCCGGCGAGCGCGGCCGAGGTCGTGCTGCTCGACATCAAGATGCCGGGGATGGGCGGGCTCGAGGCGGCGCGTCACCTCGGCGCGCTCGAGCGCGCGCCGCGCATCGTGTTCATCACCGCGCACGAGCGCCACGCGGTCGAGGCCTTCGAGCTGAACGCGCTCGACTATCTGCTCAAGCCGGTGCGCGCCGAGCGCCTGGCTGCGGCACTGCGAAAAGCTTCTGTTCCACCGCAAGAACGACTTGCAAAAGCGGCTGATGCGCCGCGCGAGTATCTCTCGGTGACGGAGCGCAGCCGCATCCTGCTCGTGCCGGTGCGCGACATCCTGTTCCTGCGCGCCGAGCAGAAGTACGTCACGCTGCGCACGCGCGACCGCGAGCACCTGGTCGAGGAGTCGCTCGTCGCGCTGGAGCGCGAGTTTGCCGTGCGTTTCGTCCGCATCCACCGCAACTGCCTGGTCGCGCGCGGCGCGATCCGCGGCTTCGAGCGCGCGCCGGGCGAGGACGACGAAGCGCACTGGCTGGTGGTGCTCGACGGCCTGGAGGAACGCTTGCCGGTGAGCCGGCGCCAATGGCCGCTGCTGCGCGATCTCGTCACATGAAGAGGCTGGTGATCGCGACGCGGCGCAGCCGCCTCGCGCTTTGGCAAGCTGAGCACGTGAAAAAAAGTCTCGAAAGATTGCACCGCGATCTCACGGTCGAACTACTGGCCCTTAGCACGCGCGGCGACGAGCTCATGGACCGGCGCCTCGACCAGGCGGGCGGCAAGGGCCTGTTCGTGAGGGAGCTCGAGACCGCGATGGCCGAGGGGCGCGCCGACCTTGCCGTGCACTCGATCAAGGACGTGCCCGCCGACCTGCCGCCGGGATTCGCCCTCGCCGCGATCACGGCTCGCGAGGACCCGCGCGATGTTTTCCTGTCGAAAAAATTCAAGTTTCTTCGAGAGATGCCCAAGGGTGCCACGGTCGGCACCTCCAGCCTGCGCCGCTCGTCGCAGATCACCGAGCGCTTTCCCCGTTTGGAGATCCGCCTGCTCCGGGGCAATGTGGACACGCGCATCGCCAAGCTCGACCGGGGCGAGTACGACGCGATCGTGCTCGCCGCCGCCGGGCTGACACGGCTTGGCCTCGATGCGCGCATTACCGCGCGCCTGGAGGTGGACGAGATGCTGCCCGCGCCCGGCCAGGGCGCTCTCGGCATCGAGTGCCTGGCGGGACGCGCCGAGGTCGCCGCGCTGCTCGCGCCGCTCGCCGACCGCGCGACGACGGTCTGCGTGCGCGCCGAGCGCGCGGTGAGCCGCGCTCTGGGCGGTAGCTGCACCTTGCCGCTTGCCGCGTATGCGGAATATCTTGAAAAAAGCCTTCGGCTGCGCGCCCTGGTGGCTTCCAGTGACGGGCGGCGGGTGATTCGCTGCGACCTCGAAGGCGATACGGCCGACCCGCAGGGCCTCGGCGAGCGCGCCGCGGACGACCTGCGCCGCCAGGGCGCCGAAGAGATCCTTGGAATCTGACCGCGCATCATTTCCCCTGGCGGGTCGCGGCATCCTGGTCACGCGTCCGCGCGAGCAGGCCGCGGGCCTCGCGCGCCTGATCGAGCAGGCGGGGGGCCGGGCGCATCTCTTCCCGGCGATCGAGATCGAGGACTTGCCCGCGCCGGCGGCGCTCGCGCGCCTGCGCGAGTTCGATCTCGCGGTCTTCGTCAGCCCCACGGCGGCGAGCAAGGTCATGGCGCGATTGGGCGCATGGCCCCCGGCGTTGCGCGCCGCGGCGGTCGGCGCGGGGACGCGGCGCGAGCTCGAGCGCCACGGCGTGACCGGCGTGATCGCGCCGCAGGAAGGCGCGGACAGCGAAGCCCTGCTTGGAGAACCGGAGCTCGGACGGGTCGCGAACAGGCGCATCGTGATCTTCCGCGGCGAGGGCGGGCGCGCGCTCCTCGGCGACACGCTGCGCCAGCGCGGAGCCCGGGTCGAATACGCGGAGTGCTACCGCCGCAGGCGTCCTGGAAAAAGCCCTGTTGATTGGCAGGAGGAGGAGATCGACGCAATCACCGTCTCCTCGGCGCAGGGGCTGGCCAACCTGTTCGAGATGCTCGATCCGGCCCTGCTGCGCGCCAAGCCGCTGTTCGCGCCGCATCCGCGCATCGCCGAGGACGCGCGCGCGCGGGCCGTGCAGGAGGTGCGGGTCGCGGGCCCCGCCGACGAGCAAATGCGGGACGCGCTGGTGGCATACTTTCGCTCCCATGACTGAAGATCAGGCGAAACCCCGTACCCGCGCGCCGCTCCTTCTGCTGATCGCCATCGCGCTCGCCGCGGCGCTCGCCACGCTCTATTGGCTGGACGCGCGCAGCCGCATCGGCGCGACGCAGGAGGAGCTCGCCCGCCGCCTGCGCGACATCGAGAACGACGCGCGCGAGGCGCGCTCGATCGCGCGCCAGTCGCAGGAAGGCGTGCGCGAGGCGCAGGTCAAGGTCGCGCAGCTCGAGGCCCGCCTCGCCGAATCGCAAAGCCAGCAGCTTGCGCTGGAAGCGCTCTACCAGGAGCTCTCGCGCAACCGCGACGAATGGCAGCTCGCCGAGATCGAGCAGGTCCTCGCCATCGCCTCGCAGCAGCTCCAGCTCGCCGGGAACGTGCGCGCCGCGCTGCTCGCGCTGCAGCTCGCCGAGGCGCGCCTGGCGAAGGCCGACCGGCCGCAGTTCCTGCCGGTGCGGCGCGCGCTGGCGCGCGATATCGAGCGCCTCAAGGCGCTTCCGGTGCTCGACATCGCGGCGATGAGCTCGCGCATCGACAGCCTGGTGGCCGGCGTGGATGCGCTGCCGCTCGCCTTCGAAGAGAAATCCGTAGTTGTAAAGAATGAAACCAAAGACTCGGAACGAGGTTTCTGGTCGCGCCTGGGCTCCGAAGTGTGGAGCGAGGTCAGGCAGCTCGTGGTCGTGCGCCAGGTGGGCTCCAACGAGCCGCCGCTGCTGCCGCCGCCGCAGGCGTATTTCCTGCGCGAGAACCTGCGCCTGCGGCTGCTCAACGCGCGCCTTTCGCTCCTCGCGCGCGACGAGGCGGGATATCGGGAAGACCTGCGCGCCGCGCAGGCGTGGATCGGGCGCTACTTCGATGGGCGCAGCCAGCAGGCGGCCGACGCCCTGGCGCAGCTGAAGCAGCTCTCCGCCACCTCGATCAGCTTCGAGATGCCGACGATCTCCGAAAGCCTCGATACGGTGCGTGGCTTCAAATCGCGCCGTACGCGCGCGCCCGGATGAGCAGGACGGATGGAAAGGCGGCGGGATGAGATCGCTGTTCTGGCTGATTGCCGTGTCTGGCGCCGCGGTCGCGCTGGTGCTGCTCGCGCGGGTCGACTCGGGCTACGTGCTGTTTTTCTACCCGCCCTGGCGCGTCGAGATGTCGATGGTGCTCTTCGCCGTCGCGGCGGCAGCGTCGTTCCTGCTCCTGTACGTGGCGTTCCGCCTCCTTGGGCGTGCGCTCGCGCTTCCGGTCACGGTGCGCGCCTGGCGTGCCCGGCGCCGCGGCGCGCGCGCTCACGCAGCGCTTGCCGCGGCGCTCCAGGCCTACTACGAGGGCCGCTATGCCCGCGCCGAGAAGGAGGCCGGGATCGCCTTCGACAGCGGGCCGACGCCGGGCGTGGCCGCGCTGCTCGCGGCGCGCGCCGCGCACCAGATGCGCGACTTCGAGCGCCGTGACCGCTGGCTCGAGCGCGCCGACGACTCGGGCGAAGCGCTGCAGGCGGCACGCCTGGTGAGCCGCGCCGAGCTCGCCCTCGAGGACCGTGATTTCGCCGCGGCGCGCGACGCGCTGCGCAACCTGCACGGCGCCGGCCCGAAGCACGTCGCCACCACGCGCCTGCTGCTGCGCGCGGAGCGCGGCGCGGGCGCCTGGGACGAGGTGCTGCGGCTCGCCTCGCAGCTTTCCAAGCGCGACGCGATCTCGCCTGCACTCGCCGAGGAGTACAAGGTGCAGGCGACGGTGGAGCTGCTCGCGCGCTCGGCCGACGACGCCGGCGCCTTCGAGCGCCGCTGGCGCGGCATTGCGGCCGGCGACCGCACCCAGCCGCGCATCGCCGCCGCCGGCGCGCGTCACGCCACCACCCTCGGAAAAGCGGCCATGGCGAGCGAGATCATCGAAAGCGCGCTTGCCGTGGAATGGGCGCCGCAGCTGGTAGCGCTCTACGGCAACCTGCCGGAAGGTGTAGATCAGGAAGCGAAAATTCTGGAGGCTCGCGCCCGCATCGAGCGCGCCGAGCGCTGGCTGCTCGAGCGCAACCGCGACGCGCAGCTCCTCGCCACGCTCGGGCGGCTGTGCGCCCAGGCCGAGCTGTGGGGCAAGGCGCGCAGCTTCCTCGAGGCGAGCCTCTCGTTCGAGGAGAGCCGCGCCGCCCGCGTCGAGCTCGCGCGCCTCGCCGAGCGCCTCGGCCAGACCGACGAAGCGCAGCGCCACTTCCGCCGGGCGGCGGAGCTCAGCTAAGCCAGTCGCGGGGTTTCAGAAACTCCGTATAAAGCCGCTCTTCGGGCGAGCCGGGCTCGGGCTTCCAGTCGTAGCGCCACTCGGCGCGCGGCGGCAGCGACATCAGGATCGACTCGGTGCGTCCGCCCGACTGCAGCCCGAACAGCGTGCCGCGGTCGTACACCAGGTTGAACTCCACGTAGCGCCCGCGGCGATACGCCTGGAACCGTCTCTCCAGCTCGCCGAAGGGCAGGGTCTTTCGGCGCTCGAGGATCGGCAGATACGCGTTCAGGAAATGATCGCCGACCGATTGCACCAGCGTGAAAGAGGAGTCGCCCGCAAGATCGTCGAAGAAAATCCCGCCGATGCCGCGTGGCTCGCCGCGATGGCGCAAGTGAAAGTATTCGTCGCACCACTTCTTGAACCGGGGATAGTAGTCGGCGCCGAATGGCGCGAGCGCATCCCTGCAGACCCCATGGAAGTGCCGCGCGTCTTCCTCGAAGCCGTAGTAGGGCGTGAGGTCCATCCCGCCGCCGAACCACCAGATGTCTCCGGCGGCAAGGAAGCGCACGTTCATGTGCGCGGTCGGGCAATAGGGGTTGCGCGGGTGGAGCACGAGCGACACGCCCATCGCATCGTAGGAACGGCCGGCGAGCTCTGGCCGGGCGGCGCTGGCGGAGGGAGGAAGCTGCCGCCCCTGCACGCGCGACAGGTTGACGCCGCCGCGCTCGAACACCTGCCCGTTCTCGACCATGCAGGTCGTGCCGCCGCCGCCTTCGGGGCGCTGCCACGAATCGCGGATGAAGCCCTTGCGGTCGACCACTTCCAGGGCGGACACGATCCGCTCCTGAAGGCCCGAGAAATACTCATGCACGGCCTGCAAGTCCACCCTACGAGCTCTTCTTCAGCGCGCGGTGGGCGATGTCCTTGCGATAGTGCATGCCTTCGAAGCGGATACCGTCGAGCGCTTCGTAGGCCCGCGCACGCGCCTGCTTCACCGAGTCGCCGAGCGCGGTCACGCACAGGACGCGGCCACCGTTGGTGACGACGCTCTTGCCGTCGAGCCGGGTGCCGGCGTGGAACACGCGGCAGTCCGCATCGGGCTTCGGCAGGCCGCTGATCGCGTCGCCCTTGCGCGGTTCCTCCGGATAGCCCGCGGCCGCGACCACCACGCCCACCGCGGCGCGGCGGTCCCACTGCGCCTCCACTTCGTCGAGCGTGCCCTCGAGCGCGTGCTCGATCAGCTCGAGCAGGTCGGACTTGAGCCGCAGGATGATCGGCTGGGTCTCGGGATCGCCGAGCCGGCAGTTGAATTCCAGCGTCTTCGGACTGCCGCTCTTGTCGATCATCAGGCCGGCGTACAGGAACCCGACGCAGGGCGCGCCTTCCTGCGCCATGCCCTGGATCGTCGGCAGGATGACCTCGCGCATCACGCGCGCGTGGACCTTCGGCGTGACGATCGGCGCGGGCGAATAAGCCCCCATGCCGCCGGTGTTCGGCCCCTTGTCGCCGTCGCGCAGCCGCTTGTGGTCCTGGCTCGTGGCGAGCGTGAGGACGTGCGTGCCGTCGCTCATCACGATGAAGCTCGCTTCCTCGCCGTCGAGGAACTCTTCCACCACCAGGCGCGCGCCGGCGGTGCCGAGGCTCTTCTGCGTCATCATCTGGTCGATCGCCGCGTGCGCTTCGGGTACGCTCGCGGCCACCACCACGCCCTTGCCCGCGGCGAGGCCGTCCGCCTTCACGACGATGGGGGCGCCCTGCGCGGCGACGAAGGCCTTCGCCGCGTCGGCATTGTCGAACGTGCGGTGCAGCGCCGTGGGAATGCCGTGGCGCGTCATGAAGCGCTTGGCGAAATCCTTCGACGCTTCGAGCTGCGCCGCGGCGCGCGTCGGCCCGAAGATCTTCAGGCCCGCCTCCTGGAAACGGTCCACGATGCCGGCCGCCAGCGGCGCCTCCGGGCCGACCACGGTCAGATGGATGCCCTCCTTCTTCGCAAACGCGATCAGCTCGTCCACCTGGCTGAACGGCGCGTTCTCCAGGCCGCTCTCGGTGGCGGTGCCGCCGTTGCCCGGCGCAACGAATACCTTCTGCACGCGCGGGCTCTGCGTGAGCTTCCACGCCAGCGCGTGCTCGCGGCCTCCCGAGCCGATGACCAGCAGTTTCATCTAGTGCCTGAAGTGGCGCATGCCCGTGAAGAGCATGGCGATGCCGCGCTCGTCGGCGGCCGCAATCACCTCTTTGTCGCGCATGCTGGAGCCCGGCTGGATCACGGCAACCGCGCCGGCGTCCGCCAGCGCGTCCAGGCCGTCGCGGAACGGAAAGAACGCGTCCGAGGCCACCACCGCGCCTTCGAGACTCAGCTTCGCTTCCTGCGCCTTCATCGCCGCCACGCGCACGCTGTCGAGCCGGCTCATCTGCCCGGCGCCGATGCCCACGGTCGCGCCGGCGCGGCAGAACACGATGGCGTTCGACTTCACGAACTTCGCCACGCGCCAGGCGAACAGCAGGTCGCGCAGCTGCTCTTCGGTGGGCTTTTTCCGGGTCACCGTTTTCAGCTCTTCTCTGTTCAGCAGCGGCGAGTCGCTGCTCTGCACCAGGAGGCCGCCGCCCACGCGCTTGTAGTCGTGCGCCTGCGCCTCGTGCGACAGCGGCACCTCGAGCACGCGCAGGCTCTCCTTCGAGGAAAGCTCCTTCTGGGCATCGGCTTCGATGCGCGGCGCGATGATCACTTCGGCGAACTGCTTGCCGATCGCCTGGGCGCTCGCGCGGTCGAGCGCGCGGTTGAAGGCGAGGATGCCGCCGAAGGCCGAAACCGGGTCGCAGCGCAAGGCATTCTCATAGGCCCCTGCAAGAGTGGAACTGATTGCGACCCCGCAAGGATTGGCATGCTTGACGATCACGCACGCCGGCTCGCTGAAGCTCTTGACGCATTCCCAGGCGGCGTCGGCGTCGGCGATGTTGTTGTAGGAGAGCTCCTTGCCCTGGAGCTGCCGGTACTGCGCCAGGCTCCCCGCCACCGGATGAGAATCGCGGTAGAACGCCGCGCTCTGATGGGGGTTCTCGCCGTAGCGCAGGTCGTCGATCTTGCAGAACTGCAGGGTCAGGACCTCGGCGTAGTCGAGCCGCCGCCGGTGCTCGTCGAGCGAAGTGAGGTAGTTCGCGATCGCGCCGTCGTACGCCGCGGTATGCGCGAACACCTTTGCGGCGAGCCCGAAGCGCGTCGCCTCGCTTACCGCACCTTGCTGCCTTATTTCCTGAAGGACCCGTGGATAGTCCGCGGGATCGACCACTGCGCACACCGAGGCATGGTTCTTCGCCGCCGAGCGCAGCATCGCGGGTCCGCCGATATCGATATTCTCGATTGCGTCTTCGAAGCGGCAGTCGGGATCGGCGACCGCCGCCTGGAACGGATACAGGTTGACGACGAGCAGGTCGATCGGCTCGATCCCCGCGGTCCGCATTTCCTTGATATGAGTCGGATCGTCCCGCCGCCCGAGAAGGCCGCCGTGGATCTTCGGGTGCAGCGTCTTGACGCGGCCGCCGAGCATCTCGGCGAAGCCGGTGTAGGCCGACACTTCGACCACCGGCAGCCCTTCCTTCTGCAGCAGCCGGGCGGTGCCGCCGGTGGAGAGAAGCTCGACGCCCAGGGCGGCGAGCGCGCGGGCGAACTCGACGACGCCCGACTTGTCCGAGACGCTGACGAGCGCCCGCTTGACCTTCGTCACTACCCTTTGATGCGCAGCTGGTGCATTTTCGTGCGCAGCGTGGCGCGGTTGATGCCGAGCATCGCCGCGGCATGGGTCAGGTTGCCCTTGGCGTGGCCGAGCACGGTCTCGATCATCGGCCGTTCGATGTTCTTCAGCACCATTTCATAAATGGAGGTGGGCGTCTCGCCGTCCATGTCCTTGAAGTAGCGCTCGAGCGAGCGCTTGACGGCTTCGGAAAGCTCGTTGCTTTTGCTCATGCGGCGAGTCTCTCGAAATAGTCGTTGACCGCGGCCCATTGCTCGCGGGCGGCGTGCAGGCCGTTGACGCTGGCGCGCAGCGCTTCTCCTCCCGGCAGCGCGCGCACCGTCCAGCCGATATGCTTGCGCGCGACGCGCGCGCCTTGCTCGGTGCCGTAAAGGCTGTAAAGCCCTTCCAGGTGCTCGGCGAGCACCGCGCCGATCTCGCACGCCGGCGGCGGCGCGAGGCGCTCGCCGGTCGCGAGGTAGTGCGCCACCTCGCGGAAGAACCACGGCCTGCCCTGGGCGGCGCGGCCGATCATCACGCCGTCGGCGCCGGTCGCCTCGAGCACGCGCCTCGCGTCCTCGGGCGACTGGATGTCGCCGTTGGCGATCACCGGGATGCGCACGGCTGCCTTCACTTCCGCGATGGTGCCGTATTCCGCCTGCCCCGCGAACGCGCAGGCACGGGTCCGGCCGTGGATCGCGAGGGCCTGCACGCCGGCGGACTCCGCGATGCGCGCGACGCGCAGCGCGTTGCGCCGCTCGGGAGCCGGCCCGGTGCGGATCTTCAGCGTCACCGGCACGTCGACGGCGCCGACCACGGCTTCCAGGATGCGGCCGACGAGCGCCTCGTTCTCGAGCAGCGCGGAGCCGGCCTGGACGTTGCAGACCTTCTTCGCCGGGCAGCCCATGTTGATGTCGATGATCTGGGCGCCGCCGGCGACGTTGAAGCGCGCGGCCTCGGCGAGCATCTGCGGGTCGGCGCCGGCGATCTGCACCGCGATCGGGCCCGGCTCGCCGGCATGATCCAGGCGCAGCCGGGTCTTGCGCGACTCGCGCAGCTCGGGGCGGGACGAAACCATCTCGGAGACCGCGAGCGCAGCGCCGAAGCGCCGCGCGAGACGCCGGAACGGGCGGTCGGTGATGCCGGCCATCGGAGCGACGAACAACCCGTTGGAGAGCGCGTGGGCTCCGATTCTCATTGCCGAGATTGCGATTCGAAGGGAAGCGAATTTTATCCGCTTTCCCTGCGAAAAAAAACCGACCGGCGCCGATTGTTGTATTTTTACGGCAACGCCGACGGACCGAAGATCATGCGGCGCGCGAAAAAGCGCCGCGGCGCGGGAAAAATATCCAGCACCGTCAATGCGGCGCCCGCGAACAGCTTAAACGGCAGGTTGGATCGCAGAAAAGCTTGCGCGAGCAAGTCGGTGACGCGAATCGCCGCGCCGGCATCGACGCGGCGGCGCGCCGCGAAGCGGGCGAGCAGGGCCGCGTCGCCCGGGTCCTGAGCCTCTCGCATGATCTGCGCCAGGTCCCATGCGTCGCGCAGGCCAAGGTTCAGTCCCTGGCCGGCGACGGGGTGCAGGGTGTGCGCGGCGTTGCCGATATAAACAGCTCTTTCCGCGATGCATTTCTGTCTCACGCGCAATGCGAGCGGCTGCACCGCGCGGGCATCGACGCTCAACGGGCGGCCGGGACGCGTCCCTGCCGCGCCGGCGAGCTCTTCGAGAAAGTCCTTTTCGGATGCTGACAGGAGCTTTTGCGCCCGCGCCGGGCGCATGCTCCAGACGACGGCGTAGCCGCCGGCCATCGGCAGCAGGGCGAGCGGTCCCTCGTTGGTGAAGCGCTCGAAGGCAGTGCTGTGCGCCGCGTCGGCGAAGCGGACGCTCGCCACCAGCGCGTCCTGGGCGTAGCGTTTTTCCCCGGCATCGGGCGCAGCGCCCTCGGCATGCACGACGCAGCGAGCCTCGGGCTCGTCCTGCACAAGGAGGTTCCGCGCCGCCGAGCGCAGGGCGTGCAGCAACGCCGAATACTCCAGAACGTAGCCCAGGGCGGGGACGCCCGCGTCTCGCGCATCGAAGACCGTGCGACCGAAGCCGCCCGCCTGTGAGACATGGATCGTTTCGATCGCGGCCGGCGCGAGGGCGTGCCAGACGCCGACGCGCTCGAGGATCAGCCGGCTGGCATACGACAGGACGATCGGGCGAAACGGGGTTGGGATTGTTTCCGAACCGATCAGCCTTACGGACCTATTTGCATCCTGCAGCGCAAGCGCGGCCACGCAGCCGACCGGTCCTGCCCCGCGCACGAGGACGTCAATCGCGGCCGCGGGCATCGCGCATCAGCGCCTCGACGTCGGTGACCGTCTTAGGCGCTTCGGCCGTGAGCACCTCGCAGCCGCCATCGCTCACCAGCACGTCGTCTTCGATCCGGATGCCGATGTTGCGCAGCCGTTCCGGAATGTCGTCTTCGGCGCGGACGTAGAGGCCGGGCTCCACGGTGAGCGTCATGCCGGGCGCCAGCGCCCGCCAGCTGCCCTGGCGCTTGTAGTCGCCGGCGTCGTGCACGTCGAGCCCGAGCCAGTGGCCGGTGCGATGCATGTAGAAGCGCTTGTAGGTTTCCTTTTCGAGCACTTCCTGCAAATTTCCAGCAAGCAGCCGCAGATCGATCAATCCCTGCGCCAGCACCTTGACCGCGGCGTCGTGCGGGTCGTTCCAGGCGGCCCCGGGGCGCACGCTTTCGATTGCGGCGCGTTGCGCCGCCAGTACGATCTCATAGACCTCGCGCTGCGCTGCGCTGAAGCGGCCGTTCACCGGGTAGGTGCGGGTGACGTCGGAGGCGTAGCCGTCGAGCTCGCATCCGGCGTCGATCAGCAGGAGATCGCCGTCGCGGAGCGGCGCGTCGTTGAATACGTAATGCAGAACGCAGGCGTTGGCCCCGCCCGCGACGATCGGCGAGTAGGCGGGGAATTGCGCCCCGCTGCGGCGGAACTCGTACAGGAGCTCGGCCTCGATCTCGTATTCGGTGCGGCCCGGCCGCGTGCGTTGCATGGCGCGGCGGTGCGCCTGCGCGGCGATGCGCGCCGCCCGCCGCATGACGCCGAGCTCATGCGCGTCCTTGACCAGGCGCATGTCGTCGACCACGGCGCGCACATCCTGCACGCGCTCGGGCGCGGCGATGCCCGCGCGCACCTTGGCGCGCACCGCGTTCAGCCAGCGGATGGCGCGCGCGTCCCATTCCGGATCGGCGCCCATCGGGTAATACAGCGCCGGCTGGTTCTCGAGCAGGCGAGCCATCTCCGTGTCGAGGTTGCCGATCGGGTAGGCCTCGTCGAAGCCGAAGCGCTCGCGCGCCGCCTCGGGGCCGTAGCGGAAGCCGTCCCAGATCTCGCGCTCCGCGTTGCGCTCCCGGCAAAACAGAATGGATTTGTTCGCCACCAGAACCAATACCGCTTCGGGCTCGGTGAAGCCGGTGAGGTAATAGAAGTGACTGTCGAAGCGGTAGGGATAGTGGCTGTCGCGGTTGCGCACGCGCTCGGGCGCGGTCGGCACCAGCGCGACGCCGGCGCCGATCGCCTCGGCAAGGCGCCGCCGGCGGTGGGCGTAGACGGGAGTCAACTCAGCGATTTTCACGTAAGAAATTCTCCAGCTCGGCGAGCCGCTCGATCGTGCCGACATCCTGCCACAGGCCCTCGTACAGCTCGCCGCCGAGGAGGCCGCGCGCAGCCGCATCGTAAAGCAGCGGCGCGAGCGGCGCTTTCGCGCCCGGCGTCACCGGACGCACCAGCGCGGGCGCCATGACCGCGACGCCGGCATAAGTGTAGCGCGGCGCGGCCTCGTCGCCGACGCGGCCGCCGCGCAGCGAGAAGTCTCCCTTGGGCCGGTGCGGCGGGTTCGGCACCAGAACGAGATAGGCAAGGCTCTCGCCGAGTGCGATGCCGCGCAAGCGGGCGAAGTCGCACTCGCAATAGACATCGGCGTTGACCAGCAGGAAGGGCTCGCGCCCGAGCAGCCCGAGCGCGTTGGCGATGCCCCCGGCCGTCTCCAGGCGCTCGCGCTCCCGCGAGTAGGAGATGCGCAGGCCGAAGCGCGCGCCGTCGCCGAGCCGCTCGATGATCCGCTCGCCGAGATGCCACACGTTGATCACCGCTTCGGCGAAGCCGGCGCGCGCGAGCCGCTCCAGGTGCCAGGCGATGAGCGGCTTGCCGCCCGCCTCGACCAGCGCTTTCGGAATCGCGTCGGTCAGCGGCCGCAGGCGCTCGCCGCGCCCGGCGGCGAGGAGCATTGCCTTCATGCGATCTCGTCCAGCAGACGTGCGAGAGGGGCAAGCGGGGCGTAGCGCCGGGCGACATCCCTCGCATAACCCAGGAAGCGCGGCGTGTCCTCGAGGTACTTCGGCTTGCCGTCGCGATAGTTGATGCGCGCGAAGATGCCGAGCACCTTGAGGTGGCGCTGCAGCCCCATCCATTCGAACGCGCGCCAGAACTCGGCGAAATCCGCGGCCACCGGCAGGCCCGCGCGCTTCGCCTTGTCCCAGTAGCGCGTGCTCCAGTCGAGCACCCGCTCCTCTTCCCAGCTGATGAAGGCATCGCGCGTGAGCGACACCATGTCGTAGCTGATCGGGCCGAGCACCGCGTCCTGGAAGTCGAGCACGCCGGGATTGGGGTCGCTCACCATCAGGTTGCGCGGCATGTAGTCGCGGTGCACGTAGACGACGGGCTGCGCTAGCGCGCTCTGCACGAGGAGGGCGAAGATTTTCTCGAGGGTCTGGCTCTGGCCCGCGGAAAGCGCCTTTTTCAGATGCTTGCCCACATACCAATCGGGAAACAAGCTCATCTCGCGCCGCAGGAGCGCCTCGTCGTACGGCGGCAGCGCGCCGGCGCGCGTCGCGAGCTGCCAGCGCAGCAGCGCTTCGGTGGCGTCGGCGAAGAGCTGTTGCGCGTTGCCGGTGTTCAGTTCCGCCAGATAGGGGCGCGTGCCCAGATCCGACAGCAGGAGAAATCCCTGCTCGAGGTCCTGCGCGAGGACCTGCGGCGCGTGCACGCCGGCGTCGGCGAGCATGCGCGCGACGCGCACGAAGGGGCGGCAGTCCTCCTTGTCGGGCGGCGCGTCCATCGCGACATAGCTCGCGCCGTCCTCGAGCGTCGCTCGCCAGTAGCGCCGGAAGCTCGCGTCCTCGGAAGCAGGAGTCAGCTTGAAGGAGACGCCGTGGAGATGCGGTGCGAGCCAGCGCTCCAGGGCATCGCGCCGCACATCGGCGTGTATCATTGAAAAAATTCTAACACCAGGGAAAAAGCTCTCCGGCTCCATGGCGCTCCGCTTCGCGATGCTCGCGCTTGCGCTGGCCGCTGCGGCGCCGGCCGCCGCGCAGACCGCAAAGCCGGACGCGGCGCAACCCAAGGCGCCGGATCCGGAAGCGGACCGCACCATCATCGAAGCCGACGTCATCGAGGGCGTGAGCGACCTCGAGGTCAGCGCACGCGGCAACGCCGAGATCCGGCGCGACGACATGACGATCTTCGGCGAGACGCTGCGCTACAACCGGGAGACCGGGCGCGCCGAGGGCGACGGCGGCGTGCGCCTGCAGCGCGGCGCCGACCGCTTCTTCGGCCCGCGCCTGTATTACAACATCCTCGACGACACCGGGGTGTTCGAGAGCCCGAGCTACCTTCTCGAGCGCGACCGCACCGCGCGCGGTACCGCCGACAAGATCGAGTTTCTCGGCCGCGACCGCTATCGCCTGACCAACGCCAACTACACCACCTGCCGGCCGGGGCAGGAGGACTGGCGGGTCGAGGCGCGCGAGATCGAGCTCGACTTCGAGGAGGAGGAAGGCACGGCGAGCGGGCCGCGGCTGCGCTTCTTCGACACCACGATCCTCGCTTCGCCGTGGGCGACGTTCCCGCTCGGCGACCGGCGCCGCAGCGGACTGCTCACTCCCTATTACGCGCAGACCAGCTCGCGCGGCTTCGAGGTCGGCATTCCGTACTACTGGAACATTGCTCCGGAGTACGACGCGACGTTCACGCCGGTGTACATGGCGAAGCGCGGCGCGCAGCTCAAGAACCAGTTCCGCTACCTGCAGCGGCCCTTTACGGGCGAGCTCAGGTTCGAGTACCTGCCCGACGACGCCGAGTTCGGCAGCTCGCGCGAGGGCGTCTCGTGGCAGCACACGCACAATTTTCCGCGCAACACCACGTTGCAGATCGACTACAACCGCGTGTCCGACGACCGCTATTTCACCGACCTCGCGACTTCGGTGAAGCAGCTCTCGGTCGGCAACCTGCCGCAGGACGCGTACCTCACGCACGGCGGCAACCTCGGGCGCGCGTCCTACTCGGCGCAGGTGAGATTCCAGCAATTCCAGACCCTGCAGGACCCGCTGGCGCCGATCGTGCCGCCGTACCACCGCCTGCCGCAGATCAATCTCGGCGGCAACTACAACGATCTCGCCGGGGTCTTCGACACCGCGCTGCCCTTCGAGTACGTGCGCTTCACGCATCCGACGCTGGTCGAAGGCGAGCGCAGCTCGGCGAGCCCGACGCTGGCGGCGCCGTTCCTCGCCCCGGGCTGGTTCGTCACCCCCAAGGCGGGGCTGCGCCACGTCTCCTACCGCCTGACGCGCGCCGACCCCGGCCAGTCGCAGGCGCCGCAGATGTCGGTGGGGTGGGGGAGCATCGACAGCGGCCTGGTCTACGAGCGCGATACCCGCGCCTTCGGCGAAGGCTCGACCCAGACCCTCGAGCCGCGCCTGTTCTACGTCTACATCCCCTACCGCAACCAGGACGCGTTCCCGGTCTTCGACACCGCGCTCGCCGACTTCAACTACGCGCAGCTCTTCACCGAGAACCGCTTCGTGGGCGGCGACCGCTTCGGCGACGCCAATCAGGCAACCGTGGCGCTGACCTCGCGCATGCTGCGCGCCGACGGCCAGGAGATGCTGCGGGCGACCGTCGGCCAGCGCTACTACTTCGAAGCCGAACGTGTCGGCCTGACGCCGACCTCCCCGCTGCGCTCGTTGAACGACTCCGACATCCTCGCCTCGCTCGGCGGGCGCCTCGGCAAGAGCTGGACCTACGACGTCACGACGCAATACAACCGCTACCAGCAGCGCCAGGAGCGGTTCAGCACCGCGGCGAGCTATCGCCCCGAGCCCACCAAAGCTCTGAACGCGAGCTATCGCTTCCAGCGCGACGTGCTGAAGCAGGTGGACTTCTCCGGCCAGTGGCCGCTGTACCCGGGCTGGTACGGCGTGGGGCGCTACAATTACTCCATCCAGGACAAGAAGCTCCTGGAGGGCCTGGCTGGCGTCGAGTACAACGCCGGCTGCTGGGTGTTCCGGGCGGTTGCGCTGCGCGTCCAGGCGACGACACAGGAAGCCACGACGGCGTTCGTGTTCCAGCTCGAATTCAACGGCATCGGGAGCATCGGCACCGACGAGGCGGTCGAGATCCTCAAGCGCAACGTGCCCGGGTACTCGGTCAGCAACCCGGCGGACGCCACGCTCGCGCCGCCGAGCGCGCGCCCGCGGATGCCATTCGAGCAGGTTTTTTGAGCATGAAGAAGCTCTTCTTCGCATTGCTTTTTCCCGCCGGCGTTGCGGCGCAGGGCGTGCTGCCCGTCGACCGCATCGTGGCCGTGGTCAACAAGGAAGTGATCACGGCCACCGAGCTCAGCGAGGCGGTGGCGACGGCGCAGCGCCAGCTGCGCCGGCAGGGAACGCCGCTGCCGGAGCGCGGCCTGCTCGAGCGCCAGATGCTCGAGCGGCTGATCCTCGACAAGGCGCAGACGCAGCTCGCGCGCGACAAGGGCATCCGCGTCGACGAGCTGCAGCTCGATCGCGCGGTGCAGCGCGTGGCGCAGAGCAACAACATGAGCCTCGCCGATTTCCGCGTCGCCCTCGAGCGCGACAATGTCCCGTTCCAGGCCTGGCGCGAGGAGCTGCGCGAGCAGATCGTGCTGTCGCGCCTGCGCGAGCGCGAAGTCGACGACCGCATCCAGGTGAGCGACAGCGAGATCGACGTGTTTCTCGCCGAGATGCAGGCCAAGCCCGACAGCCGCGCCGAGTACCAGATCTCCCACATCCTGGTGCGGGTGCCGGAGCAGACGACCCCGGAGCGCGTCGAGGCGGCGCGCGCGCGCGCGCAAAAGGCGCTGACCGAGGCGCGCGCCGGCGCGGATTTCGCGAGCCTCGCCGCGAGCTATTCGGACGCGCCCGACGCATTGCAGGGAGGCGCGCTCGGCTGGCGCAGCCACGACCGGCTGCCGGAGCTCTTTTCCGGCGCCCTCGCCGCCATGAAGCCCGGCGAGACGAGCGAGATCCTGCGCAGCCCGGCGGGCTTCCACGTGCTCAGGCTGTCGGCGCGCCGCGGTGCAGCGCTCGACGGCGCGCCGGTCGCGCAGACCCGCCTGCGGCACATCCTGATCCGGGCGAGCGAATCGATGTCCGAAGGCGAAGCGCTGCGCCGCCTGGCCGACCTGCGCGCCCGCATCGTCAGCGGTGCCGCCGATTTCGCGGAGATGGCGCGCGCGTATTCCGGCGACGCCACCGCGGCGCGCGGCGGCGAGCTCGACTGGGTGTATCCCGGCGACACCGTGCCCGACTTCGAGCGCGCCTACCAGGAGCTCAAGGTGGGCGAGATCAGCCAGCCGGTGCGCACGCCTTTCGGCTATCACCTGATCCAGGTGCTGGAACGGCGCTCGGCGGACATGTCCCCGGAGCGCCGCAGACTTCAGGCGCGCCAGGTGCTGCGCGAGCGCAAGGCCGACGAGGCCTACCAGGAATGGCTGCGCCTGCTGCGCGACCAGATCTACGTCGAGCTGCGACTGGAGGAACGATAAGGCGCCCGGTCGTCGCGCTGACCTCCGGCGAACCCGCCGGCATCGGGCCGGAGCTGTGCGTGATGCTGGCGCGAGAGCGGTTCGACGCCCGGGTGATCGTGGTGGGCGACCGCAGCCTCCTGAAAGGCGTTACGGACGTGGAGCACGTCCCGCTGCGGCGGCCGCCGACCCCGGGCCGGCTCGACCCCGCCAACAGCCGCTACGTGCTCGAGGTGCTCGACCGCGCCATTCGCGGCTGCCTGGCCGGCGAATTCGACGCGATGGTCACCGCCCCGGTGCAGAAAAGCGTCATCAACGACGCCGGCATCGTGTTCACCGGCCACACCGAATATCTCGCCGAGCGCGCGCAGGCTCCGCACGTGGTCATGATGCTGGTCGGCGGCGGCCTGCGGGTGGCGCTCGCCACCACGCACCTCGCCCTGTCCGAAGTGCCTCGCGCGATCACCCGCCAGAGCCTCGTACGCACGCTGCAAGTCCTGCATGCCGACCTGAAGAAGCGCTTCCACATCGCCCGGCCGCGCATCCTGGTCGCAGGCCTCAATCCGCACAGCGGCGAGTCGGGGCACTTCGGCACCGAGGACCTGGAGATCATCGCCCCCGCGGTGAGCGAGGCACGGGCCGCCGGCATCGAGGCGAGCGGGCCGCTGCCCGCCGACACCCTTTTCGTTCCCGAGCGGCTGAAGGGCGCCGACTGCGTGCTCGCCATGTACCACGACCAGGGCCTGCCGGTGCTCAAGTACGCCTCGTTCGGCCAGGGCGTGAACGTGACGCTCGGACTTCCCTTCGTGCGCACCTCGGTCGATCACGGCACCGCGCTCGACATCGCGGGCAGCGGCCGCGCCGACCCGGGCAGCCTGATCGAGGCGGTGAAGCTTGCCATCGAGCTCGCGACCCCCGCGTAAGCGGTTCGGCCAGCACTTCCTGCACGAGCGCCACGTGCTGGCAAAGATCGTCGACGCTCTTGCGCCTGCGAAGGATGACTTCATCGTCGAAATCGGCCCGGGCGAAGGCGCGCTGACCGCGCCGCTGCTCGAGAAAGTGGCCAAGCTGGAGGCCATCGAGCTCGATCGCGACCTCGCTTCGGACCTGGCGGCGAAGTTCCCGCCCTTCAGGCTCACGGTGCACTGCGCCGATGCGCTCGAGTTCGACTTCGCGCGCTTCCCGGGCGGGATGCGGCTCGTCGGCAACCTGCCCTACAACGTGTCGACGCCGCTCCTATTCCATCTGGCGCGCTACGCTCCTCAGGTACGCGACATGCATTTCATGCTGCAGCTCGAGGTGGTGGAGCGCATGGTGGCGGCGCCTTCGACGCCGGCCTACGGCCGCCTTTCCGTTTCCCTGCAGGCCCGGTTCCAGATGAAGAAGCTGTTCAACGTCTCGCGCGGCGCCTTCCGGCCGCCGCCGAAGGTGGAATCCGCGGTCGTGAGGATGGAGCCGCTCGCGTGGCAGCTGCCGATCGACGAGGACCTGCTGCGCAAGGCGTTCTCGGCGCGGCGCAAGACCCTGCGCAATGCGCTGCCCGGGGTCGACTTCGAAGCCGCGGGTATCGATCCGAAGCTGCGGCCCGAGAACCTCTCGCCCGAGGACTACGCGCGTCTCTCGATGAGTTCGGTGCTCTAACCAGCTACCACAAATCTCGCCGTTGTGTCGAATGGCGGCGGTTCTCATCGACCGCTGTGTGTGCGCAAACGCATGCCGCGCATGTTCTTGCGACGTTCGGATAAAGCGCGCTCGCGGTAACAAAAATTTCTTTTGACATCGCGCGCGGCGTTGCGCTATCTAGCCGTGACGCGCGTCGAGAAGAACAAGACCGCGCTCTACAACGGGAGGAAGCCTCATGCGTGCGGAGCTCGCGCTGTTTCCGGGCGAAGTCGGTTCAACGCGCGAGCGTTCCATCTGGCGAGTGGCGCTGCCGTGTCTTCTGCTCCTGCTTTGCGCGGCTCTTCCGGCAGCTCAAGCCGATCCAGGCGATTGCATCGGAGACAGCGCCGACGGCCGATTGCTTTGCAGGTCGAGCGTCCCCACGCCCTTTACGTACGGGTTGTGCTACGAGAACGCCCCTGCGTTCTGGCGCGACGACGCGATGTGCTACGCGCGCGGCGGCACGCCCGGACCGAACGGCACCTGCCCCGGATCCACGCCGGACACCGAGGACAACCTCGGCCCGCGGGCGGTCCTCTATGCCCAATACGTCAGCGGAGAAAGCTGCACGTTGTCCTCCGATTCGGGGTGGGACGTGGTGCACAACTCGTTCTGGTGCTGGAACGCCAACGGGCCGACTTATCTGGAAGGGTACCTGACCCGCACGATGCGCCGATTTGTGGCGATGTGCGGCCAATCAGGGGCGGAGGTGCCGAGCATGGGCGACAAGGGTCGCACGCTCAACTGCCCCGTCGGGTACACATCCACCAACACCCCGAGCGGCCCGCGCTGCACACGGCAGCTGGAAGCGTGCGGCGACAAATGCGCCACCGTGGGCAACCCGATCACGCCGGCGACTGGCGTCAAGGTGCAGACCGAGCTCGACTACCAGCACCCGCGCGGGCTCGAGCTGCGGCGCTTCTATCATTCGTTGCGCTTCTACGAGCCCTATACCACCACACCCGGCGCACACTCCGAAAACCAGTTCGACCCCGCGTGGCGCTCGAACTTCAACAAGCGCGTCATCCCGCTCGCCGGGCTCGCCCACGCAACCGCGGCGCTTGCTCTGCCGAGCGGAGAGGTCCAGTACTTCGACAATGCCGGCAACGAGATCCTCAACTATCGCGGCGCGAAGGCGCAGCTCGTCACTACGGCGCAAGGGTTCTACTACCTGGGGCCCGATGAAATAGAGTTCTACGGCACCGACGGCCGGCTGAGGTCGATCTCGCGGCGCACCGGCGAGGTGCTCACGCTGACCTACAGCGACGGAACCGCGGGTCCGGGCGGCGGCTTGGCGCTCGACGCCGCGGGTAACCCGACGCTGCGGCCGCTGCCGGCGAACCTTCTGACTCGCGTGGCGGATGCCGCGGGCCACGCGCTTTCGTTCGGCTACAACCTGGGCGGGCGGGTGGTGCTGATGACCGACCCGGGCGGCGACAGCTACCACTACTCGTACGACGAGAAGTCGAACCTGGTCTCGGTCCGCTACCCGGATCTGAAGACGCGCACCTACCGCTACAACGAGCCCGCGAACATGCTCGGCGGTTCGACGCTTCCCGCCGCCCTGACGAGCATCGTCGACGAGAACGGCGACACGTTCGCGAGCTTCAAGTACGACGCGAGCGGCCGCGCGGTCGAGACCGAGCACGCCGGGGGCGCGCAGCGCTACCAGCTCACCTACAACGCGGACGGCACGACGATGGTGACGGACCCGCGCGGCACCGTGCGCACGCACCAGTTCCAGACGGTCGATGGCATCTCTCGCTTCGGCGGAACCTCGCAGCCGGGAGGCGACGGTTTCTCCGCGGGCGTCCAGAGCCGCACGCTCGATGCGAGTGGCAACGTCGCATCGCAGACCGACTTCAACGGTGCCAAGACCTGCCATGCCTACGAAGTCGCGCGGAACCTCGAGACGGTGCGCGTGGAAGGCCTGTCCTCGGCGACGAGTTGCGCAGCCGTGACGGTGGCCGGCGCGGCGCTGCCCGCCGGCAGCCGCAAGATCGTCACCGAATGGCATGCGCGCTGGCGCGTCCCGCTGCGGGTTTCCGAGCCGGGAAGGCGCACGACCTTCACCTACCACGGCGAGGGCGGGGCGAGCTGCGCTCCTTCGGGCGCGGTCATCGCCGACGGCTCGGCCGGCCAGCCGATCGGCGTTACCTGCACGAGGACCGTCCAGGCGACCAATGATGCAGCGAACGGCGCCCAGGGATTCGGCTCGACCCTGCAGGGGTTGCCGAGGACGTGGAGCTACACGTACGACGAGATGGGCAACGTGCTGACCGCGAACGGTCCGCGCACCGACGCTTCGGACATCACCACCTACACCTACTACGCCAACACCGATCCCGAGCCCGGCAGGCGCGGCAACGTCGCGACGATAAGGAACGCCGCCAACCACCTGAGTGAAATCACTGCGTACAGCGCTCACGGCCGGCCGCTCACCATCGTGGACTCGAACGGCCTCGTCACGACGCTGACCTACGACCCGCGCCAGCGCCTGAAGACGCGCAGCGTGGGCTCGGAAGTCACGACCTACGACTACGACAACGCGGGCCAGCTCACCAAGATGACGCTGCCCGAGGGCTCGTTCCTCTCATATACGTACGACGACGCGCACCGGCTCACCGCCATCGCCGACAACCAAGGCAGCCGCATCGACTACACGCTGGACGCAATGGGGAACCGCACGCTGGAGGAAGTGCGCGACCCCGCGAACGTGCTCGCGCAGAAGAGAAGCCGCGTCTTCAACAGTCTGAATCGCCTGTTCCAGGAGCTCGGCGCGCTGAACCAGGCCACCGAGTACGGGTACGACAGCCAGGGCAACGTCACCTCGGTCAAGGATCCGCTCAACCGCATCACCTCGAACCAGTACGACGCGCTCAACAGGCTCAAGCAGGTCACGTCGCCGGCGCCGAGCTCGGCAGTAACGCAGTACGGCTACAACGGCGTCGATGCTCTCACCTCGGTCACCGACCCGCGCGGTCTCGTCACCGGATACACCGTGGACGGGCTGGGGAACCTCACGCAGCAGTCGAGCCCCGACACCGGCGCGACCACGAACACCTACGACGCGGCCGGCAACCTGCTCACGCAGACCGACGCCAAGAATCAGGTCACTACCTACGCGTACGACGCGCTCAACCGCGTCACGCTCATCACCTTCCACGACGGCTCGAAGCAGGCGTACGCCTACGACCAGGGAGCGAACGGCATCGGCCGCCTCTCGAGCATCACGGAGACGAATCCCGCGAACCAGGTGACGAGCCTCACCCAGTACGCCTATACGGCGCACGGACGCGTGAGCTCCGAGACGCGCACCGTGAACAGCATCGCCTATGCCGTCTCGTACAGCTACGACAGCGCCGGTCGGCTCTCCGGCGTTTCCTATCCCTCGGGCCGCACGCTTACCTACAGCTTCGACAGCCTTGGCCGCGTGAGCGCGATCAGCACGACTTTCAACGGCCAGACCATTCCGGTCGTGGCGAGCGTCGCCTACCACCCGTTCGGCGGCGTGAAGAGCTATACGCTCGGCAACGGTCAGTCGTACGCGCGCAGTTACGACCAGGACGGGCGCATCGGCACCTATACGCTCGGGCCGAAGCACTACGCGGTGGGCTACGACGCCGCGAGCCGCATCGAGTTCATCACCGAGACCGCCAATCCGCCGAACACCAACACCTACAGCTACGACGAGCTCGACCGGCTGACGGGCGCGGTGATCCCCGGCACGCCTTACGCGTACTCCTACGACGCGGTCGGCAACCGCACCTCGCGCACCGCAGGTTCCTCGACCGACAACTACACGTACGCCACCACGAGCAACCGCATCGCCTCGATCACGCCGATCTCGGGGCCGGTCAGGAATTTCACGTTCGACAACAACGGCTCGACCTCGGGCGACGGCGTGAACACCTATGTGTACGACACGCGCGGGCGCATGGTTCAGGCGACGAGCGCGATCGGCGCGACGAGCTATCAGGTGAACGCGCTCGGCCAGCGCATCCGCAAGACCAACACCCAGGGAGATACGGTATTTCACTACGACACCGCGGGACGGCTGATCGCCGAGACCACTGCCGCCGGCGTGCGCAAGCGCGAGATCCTCTACCTCGGCGACATCCCGGTGGCGGTGGTGCAATGAGCACGCTCGCGAGGTGGCTCGTCCTGCTCGGCATCGCGCTCGCCGCCGCGGCAGCCAACGCCCAGACCACGCTGAGCGTGAGCCCCACCAGCGTAGCGGTCGGCGGCTCGGTGACGGCGACCTGGAGCGGAATCGCCGCGCCGACGGGAACCGACTGGATCGGCCTCTACACGCCCGGGGCGCCCCACTCGCCGGCGATCAGCTGGCGCTACACGACCGGGACGGCGAGCGGCAACGTTCCCTTCACCATTCCCTCGGGAATCACGCCCGGCACCTATCAACTGCGGCTTTTCGCGAACAACGGCTACACGCTTCTCGCCACCAGCGCCAACTTCACGGTGACGGCCGTCAACGTGACCTTGTCGGTGACGCCCGCGAGCGTCGTTCCCGGCGCCGACGTGTCGGCGACCTGGAGCGGGATTCCCGCGCCCACGTCCACCGACTGGCTCGGCCTGTACACGCCCGGGGCACCGAACTCGCCCTCGATCAGCTGGCGCTACACGAACGGAGCCGCCAGCGGCACCTTGCCCTTCACCATCCCGGCGGCGAACGCCCCGGGAACGCACCAGCTGCGGCTTTTCGCGAACGACGGCCATACGCTGCTCGCGACCAGCAACAACTTCAGCGTCAGCGCAACGCTCAAAGGCACGGTGACCCTGAGCAGCACGCCGCTCGCGGGCGTCGCCTTTGCGGCGACGAACGGCGGCAGCTGCACCGCCTCGAATGCCTCGGGGCAATACAGCTGCACGGTGCCATCGGGCTGGACGGGGAGCGTCACGCCCTCGCTTGCCAGCCACGCCTTCACGCCCGCCGCGCGCAGCTACAGCAACCTGACCACGCACCAGACCGCGCAGAACTACACGGCCACGCTGGCCTACCAGTTGAGCGGCACCGTGACCGCGGGCGGCTCGCCGCTCGCGGGTGTGGCGTTCAGCGCGACCAACGGCGTCACCTGCACCGCGTCGAACGCCTCGGGGCAGTACAGCTGCACCGTGCCGCACGGCTGGTCGGGAGACGTCACCCCTTCGCTCAGCGGCTACGCCTTCACGCCCGCTTCAAGAAGCTATAGCGACGTGACGAGTGCTCAAGCCGCACAGAACTACACGGCCGCGGTGATTTACCAACTGAGCGGGACGGTGACGGCGGGCGGCTCGGCGCTCGCAGGCGTAAGCTTCACAGCGACGAACGGCGGCGCCTGCACCTCCTCCAATGGCTCGGGCCAGTACAGCTGCACCGTGCCGCACGGCTGGTCGGGCAGCGTCACCCCGGCGCTGAGCGGCATCAGCTTCGCACCTGCTTCGCGCAGCTACAGCAACGTGACCGCGGCCCAGACCGCACAGGACTATGCGGCGACGGCCGTCCACCAACTCAGTGGCACGGTCACGCTGAACGGCGTGCCGCTCGCCAACGTCGCCTTCGCTGCGCCCGGCGGCGGCACCTGCAGCTCGTCGAACGCCTCGGGGCAATATAGCTGCACCGTGCCGCAGGGCTGGTCAGGAACCGTCACGCCCTCGGCGACCGGCTACAGCTTCACACCGCCTTCGCGCAGCTACAGCAGCGTCGCAGCCAACCAGACGGCGCAGGACTACTCAGCCACGCTGGTGAGCGCGACCGCGCCGATGTTCTACGTCCACGCCGACCACCTCAACACGCCGCGACTTGTCGCCAATCAGAGCGGGCAGGCAGTGTGGCGCTGGGATCAGCAGGAGCCGTTCGGCGTCAGCGCGCCTGATGAAAATCCCTCAGGGCTTGGAGCATTCGAGTTCCCGATGCGGTTTCCGGGGCAGTACTTCGACAAGGAAACAAATCAGCACTACAACGATCAGCGCGATGCCTATGACCCAGTCATTGGTCGCTACACGCAAAGCGACCCAATTGGGCTTGGTTCCGGCCTCAATACCTATGCGTATGTCGGGGCGAATCCCTTGGTGTTCACGGATCCCACGGGAGAGCTTGTTCCGCAGCTGTTGATTCTCGCCGGTGGCGCTATCACCACAGCATCGATGGGAGGTTCCACCGTTGCTGGAGTAGGAGCAGCGGGACTAATGACCGCTGCGGTATTGTCTAGCCCTTCCGCAGATCCTTTCCCAGCTCCGAGCGGCTCTGGCACCGGGGGCGGAAAATCTTGCGACCCCGAATGCGACAAGATATGGGCTCAGATTCAGAAGCTGCTGGCGATCTTGAAGGACACTTACTACTCCATGCTTTGGGATCAATATAATTTGTACAATCTGGCGTACTCGACGCCCTCATCAGCGCTTCCCACGTCGACGAGTTGGACCGGTCACGCGCAGGAATTCCAAGACGCACAAAAAGGTCTCCAGAATGCATTGCGTCGCGCCGCTCAAAGGCAATGCCCTGTTCCGCCTGGAGCTTGGCATCGGGCGTTTACGAAAACCCCTAGGCATCCCAATCGGAATGCAGTCCCACTTCGCTATCGACCGAGCTAGTGTTTCCTGTGGCTATAGCCAATAGACAAACTGTGGAGGAACAAGTCCGATCTAGTGCCGATTGGGTTTTTGTAGTTCGAATCCTAAGTGCAGACTGCGCGAAGCCCTTGTTTGGCGCTTTTGGGTTGGAACTGGAAGAAGGTCAGTCCACGGCAGTCAGTGACGCGGCAAAGGACTGTTATCGGTTTTTACTCGGAAAGGCGGAGTCGATATACCACATCGACTTTGACCCAAAGCGGATTCGCTCATCTGTTGAGAGTTTCATATCAAGCATCACCAGCAGGGCGGGGCGCGACGTAGCGCGTCGCACGGCTGACTTCGGCGATTGGTATTGCAGAACAATTGGCAATCAAGACTCCACGCCGGATGCCTTGTGGTCGACTCTCTTGATAGAGCTCGTATCAGGTCATCCCAATGCGATTCCCCCGGATCGAATTTCCAGGATGGGACTTGATCTTATAGTGACCACCTACAGAGTAGTCCTTGATGAACATAACCGCCTCGAACGCGTCGTAAATGAGGCGCTGGAAACAAAGCGCATCTCAAGTTGGGACAAGAAGCTGCTGAGCCATACGCCGAAACTTCCGAGCCAGCTCGCGGACGCGATTCTGTCGATCGCTCAGGCGCGTCGTTTTCGGCGATTTTGGCGCGAAATCCAAGGCCGACTTGGTGAGCAGGATTTTGACGCACTCAAAGATTGGTTCGTCGATCAGGCATCCGTCATTGTCCCCTCGATAGATCGAAGCCATCTTGAGAATCTGGCGAAGGACAACTACTAGTAGGGGTCGGGCGCGAGCTGACCGCGGCTCTACTGACTTCCCCGGAAGTTGTCGTCAATGATTCAGGTCACCGCATTACCGTTCGCGCGCGCAGTCGTGCTTGCTTTGTGTGTGCCGCGAACCACCAGATGCGCGGTGGTCTGACGCAGAAACCACTTAGCACTCAATCTCCCTGGTACGACCGTTGTGCCGCGAACCAGTAGATGCGCGGTGGTCTGGCGCAGAAACCACTTAGCACTCAATCTCCCTGGTACGACCGTCCAACGGTTTACTTCCTCTCGATGAACTCGATCTTGTAGCCGTCCGGGTCCTCGACGAACGCGATGACGCTGGTGCCGCCCTTCACTGGGCCGGCTTCGCGCGTCACCTTGCCGCCGTTCTGCCGGACGCGGTCGCAGGCGCCTTTCACGTCCGGGACGCCGATCGCGATGTGCCCGAAGGCGTTGCCCAGCTCGTAGCGCTCGACGCCGTAGTTGTAGGTGAGCTCGAGCACCGCGGCGCGCTCCTCGTCGTCGTAGCCGACGAAGGCAAGCGAGTACTTCTGGTCGGGACGGTCGGTCTTGCGCAGCAGCTTCATGCCGAGCACCTGGGTGTAGAAGTCGACCGAGCGCCGCAGGTCGCCGACGCGAAGCATGGTATGGAGCATTCTCATTTCGTTTCCTTCAGGATGGGCAAGGCGGCGCCGGCAAGCTCGAGACGCTCGCGCGCAGCGAGCCAGTCGGGGTAGAACGAAGCCAGAAGACGGTAGAAGCGCGGCGAATGGTTGAGCTCGACCAGGTGGGCAATCTCGTGCGCCACCACGTAGTCGGCGAGCGCCGGCTGGATGTGGACCAGGCGCCACGAAAGGCGGATCGTCCCGTCTTCGGTGCACACGCCCCACTGCGTGCGCGCGTTCGACAGCCGCACGCTCGGCGCGGGCCGTCCGAGCAGCATGGCGTAGTACGCCGCCCGCGGCCGCAACGCCTCCAGCGCAGCGCCTTTCAGCCACTTGACTAGACTTTCCAAGCCGGAAACGAGGAGCTTGTTGCCTTCCCGCCGCACCGGCCCCTCGCGCCGCTCCAGCGCGACCGTGTCGCCGAAGAGCGGCAGCCGCTCGCCGCTCACGCCGCGCAGCACCGTGGGGCGCGGCGCGACTGCCCATTCGTCCAGCTTGGCGAGGATCCAGCGCTCCTTGTCGCGCACGAATCCCTCGATGTCGCGCCACGGCGCGCGCAGCGGCGCGGAGACCTTCAGGCCGTCGGCGTCGACCGTGATGCCGAGCGTGCGCCGGCGCCGGCGCACGAAGCGATATTCGATGCTGCGCCCGCCGAGCCGGATCAGGTTAGCGCTTTTTGCTGCTCTTCGATCCATGTCCTGGCCAGCTCGTTCACGGTCTTGGCGTCGCGGTTCGCGGCGTCGATCGGCGGCCCGATGCGCACGGTGACCGTGCCGGGCCGCTTGAGGAACGCATTGCGCGGCCAGAGCAGGCCCGCGTTGTGAGCCACCGGCACCACCGGCGCACCGCTTGCGCAGGCGAGCCAGGCGCCGCCGGGGTGGTATTCGCGCGCCGTGCCGGGAGCGACGCGCGTCCCCTCGGGAAACACCACTACCCAGAAGCCCTGCTGCAGGCGCTCGCGGCCGCGGCGCGCCATCGCGCGCAGCGCGGTGAGGCCGCGCGAGCGGTCGATCGCGATCGGGCTCATCAGCGCGAGCCCCCAGCCGAAGAACGGGATCCACAGGAGCTCCCTCTTGAGCACCAGCACCTGGGGCGGAAAGATCAGCTGGAATGCCATGGTTTCCCACGCCGACTGGTGCTTGGCCAGGATCACCGACGGGCGCGCGGGCAGGTTTTCGCGCCCCTCGACCTGCCAGTCGATCCGCAGGATGGCCTTGGCCAGAAGAATCACCACGCGCGACCAGCCCGAAATCAAGCGGTAACGCGCCATGCGCGGCAGGGGAAACGTGAGCAGGGCGAGCACCGCGTAGGGCGGCGTGATCAGCGCGAGACCGAGCGCGAACAGCGTCGAGCGTAGTACGGTCACGGCGCCTGACGCGGTGCGCGATTCATGGTGCGAAACTCGCGGCGAAGGCCGCGAGGTCGGGAAAGATGCGGGTGCCGGCCGGCAGCTTGCCTTCGTCGCGGGTCTCGACCCCCTTGCCGGTGAGCACCAGCACCGGTTTCGCCCCTGCCGCGGCTGCAGCCTCGAGATCGCGTTGCGCATCGCCCACCATGCAAACGTCGTCGAGCGACACGTTGAAGCGGCGCGCGACCTCGAGCAGCATGCCCGGCTGGGGCTTGCGGCAGGGGCAGCCCGCGTCGGGGGCATGCGGGCAGAAGAAGAAAGCGTCGATCCGGCCGCCGACCTGCGCGAGCGCGCGCAGCAGCGTGTCGTGGATCGCGAACAGCGTGCGCGTGTCGAACAGGCCGCGCGCAATTCCCGATTGGTTGGTCGCCACCACGACACGGTAGTCGGCGTGCGTCAGGCGCGCGATCGCCTCCAGGCTGCCCTTGATCGGCCGCCATTCCTCGGGCGACTTGATGTACTGGTCGCTGTCGTGGTTGATCGTGCCGTCGCGGTCGAGAATGACGAGCTTCATTGGGCGAGCTTGGAAATGTCGGCGACGCGGTTCATTTCCTCGCGGATATCCCTCAGCAGAGCAAGGCGGCCTCGACGAAGCTTTTCGTCATCAACCATCACCATCACAGAATCGAAGAAGGAATCAATCGGCGCCTTAAGTACTGAAAAGGTCTTGAGATAGCCCGTGTAATCCCCGCTCGTAAAAAGAGTATTCGCTACCTTTGAGGCCGAACGAACTGCCTCGTACAGCGCACGCTCAGCGGGCTCTTTTAGTTCGATTGCTATCGTGGCGTTTACGAAAGCCTCGCCCTTAGTCTCGGCCTGCCTGAGGATATTCGCTATGCGCTTGTTCGCAGCGGCGAGGCTTTCAGCTTCCGGTAGTGCCTGAAAAGCTTTCACTGCTTCAAGCTGGCGAGGAACTAGACTTAGTTGGACCGGTTTCTTGCTCAGTACAGCGTCCACCTGAAGAGTGGAGAAACCAAGATCCTTGAGATAGCCCGAAAACCGGTCGAACATAAATTCCATCAGCTCGACGGGAGCCCGGCGCTCGAACGGCGCAAATGCGGCGGTCGCCAGATCGGATAGGGACAAGGTCAGTTTGTTCTCGACGATGATCCTAACGACTCCGATCGCAGCGCGGCGAAGCCCGAATGGATCCTTTTCTCCGGTCGGCTGCTGGCCGATGCTGAACAAGCCAGCAATGGCATCAAGCTTGTCGGCGAGAGCTAGAGCACATGCCGCATGGCCTTCCGGCAGGCGGTCGCCCGCGAAGCGCGGGCGGTAGTGCGCCTCGATCGCATCGGCGACGGCGCGCGGCTCGCCGTCGTTCAGGGCGTAGTAGCGTCCCATCACGCCCTGCAGCTCGGGAAACTCCCCGACCATGCCGGTGAGCAGATCCGCTTTCGACAGCCAGGCGGCACGCTCGGCCGCGGCCGCATCGGCGTTGAGGCTTCTCGCAATCTGACCCGCAAGCGCCTGGATACGCATGACGCGATCAAGCTGGGTGCCGAGCTTGTTGTGGTAGACCACCTTGGCGAGGCTCGGAACCCGCGACTCGAGCCGGACCTTGCGGTCCTGATTGTAGAAGAAGCGCGCGTCCTCGAGCCGCGGACGGACCACGCGCTCGTTGCCGCCGACGATGTGCCGAGGATCGGCGACCTTCATGTTGGAGACGATCAGGAAGCGCGGCAGAAGCTTGCCGGCGCCGTCGAACAGCGGGAAGTACTTCTGGTTCTGCCGCATGGTGAGGATCAGGCATTCCTGCGGCACTTCCAGGAAGGAAGCTTCGAAAGCCCCGACGTACACGCTCGGGTGCTCGACCAGGGCGGTGACCTCGTCGAGCAGGTCTTCGTAGGTTCCCAGCGCGGCCTTCTCCCGGCTCGCCTGTGCCTTGAGCTGCCGCTCGATCTCGGCGCGGCGCACGGCAAAGTCCGCGATGACCATGCCGTCGTCGCGCAGCTTTTCCTCGTAGTCGCCGGCGTCGGCGAGCGCAAGCACGCCCTTGCCCATGAAGCGATGGCCGTGAGTACGGTTATTCGACTCGAGGCCCAATACCTTGCCCGGCACGACCCGCTTGCCGTGCAGCATCACGAGCCCGTGCACCGGCCGCACGAACTGCGCATCGCCGTCGCCCCAGCGCATGACCTTCGGGATCGGCAAGGACTTGAGCACGTCTTCGATCAGCAGGGCGAGCACTTCGTCGAGCACCTGGCCCTTCACCTTCACGCGCGCGACGACGACTTCGCCCTTCGGCGTCGTGCGCCGCTCGAGCGACGCAACGCTCACGCCCTGCTTCTTGGCGAAGCCTTCGATCGCCTGGGCGGGCGCCTTGGCCGAGGGCCCGGTCATCTCGGTCTCGCGATCCTGGCCCGCCGCCGCAACGTCCGGGATCAGAACGGCGAGCCGGCGCGGCGTGGCATAGCTCCTCGCGGCGGCGTCGCGGCTCGCGAGCTGCGCCTTCGCGAGATCGCCGAGCAGGCGGTCGCGGAAAGCCTCGGAGAGCTTGCGCAGCGACTTCGGCGGCAGCTCCTCCGTCAGCAGCTCGACCAGCAGCGTGGCTTTCTCAGGCATGTGCCATCGGGAAGCCGAGACGCTCGCGCGACTCGAAGTAAGCCTGCGCGACCGCCCGCGCGAGCGCCCGCACGCGCCCGATGTAGGCCGCGCGCTCCGTCACCGAGATCGCGCCGCGCGCGTCGAGCAGGTTGAAAGTGTGCGAGGCCTTCATCACCATCTCGTATCCCGGCAGCACGCACCGTGCCGCGATCAGCCGTTTCGCTTCGCTTTCAAAGTTGTTGAAGTGCGTCAAAAGCAGCTCGACGTTGGAGAGCTCGAAGTTGTATTTCGACTGCTCGACCTCGTTCTGGTGATAGACGTCGCGATAAGTGACGCCCGGCGTCCACACCAGGTCGAACACGCTGTCCTTGCCCTGCAGGTACAGCGCGAGGCGCTCGAGGCCGTAGGTGATCTCGCCGAGCACCGGCTTGCAGGCGAGGCCGCCGACTTCCTGGAAATAGGTGAACTGGGTGACTTCCATCCCGTCGAGCCACACTTCCCAGCCCAGTCCCCAGGCGCCGAGCGTGGGCGACTCCCAGTCGTCCTCGACGAAGCGGATGTCATGCTCCAGCGGATTGACGCCCAAGTCCTTCAACGAGTCCAAGTACAACTCTTGAATGTTCGAAGGCGAGGGCTTGAGCACGACCTGGTACTGGTAGTAGTGCTGCAGCCGGTTGGGGTTGTCGCCGTAGCGCCCGTCCTTCGGCCGCCGCGAAGGTTGCACGTAGGCCGCGTTCCAGGGCTCGGGGCCGACGGCGCGCAGGAAGGTCGCCGTATGGAAGGTGCCGGCGCCGACCTCCATGTCGTAGGGCTGGAGCAGCGCGCATCCCTGCCGGTCCCAGAACGCGTTCAGCTGCAGGATGAGCTGCTGGAAGGTCAGCACGCTGCGGATTTTAACGGGTGACACGGGCCCGAATAACCGCGAAGCCCAGGATTCCAAGTGAAATCAGAACGACCGGCCAGTCGCGCAGGCGCACGTACGGCGTCTCGCCCGAATAACCCTGCGCCGCGATCTCCAGGCGGCCCTCGGTGAACTGCGCCAGCCGTTTGAGCACGCGCCCGTCGCGATCGATCGCCGCGGTGATGCCGGTGTTGGTCGCCGTGAGGTGCATGCGCCCCGTCTCGATCGCCCGCAGCCGCGCGATCTGCAGGTGCTGCGCGGGCGCGAGCGAATCGCCGAACCAGGCGACGTTCGACATGTTCACCAGTAGCGTCGCCGCTGGCACGCGGCTCGCGATCTCGCTGCCGAACACGTCCTCGTAGCACACGTTGACCGCGACGCGCTGCCCGGCGACCGCCAGCGGCGGCTGGTCGGGCGCGCCGCGGCTGAAGTCGGAGAGCGGAATGTCGAGCCAGCGCAGGACCCAGCCGAAACCGCGGGGGATGAATTCGCCGAACGGGACGAGATGGACCTTGTCATACGCCTGCCGTGGCGACGCGCCGAGCGTAAGGACGCTGTTGTAGTACGTGTCGCGCTTGCCGAGCGAGGGAATGCCGAGAAGGAGATCGCCGCCGTTGCGCTTCGCCGCGGCTTCCAGGCGCGCGAGGTATTCCCGGTCGATCTGATGGAGGAACTTCGGCAGCGCGGTCTCGGGGAACACGATCAGCGGTGCGCCGGTGCCTTCAGCGAGGCGCGCGTACCTCTCCTGGATGCGCGGATAGCGCTCGGGGCGGAACTTCATCTCCTGCTCGATGTTTCCCTGCAGCAGCGCGACGCTGACCGGCTCGCCCGCCGGCGAGCTCCACCGCACGTGCCGCAAGGCTTCGCCAACTCCCAGCACGAGCAAGAGGGGGAAAAGGAATGCGGGTCTGCGCCGCACGAGCAGCCACAGCATTCCGGCCACGGACACGGTGAGGAACGAAAGCGCGTACACGCCGCCGAGCGGCGCGTAGCCCTGGAGCGGCCATCCGGCCGCGGTGTAGCCCACCGCGAGCCACGGGAAGCCGGTGAAGATCCAGACCAGCAGCCACTCGAACAGCACCCACGAGGCAGGAATGAGCAGGCCGGCGCGCGCGGCCTCCGGCGCCGGCACGCGCGCCTGCAGCCAGCCCGCGGCCGCGGGAAAGAGCGCGAGGAAGGCGCAGAACGCAGCCGTGGCGAAGCCGGCGAGCGGCGCGGGCATGCCGCCGAACTGGTGCAGGCTCACGTAAACCCAGGACACGCCGGCGCCGAACAGGCCCAGCCCGAACCAGAAGCCGAGCCACGCGCAGCGCCGCGGCGGCGCGGACATCCACAGGTGCACGAGCAGCGCAAGCGTGAAAAAAGCGAGCGGGTGCAGCTCGAACGGGGCGAACGCGAACACCGTCGCAGCCCCGCCCAGGAACGCGATCACGTCTTGGCTTTGTCGACCAGAAGCGTGTAGACCCGGCGGCTGTCTGCCCGGAGCACCTGGAAGCGCAGGCCCTCGATCTGCACCGACTCGCCGCGCTTCGGCAGGCGGCCGAGGTGCTTGATGAGAAAGCCGCCGATCGTGTCGGCGGCCTCGTCGGGGAACTTGGTGCCGAACGCGCTGTTGAAGTCGGCGATCTGGGTCAGGGCCTTGACGCGGTAGCGGCCGCCGGGCTCGGGCAGGATGTTGTCGGAAGCCTCGTCGAAGTCGTACTCATCCTCGATGTCGCCGACGATCTGCTCGAGCACATCCTCGATGGTGACCAGGCCCGCGACCCCGCCGTACTCGTCGATCACGATCGCCATGTGGTTGCGGCTGGCGCGGAACTCGCGCAGCAGGACGTTCAGCCGCTTGGCCTCGGGGACGAACACCGCCGGGCGCAGCATCTCGCGCACGTTGAATTCCTCTTCGCCGGCGTAATGACGCAGAAGATCCTTCGCCAGCAGCACGCCGACCACGTCGTCGCGGTTCTGGTCGATCACCGGGAAGCGCGAGTGCGCGGTGGCGATCACCTGCTTGACGAAGGCCTCGACCGGCTCGTTGATGTCGATGAAGTCCACCTGCGCGCGCGGGATCATGATGTCGCGCACCGCCATCTCCGACACGGTGAGCGCGCCCTCGATGATCGAGAGCGCATCGGCGTCGAGCAGGTTGCGGGAGTATGCCGCTCTCAGGAGCTGCGTGAGCTCGGCCCGGTCACCGGGCTCGCGCATGAGGAGCGACGACAGGCGCTCGAGCAGGCTTGGTCGGGACGGATCGTTCATGCCTGGCACGTTCATTCTACCGCGTAGGGGTTGCGGATTCCGGCGCGCCGCAGGATGCGGATCTCGCGCGCCTCCATGCACGCCGCATCCCGTTTCTTTTCATGATCGTAGCCGCGCAGGTGGAGGCATCCGTGCACCACGAGATGCGCGTAATGCGCGGCGATGCTTTTTCCCTGCGCGCGCGCCTCGCGCCGGATCACCGCGTGGCACAGCACGATGTCTCCGGTATGAAAAGTCAGAACGTTGGTCGCACGGTCCCGCTTTCTGTAAGTGCGGTTGAGCTCGCGGCCCTCGCGCTCACCGACGATCCTCAGAGTGATTTCGCCCCGGGCAGCAGCGCGCGCCCATTTCCGCAGCATCGAAGGGCCGGGCAGCCCGCGTCGCGGCACTGCATACTGGACTGAAACCTTATTCTTCCTGCGACTGGCTGTCGTAGGCATCGATGATGCGTGCGACCAGCGGGTGACGCACCACGTCCTGCGCGCCGAACTGCGTGAAGGCGATGCCGCGCACGCCGGCGAGGATGCGGCGCGCCTCGATCAAGCCACTCTTCTGGCCGCGCCCGAGGTCGATCTGCGTGACGTCGCCGTTCACCACCGCCTTGGCGCCGAACCCGATGCGCGTGAGGAACATCTTCATCTGCTCGGGCGTGGTGTTCTGCGCTTCGTCGAGAATGATGAACGAATGGTTGAGCGTGCGGCCGCGCATATAGGCAAGAGGAGCCAATTCGATGGTTCCGCGCTCGAGCAGCTTGCCGGTCTTCTCGAACCCCATCAGGTCGAACAGCGCGTCGTACAGCGGCCGCAGGTACGGGTCGACCTTCTGGGCGAGGTCGCCGGGCAGGAAGCCGAGGCGCTCGCCGGCCTCGACCGCCGGCCGCACCAGCACGATGCGCTTCACCTTGTCGCGCTCGAGCGCGTCCACCGCGCAGGCCACGGCGAGATAGGTCTTGCCGGTGCCCGCGGGGCCGATGCCGAGGGTGAGATCGTGCGCCAGGATTCTCTCGATGTACTCCACCTGGTGCGGCGTGCGGCCGTGCAGGTCGGCGCGCCGCGTCATGAGCTGCGGCCCTTCGCCCGCCGGCTTGTTGTCTTGCAGTATTTCCGTCAGCCCCAATTGCACGTCATCGACCGTCAGGTCGCCCGAGGCGCGGTCGTAGAAGTGCTCGAGGGCGTGCGCGGCGCGCTCGGCCTGGGCGCCGCGCACGGTGAACTTCGCGCCGCGGCGCGCGATCGTCACGTCGAGCGCCGACTCGATCTGGCGCAGGTTCTCGTCGAGCGCGCCGCACAGGCGCGCGAGGCGCTGGTTGTCGACCGGATCCAGCTTGACTTCGACCGGCTTGGCCCGATTCAGACTAGCTCACCTCGAAGCGAGTGGGACAAGGCGGCAGTGATGCGCAGGCTCACGAATGAATGATGGAGCGCGGCATCCGCCGGAAAGTTCATCGGAAAGTTAACTACGCGGTTGTTTCCGGTGCGGCCTGCCAACTCGGCGGGATTCCTTTTCGATGGGCCTTCCACCAGCACGCGCTGCGTGCTCCCGACCATCCGTTCGGCTACGGCCTGGGCCTGCGTTTCGAGCTGCGCCTGCAGGCGCTGCAACCGCTCCAGTTTTTGTTCTTTTGTTACTTCATCCGGTAGATCGGCTGCCGGTGTTCCGGGGCGCGGGCTGTAGATGAACGAAAACGAAGCGTCAAAGTCCGCCTCGCGCGCGAGCCTGAGGGTGGCGGCGAAGTCGGCCTCGGTCTCGCCGGGGAAGCCGACGATGAAATCGGAGGACAGGCTGATGTCCGGCCGCGCCTGGCGCAGCCGGCGCACGATCGAGCGGTATTCGAGCGCGGTATAGCCTCGCTTCATCGCGGCGAGGACGCGGTCGGAGCCCGACTGCACCGGCAGGTGCACGTGCGGCGCAAGCCGGTCGAGCTCGGCGTGCGCGTCGATCAGCCGCTGCGTGAATTCCCGGGGATGAGAGGTGGTGTAGCGCACCCGCTCGACCACTTCACAAACGTATCGCAGGAGCTCGGCAAAATCCGCCCGTTCGCCGGCGATCTCGCCGCGCCAGGCGTTGACGTTCTGGCCGAGCAGCGTGACTTCCTTGACGCCCTGGTGGGCGAGGCCGGCGATCTCCGCCACCACGTCCTCGAATGGCCGCGACACCTCCTCGCCGCGCGTGTACGGCACGACGCAGAAGCTGCAGTACTTGCTGCAGCCTTCCATGATCGAGACAAAAGCAGAGGCGCCTGTGGCGTTTTCTCCCCTTTTGCGGGCCGGCGGCAGGTGGTCGAACTTCTCGATCTCGGGAAAGCTCACATCCACCTGCGGCCGGCCGGTGGCGCGGCGGCGCTCGAGGAGCTGCGGCAGGCGGTGGAGCGTCTGCGGCCCGAACACCACGTCGACGTACGGTGCACGCTCGACGATTGCCGGCCCCTCCTGGCTCGCGACGCAGCCGCCGACGGCGATCATCAGCGCCGGCCGGGAGCGCTTCAGGTGCTTGACGCGGCCGAGATCGGCGAAGACCTTCTCCTGCGCCTTCTCGCGCACCGAGCAGGTGTTGAAGACGATCACATCGGCATCCGCCGGGTCCGGCGTGAGCTCGAGCCCCTCGGCCTCGCGCAGCACGTCCGCGATCCTGTCCGAGTCGTACTCGTTCATCTGGCAGCCGAAGGTGCGCAGGAAGAGCTTTTTCATTTCGCGCATTTCATTTCGGATATGGGGACGGAGGCAGCGCGGCCTTTTCG
>Ga0105340_1000120_pt1 | contig 38086 bp, 33 predicted proteins | sample EasRivMeERMLT700_FD_89676 | JGI IMG/M metagenome (GOLD analysis project Ga0105340, IMG submission 89676) | Soil microbial communities from meander-bound floodplain in the East River, Colorado, USA - East River MetaG ERMLT700 | ecosystem: Environmental > Terrestrial > Soil > Floodplain | place...
CTGCGTTGCTCCTGGCGGATGAGCCAACCGGCGATCTCGATGAGACCACCGCTGACACACTGCATGCGCTACTGCGCGAGATGCACGCCGAGTACGGGTTGACGTCGATCATCGCGACGCACAACCCGCGCCTCGCGGCGGCCTGCGATCGGATTCTGAGGTTGGAGCTCGGACAGTTGCGCCCTGCGTAGCGGCGCGGACTCTCAAAGCGGGTCCGAAGATCCGCCTCTACACTGTCCTTACCGCGACGACGTGGCGTTTCTCCCCGTCAGAAACTCCCACTGCGCCTGCCCGCGCTTGACGACGTTCTCGATGTCCTCCTCCAGGAGATACCGGCTTCGGACAAGATCCTGCGCCGCGGTCCGGAGCTTCGAGCTGTAGTCGTCGCGATCGCGATAGCGCTCTGCAATTGACAGCCTTGGATCCTTGCGCACCTCGCGCTCCGCCTTCGTCATTGCGAAGGGGATGTACGACCCGAGCAGGTTGTAAATCTCCTTCGTCCCGCCTACCGACTCAGACCGGAAATTCCACCCGGTGTTCGTGGCGACCGGCACGTTGACATCAGGAACGCGGATGCCGGCAACGTCATTGCCATCGGCGTCCACCTGGGGCACCAAATGGGGGAGCATCTCCACTTTCCCATTTCGCACCTGGCCCGGTCCCGCAATGATGCGCGGGTCGGCGACCCCGGGAATCGCGGGAAACTTGACCGACGCGGCTCGCGTCAGCGTTCCGTCCGCCAGTTTCGGATACCGGCTCTCGGGAGGAGCCGCTCCCTTGCTGACCCATCCGTGCAAGCCTCGCATCAGCGCTCGCATGACTTCGCGCTGCGGCACCGGGTTGTCCATCTGCTGGCCGCGGGTGGCCTTTGGCGGGAACGCCGATTCGCCGTGCTGAGTGCCCGACAGCAGATAGATGCGGACATTGTCTGGAATCGTCAGATCCTTCCCGCCGTCCGGGCTCGTGTGAATCAACGCAGCCGCTCGCCCACCGCCCCAATATTCGACCGGGGTGTTGGTGAAGAAAATCTTCGGCCGCTGATCGGCCCTGTACCGCTGAAGGAGCGATCCGCGCTCGTCGTTGAACGTCTGTTCGTCCGTCGTGAACGGGAATCGCGTCGGCGTCAGCATGACCGAACCACCGATGGGCATGCCGAAGCGGTCGTTAAATGTCCCGCGGGCGGATCCGGCGATGTGCGCCCAGACGCCATCAAACACCTTCCGGTCTCGCTCATCCTCGTTGAAGCCGTCATACAGGAACTGCCGGAGAAACCGGCCATCCTGCGATGCGCCGAACACGTACGTCGTCGTGCCCCGGATCGGCAGATCGGTGCGGTAGCGGAACGCCGCGGCCGCATCCCGAATCGCGGCAAGTCCGGCTCCGGCAACTCGCGCCCCCGTCGCTTTGAAGGTCACGTCATACAGCCGGCCCGGCTCGAAGCCGCCGTCGAGCGCCACGCGCGGCGCCCCTGTCTGGCCCGTGACGAAGCGCCATTTCGCCCGTTCGATCCGTACCGGCCTGTCCCAGTAATGGTCGCGAACGGTCATCGTGTTTGCGGCATCATTCGGGTTCGTCGGCTCATACAGCGGCGCGTCGCTCAGTGAGACTTCGTTCGCTTTCGCGTCAGGGACCACGCCCACCGTGATCGGCTCAATGACGGCATCGAGTGTCGGGGCTTCCACGCGAATCATCGGTGGGCGGATGTCGAACTCCCAACCGACGAAGACCAGCGTGTAGCCCTCCCGCATCAAGTAGCCGTTGCCGAAATCGGCGGCGGCCATCGGACTGTCGACCGTGGGTGCGCCGTTGAAGCGACTGAGGACGCCGAGGCGCCCGCGGTTGATGACTTCGAAGAGCAGCACGCCGTTCCCCTTCAAGGGATCGACCGGCCGCAAGACCATCATGTCGGAGGTGAAGCGCACGCGACCGTCGGCGTCCTGTGCCGCACGTCCGATGTCGGTGACCCGGGCGTTGTGCGGGTCTTTCGGATCGAGGGCGAACTCGATCGAGCCGGTGAGTTTTTCATACGGGCCGGTGGTCCCGAAAGCCTGGCCTCCTGCGACGGTCACGCGACTGGCGACTGTCACCTTCGAGACTTCCGCGAACGCCAGCGATGGACAGACCGCCAGGCACAGGGCAGTTATAAGCAGCTTTGCACGCAAGGCAGCTCCCTTTCTCAACCACGAAGGCCTCGAAGTCGTGGTGATCAATCCAACCTCGCCAAATCGAGAATGACCTTCGCCATCGCGGAATAATCTTCGTCGCCTCCGCCCGCCGCCATCTGCGCCGTCACGAGTTGTCGCACGGCCGCGCTGATGGGAGCCGGGACCTGGTTGTCCGCGAGCGTGGAGGAGGCAATTTTCAGATCCTTGGCGAACAAGCGGGTCTTGAAGCCGGGCTTGTAGTTGCCTTTCAGGATCCGTTCGCCGTGGACTTCGAGAACACGGCTCGCCGCGAAACCCCCGAGCAGCGCCTCGCGCATCCTGGCCGCGTCGATGCCCGCCTTCTTCGCGAGCGCGAACGCCTCGGCGACAGCGCCAAGCGTCCCGGCGATGACCATCTGATTGCAGACTTTGCAGATCTGGCCCGCGCCCGCGTCGCCGATCCTCACGACTTTTTCCGGATTGCCCATGACGTCGAGAATGGGCTTGACCCTGTCGAACGCGTCAGCGTCGCCGCCGACCATGATCGACAGCGTTCCGCTTACCGCACCAATCTCGCCTCCGCTGACCGGCGCGTCGAGCATCTGCGCGCCCAGCGACGTCGCCTTTGCCGCGAGCCGGCGCGCCACGCCCGGAGCGATGCTGCTGTTGTCGATGATGATCGTCCCTCGCTGAAGCGCGCTGAAGACGCCATTGGCCCCTTCAAGCACCTGCTCGACGTCAGGGGAGTCGGGCACCATCGTGATGATGCGCGTCACCTGGCGTGCGATGTCCGCGGGCGACTCAGCGCGCGTGGCGCCGAGCGCGACGAGCGCCTCGACCGGTTGCTGGCTGCGGCTGTGAACGATGAGGGGATAGCCTGCTTTCAGAAGATTGGCCGCCATGGGGCGACCCATGAGACCGAGTCCGATGAAGCCGATTGTCTCAGGCATCCGCGGAGTATAGTTCGACCATGTTCATCGTGCTGATACAGGTACAGGTCAAGCCAGATCTGCTCGGCGAGTTCAAGCCGGCCATTCTCAACAACGCGGCGCGATCGGTCGAACGCGACCCCGGATGTTTCAGGTTCGACGTACTTCAACAGGAAGACGATCCGACGAAGTGGATCTTCTATGAGGTGTACGAGAACGAGCACGCGTGGGTCCAGCATCGCGCCTCGGAGCATTTCCTCGAGTTCAAGCAGGTCTTAGACCGCGCGATGATCTCGCGTGACGTGACGAAGTTGACCGGGATCAACGTGACTTCGTAACCGCCGACCCGCAGGGTCCGCGCCGCATTCGAGGGGGTCCGCAGCGTATTCGACAGCGTCCGCGCCCCATTTGCCACCCTTTTCGTATCCAGCAGCGTCCAAAGGAGTAATCGGCACGGGTCAGGCATGTGCCCAATTGAAGCTATGCCTTATAATGCCGGCTGAGAGACTCTTCTCGCGATCAACCGATAAACCTTAGGCAGGCCGGATGTTCGAACGCTATACAGAAAGAGCGCGACGGGTTTTGTTCTTCGCCCGTTATGAGGCCAGCCAGCTCGGCAGCATCTCTATTGAGACCGAGCATCTCCTTCTCGGTTTGATCCGGGAAGGTAAAGGGTTGACGAGCCGCATCTTCGCGCGCTCGCACCTCTCCCTCGAAAACATCCGCAAGGAAATCGAAGGCCGCACGGTGTTTCGCGAGAAAGTTTCGACGTCAGTCGAGATTCCTTTCAGCGCGGAAACCAAACGCGTGCTCCAGTTTGCCGCCGAGGAAGCCGATCGGCTCCTTCACAACTACATCGGCACCGAGCATCTGCTGCTCGGGATTCTTCGCGAGGAGCGCTCGGTCGCGGCCTCCATCCTCATGGAAAAGGGGATGCGTCTTCACACGGTCCGCGAAGACATCGTCCAGCTGCTCAATGAGAAGACCACGCTGACGCGCGTCAAGGAAACGCCGCTGCTCGCCGAGTTCAGCCGCGACCTGACGGAAGCGGCGATGAAGAACGTGCTCGATCCGCTCGTCGGCCGCGACTACGAGCTCGAACGGGTGCAGCAGGTGCTGTGCCGCCGGACGAAGAACAACGCCGTCCTGATCGGCGAGCCGGGCGTCGGCAAGACCGCCATTGTCGAAGGCCTTGCGCAGAAGATCGTGTACGGCGACGTGCCGCACTTCCTTGCCGATAAGCGCATCCTCGCGCTCGACATCTCGCTGATTGTCGCTGGCACGAAGTACCGAGGTCAGTTCGAAGAGCGCCTCAAGGCGATCATGAAGGAGCTCACCGAGAATCCGAACATCATCGTGTTCATCGACGAGCTGCACACGCTGGTTGGCGCGGGCTCCGCTGAAGGGTCGCTGGATGCCGCGAACATCCTCAAGCCGGCGCTCTCGCGCGGCGAGATCCGCTGCATCGGCGCGACGACGCCTTCTGAGTACCGCAAGTACATCGAGAAGGACCGATCGCTCGAGCGCCGCTTCCAGGCGATCAAGGTCGACCCACCCGCCGAGAAGGAAACGATCGAGATCCTGATGGGCGTCAAGGATCGCTACGAGCAGTTCCATCACGTCGAGTACACGCGCGACGCGATCGAGGCGGCGGTCTACCAGTCCAGCCGCTACATCACCGATCGGTTCCTGCCTGACAAGGCGATCGATCTCGTGGACGAAGCCGGCGCCCGCGCGAAGCTGAAGGAAGCGGGTTACAGCGAGGAGTTCGGCGAGATCAACAAGAGTATCCGTGTCGCCGTCGAACAGATGGAGAACGCGGTCTCGCAGAAGGATTTCGAAAAAGCGCAGTTCTACCGCGAGCAGGAAGTGTCGGCGCGCGAGAACCTGCAGTTCGTCCGCGAGAAGTTCGACGTGAAGTCGAGCGCGCGCAAGGTGATCGTGTCCAAGGGTGACATCGACGAAGTCGTGTCGAAGTGGACCGGCGTGCCCATTGCGTCGATCAACCAGGACGAAGGCGACAAGCTGCTGCGCATGGAGGCGGATCTCCACAAACGCGTGATCAGCCAGGAGACGGCGATCTCGGCGATCTCGCGCGCCATCCGTCGCTCACGCGCCGGGTTGAAGAACCCGAACCGTCCGGTCGGCAGCTTCATCTTCCTCGGCCCGACCGGTGTCGGGAAAACGGAACTGGCACGCGCGCTCGCGAACTTCCTCTTCGGCAGCGATCATGCGCTCATCCGCTTTGACATGTCCGAGTACATGGAGAAGCACTCAGTCTCCAAGCTGATTGGGTCGCCTCCCGGTTACGTCGGCCACGAAGAGGGCGGTCAGCTTACCGAGAAGGTGAAGCGGAATCCGTACTCCGTCGTGCTGCTCGATGAGGTCGAGAAAGCGCACCCGGATATTTTCAACATCCTGCTCCAGGTGTTCGAGGACGGCCACCTCACGGATGGGCTCGGCAACCGGGTCAACTTCAAGAACACGATCATCATCATGACCTCGAATATCGGGGCGCGCTTCATCCAGAAGAAGGCGTCGCTCGGATTCCAGGCGAGCGATATCAGCGCGATCGACAAGAACGTCAACGACATGGTGCTCGGCGAGGTCAAGCGCACCTTCAACCCCGAGTTCATCAACCGCATCGACGAGATCATCGTCTTCGAGGCGCTGACCGACGAGGATCTGCGGCGGATCATGGCGCTGCTGGTGGAACAACTGAACCTCAACCTGACCGACAGGCGCATGAAAGTGAATCTGGCGCCCGACGTCATCGACTGGATCATCGACGTCACGTGCAAGGACCGGTCGTACGGCGCGCGGCCCCTGCGTCGGGCGATCCAGCGGTATGTCGAGGATCCGCTCTCGGAGGAGCTGATTCGCGGGAACCTGCGTGACGGCGACATCGATGTCTATCTCGACGGTGGCCAGCTCTCGTATCGGCCCGCCGGCGAACTGACCGGGGGGCGGAAGCTTCCGTAAGAGGTTCAGTAGGTTCAGTAGGTTCAGTAGGTTCAAAGGGTTCAGAAGGTTCAAGTGGTTCAGAGGTTCAAAGGGTTCAAAGGGTCCTGTTCTCCTGAGCTGGACCTCCTGAACTACTGAACCGGACCTCCTGAACCATCTGAACCTTCCGAACCCAGTGAACCCCTGAAACCGACCAGTATCGGGCCGGCATCGTCTGAGTCCTTCAGAAGATCCTGTAAACTAAGGTGTTCCGGAATCCTTCAATGCAGAAGAAGTTTGTTCGAACGCTCGCGTCCGCGGTGCTGCTGGCTGCGGTCGGCTCGACCTCCGCGTTCGCCCAGGCGGCCCAGAATCCCGCCGCGGCGAACAGTAATCCGACCACGGTGTGCGGCTTGCCGATTCCTCCGCCAGCCGCGCTGCCGCCCGCAGGAACCGGCCCGGTCGTGTTCCAGATCGTCCCGTGCTTCGCGAAGCAGGGCGGATCCCCTGTCGTCGAACCAGAGACGTATCTGTACTACATCCAACTCCGTCCGAGCCTGCCCTCGCAGAACGTGTGGGTGCCGTGGGATGCCCGCGCGCAACAGATGGCGGCGGACGACTTCAAGCGCCTGTGGGCGACGAATTTTCTCGATGACCTCACTGTTCAGGTCAGCGATCCCCCCGGCACTCCCGGCTCCCCCCTGACGGACTACGTTTTCTCCAACGGCGTCATCGGGAAGATCGTCGTGTACGACATGGAGGAGCGCGAGCGCATCAAGGTCGTCGACTACCAGGGCACGAAGAACATCGACCGCACGAAGATTGCGGAGCAGCTGAAAGAGAAGGGGCTCGAGCTGCGTCTGGATTCGTTCCGCGACGACAACACGCTGCGTCGCGTCGACACGATCCTCGACGAGATGATGGCGGAGAAGGGCTTCACCAACGCTGAGATTCACCACACGATCACGCCGGTCGCCGGCGGCCCGAAGCTGGTGAACGTGACGTTCACGATCAGCGAGGGACCGAAGCTGCGGATCCGCAACATCGACTTCATCGGCAACCAGGCATTCGGCGACGGCACCCTGGCGCGCAAGATGAAAGAGAACAAGGCAAAGAAGGGGATCATCTCGATCTTCAGGGGCGCCACCTACAAGGAAGACAAGTACGAAGCGGACGCGGAAATGGTGGCGGGGTACTATCGCGAGAAGGGGTATGTGCGCGCGCGCGTCGGCAATCCCGAAGTCAAGACGCTCGAGAACTCGAAGGACGGCAAGACGCGCTGGATCCAGCTGCGGATACCCGTTACCGAAGGACCCCGGTATCGCGTTGGCGACTTTCTCTTCGAGGGCAACACCGTCGTCAAGAGCGAATCGCTTCGCCCGATGTTCAAAGTCAAAGAGGGCGAATGGTACAGCGAGAAGGATGTTCGTGACGGACTGAAGAAGGCGCAGGAAGCGTACGGTGCCGGCGGGTACATGGAGTTTACCGGCTACCCGGATCTGAACCCGAAGGGCGACGGCCTTCCGTCGGCGACCGATGGCAGTACGCCGCCGCCCGCGCCAGCGGCTGCTGCGGCAGCATCCAACGGGACCACGAACGGGAACGGCACGAACGGTTCGAGCGCCACGGACGTTCTGAGGCCGACTGTCGATGTGACGATGAGGCTGCAGGAAGGAAAGCAGTACTTCGTCAACCGCATTGCGTTCATCGGGAACAGCACGACGCGCGATAACGTGATCCGGCGCGAGATGCGCCTTGTCGAAGGCTCGGTGTTCAACACCGAGTCGTTGAAGTACAGCATCCGGCGGCTCAATCAGCTCGGGTACTTCAAGACGCTCGAAGGCAACGACAAGGACATGAAGGTCGACAAGACCACCGGCCGCGACAACGCGGTCGACGTGACGCTCCGCGTCGAGGAGCAGAACCGCAACCAGGTCACGTTCGGCGCCGGCGTGTCGCAGTACGAGGGCTTCTTCGGCCAGCTTTCCTTCCAGACGGCGAACTTCCTCGGGCGCGGCGAGAGCCTCACGGCCTCGGCGCAGGCAGGCTCGCGGTCGCAGAACTATCAGCTCTCCTTCACGGAGCCGTTCCTGTTCGATCGCAACCTGACAGGCGGGATCGACGTCTACAAACGCTCCCTGCAGTACATCGGTTACTACACGCAGAAATCGACCGGCGGCAACCTGACGTTCGGGTTCCCCGTGGCCGACTTCGCGCGCATGTTCGTCAATTACTCGTACGAGTCGGTGGGGGTCTCGGATCTCAATGAGGCGCTACTGGATCCGTCCTGCATCCAATCGTCGAGTGGCTGCAGCACGATCAACGTAAGCGACCTGACGAGGATCAGCCCGACGGCCCTCGAACAGCTGAAACGCAATCCGTTCCTCCTCGACTCGTTCCTGATTAGCTCGAAGGGGAACCGCACGATCAGCAAGGTCTCGCCGAGCTACGTCTTCAACACGATCGACAATCCGATCTTCCCGGCCAACGGCAAGCGGCTGACGGCGGCGATCGATATCGGCGGGCTTGGCGGCAACACCAGCTACTACAAGCCGACGCTCGAGGCCATTTGGTACCACCCGCACACATCGCGTTCGTCGTTTGGCGGCCGCGTGCAGTTCCAGTACATCGAGCCGTATCGGGGAACGACCAATCTGCCGGTCTTCGAGCGGTTGTTCCTGGGCGGCGAATACAGCGTGCGCGGTTACGACATCCGGTCGATCGGGCCGACGGTGCCGAACTCGCAGATCGTGCTGGGCGGTAACAAGAGCCTGCTGATCAACGGCGAGTACATCATCACGGTCGCCGGTCCCGTGCGCCTCGTGCTCTTCTACGACGCCGGCCAGGTGCGCGACTTCGGCCAGAAGTTCGGAATGAAGGAAGATCTGACGCGGCAAGTGTTCCCGACCGCGCCGCTGCTGATCGATCCGTTCGCGGGGGCGTTCGGAGGCCTCGAAGATCCGAACGCGCCTGGCGTGCACACGGAAGTCGTCGGGCAGACGAGTGCATTCAAGACCTCGACGGGTGCCGAGATCCGGTTTTTCATGCCGGTGCTCAACGTACCCTTCCGCCTAATTTTTGCTGCGAACCCGCAGCGCGGCGGTGTGCTCAACAACACGCTGCTGCCGGCGAAGGCCTTCACGTTCAAGTTCGCGGTCGGTTCGACGTTCTAGGAGCGCTGTGTCGATGAGACGATGGTTCGGCCGTGTCCTGCTGGTTCCCGTGGTGGTGGCTGTCTCCGCGTGCGGCCAGAGCGACCCCTTCCTTCCGACCGGGCCGACAACGCCTCCGACGGTCCGGTCGGACACCTTTTCCGGCATCCTGACGAAGAACTCCGCGTACACGCATCCGTTCACGGTGGCCGACGCCGGCGCCGTTTCGGTGTTTCTCCTCTCGAGCGCAGACCCCGCGCATCCCGAGAACAACGCCATCCCGCTCGGCGTCAGCCTCGGCACGTGGAATGGAACGAGCTGCGCGATCGTGATTGCGAGTGACAACACCGTTCCTGTCAATTCCGACGACCCATTGAAGGGCAAGCTTGCTGGCCAAGCCACGGCGGCGGGGAACCTGTGTGTCCGTGTGTATGACGTAGGATTCGTGCCAGCGGCATCGACCTATGAACTCCTGATCGACCATTACTAGGCGGACCTGCCCGCCTTCGCCAAGGCTACGGCGGGTCCGCCGAGGCTTTAGCGAAAGGCCGGAAAGGTCCGCTCGGCCCCTAAACGGATGCCGGCGGCGACGTGTTAAGATCGTGAACTTACGCGCGAAATGAAAGGATTGACTGTAATGAGAGCTTTTGCCGTTGCCGTGGCGCTCAGCGTGATGCTGGCTGCCGCTCCAACATTCGCCCAGGCCCCCGCTCCGGCAGCTGCGCCGGCACCGCAGGCGGCTCCCGCCGAAGCCCCATTTCCGACAGGCGCCAAGTACGCCTTCGTCAACATCCAGCGCGTGGCCGCCGAATCCGGCCAGGGGAAAGCGTTGAGCTCGCGGGTTCAGGCGCTCAACACCCAGAAGCTCACCCAGCTGAACGAGAAGAACAAGGCGCTCCAGACCTCGCAACAGAAGCTGGACTCCGGAGCCAGCGTGCTCAGCGACGTGGCGCGTGGGCAACTCGAGAAGGATATCGATCGGCAGCAGACCGAGATCCAGCGCTTCACCGACGACGCGCAGAAGGAAGTTCAGGATCTGCAGACCGAGCTCCAGAGCGAGTTTCAGCAGAAGCTTGGTCCGGTCATTCAGCAGGTGGCGCAGGAGAGGAAGCTCGAGATTCTGTTCAGCGCGCTCGACGCCGGGATTATCTGGGCCGATGCTGGCCTCGATCTGACCTCCGAAGTGATTCGCCGATTCGACGCGGCCGCGCCCGTTGCGGCCACCGCTGCGCCCGCTGCACCGAGGGCCGCGACACCGGCACCGGCACCGGCCGCGCCGCGTCCGCCGGCGCCCGCGCCCGCTGCACCTCGTCCGGCTGCTCCGGCACCGGCACCGAAGTAGTAGACCGCGGTTCACGCTTCGGAGTTCTCGCGTCTCGGTCCGTCTTCAGGTTCGATTCGATGTGCGCTTGTCTTGTTTCTTCGAGCGCACATCGAACAACATAGAACCCGAACATGAACACGAACCGAGCACCGGGAACATAGAAGCGTGAACGACTGGTTCCACTAGTGTCCATAGATCTCCCCGCCCTTCTCGATCGCGTCCATCACCGTTACCCTTCATTTCTGATCGACGCCGTCGGGGAGCACGAGCGCGGCAACCGGCTCGTGGCGTTCAAGAATGTCACCGTCAACGAAGAATTCTTCCAGGGACACTTTCCCGGTGTGCCGGTCATGCCGGCGGTCCTGATGATCGAGGCGCTGACGCAGGTCGCCGCCGTCCTCATCCTCGAGCGCGAGGATTGCCCTCCGACGGCGCGGGTCTCGCTGCGCGGCGTCAACAACGCCAAGTTTCGACGACAGGTGGTTCCCGGCGATCGATTGACACTCGACGTGACCCTCGGCCGTGCACGATCGAGCCTCGCGAAAGCGCGCGCGGCGGCGTACATGAGCGGCCTGCCCGTTGCCGAGATGGAACTGCTGCTGGCGATCGAGCCTGGCGCGGCGTACATCGATCCGACGGCAACGGTGCACCCCTCGGCGCGCGTCGGCGAAGGTACGACGATCGGCCCGTACTGCACGATTGGTCCGGAGGTGCGGATCGGCAAACGCTGCCGTATCGACTCGTCCGTCGTCATCGACGGGTGGACTGAGATCGGCGACGGGACGCGGATCTACCCCATGGCGTCAATTGGCCTCGCCCCGCAGGACCTCAAGTACAAGGGCGAGCGCACGCGGCTCGTTGTCGGGATGCGAAACATCATCCGCGAGTTCGCGACGATCAACCGCGGCACCGCGGGAGGCGGCGGCGAGACGACGATCGGCGACGACAACCTGCTGATGGCGTACGTCCACGTGGCGCACGACTGCCATATCGGGAGCCATACGATCTTCGGGCCGCACGCCACGCTGGGCGGGCACGTCAGCGTGGAGGACTACTCGAACGTCAGCGCGGGTTCGGCGGTCCACCAGTTCTGCCGCGTCGGCAAATACGCCTTCATCGGCGGCTATTCCGTCGTCACGAAGGACGCGCTGCCGTTCGGCCGGACGATCGGCGGCCGCCCGGCGCGGATCTTCGGCGTCAATTCGATTGGCCTCTCGCGCCGCGGCTTTACGCCCGGCACCATCGATCAGCTCAAGCGGGCGTATCGATACCTGCTGCAGGCGAACACGACGCGTGCGCTCACACAGATCGAAAAGGACGCGACGCTCACGTCGCCGGAGGTTCGCTACCTCGTGGAGTTCATCCGCACGTCACAGCGGGGCGTCATCCTCCGCCGCCCCACGCGCCGCGCCGAGGAACTGGTCGCAGACGAATGAAGCTCGGCCTCATTGCCGGCAATGGCCGCTTTCCTTTCCTCGTCCTGGACGCCGCGCGAGCGCAGGGGCACGACGTGACGATCGTGGCGGCCAAGGAAGAGACATTTCCAGAGCTGAACGACGCCGCAGCGCGCCATGGCTCCGCGATTCACTGGATATCACTCGGGCAGCTCGGCACCTGCATCAGCGTGCTGAAAAGCGCCGGTGTTACGCACGCGGTGATGGCGGGGCAGGTGAAGCACACGAAGATCTTTGCCGGTGGCATCATCCCGGACCTCACTTTTCTGAGCGTGCTGAAGCAGCTCACCTCGAAGAACACCGACGGACTGATTGGCGCGGTCGCCAACGTGCTCCACGATCGCGGCATCGAGCTGATGGACTCGACCTCGCTCCTCCAGCCGCTGCTGGCAGGCGCAGGTGTGCTCACGAGGCGCGGGCCCACCGAGGAAGAGCAGAAGGACTTCGAGTTCGGCTATCGGATGGCCGACGCCATCGCGGCGCTCGATATCGGCCAGACGATTGCGGTGAAACACCTCGCCGTGGTCGCTGTCGAAGCGATGGAGGGGACCGATGAAGTGATTGGTCGCGCCGGCCATCTTGCGGGCCCTGGTGTGTGCATCGTCAAGGTGGCGAAGCCGAAACAGGACATGCGCTTCGACGTGCCCGTCGTTGGCATCGCGACGATCCAGGCGATGCGTGTGGCGGGTGCATCGGCGTTGTCTGTTGATGCCGGGAAGACGCTGATGCTCGATGGCGACGCGATCCTGGCGTCGGCAAACGAAGCGGGCATGACGATTGTGGGACGCGGCCGTTGAGCCGGCTGAGGGTTGCCGTGATCGGCGTCGGCCACCTGGGGCAGCATCATGCGCGCCTGCTGGCGTCCATCGAGGGAGTGGAGCTGGTGGGCGTCTGCGACACAAACCGAAGCCGCGCCGAGGAAATCGCCGCGAAGTTCGGGAGCCACTCGTTCGAGTCGGTACGCGAGCTGGTGTCACGCGTGGACGCCGTGACGATCGCGGCGCCTACCGTGTCGCACGTGGACCTGGCACTGCCGTTTCTCGAAGCGGGCATCGCCACGCTCGTGGAGAAACCGATCGCATCGAGCGTCGAGGACGCCGATCGGTTGATCGACGCGGCACAGCGCGGGCGCGCCCTCCTCGCGACGGGACACACGGAGCGTTTCAACCCGGCGGTGGCGGCGGCACTGCCGCTCATTGCCGAGCCGCGATTCATCGAGATTCACCGCCTCGCCACGTTTCCCGAGCGCAGCCTCGACATCGACGTGATCTTCGATTTGATGATTCACGACTTCGATCTGCTGCTCACGGTGGTGAAGTCGGAACTGACATCGGTTGAAGCGGTTGGCGTCAACGTGCTCACGCCCAAAGCGGACATTGCGAATGCGCGCCTCCGGTTTGCGTCAGGCTGCATCGCAAACCTCACGGCAAGCCGCATCAGCCGCGAGCGCGTCCGCAAGGCGCGGTTCTTTCAGAAGGACGCGTACGTGTCGATCGACTTCGCGGCCCAGGAGCTCGAGGTGTACCGCCTCGTGCAGGGCGGCGCGCGCCCGATCATCCACGGCGGCAAGGTAGACGTTCCCCACGAGGAGCCATTGCGCCGGGAGCTCGAGGATTTCGTCGACGCCGTTCGTACCGGCCGTTCGCCTGGGGTGACGGGACGTGACGGCCGCGACGCGCTGGCGCTGGCGACGCGCGTAGCGGAGAAGATGGAAAGTGGGTTCGCTACAGAGACCCAGAGGATTCAACTGTGACCGCGTCTTCGCCATTCGACGACCTGATGGACCGGGTCAGCGCGGGTGACCGGCTGACCATGGAGGATCTGGCGCATCTTGCTGCGACACCCGACATTCTCCCTCTCGGGATGATGGCCGACACGGTGCGCCGCAGCCTGCATGGATCGCAAGTCACGTATCTGCGCGTCGCGCTGTGCCCGTTCGACAAGCCGTTCACCGATGCCGCAACCGCCGCGGCGCGCGAGATTCGGATTACAGGCGAACCTGGGACGCTGGACATCGCCCTCAGTGCCGTGGAGACGGCGCGGGCAGTGGCGACGGACCGCGCGGTGTCGGGATTTTCGTGGGCGGATGTCGAACGGCTTGCCGGTGTCGCAGGCCTGGGCGTTGCGGGCGTCCTCGAGCGCCTGCGCTCCGCGGGCCTTGACGCCATCGCGCACATCCCGCTGGATCGCATCGACAATCTTCACGACGCGCTCGGCCGGCTCGTCACGGCTGGCTACACGCAGGTGCGCCTCACCATCGACAAGGCGCAGGCTGATGTTCGGACCAAGCTCGTGCTTCGCGCTGCGGAGCTGCAGGAAGAGTTCACCTGCATCCAGTCGATCAGTCCGCTCCCTTCCACGCTCAACGCCATGCGGCCGACGACCGGCTATGACGACGTGAAGAGCGTTGCGATCGCCAGGCTGGCTGCGCCAAACATCCCTACGGTCCAGGTCGATTGGCTTCGATACGGCCCAAAGCTTGCCCAGGTCGCATTGACCTTCGGCGCCGACGATCTCGACAACGTGACGGCTAGCGACGACGCGCCGGACGGGCGGCGCCGCGCGCCCCTCGAGGACGTTCGGCGCAACATCGAGGCGGCAGGGTTCGAGCCGGCCGAGCGCGACGGCCGCTTCGCGCCGATCGCCTGATGCTCTCGACTCGCTCCGATCGCTCGGGCCAGGGGTTAGTTCGGATGGGCGCGGTGGGCTACCTCAATGCCCGCCCGCTGACATGGACCCTTGATCGCGCGCCGGAACGCTGGCAAGTACGCTACGACCTGCCGTCGGTCTGCGCGCGGCTTCTCTACGATGGCGAAGTCGACCTCGGGCTGGTGCCGTCGATCGAATACCTGCGATCCGAGCAGTACCGATTCGTCCCGGGCGTCGGCATCGGTTCGAGAGGTCCCGTGGCCTCGGTCGCGCTGTTCACGCGCCGGCCGATCGGAGAGATCCGGCACATCGCGCTCGACACGAGCTCGCGCACGTCGGTCACGCTGATCAAGATTCTGTGCCACCACCGGTTTCGAATTCAGCCGGAGTACGTCCCGCACGGCCCGGACCTCGCGGCCATGGTGCGCGACTACGACGCAGGGCTCCTTATCGGCGACCCGGCGCTCGAAGGGGATCCGGCGTCGCATGCCGTCACGAAGATCGATTTGGGCGCCGAGTGGACCACCATGACCGGCCTGCCCTTCGTCTATGCGGCGTGGACGGGACGAACCGGATCGATTGCCTCAGAAGTCGTGGAACTGTTGCAGGACGCGCAGGAGGAAGGCGTGTCGTCGTATGAGGCGATCGCCGCAGAGTACGGAGGGGACGACGCCAGCGCAACGCGGCGGGCGCTCGTGTACCTAAGGGATAATATGCGGTACGGTCTTGGGCCCGACGAAGTGGCAGGGCTGCAGATGTTTCTCGACTACGCCGCGGACCTGGGACTCGCGCCAAAACGCCGGCAGTTGGAATTCTTTTAGGATGTTTTTCAACGAGACGGGCCACGGAGTCATTTCTGAAACACGGAGCGGGAGCATAGGGATTTCTCCGTGCCTTCGCAACAGATGATCGTGAACGAGATTGCGGACAAGGTCTTGGGCGGCGCGCGCGTCGATCGCGCCGAGGCGCTCGAGCTCTATCGACGCGCCCCGACGCACCTGCTTGGACACCTGGCCGACACGATCCGCGCCCGCAAGCACCCCGGGCGCATCGTCACCTACATCATCGATCGCAACGTCAACTACACGAACGTATGTGTCGCGCGCTGCAACTTCTGCGCATTCTACCGGCCCGTCGGATCGTCGGAAGGCTACGTCCTCGGCTTCGAGGAAATCTTCCGCAAGATCGACGAGACGATCGCGGTCGGCGGCAACCAGCTGCTGCTGCAGGGGGGCCACAATCCAGATCTGCCGATTGCGTGGTACGAGGATTTGTTTCGTTCCGTGAAGGGGCGGTATCCGACGTTCAAGCTGCACGCGCTGTCGCCTCCCGAGGTCCTCCACATTGCGAAATTGAATCAGGTTCCTGTCCCCGAGGTGATCGAGCGGCTGATCGCGGCGGGTCTCGACAGCATTCCCGGCGGAGGCGCGGAGATTCTCGTCGATCGTGTGCGGAAGCTCCTCAACTGCTACGGCAAGGCATCGAGCGATGAATGGCTCGGCGTGATGCGTCAGGCCCATCTGGCAGGGCTGCGCACAACCGCCACGATGATGTACGGCACCGTGGAGACCGACGAGGAACGTATCGAGCACATGATGCGGCTTCGCGAAGTGCAGGACGAGACCGGTGGCTTCACCGCATTCATCACGTGGAGCTATCAGCCCGAGCACACCGAACGCGGCGGCGCGGAGGCGACCGGCGTGGACTACCTCCGCACGCTCGCGCTCGCGCGCGTCGTCCTCGACAACTTCGACAATCTGCAGGCCTCGTGGGTGACGCAGGGCGGGAAAGTCGGTCAGTTGAGCCTCGCGTACGGCGCCAACGACATGGGCAGCGTGATGATCGAGGAGAACGTCGTCCGTGCGGCCGGCGCGAGCTATTGCATGGACGAACTCGAGATCGTCGTTAACATCGAGGACGCGGGTTTCACACCGAAGCGCCGCAACATGCACTACGAAATGCTGGGCGATCCCATCTTCCGCGAGCGCGACGTGCCGCGCATGCTTTCGCTGGCGACGGCGCGCACCGATGGCGATGCATCGGTGCCTGAGGAGCTTCGCAATTATCCGGCAAGGAGTCGCGTCGCGAAGGGCCAGCGCGCCTCCATTGGCGAGTAGTGATTTGTGATTCGCCATTCGTGACGTTGGAAGGCACGAATCATTCGTCACGGAACGTCAATCACCAATCACCGGTCACTAATCACTAATCACAGATGATCTCCTACACCGCCGAATGGGTGCTGCCGATTGCCGGCGAACCCATTCATCACGGTTCCATTACCGTCCGAGACGGTCGCATTGTCGCCACCCCGAGCGCCAGTCGAGTGCCTCACGAACGCATCGACGCGAGCGTCGTCGATCTCGGACACGTCGCCATCATGCCCGCGCTCGTCAACGCGCACACGCACCTGGAGCTGTCCTACCTTCGCGGCGTGATCGCTCCAACGGAGCGATTCATCGACTGGATTCGCACGATGGTGGCGACGCGTCGCCAGTACCCGGATCCCGAGGATCCACGGATCGTCGACGCTGCACGTTCGGGAATTGCCGAGGCGAGAGCGAGCGGCACCGGCCTTGTCGGCGACATTTCCAACACGCTGGTGACCGCACGATTGCTCCACGAGGCTGGCATACCGGCGCAGGTGTTCTACGAGCTGTTGCGGTTCAACGCGCCCGATCCGGAGTCAATGACCCGCGAGGCCCGCGCGAAGGCCGATGCCGCCGCGTCGGCGAACGGCCTGGTGCGTGTCAGCCTCGCGCCGCACGCGCCGTACTCGGTGTCGCCAGGGCTCTTTGCCGCGATTCGCGCCGACCTGGACGCGCACCCCGGGCAGGTGTCCAGCGTCCACCTGGGAGAATCATCCGAGGAGATGGAGTTCATCAGAAACGGGACGGGCCCATGGCGTGTGCTGCTCGAGGAGCTGGGGGTCTGGACCGACACGTGGGGAGCTCCGGGCACATCCCCGCTGGAGTATCTCGATGCCCTCGGTTTTCTCGATCGTCGCGTCCTTGCAGTGCATGGCGTTCAGCTGGAGGGCGACGATCTCGATCGTCTTCACTCGCTCGATATGACGATCGTGGCGTGCCCCCGCAGCAACCAGTACGTCGGTGTTGGACCGCCGCCTCTGGAAGCGTTTTACGCGATGAACGTAAGCGTAGCGTTCGGTACCGACAGCCTGGCGAGCGTACGGGATCTGAATCTCTTCTCGGAGCTGGCCGAGGCGCGCCGCATCGCGCCACGCGTGCAGGCGCGATCGCTGCTCGAGAGCGCCACCCGTCAGGGCGCCCGCGCGCTCGGGTTCGGCGACGAGTTCGGGACAATCGAGGAGGGCAAGCGCGCACAACTCATCGCCGTGCGCCTGCCTGTTCGCGTCGACGATGTGGAAGAATACCTGGTTGGTGGAGTCGAGCCAGGCGCGATTGTGTGGCTCGACGACGAAACGTCCAACTCCCAACGCCCAACTCCCAAGGTGCGAAACTGATCGTCTTGGGAGTTGGAGGTTGGGAATTGGGTATCGATACGTGATGACGAAGTTCACCACATACCTCTCGTTCGTCCGTTTTAGCCATTCGGTCTTCGCGCTGCCGTTTGCGCTCACGGGGGCACTGCTGGCGTGGCGCGATCATCCCTTTTCCTGGTCGCAGGTCGCGTGGATTGTCGTGTGCATGGTGAGCGCGCGCAGCGCTGCGATGGGGTTCAATCGCCTGGTCGATGCGCGTCACGACGCACTGAACCCCCGCACATCGATGCGCGAGATCCCGCGCGGTGCGATGACCCGCCGGGAAGCCATGGTTTTTGTCATCGTGTCGTCCGTGCTGTTCATATACGGCGCCTCACGGTTGAATACGGCATGCCTGGTACTCGCGCCCGTGGCGCTCGCGATCGTCTTCTGGTACTCCCTCGCCAAGCGGTATACGGCCTACACTCAGCTATTTCTCGGGCTTGCGATGGCCGTGGCGCCGGTGGGCGGATGGATTGCGGCCGGCGGCGGGGCAGGCCCAGAACCGTGGCTGCTCGGCCTCGCGATCGGCCTGTGGGTTGGCGGGTTCGACATTCTCTATGCGTGTCAGGATCTGGAGTTCGACCGCGGCCATGGCCTGTTCTCGATTCCGACACGATTCGGTGTGAGCCGCTCGATTCTCCTCTCGCGCAGCATGCACGTCGCGGCTGTCGGCGCGATGGCGGCGCTCTGGCGGGTCGCCGATCTGCCCGCGCTGTACTTGGTTGGCGTCGGTATCGTCGCGGTCCTGCTCACGTACGAACAGTCGCTGGTCAGTGACGATGATTTATCACAGGTGAAGAAGGCGTTCGATCTGAATGGCTATGTCGGGATCGTGTACTTCGTCGCGACGGCGCTATCGTTGTATCTCGGATAAAAAAGCCACCACGATGACTCGAAGATCTCGAAGGTCACGACACAAGACTCGTCCAAAAGAATTCGTGAGCTTCGTGTCGTTCGTGTTCTTCGTGGTTAAGGCATGATCACGACCGCTCCCGACAAGTCTCCCGATCGCATTGCCGGGATGTTCGATGCGATCGCGCCCCGGTACGATCTCCTCAATCATCTGCTCAGCGCCGGTATCGATCGCCGTTGGCGCGCCGCGGCCATCCGATCGCTGCGGCTGACCGGAATCGAGACGCTGCTCGATGTCTGCACCGGCACCGCGGATGTAGCTCTGGAAGCCCGCCTTCGCTCGAAGAACGCAGCGAGCTTCGGCGCGGCAGGACCTGGTGACAGTAGTGCGGCGCGCGTCGTGGGCGTTGACTTCTCTGGTGCGATGCTCGTGCTCGGGTTGCAGAAGGTCAGAGCCGCGGGCGAAGCATCTCGTATCACGCTGCTCCGTGGCGACGCGATGCGCCTTCCTGCGGCGGATCACGCGGTGGACGCCGTAACCGTCGCGTTCGGCATCCGCAACGTTCAGCAGCCGGAAGTGGCCTGCGCGGAGATGGCGCGGGTGCTGCGCCCGGGAGGCCGGTTGGCGATTCTCGAGTTCGGCGTCCCGCGCATCCCGGGAATCAGGCCGTTGTACCTCTGGTACTTCACGCATGTTCTCCCGCTGGTCGGACGCGCGATCTCGGGCCACAACGCTGCATACTCCTACCTGCCGGCCTCGGTTGGCACATTTGCACCGCCGGCCGAGTTCGTGGAAACCCTCCGCAGCGCGGGATTTACCGACATCCGCGCCGACCCGCTCAGCCTGGGGATCGTCTATTTGTATACAGCGCGGATGCCCACGAGTTAGAGGGAAGGGGATAGGGGGAGGGAAGGGGGAAGGGATCGGGCCCAAGTGGAGCGACTCCTGCATCCCGATAGCGATCAAGTAACAGCCGGTGTAAGTCGTTGTCTGCGCGAATGTTATAATCCTCGGTCGGACCAGACACGTTGATTCACTTCGACATCGACAACCGCTACCAGGACGAGCTGCTCGTCGGAAGCGCCATCTCGCGGCGAGAGGGCGTCATATTTTCGATTGTCACTCACATCCTGGTGCTGCTCGCGATCATGCTGGTGCCGAGGTTGCCCATCTTCCAGGTCAGCCCCGAGGAGCTCGCGCGGCGTCGCGCCGCGCTCCAGGAGCAGCTGCGAGCGCGGCAGGATCCGACATTCGTCTTCGTGCAGCCTCGGGTCGATCTCAAGGCCTTGAGGCCTCCCGAGCGCGCCCCGTCGTCGGACGCCGATCGCCTCGCGCAGTCGCGTGAGAAGCCGCCGACCGCCAACAACCCGCTCCCGTTCTTGCGCGGCAACTCATCTGAACGCGCCGAGGAAGCGGAGCGCGAGGTCGCACGCGGCGAGGAGAATCAGAACCCACCAACGCTCCAGCCGCAGCCCGAGTCACAGGAAGCACGCGCGCTCCCTCCGTCGGACGAAGGCTTCAGGCGACCTCCTCCGCAAACGACTCCGCAGCCCCGCCCAAGCGGCTCGCTTGGCGAGGCGCTCCGCAATCTTCAGCAGTACGTTCAGAAAGAGACGTTCAACAACCCGCAGGGCGGACTCAATCAGCCCGGCGCGGCGATTCAGTTCGATACGAAGGGTGTGGAATTCGGTCCGTGGATACGGCGCTTCATCGCACAAGTGAAGCGCAACTGGTTCATTCCTCAGGCAGCCATGACGTTTCACGGCCACGTCGTGCTGCAGTTCAACATCCACAAGGATGGGACGATCACCGATGTGAGCGTCCTGCAGCCTTCTGTTATCGAGGGATTCAACCGCGCCGCAGTCGGGGCAATCACCGGGTCGAGCCCGACCGAGCCGCTGCCGCCTGAGTACCCGTCAGACAAGGCTTTCTTTACCGTTACCTTCTATTACAACGAAGATCCGGATCGCCAATAGCGCCAGCGACAACGGGAGCCCCCCGAATGTGCACTCTCGCCGCAATGAGTAGCAGCTATTTCCGTCGGTGTCTGGCGGCGATCGTACTCATCGGGCTGGCCGTTCCATCCTTCGCGCATCATTCAACGGCGAATTACGACTCCCAGAAAGAGATTGTCTTGAAAGGAGTCGTGACTTCGTGGCCCGGCGGGCGCGGCAACCCGTAAGCAGGGATGCCGACACGCACACAGCAGCTCGGGCTCCTTCTCCTTCTCGCCGCGCTGATCGTGTACGTCTTCTTCCGCGTGCTTTGAAAGGCGCGGTTGGAGCTGGACCTACGCCTTCCGCTCCAGGGCCCTACGCGCTTCTCTTGGGATTTGGGATTTGGGATTTGGGAATTTACCTAAGGTACAAGCCCCATCTGCCCGTTGCGGTAATCCCGGAACGCTGTCCGAATTTCTTCCTCGGTATTCATGACGAACGGGCCATGGCTGACGATCGTTTCGCCGATCGGCGCGCCCGACATGAGCAGCGCGCGGGTGTCCTCGAGTACCTCGAATCGAATTCCTTCGCCGTCGTTGCTGAACACCGCCTGGTGGAGGCCGGATGCCGTTGTGCCGTCGGGAAAGCGGACTGCGCCTTCCAACAGGTAGAGGAACGCGTTGTGAGTCGGTGGGAGCGCGATGTCTATCCGTCCGCCGCGCCGCGCGTCGATCGTCGCCGCGTTGATTGGCGTCAGTGTCCGAATCGGGCCCTTCACACCCGCAAGCTCGCCGGCAACGACGTGAAGCGTGACCAGACGGTCAGGGCTCACATGGTCCGGCGTCGCTTCGGGTGTGAGCGGGTGGTATGACGGCGCATCCATCTTGTGCCTTGCGGGAGAGTTGATCCAGAGCTGAATGATCTCTGTCTCGCCCGGCAGCGGCGTTTCATCGTGAAGGATCCCGCGTCCCGCATGCATCCACTGCGTCCCGCCGGCCAGCACGGTCTTGTCGTTCCCCTCCGTGTCGCGATGCCGGATCCCGCCCTTGAAAATGAAGCTGACCGGGGCGAAGCCCCGATGGGGATGCCAGCTCACGCCGGCACCGCCGGTCATCGCCTTTGGCGGGGCATGGTGCAGCAGGACGAACGGATCGAAGTAGGGAAGCTGCTCCGAGGGAAGCGGCTGCCGGACGGTGAGTGGTCCCATCTCGTGCGCAGGGGCGTAAATGACCTTGGAGACTGTTCTGGGCGGCATGATGTTATGACGTCACGCGGACCTGAGAAGGTCCGCGCCGCTTCGCGGACCTAACAAGGTCCGCGCCGCAACGCACGGCGGGCCGGTGCCCCCGCCTCCTCCGCGCCCTAATATGATCGACGCGTGCGTCCTCAGGTCATAGCGGTGCTCGGCCCTACCGCGTCCGGCAAGAGCGCCCTCGCGCTCGGGCTGGCTCAGCGTTACGACGGCGAGATCATCAACTGCGACTCGACGGCAGCTTATCGCGGCTTCGATATCGGCACTGACAAGGTGCCGGAAGACGCGCGCCGCGCGATCCCTCATCACCTCATCGACATCGCGGACCCGACCGAGGTCTACACTGCCGCTCAATTCGCCCATGACGCTGCTCACGTCATTCGCGATATCCACGCCCGCGGCAAAATGCCGATTCTCGTGGGCGGCACCGGCTTTTATTACCGTGCGCTGACCCGTGGCCTGTTTCCGGGCCCAGGAGCGGACGAGGCGCTGCGGGCCCGGCTCAATCGGATCGCTGACGCCCGTGGCGTCGAGTGCCTCCACCGCATTCTCCAGCGTGTCGACCTGGACTCCGCCAGTCGCATCATGCAGCGGGACCGCAAGCGCATCGTGCGCGCCCTCGAGGTGTACTACACGACCGGCCGCACGCTGACGTCTCATTTCGACGAAACGGCTTCGCCGATCGCCGATTGCGAGGTCGTGGCCATTGCGCTGCGCCTGCCGCCCGCGCTCACGGCGGAGCGCGTGGCCCGCCGCGTCGACGAACAGTTCTCGCGCGGAATCGTGGACGAGGTTCGAGGATTACTGGCGCGAGGCGTGCCGCGTGAAGCGCGACCCTTCGGTGGTCTCGTCTATCGACAGGTGATGGAGATGCTCGCAGGTCTCCGCGGCGAAGGAGAAACGCGCGCGCTCATCGTCCAGGAGAACCGGCGTTACGCGCGTCGCCAGTTGATCTGGTTCCGCAAAGAGCCTAATCTTATGTGGTTTGACGGCCCTGGCGAGCGTGATGACACGCGTCAACACGTGGAAGATGCCCTTGAGGCGCGCGGTGTGCGAAGGCGAGGAGACGTCCGCTGATGGCACAGGCTACTGAACCCCGATCATCGTCGGCTCAGCCCAACATCCAGGATGTGTTCCTGAACTACGCGCGGCGCGATCGCATCCCCGTTGTCTTTCATCTGCTCGATGGACGCCAGTTCGACGGCCGTATCAAGAACTTCGATCGCTTCGCCGTCATCGTCGAGGTCAACGGCGCCGATCAGCTCGTGTTCAAACACGCCATCGCCACGATCAGCACCGAACGCTCGGTGGCGAACTATTTCGCGTCGCATCACGCTTAGGCGGACCCCGCAGGGTCCGCCCCGCATGTTCTGTTTCTCGTCCGCCCCGCATGTCCCCTACTTTTCCCCGCGTCATCGTTATCGTGCTCGACAGCGTCGGGATTGGTGAGCTTCCGGATGCAGGGGTGTACGGTGATGAGGGCAGCAACACCCTTGGCAACATCGCCAGGCAGATCCCGTTGAAGGTTCCGGCGCTGCGATCCCTCGGTCTCGGGCAGCTTGTGTCGCTCGGAGGCCAGGCGCACGCCGCTGCTCGAGGCGTATACGGCCGAATGGCGGAGGCCTCGCCAGGCAAAGACTCGGTAACCGGCCACTGGGAGATGATGGGCATCGTGCTCGATCGACCGTTTCCAACGTTCCCCAACGGGTTTTCGCCGGAAGTGATCGCGGAATTCGAGCGCCGGATCGGGCGTGGCACCATCGGAAACGTCGTGGCCTCTGGCACCGAAATCATCGATCGCCTGGGTCCCGAGCACGTACGCACCGGCAAGCCGATCATCTACACGTCGGCCGACAGCGTGTTTCAGATTGCTGCGCATGAAGATGTGATCCCGATAGGGGAGCAGTACCGCGTCTGCGAGATCGCTTTTGATTTCGTGGGCCGAGGACTCGGCGTTGCTCGCGTCATCGCCCGCCCCTTCATCGGATCCCCCGGTGCCTTCAAGAGAACGGCGAACCGACACGATTACGCCCTGGAGCCGACCGGAGAAACGCTCCTCGATTACTTGGCGCGGCGCGGGATTCCAGTCGTCTCCATCGGGAAGGTCAACGACCTGTTCGCGGGTCGCGGCATTGCGCGCGCGATTCACACAGCCAGCGACGCAGAGGGGATGGATCGGCTGGACGACGTGATTCGCGAGGTGCACGAGGGGTTCATCTTCGTCAACCTGGTTGATTTCGATACGGTCTACGGCCATCGAAACGACGTAAGTGGCTATGCGGCAAATCTCGAGCAGTTCGACGAGCGCCTGTCGCGCCTGCTGCCGAACGTACGTGAATCGGATCTGCTCGTCGTCACCGCCGATCATGGCAACGATCCGAGTACGCCGAGCACGGATCATTCGCGGGAGTATGTGCCGCTGTTGATCACCGGGCCGGCTGAAGCCGGCCCGCACGTACCGGCTGGAGCCGGCCCCCACGTGCGCCCGGGGACCAACCTGGGCACGCGCAAGACGTTTGCCGACCTTGGGCAGACTCTGGCGGCCAACTTCGGCGTTGGACCGCTTGCCCATGGCACGAGCTTTTTGGAGGACATCGTTGTCCACCATCCGTGAAGGCCTCGAGCAGCGGGAGCGCGACACGCTGGCGCCCCAGGCGGCGAAGAGCGCCGGCACCCGCGGTCGTCTCAGGCCGGAGCCCGAGGACGATGTACGTCCGGCGTTTCAGCACGATCGTGATCGGATCATCCACAGCAAGGCGTTCAGGCGGCTGAAACACAAGACTCAGGTGTTCTTCGCTCCTGCCGGCGATCACTACCGAACACGCCTGACACACACGCTCGAGGTGTCGCAGATCGCGCGCACGATCGCGAAGGTGCTGCAGCTGCACGAGGAGTTGACCGAAGCCATTGCGCTCGGTCACGACCTTGGGCACACGCCGTTCGGCCACACCGGTGAGCGCGTGCTCGATTCGCTCGTGCCAGGAGGCTTCCGGCACTATGAGCAGAGCCTTCGCGTCGTGGACGTCCTCGAGAACGATGGGCGCGGCCTTAACCTGACGTTCGAGGTTCGCGATGGCATCGGCCGTCACTCCAAGGGGAAAAACGGCTCGCCGGTCGGCGTGGATGAGTCGCAGCGCGCCGCCACGCTCGAAGGGCAGATCATGCGGGTCGCGGATCTGATCGCCTACGTCAATCACGACATTGACGATGCGGTGAGGGCGGGCATGTTGAAGGAGACGGATCTGCCACGGGATGCCGTCGGCAGGCTTGGCGCGAGCTCCTCGGCGCGCATCGCGTGCATGGTCAAGGACGTGGTCACTGAGACACAGAAGGGTGGTCTGACCCAGATCCGAATGAGCGATCCGGTGCTGGAGGCGACGCTGGCGATGCGGAGCTTTCTGTTCGACGCGGTCTACGAGAACGGAGAAGCCACGGCGGAGTTCAAGAAGACAACAGGGATCCTGAGCGGCCTCTGGGAGAAGGTGCGGGAGCGTCCTGACGAGTTCCTCGACACCCGCATCATCGAGGCCGACGGGCTCGACGTCGCGACACGCGACTTCCTCGCCGGCATGACGGACCGCTTCGCGGTGGCGCTCTATGAGCGGCTGTTCATTCCCAAGCCGTGGATCGGGCCTATGGCGTGGAATCAGCTATAATTATCGGTCTGCCTTTCGCGCAACTTTCGCGAGAGGGGTCGCATGCACCTCGATCTCACGCGCTATCGTCAGCCGGTCGGTCATTTCGCCCGTACGTTCCAGCCGCCGGAGTTGGGCGGCGACCTCGATGCGTACCTGATCGTGGTGCCGGTCGAGCTCGAGTTCGACATCCACAAGGACAAGGACAAGTTCCGCCTCGTGGGTCGCGTGCGGACCGAGCTGGAACTGTCGTGCAGCCGCTGTCTCGAGCCGTATCGCTTTCCGATCGATGCGGCGTTCGACCAGCGGTACTTGCCGTCAACCCAGGCATCGACCGAGGCGGAGCGGGAGATCGAGGAGAACGATCTCGAGACCAGTTACTACAGCGAGGACCAGATCGATCTGAACGAGTTGATGCGCGAGCAGTTCTACCTGGCCCTGCCGATGAAACCGCTGTGCCTGGAGGGCTGCAAGGGCCTGTGCGCGCAGTGCGGCACGAACCTGAACATCGGCACCTGCGATTGCGCGCCGGTATGGGAAGATGCGCGGCTGGCGGCGCTCAAGGCACTGAAAGGCCGCGAAACATAGAGAACCAAGATGCCTAATCCAAAACGTCGACACTCGAAGACGCGGACCTCGAAGCGGCGCACCCACGACGCGCTTGTCGCGGCCGCCACCAGCCTTTGTCCGCAGTGCCATGAGCCGAAGGCCCCCCACCGCATATGCCCGCATTGTGGCTACTACAGGCAGCGGCAGGTTCGGGCGGTCGACGAGGAATAACGCCATTCGTGATTCGCGATTTGCGATTTGTGATTCGTGACAGGCCCGGTGCCCACGAATAATCACGAATCACCAATCCGTAATCACAAATCACCAATGATTCGCCTGGCCGTAGATGCCATGGGCGGCGACCATGCACCGTCGGCGATCGTTGACGGCGCCGTGGCGGCTGCCCGCCACCTGGATGTCCAGATCTCCCTTGCCGGGGTCCCGAGTGCCATCGAGGAGGCCCTGAGCGGTCATCCTGACTGGCGTCACCTCAGGCTGGCGATCGTAGACGCGCCGGACGTCATCGACATGTCCGAGGCGCCGACCGCCGCGCTCCGGCGCAAACCCCGCGCGTCGATCCGTGTAGCGGCCGATCTGGTTGCGCGCCACGAAGCCGAGGCGCTCTTCAGCGCGGGACACACGGGCGCCACGGTGATGGCCGCACATGCGGCATTCGGCATGGTCCCGGGTGTCGACAGGCCCGCCCTTGCCGCCACGATTCCCACACGCGCCACGCCTGCGGTGCTGCTCGACGCCGGCGCCAACGTCGAGTGTCGGCCGCACCATCTTCTACAGTTCGCGGTCATGGGTGGCGTGTACGCGAAGGTCGCCCTGGGCGCCGAGCGTCCCCGTATCGGCCTCCTCTCGATCGGGGAGGAAGAAACAAAAGGCAACGAGCTCACCCGCGAAGCGCATCAGCTGCTCAAAGCGGCCCCAATCAACTTCATCGGCAACGTCGAAGGGCGGGAGATTTACAGCGGCGTCGCGGACGTGATCGTCTGCGACGGCTTCACCGGCAATGTTGTGCTCAAGACGAGCGAAGGGCTTGTCGACACCGTGGAGGCGTTGCTCGGCGACGAGCTCCAGGGGACGTTCTCGAGCCAGGTCGGCTACCTCTTGTCGCGTCGTGCGTTCCGGCGGTTCAGACGTCGTGTCGACTATTCGGAGTACGGCGGGGCGCCGTTGCTTGGCGTCGCCGGCCTCGCGATTGTCGGCCATGGACGCTCGTCCGCCAAAGCGGTGCGGAACGCCATCGCGATGGCGTATCGCTTCGCGACCAGCGACTTCCTCTATCGCGTCGAGCGCGAAATCGCGGGCGCAACGGTGTCGAACCATTGATCGCTTTCATTTTTCCGGGACAAGGTTCACAGAAAGTCGGTATGGGGCGGACGCTCGTGGAAGCGTACCCCGAAGCGCGCGAAGTGTTTGACGAGGCGGACGCCGCGCTTCGGCCGACACTCGAGCCAGACGTCGAAGTGTGCCCGTTGAGCGCGCTGATTTTCGATGGTCCCGAGAGCGATCTCACCCTCACCGAATATGCGCAGCCGGCGATTCTGACGGTCAGCATCGCGGCGTACCGGGTCCTCGCCTCCCGCGGCATCACCCCGGCTTTCGTCGCCGGCCACAGCCTTGGTGAGTACTCGGCCAACGTTGCGGCGGGCACCATCGCGTTTGCGGATGCGGTACGTATCGTCCGGCGGCGCGGTATGTACATGCAGGAGGCCGTACCGGTTGGCGCAGGGTCGATGGCTGCCATCCTTGGCCTCGATGCCGAGACGGTCACGCGCGCCTGCCAGGAGGCCGCCGAGGGCGACGTCGTCAGCCCTGCGAACATCAACGGCGCAGGACAGGTGGTGATTGCCGGGACAACGGCGGCGGTCGCGCGCGCCGGCGAGCGCGCGAAAGCGCTCGGCGCCAAGCGCGTGATCCCGCTTGCGGTCAGCGCGCCGTTTCACTGCGCGCTGCTGAAGCCGGCGCAAGAGCGGCTCGAGCCCGAGCTTCGCGCCCTTGACGTGCGTGACCCGCGTATTCCGGTCGTGGCCAACGTCGACGCCGAGCCGAAACGCGACGCGGCGTCGGCGATCGACGCGCTCGTCAGACAGGTGTCCGCGCCCGTCCGCTGGGAGCAGGTCGTCCGCCGTCTTGCGTCGGAAGGCGTCACCACGTATGTTGAGGTGGGCCCGGGAACGGTGCTCAGCGGTCTCGTCAAGAAGATCCACAAGGAAGCAGCCGTATTCAACTTCGCGGCGCCAGAAGACCTGGCCGCTCTCGAGGAGATCTCTGCAAGTGGAAGGTTCAAAGTTCAAAGTGCAAAGTAAGTTCAAAGTACGTCAGGCTACTGACCACTTGCTGTGCACGTTGCACTTTCACCTTCGAACTTGCGGATTCAATGATCGATCTGTCCGGTAAAGTGGCGATCGTGACCGGAGCGTCGCGAGGCATCGGGCGTACCGTGGCAACCATGCTTGCGTCGCGTGGCGCGCGCGTGGTGGCGGCGGCCCGTGGTGACAACGCGGCGTCGACGGTGACGGAGATCCATGCGGCGGGGAAGCAGGCCGAGGTGGCGTCTCTCGAGGTGACCGACGCAGGTTCGATCGAGGCAATGATCGCCACGGTGCTCGAACGTCACGGCCGCATCGACATCCTCGTCAACAACGCCGGCATTACGCGCGACCAGCTGATGCTGCGGATGAAGCGGGACGACTGGGACCAGGTGATCGCGACGAACCTGACGTCCGCGTTCGTCTGCAGTCAGGCGGTCCTCAAGCCGATGCTGAAGCAGCGTAGCGGCCGGATCGTCAACATCAGCTCGGTCGTCGGTCAGACGGGCAATGCCGGTCAGGCGAACTACGCCGCGTCCAAGGCCGGCCTGATCGGGTTCAGCAAGGCGCTGGCGCGCGAGCTCGCGTCGCGGAGTATCACCGTCAACGTCGTCGCGCCCGGTCTGATCGAGACCGACATGACGAAGGCGTTGACCGAGAAGGCGCAGGTGGACTGGGCGGCGCAGGTTCCGCTCGGACGGCTCGGCACGACGGCTGATGTGGCCGCGGCGGTTTGTTTTCTTGCCTCAGATGAGGCGTCGTATATTACAGGTCAGGTCCTTGCCGTCAACGGCGGGATGTACATGTAGGAGGCAGAATGGCAGTTTCAGACAAGGTGAAGAGCATCATCGTGGAGCAGCTCGGGGTGGATGAGGAGGAAGTGACGCCGGATGCCTCGTTCGTGGACGACCTCGGTGCCGACTCGCTCGACACGGTGGAGCTCGTGATGGCGTTCGAAGAGGAATTCGGGATCGAGATCCCTGACGAGGACGCCGAAAAGATCACCCGCGTCAAGGAAGCCGTCGACTACATCGAGGCGCACGCGAAGACGAAGAAGTAAGGCCCACGGAGGGATTTTGAACAGGCGAGTCGTCATCACCGGCATCGGGCTGGTGTCATCGCTCGGCATCGGCACCAAGGCGAACTGGGACGCGCTGGTGGCGGGCACGAGCGGTGTCCACCGGATTACCAAATTCGACGCGAGCGCTTTTGCCGCGCAGATTGCGGGCGAGGTCAAGGGATTCGACCCGCTGCAGTTCATCGACAAGAAAGACGTCAAGAAGATGGACGTCTTCATCCAGTACGCTGTCGCGGCCGCGCAATTCGCGATGGACGATTCGAAGCTGGAGGTGACGCCCGAGAACGCAGACGCGATCGGGGTCTACATCGCGTCGGGCATCGGCGGGTTCACCACCATCGAGCGCGAGCACAAGGCGCTGCTCGAAGGCGGCCCCCGGAAGATTTCACCGTTCTTCATTCCCTCTGCCATCATCAACCTTGCAGCCGGCCAGGTGTCGATTCGTTTTGGCGCCAAAGGGCCGAATTCAGCCACATGCACCGCCTGCTCCGCCTCGGCGCACGCGATCGGCGACGCCTACGAGATCATCCGGCGCTGCGACGCCGATGCGATGATCGCCGGGGGCAGTGAGGCGGCGATCACTCCGATGGGGGTCGGAGGTTTTGCCGCGCTTCGCGCGCTCTCGACGCGCAACGACGAACCCGAACGCGCGTGTCGTCCCTTCGACAAGAATCGTGACGGCTTCATCATCGGCGAGGGCGCGGGCGTCATCGTCCTCGAAGAACTGGAGCACGCGCGGCGTCGCGGTGCGCCGATTTACGCCGAAATCGTCGGCTACGGGATGTCGGCCGATGCGTATCACATGACCGCGCCATCGGAAGACGGCGATGGCGGCCGGCGCGTCATGGCCAACGCGATCCGGAAGGCCGGCATCGCGCCCGAGGACGTGGACTACATCAACGCGCACGGCACGTCGACCCCATACAACGACAGGCTGGAGACGCTCGCCATCAAGAATTGCTTCGGCGATCACGCGTACAAGCTGGCCATCTCCTCGACCAAGTCGATGACCGGTCACCTGCTCGGGGCCGCCGGCGGCCTCGAGGCGGGGATCACCGCCCTCGCCGTGCGTCATCAGATCGTGCCGCCCACGATCAACCTCGACGAGCCGGATCCCGATTGCGATCTCGACTACGTGCCCCACACGAGCCGGCAGATGCCGATCCGCTACGCGCTGTCGAACTCCTTCGGCTTCGGCGGCACGAACGCGGCTCTGATGTTCAAGAAATTCGAAGGGTAATCTGCAGAGACGGGCCACGGAGACGCGGAGACACGGAGGGTTATTGTCCACAACGCTCTCCGTGGTTCCGTGTCTCCGTGGCTTGTCTCAGTGACAATTTAGAGACATGAAGATCGCCGTCTGTATCAAGCAAGTACCCACCCGCGAGTGGCAGCCGCGTCTGAATGATCAGAAGACGTGGATTCGCGAGCAGGACGTCAGCTACGAGATGAACGAGCCCGACGCGTATGCGCTGGAAGAAGCGCTCCGGCTGCGTGAGAAGCACAGCGGCGAGGTGGTCGTCTGCTCCGCGGGTCCGGCGCGCGTGCAGACCGTGATTCGCGAGGCGCTCGCGCGTGGGGCGGACCGCGCGATTCACGTCCAGGACGACAGTCTGGGCGCCGCCGATGCGTTCGTACTCGCCGACGCGCTTGCGGCTGCGATGAAGGATGAGACGTTCGACCTGGTGCTGACCGGGCTGCAGTCCGATGACCAGGGACACGGCCAGACTGGCGTGATCCTCGCCGAGCGGCTGGGCATTCCCTCGTCCACGATCATCATGGACGTGCAGATCGAGAACAACGCCCTGCGCGTCAAGCGCGAGCTCGAGGGCGGCTGGTTCCAGTGGATTGCGATGCCGCTGCCGGCGCTGCTGACGATCCAGAGCGGTATCAACCAGCTCCGCTACGCCACGCTCAAGGGCATCATGGCGGCCAAGAAAAAAGAGATCCGGAAAGCGTCGCTACCCGACGGTCTTCAACCGTCGCAGCAGATCGTCGGCCTCGCGGTCCCGACGAGGAGCAAGCAGACCCAGATGATCACGGGCTCGCCAGCCGACGCCGCCAAAGAGCTGGTGCGCCGGCTCCGCGAAGAGGCGAGGGCCCTGTGATTCTTGTGATCGCCGAACAACGCGAGGGTAAGCTTAATCGGGCGACGTGGGAGTCCGTCGCAGCTGCGCAGCAGCTGGCAGGTACTGCGCAGCAGCTCGCGGGCGGCATGCCGATCACAATCGCCGTGCTTGGCGCCGGAACCGGAGACGTCGCCCAGGAGCTGGCGTCCGCCGCCGTGTCCGAGGTGCTCGTCGCGGAGCACCCCGCGCTCGATCCCTACACTCCGGACGCGTACGCTGCCGCCTGTCGCGCATTGATCGAGTCGACCTCCCCGACTTTCGTTCTCCTGCCGCATACTTACCAGACGCGCGATTTCGCGCCGCTGCTGGCCGCGCGACTTCGCAAGCCGCTCATTACTGACGTGACGGGTATCGTGGGCACCGGCGCGGACGCCACTTTCACACGCCCGATGTTCCAGGGAAAGCTTGCGGCGCAAGTGAAGCCGCAAGGGGGGCCGCCGGCACTGGTGACGATGCAGATCGGGGCACTGAGGGCTGATGCGGCGCTGAAGGGCGGTTCGGCGGCGGTGAGGAAGGTGGACGTGCAGATCGATTCCTCCTCGATTCGCCAGAAGCCAGAGGCGCCATTTCGCGAAGCCAAGCAGGCGGTCGATCTTGCGCAGGCCGAGCGCATCGTCGCGGTGGGTCGCGGCATCAAGTCGCAGGACAACATTTCGCTGGCGGAGAAGCTCGCCAAGGCAATGGATGCCGAGGTGGCGGCGTCGCGCCCGATCTGCGACAACGGATGGCTGCCGATGGAGCGCCAGATCGGCAGCTCCGGTCAGACGGTGGCACCGAAGCTCTACGTGGCACTCGGGATCTCCGGAGCCATTCAGCACCTGGTCGGCATGAAGGGCGCGAGAACGATCGTCGCGATTAACAAGGACGCCGAAGCGCCAATCTTCGAGGTTGCCGACTACGGCATCGTCGGCGATCTGTTCGAGATCGCGCCCGCGCTGATCGCGGAACTCGAGAAAAAATAACCACGAAGTTCACGAAAGCCTACGAAGAACACGAAAATAATATGTTTGGTGCTCGTGACCTTCGTCGTATTTCGTGATCTTCGTGGTTAAGACTGATGGTCCGCGAAACTCTTGAAGTCGATGTCCTGATCGTCGGCGGCGGTCCGGCTGGACTGTCTGCCGCGCTTCGGCTCTCGCAGCTTCAGGAACAGCAGGGCGGCGAGCCGCTGTCGATTGCGGTGCTGGAGAAAGCACGTGAGGCGGGAGCGCACATCCTCTCCGGCGCGATCCTGGATCCCTCCGCCCTTCGCGATTTAATTCCAGATTTCCGCGAAAAGGGTGCGCCCCTGGTCGCCGACGTCCATGACGAGGATGTCTACGTCCTCACGCAGTCGGGCAAGCTCCCGTTGCCAATCATCCCTCCGCCGTTGAAGAACCACGGCAATTCGATCATCTCGCTCAACCTGTTCGTGCGCTGGCTGACGACGCAGGTCGAGGCGGCAGGCATCGACTTCTTCACCGGCTTCTCCGGACAGGACATTCTCATGGATGGCGCGCGCGTCGTTGGCGTGCGCACCGGCGATCGCGGCATCGGGAAGCACGGAGAGCAGAAGGCGACCTTCGAGCCGGGCGTCGACATCCTGGCGAAGGTGACGATCTTCTGCGACGGCGTGCGCGGCAACCTGACCAAGGAGCTGATGCGCCGACTGCCGCTCGGCCGCCACGCGGAGCCGCCGCAGTTCGCGCTCGGCCTCAAGGAGCTCTGGGAGATCCCGAGCAATCGCCTCGAGTCGGGCACCGTCATTCACACGCTGGGTTACCCCCTGCGGCACGAAGAGTTTGGCGGAGGCTTCATCTACGCCATGCCTGACGGCCAGGTGTCGCTCGGCTTCGTGGTCGGGCTCGACTACAAGGATCCCCTGTTCGATCCGCACATGGCGTTCAATCGCTTCAAGCAGCATCCGTTCGTATCGAAGCTGCTCGAGGGCGGTCACATGATTCGGTACGGCGCCAAGGCGTTGCCGGAAGGGGGATGGAACACAATTCCGCAGGTCTTCATGGACGGCGGGCTGATCGCCGGTGACGCCGGCGGCTACATGAATTCGATGCGCCTCAAGGGGATTCACCTGGCGATGCGCACCGGCATGCTGGCGGCCGAAACCGCGTTCGAGGCGGTGCGCAAGGGCGACACGTCCCTCGCGACGATGAAGACTTATCAGGATCGCATCGACAACAGTTCCGTAAAAGCGGAGCTCTATCCGGTTCGCAACGTCCATCAGGCGTTTGGCTATGGGCTCCTCCCGGGACTTGCATTCGCCGGACTGTCCGTCGTGACCAAGGGCTGGCTGCCGGAGGACCTGCACGGCCATCCGGGTCACGAGCGGATGAAGACGCTCGCGTGGTACTACGGCTCAACACAGTTCGCGCCAACGGCCGCGAGCAACGCCACGACCATCGATCGCCGCCTGACGTTCGACAAGGTAACCAACGTGCACTATTCGGGCACGTCGCACGACGAGGATCAGCCGCCGCACCTTCTCGTGCACACGGACGTCTGCAGCTCGATTTGCGGACCGGAATACGGTCACCCGTGCGTGCGATTCTGCCCGGCAAACGTCTACGAGATCATCCAGGACCCCGACGGCACGCCGCGTCTGCAGATCAATGCGTCGAACTGCGTGCACTGCAAGACGTGCGACATCATGGATCCTTACCAGGTAATCACCTGGGTGCCGCCGGAGGGTGGTGGGGGTCCCCAATACAATGGAATGTAGCGGTTTTGGGATTTGCGGGTGAGCGAGTGGCGCGCGTCGTGGCGCAAGCGCACCGAAGTCGCCATTATCGCGGGCCTCGGCTATCCATTGATCAACGCGCTTGGCCACACGCTGCGTTGGCGCGTCGAAGGACTGCATCATCTCGACGCGATCCTCGCGTCCGGCCGTCAGCCGGTCATGGCTTTTTGGCACGGCCGTATCCTTCCGGCCACCTACTACTTCCGCCGTCGCGGCATCGTTGTCATCACCAGCGCAAACTTCGATGGCGAATGGATCGCGCGGATCATCGAGCGCTTCGGCTACGGGACGGCGCGCGGATCGACGACGCGCGGCGGTCGGAAGGCGATCCTGCAGCTCGTGCGAGACATGGACCAGGGGAGGCCAGCCGGGTTCACCCTCGATGGCCCTCGCGGGCCGGCGCGCGTCGCGCAGCCGGGGGCGATCTGGCTCGCGCGGGCGACCGGGAATCCAGTGCTGCCGTTTCACCTCGAGGCCTCGTCTTACTGGACGACGAGGAGCTGGGACAGGACGCAGATCCCCAAGCCGTTCAGCACCGTAGCGCTGGCGGTTGGTGAGCCGCTCGACGTGCCGAAGGGCGCGCCCGAGGAACAGCTCGAGCCGGCGAGGCAGGAGCTAGAGCGGCGCCTGGCTGGACTCGAGAGTCGCGCCCTGGCGATGCTGGGCCGGCTGAAGCCGGCCCCTACGACACAATGATAATGACGTCGTGAGTCTCACAATTGTTACGTCCGATCGTTTCGCCGATCACCTCACGCCGCCCGGGCATCCCGAGCGCCTCGAGCGCGCGGAGGTCATGCAGGTCGTCGCCTCAGAGTTCCGCCGGCGCGGCGGGGACGTGCGGGAGCCGCGACTGGCAACGGAAGAGGAGCTCGCGCGTGTCCACGCGCGCGAGTACATCGCGCTGATCGGGGAGACGGCAGGGCGCGCGACCGCGCTCGACCTCGATACCTTCACGTCGCCCGATTCCTACGAGGTCGCCCTGCTCGCGGCCGGCGCAGCGCTCGCGTCCGTGGATGACGTCCTGGGAGGCAGGGGCCGGCGCGCGCTTGCGATGGTTCGGCCGCCAGGACATCACGCCGAGCGGAACCGGGCGATGGGTTTCTGCCTGTTCAACAACATCGCGATCGCCGCAGCACACGCGCGCGCCAGTGGCCTCCAGCGCGTCGCCGTCGTCGACTTCGACGTCCATCACGGCAACGGAACCCAGGCGGCGTTCTATGACGATCCGTCGGTCCTGTTCGTCTCGTCGCATCAATACCCCTACTACCCTGGCACCGGCGCGGCGAGTGACACCGGGACCGGCAGGGGGATCGGTTTCACGATCAACCTTCCGCTCGAAGCGGGCGCGACCGACGCGGACTACGACCTCGTCTATGCGAGCATCGCACTGCCAGCGCTTCGGCAGTTCCGTCCCGAGCTGATTCTTGTTTCGGCGGGCTTCGATGCGTTTGTTGACGACCCGTTGGGCGGGATGCGCGCGACGGCGGACGGATTCGCGCGGCTGACCGCGCAGCTCGCGGAGGTCGCCGACGAGTGCTGCGACGGCCGCATCGTGGCCGTCACGGAGGGTGGATACGATCTCGCCGGCCTTGCGGCGTCGCTCCGCGGCGTGACCGCCGTGCTCGCCGGAGAGACGACGCTCGAACAATGCGCGCCGCCTGGCGGTCCCGCGCCGCGCGGCCGCGCGACGATCGACGCGGTGCTTCCACATCTCCGCAAGGCGTGGACGATATAATCGAGGCAGGTCTCTTGACTCCGGATCCCGGATCCCGATCCCGATTCCTTATTCTGAATGGCTGACTACCGTCCCCAGGAACTCGACAAGAAGTGGCAGGAGCGCTGGGCGTCGTCCCGGGCCTTTGAAGTCGTCGAGGATCCGTCGAAGCCGAAGTACTACTGCCTCGAGATGTTCGCGTATCCGTCTGGGCACGCCCATGTAGGCCACGTCCGCAACTACATCATCGGCGACGTGATGGCGCGCACGAAGCGGATGCGCGGCTACAACGTGCTGCATCCGTTTGGCTGGGACGCATTCGGCCTTCCCGCTGAGAATGCCGCAATCAAGGACGGCATCCATCCCGAGGAGTCGACACGCGCCAACATTGCGCACATGAAGGGGCAGCTCCAGCGCCTCGGCATCAGCTACGCATGGGAGCGCGAGTTCGCCACTTGCGACCCGGAGTACTACAAGTGGAACCAGTGGCTGTTCGTCCGCATGTTCGAGCGCGACCTGGCTTACCGGCGGCGCTCGTCGGTCAACTGGTGCCCGAAGGACCAGACGGTCCTCGCCAATGAGCAGGTGGTTGATGGCGGCTGCTGGCGCTGCGGCACGCCGGTCGAAACGCGCGACCTGGAGCAGTGGTTTTTCCGCATCACGGCGTACGCCGATGAACTGCTCGACGCGACCGTTGAGCTGAAGATGTGGCCCGACAGAGTTCTGACGATGCAGCAGAACTGGATTGGGCGGTCCGAAGGCGCGCGAGTCAATTTCGGGCTCGAAGGAGACTCCTCGACGCAGATCGAGGTGTTTACGACCCGTATTGACACGATTTACGGCGCTACCTTCGTGCTGCTCGGTCCCGAACATCCACTGGTGATGGAGCTCGCCGAGAGGACGGCTGATTCCGCCGCATTCCGCAAGCATGTGCAGACGTTCCGAACGCAGGATCGCGCGGCGCGCATGAGCGGCGAGATCGAGAAGCAGGGCTTCGATACTGAGTTCCGTGCGATCAACCCGTTCACGCAGAAACCAGTGCCAATCTGGGTCGCGAATTTCGTACTGGGCGACTACGGCACGGGCGCTGTCATGGCGGTGCCCGCGCACGATCAGCGCGACTTCGAGTTTGCCCGCAAGTTCAATCTGCCCATCAAGGTCGTCATCGTGCCGGAAGGCGAAGCAACCCCCGATGCCGACACGATGCCCGAAGCGGTGGCGGCGTACGGCCGCACGGTCGAGTCGGGTGAGTTCAGCGGCCTCACATCGGAGGAAGCACAGAAGCGCATGATTGCCGTGGCGAAGCAACGCGGTATCGGCGAGGGCACAGTGCAGTACCGCCTGAAGGACTGGGGTATCTCCCGTCAGCGGTACTGGGGCACCCCGATCCCGATGATCTATTGCGAGACGGACGGCATCGTGCCGGTGCCCGACGATCAGCTGCCGGTGGCACTGCCGAGGATCGCGCAATTCACCGGCCGCGGAGACTCACCGCTCGCGCAGGTCCCCGAGTTCGTCAACGTGACGTGTCCGAAATGCGGTGGGCCCGCGCGCCGCGAGACCGACACCATGGACACGTTCGTCGACTCCTCCTGGTATTTCTACCGTTTTGCCGATCCGCGGAACGACAAGCAGCCCTTCGATCCCGCAAAGGTGAAGTACTGGCTACCGGTCGACTTCTACAGCGGCGGCATCGAGCACGCGATCCTGCACCTGATCTACTCGCGCTTCTTCGCGCGCGTCTTCCGCGATCTCGGCCTGGTCGAGCACAGCGAGCCGTTCACGCA
>Ga0105340_1000125_pt1 | contig 37447 bp, 32 predicted proteins | sample EasRivMeERMLT700_FD_89676 | JGI IMG/M metagenome (GOLD analysis project Ga0105340, IMG submission 89676) | Soil microbial communities from meander-bound floodplain in the East River, Colorado, USA - East River MetaG ERMLT700 | ecosystem: Environmental > Terrestrial > Soil > Floodplain | place...
GTAGTTCCTACGGCCCTTTCTCCCGTAGTTCCTATGGTCCTGGACACCTCGTGGGACGCACGCGTTTGAACGGCCGACCGATCAAGTCCGCGCCACCAGAACAGACCACCAAGCGCCAGCGCTGCCAAGACAAGCGGCAGCACCCACCCGCGGGCCCACCGGTCCGCCGACGCCGCGACCCGAGGAGCTTCCCCGGCTCGGTATCTGATGTCTCGATCGACCGACGGCGCTCGTGTGATACCGGGTATGAGCGCGTCCAGTTCCGACGGCACCGCCGACGCGAATGCGCGGCGCTGTCCTCTCAGCCGATCTGCGAGTCCGTCCGCGTTGAGTCCGTCTTTGCGCATCATCCGGCCGAGATATCCGAGGATAAGAGGCGCGGCCAGCGACAGCAGTGACGCCGAGGTTCCTCTGCTCACACCGGCGTAACGCGTTATGCCGTCGACGACGCCGGAGAGATTGCCACCGAAGAGTTTTGATAGCCATCCGCCGGCCGGCGTGGTCGTGTCAATGCCGGACAGACCGACTGCCTGGGGTATGTACGTCGGCACATTGGTATCGCTCGCGGCCTCAGTCGCGATATTGGCAACCTGACTCATCAATGTCGGGTCGTCGCTCTTGTTCGCCAGGGCGGCAAACAGCATGGGGATCACCGCGCCAAAGCCTCTCGTGAGCGCTGCCTCTGAATCGCCCGTTTGAGCGCTCATGCGCGAAAGGAGCGCCGGTGTCACCAGTTCTCCTAATGCATCGAAAATCATAGCCATATGTTCTCCTTCACTGTTGGGCACCCTAGTCCGCGCCCGTTTGGAGCTCGTGGCTGATGCATGTCGTTCTCTACACAGAACCGTCAAGCGTGCCCATTCAATGTGGGGCAAGTGCGGCGCCACCCCACGATGCCGCGAGCGGGCAGATTCCGAGGAAGACGTACGAAGACGTACGGGGGGATCACAACCTGTGGTGAGCCGATACGACCGGATCGCCACAATCGGGAGCATCCGGCGCGCATACGTGGAACCTTAGGAGCTCAGCGTGGAGCGATCGGCCGGGGTCGGAGAGGGGGAAAGGGACAGGGACGAAGTGAGGAAGGGGTAGAAGGAGGAAGGGGTAAAGGGGAAGAGGACTGGGAGGGTGGGGGGGTAGAAGTTCGGCTAAGGAACTTTGGAGTCCCCGTGGGGTCTAAGCCGATACAGGGTGCCCGGGAAACGGACTCATCAGCTTCGGTGCTAAACTCGATGCAGAACCCACTATCCGGAGCCTTTGTGAAGAACGCCGGCGCCATCAGCTGGTCGGATGTAGACAGCCGCGAAGCCGCGCTCATCGAGCGCTGCGTAGCCGGTGACGATGCCGCGTGTTCAGACCTCGTTGCCGCGCATCAGCGGACGGTCTTCAATCTCGCGCTGCACCTGCTCGGCGACCGCGATGAAGCGCTCGACGTGTCTCAGGAAGTATTCCTTCGGGTCTTCCGCACGCTCTCCCGTTTCCGCGGACAGTCAGCCCTCCGTACCTGGATTTATCGCATTGTCGTGAACCAGGTCCACAACCGGCAGCGCTGGTGGCGGCGGCGTCGGCGAGCCGACCTCGTCTCGCTCGACGACCATCTGAAGCATTGCGGCGATCTCGAAGCCACGCATGAAGTCCTGCCGGATCGGCTCCTGGCGAGCAAGGAAACTGCCGCGCGGATCTGGGCGGCGATGGAGCAGTTGCCGTTCGATCAGCGGACGGCGCTGGTGCTGCGCGAGATCGACGGGCTCCGCTACGAGGAGATCGCGTTCACGTTGAATGTCGCAGTGGGCACGGTCAAGTCGCGGCTCACGCGCGCACGCCAGGCGCTGCGCGAAGAGCTCCTGGGGACGCGGTCATGATTCCCTATCTGGGCTGTCACGCCGCGCAGGAGCTGCTGCAGGCCTTCGTCGACGGTGAGCTGCACGTGGCCGAGCAGGTCGCGGTTGAATCGCACCTCCGCTGGTGCCAGGTCTGCGCGGCGCGTGTCGAAGACATGCAGATCATCGGCGCGTCGCTGCGCGTGACGTCCTGCGCCATCCGGGCGGCCGACGCCGCTGACGACAATCTCGCGTCGGTGCAGTCAGAGGTCCTGACACGCATCCGGACCGAGCGCGAGCAGTCGCTCCGGTCGCAGCTCCGCGACATGTGCGTCGACATGCGGTTCTTCTGGCCGGCCGTCGGTGCGTCGATGGCGCTGGTCGCGTGTCTCTGCGTCGCGTCCGCCGTGTTGTCGGTCACCAGTGACGAACGCCCGGACTCGTTGGCCGGAATGATCGAAATGCTTGCCAACCCCGGGTCGGATCAGAACCCGATGCGCCTCGATGGCGGCATGACGGCGCCGCCGCGCGCCCTCAACGGCGCGGCGCTCGATTCGATCCCTGGTGATGAAGCGGTCTTCGCCCTTGCTGCGGTGGTCACGCGTGAAGGGCGTGTGGCGAACTACGAGGTGCTGCTGTCCGAGCGTGCCAGCGTCCGGCGACACGATGCAGCCGTGCAGACTGATGATGTCAGCTCGCTGTTGAACGCGGTAAAACAGTCGCGATTTGCCCCGGCGCAGGGAACCGACGGGGCGCCAGTCGCCGTGAATATGGTGTGGGTGCTTGCGCGAACTACGGTTACGGCCCCCGCCCAGGCGGCCAAGGTCGAACTGCGGCCCCTCCCCGTGCGTCTCGCGCCTGCCGCCCCCGCAGCCGAGGTCCCCAAGCCTGGCGCGGACGCGCCGTCTACCTCTCTACCGATCGTACCTTCACCGACGGCTTGACGCCGGCAACGGCTGCGGCGCAACGTCGCCGCGTGCGCTCGCGATGTTGTTGAGCGCATCGGTGGCGCGGATGATCACGCCGTGTGTCCCGAGCTCTCCATCCAGCACCAGCTCGAACTGCTCCAGCCGCGAGTCGGGGATGCCGTCCTTCGGATAGATTGTCTGCCAGCGGTCGCCGTCGAGTGAGTACTCGGCTTTCTGCACCGCAGAATTGTCGTCCCGCACCTCGAACGCGATCGTCATCCGGCCGCTCTGGCGCGTGACGCCGGTCACCGTGATGACAGGCGGTGTGTTGTCGATGTCGAATGCGGTGCTCTCGAGCGCGCCGGTCAGTGCCGTCGACGGCGCGTTCGACGGCGCATCGGACGCGACGACACGGATCACATAGCGTCCATTCGGCACCGACGAGGTGTCCCACACGACGATTTCGTCCGTGAGGGCGCGCTTCAGCGGCTTCCACGTTGTCTCGCCTTCGCGCCGATAGGACACGTCGTACATCAGATCGTCGCGATTGTCGTCCTGCGCGCGCCAGACAAACGTCAGCAGACCCTTCTGATAGGTCCGGCGTCCGATGTTCGGCCCGGTCGAATTGGGTGGGGGGGTGTTGCGGCGATCGGGGACGTCGCCATCGAACCCCGCGATCTCAGGATCGCCGGTCGGGAAGGGGCGCTGATACACGGTTCCCGGCGGGTTGATGGTGATCGAGGTCACCTCGGGCCGGATGTTCCGCGGCAGATACGCGGCGGTGACCGATGTCAGCAGTGGCGCGTCGGTACGGCTGCCTGTGAGCGCTGCCCGCCACTGGAGGTAGCGCGCGCGTGGGCTCGTAATCGGACTGCCTTCCTGTGTGGGATACGCCGGCGTCCAGTCGCTCCACGTTTCATCAGGAGTTCGGGTATTCCCTGAACGGGTCGACACATCGAGCCGTGTTCCAGCCGGGACCTGCGCCTGCCAGCGGATGGCGCCCCACGTGGCAATCGTCTGCGCATCCCGCACGTCGGACGTATACGTCCCGCGCTCCGACCGCGTGGGCGACAGCCGGAACACCTTTCCTGGATTCGATGTCGTAAACGCGACGCGCCCGGAGCTGTCGCTCAGCAGTGTCGTCACCTGCTGCGCAGTCGAACGGGTCAGCAGCGTCGGCTGGAGCGGATCGCCGGCGAGGCGATAGATCTTTCCTTTGTTGCCGGTGCCGATGAGGATCGCGCCGTCAGCCTCGAACGCGATGTCGTAGGGCGAGTCTTCACGCGAACTCCAGATCAGATCCCACGCGCCGTCGGGGCTGATGCGATAGACGCCGCCCGCGGATGGTCCTGTGCTCACCCTGTCCGCTCCCGAACTCGCCCCGCCGCCGGGGGCGGGCGTATCGACAACGGCAATGGCGGTGATTTCCGTCGACACCGACACGGTTGCCGTTGCTGTCGGCGTCGGGGGGTCTGGGTTGGACGGGCCAGGGATGGCCCCGCCGCCGGTGGCACCGCTGACCGCCGCCGCGTAGATCACACCCTTCGGATCCAGCCGCAGCGTGTGAATCTCGTTATAAGGCGAATCGAGCAGCACGAACGGTTTGCCGGTCGCATCGAGACGGAACAGGCGTCCCGGCGACTCGGTGCCGACGAGCAGATGCCCGTCGCTCTCGAACGCAAGCGAGATCGCGTGTGTCGTCTTGGTCTGGTAGAAGACCGAGCCTTTGCCGTCAGGCGTGATCTTGTAGACGACGCCCTTGTCGCCCGTGGCGGCGAATACGCTGCCGCTCTTGTCGAGTGCGAGGCCCCAGATGTACTTGTCAGGCGGATCGAACAGCACCGTGGAGCGGCCCATCGCGTCGAGCTTGTAGATCTTGCCGTCTGGCGAGGTGGCCGCATACACGCCACCGCCGGGCGCGAGGGCCAGCGCGTGCACCTCGAGCTCTTCGGCATCGAAGAACACCGATCCTTTGCCGGTCGGGTCTATGCGGTACAGCTGGCCTTCGTTGCCGCTGCCGACGTACATCGAGCCGTCGTTAGCGCTGACCATCGACCAGAGGAAAGGCGCGCTCGCATCGTAGATGGACGTCGCCGCAGGCCCGAGCGTCAGGCGCCCGTAACTGTCGATCGAGAGGTTTTCGACATCGCCCTTGGCGAATTCCGCTTCGTTGGAAACCTGCCAGAACGTGGGAGCAGCCGCGTACACCAGCGACACGCCGGCGCAGACGGCCGCGAGCGCAAATGCGACGCGAGCGATTCTGTTGGACATATAGGAACGTGTTCTCAGTCTACCGTCCAAGGCCTACCATCGACCGGTCTCGGATAACCGTGTTTCATAACGGTAGACGGCAGACAGCAGACGGTGGTCGGGCGATTTCAGTTGTCGAGCGAAAGCGTCAGCGTGCGCGATCCGCTGACCGCATGGTCAGTCGCGATCTCCCACTGGCCGAGCAGGGCAGCGCCCAGCGGCTTGAAGCTCCCGCCGTTGCGATCCGATTCCATCACCGCGAGCACCGATGGGGGCAGCGACGAGAGCGCCTCGCCTTTGACCACGGCACCGGCGTCGGGGCTCACCAGCCTCACGTAGAGGCGGTTGTTTTTGCGCGCCTGGTTGAGCACTCGAATCATCTGCGGCAGGTCGCGCGTCTGCAGCGGCTGCAGTTGCAGGTCACGCGCTTCCATCTGCGACAGGCGGCTTCCGTCGGTCACCATGATCGACACGCTGCCGCGCGCGTTCGCGGGAATCTCCACTGGCACCGACCGCGTAATCTCCTCGCCGCGATAGGTCCGCATCAGCGCCTTCAGCGTCACCATCGATCCCGGCTTCGGACGGTTTCCGTCGATCCAGACGCGCTCCAGCGTCGCGGACTTCGACTGTTCGCTCGCCTCGATCTCGAGGTTCAGCCCCTCGATGGCGACATCTTCGAACGCATTGCGGAGCAGGAAATTGATCGGGCCGACAACATAGGTCGCGGCGCCGATCGATGGCTGGTCTCCGGTAAAGAGGTCTTCGAAGTCGACCGTGCCGTACTTCTTGACCGAGGCGCTGCCGCGAACGATGTAGCTCGCCGCGCCGTTCTGGCGCTCGTACGAGGAGAGCGTGTTCAGAATCGACACGTAGGCGAGCAGCGGCGTGAACAGCTGGTCGTTGACAATCGACATGTTGAACGTCTTGGTCGTGCCGCGATCCGACGTGAGCTTCAGCTTGATCGGGATGAGCGCGGGACCCGGCCCAAGCGTCCCGGCAATCGCCGTCGCTCGATCCTGCTGCACCGTGCCGATGATTTCACCCGTGCTCGCGAGCTTCGACGAGCTGAAGAGGCTGGGGAGGATCGTGTGCACGTAGGCACGCGTCATCGGGAATTGCGTCGGCCCGAGACCGTAGAAGGGATGACCGAACGCGTACACGCGGTTGCCGTCAACCTCCGTCACCGTCCCCGTTGCGCCGAATTGAAGATCGCCAGTGACAAGCGCCACACCGATCGGATCGCCCGCGCGCAGCGGCTGCTGAGAACTCGCCGCGACATCCTGGCCGGCGCCTGCCATCATCGGCAGGAAGCCCTGCTCGCGGAATGCAGAGGCCAGCGGATCGATCACGGACGCATCGAAGCCGCCGATCGTCAACGGGGTTGCGATGGGTCGCAGCATCGTCCCGATGCCGGCATCAACCCCGGGGCCGAACACCTGCACATCCCCTGGCGTTTCCGCGAACGGCCGCACCCACGAGAACGCCTGACGCAGCGATGCGCGCATGCCTTCCGCGGTCAGCGGCATCTGCAGATCAACGTGCGCAGCCTGTCGCCGTGCTGCCGGAACCGACGCGTCCTGGATCATTTCGTCGAACGGCGTGATGCCGGCAATCGGTTCCTTGGAGAACTGGCCGAGCGAGTACGAGACCGCACCGACGAGCCGGCCATCGATATAGACGGGGCTCCCGCTCATCCCCGCGATCACGCCTGTGTCGGCGAGCGGTCCACCTTCGAGCTTCGCCAGAATCAGATTGCGGCGCGTGCCGACGACGTTGCGCAGCACGCCGAGGATATGAACCTTGAATTCCTCCAGCCGATCGCCTTGGAAGACAGTGCGGCCGATGCCGACCATGCCCGCCTTGAGCTCATCGACAGGAAATGTTGTGGTGGCTGCCGGAACGCGGACGCCAACGAAGAGCAAGAGGGCGACAAGGACAGCCAGGGTGCGGGTTTTCATAGTTGTCTCATCTTGAAGATACGGGTAAACCCATGAAACTGCAAGGGTGTAGGGCGGTAGTGCTTCAGTTTGAAAATGTCCTTACTGCCTTCTGACATCAGGTTCGCTAGTGGACCAGCGCTTCCCGCATGCCGGGCAGTGGAACACGACTGTTTTAGGCAGGCGATTTTCGACCATTGCGACGGGTTGCCGGCAGGTTGGGCATACCAATCCTGTGTATGGGACATCGGCCATCGTCTTAGGTTATCGGCTGGAAACGGCGGTTTGTTCCAAACCGCCCTTTAGGTTCCGGATCTGGGCGCGCACTTCATCGAGTTGCATCTGGATCTGCGCCATCCGTTTCAGCTGGATCTCTAGCTCGTGATAGATATTCTCGATTTGTCCCTCAATGAGGGCGAGGATTTGTGTGCGGTCGGGGCCCACGCCCGCTCCCGTTGGACCTGTCTCACCGACCGCCCCACGATTACCTGTAGCGCCGGTCAGGCCAGTCGCACCGGTGGCGCCAGTCGCACCAGTCGATCCTGTTTGCCCTACAGGTCCTGACGGCCCTGGCGGCCCTGGCGGCCCTGGAATACCCCGTTCACCACGCGGGCCTCGCAACTTCGCCATCGCTCGCTCCTCTTTAGCTAAGCCTGACACGTGCTTTTAGTCGTCGTCACGCGACGGTGGTTTTACTGGCGGTCTTTCGTTGATGCGCTGCACTGCATCGAACGCCGATTGATTTTCATCGCGTCGCGGCTTGCGCTTAGTGGCTGGTTTCCGTTTCGTCATGCGCCGAGTATCGCACCCGAAGACCATCCAGAAATTGAGACTGAAGCACTATCGTGTAGGGCGTCAGATGTTGACACCGAGGACCGCGTGGGGTACTGTCCGTGAACCGATTTCGAGACATGCCGCGATTTTTTAGCCCCTTCGTGTCCACCTACGCCAGCTATTGGTGGTGGTACGGAACTGTAACTGAGGGGGCGACGTCCGGCGTCTCATAAACGCAACAGGATTTCAGCAAGAACCAGCGCCTCTTCAGCCACCCGGTTGAAGGGGCGTTTTTGTTTTTAGGGCTGTTTTTGAAGTCATGAGTCATTCGCTGCTCGTTCAGACCGTGACCGGCCGGACGATGGCCGGGTTGATTGCCGCGCGTGAAGCCGCGAGGGACGTCGACCTGGTGGAGCTCCGTCTGGATGGCGTCGTGGACGTGGATGTGCGAGGTGCGCTCAGCGGTCGCCGACTCCCGGTCATCGCGACGTGTCGTCCGACGTGGGAAGGCGGTCGGTTCGAGGGCAGCGAGGAGCGGCGTCAGGCACTCCTGATGGAAGCGCTCGACGCCGGCGCGGAGTATGTCGACGTCGAATGGCGTGCCGGATTCACCGAGCTGGTGGGCAAGGATCCGGCGCGCGTGGTCCTGTCCTCGCACGATTTTGGAGGCGTGCCGGCGGATCTGACGGGCCGCGCCGCCGCGATGCGGCAGACCGGCGCATCGTTGATCAAGATCGCGGTGACGGCGACACGCCTCAGTGACGCGTTGCCGCTTCTCGACATCGCCCGCACGGGAGACGCCGTGGTGATTGCGATGGGAGACGCGGGCGTTCCATCGCGGCTGCTGGCTGCGCGCTTCGGATCGCGCTGGACGTATGCCGGCGATGCTGTGGCGCCCGGGCAGGTTCCCGCTGCTCGCATGATTGACGAGTTCCGGTTTCGCGCGGTCGGCCCCGAAACCGCGCTCTATGGCGTCGTCGGCAACAACGTGGCGCATTCAATGTCGCCTGTGATGCACAACGCGGCTTTTGAAGCCGCCCACCTCGATGCGGTTTACGTTCCACTACGTGCCGCCGACTTCGACGACTTTCGCACGTTTGCCGATGCGCTCGACTTGAGCGGGGCGAGTGTCACAATTCCATTCAAGCTCGACGCGCTCGAAGCCGCGCAGCACGCCGACGACCTCGCTCGCGCGGTCGGCGCGGCAAACACATTGCGGCGAGTGGGAAGGGGTCGGGAGTCTTGGGAGGCGACGAACACCGATGTGCACGGGTTCCTCGATCCGCTCGAGGTGTTGTATCCGCGGTCCCTTCGCGGCGCGCGCGCGGCGGTGATTGGCGCCGGCGGTGCGGCCCGGGCGGTGGCAGTCGCGCTCGTGTCGCAAGGCGCGCGCGTCACGGTGCACGCACGGCGCCGGGAGCAGGCCCTCGAAGTTGCCGCATCCGGCAATGCGGAAGCCGGATCGTGGCCGCCCGCTGCCGGCTCCTGGGATCTGCTGGTCAACTGCACGCCGCTCGGAGGGCCGGAGGCGCGAGCCGAAACGCCGCTCCCAGGTGGGCCGTTCAACGGCACACTCGTGTACGACCTGACGTACGGCGATCGCGAGACGCCTCTGCTGCGCGAGGCTCGCGAGGCGGGGCGCCTCACGCTTGACGGACTGCCGATGCTCATCGCGCAGGCCGAGAGGCAGTTCGAATGGTGGACGGGGCAACGGCCCCAGCCAGGAGTCATGAAGGCGGCTGTTCAGAAACGGATGGGGCGCGACACCCGCTTCAACGAGCCACGGAGACACGGAGGTACGGAGATTTCTCATGTTTAGGACTCCGTGTCTTGGTGACTCCCGACTTCGCCCCCGCTTCGTCGGGCAAGCTGTGGCCCGTGCCTGTATGGGGATTTGCTAGATGCGTATTACGACATTCGAGGAATTCAAGGAACTGGCACAGCGCGGAACATTCGTGCCGGTCTGCAAGGAGATGGTCGCGGACCTGCTGACACCGGTCTCGGCGTTTCTGAAGATCGCAGAGCATTCCGATTACGCGTTCCTTCTTGAATCGGTTGAAGGCGGCGAGCACGTCGGGCGCTACTCATTCCTCGGGAAAGATCCGTTCCTGATCCTGCGCTCGCGCGCGGGCAAGACGATCATCGACCGCGCGGGCGAGACATCAGAGTCCGATAAACCTTTTGTCGCGACGCTGCGTGAGCTGATGGCGAGCTTTCACTCGCCGTTCGTTCCCGGGCTGCCTCGCTTCACCGGCGGCGCCGTGGGGTACCTCGGATACGACGCTGCCGCCTGGTTCGAGCCTGTCACGCTCCAGGCGGCGTCGGAGGAGCAGGACGAGGGCGGGTTCATGCTCTTCGATACGGTGCTGGCGTTCGACCACGTGAGGCACCGGATCCTCATCATCGCGAACGCACGGATCACTGGGGATGAGGACCTTGAGTCGTTGTACCAGTTCGCCTGCGCGAAAATCGAATTCGTCGAACGCGAGCTTGATCGCCCGCTGTCGAAGCCGCACTGCCCGGACAAGACGCCGATCACGGTCACGTCGAACGTCTCCCAGAGTCAGTTCGAGCAGATGGTCCGGACCGCGAAGGAATACATCGCCGCCGGCGACATCTACCAGGTCGTGCTGTCGCAACGGTTCGAAACGACGCTCGGTGCGGACCCGTTCACCGTCTACCGGGCACTGCGCCATGTCAATCCGTCGCCGTACATGTATTTCATCCGCATGGGCGATCGGTCGATCGTCGGGTCGTCTCCAGAAATGCTCGTTCGCGTCGAAGGGCGGCGGATCGAAACGCATCCAATCGCCGGGACGCGGCCGCGCGGCAGGACGGAAGAAGAGGACCTGCGGCTTGCGGAGGAGTTGAAGCGCAACGAAAAAGAGCGCGCCGAGCACGTCATGCTCGTCGACCTGGGCCGCAACGACATCGGGCGCGTCTCGGCGTACGGCACGGTGAAGGTGCCGACATACATGACCCTCGAGCGGTACTCGCACGTGATGCACCTGGTGTCGATTGTCGAAGGGAAACTGGCGGACGAATACGATCGGCTGGATGCGCTGGTGGCCTGTTTCCCGGCAGGCACCGTCTCCGGCGCACCCAAAGTACGCGCGATGGAGATCATCGCGGAGCTCGAGAATCGTCGGCGAGGCGTCTATGCCGGCGCGGTGGGATATCTCGACTTCGCCGGCAACCTGGATTTCTGCATCACGATCCGCACCGTGCTGATCGAACACGGACAGGCGTATGTGCAGGCGGGCGCTGGTATCGTCGCCGACTCGAATCCGGCAGCCGAGTATGAGGAAACGCGCGACAAGGCACGGGCGGTCATCAGGGCTCTTGAGCTTGCGCAGGAGGGCCTGTGATGGTCCTTGTCATCGACAACTACGATTCGTTTACTTACAACCTCGTGCAGTATCTCGGTGAGCTGGGCGCGACGATCCGCGTGCGCCGCAACAACGAAGTGACGATCGACGAGATCAGTGGCATGGCGCCGGACCGGATCGTCATCTCGCCGGGTCCGGGCCGGCCCGAAAACGCCGGCGTCTCGGTTGACGTGATCCGACGGTTCGGGCCGACCACGCCGATTCTTGGCGTCTGTCTCGGTCACCAGGCGATTGGCGTTGTGTATGGCGGGATTGTCTGCCGCGCGCAGGCTCCGATGCACGGAAAGACCTCGACGGTCGTGCACGACGGTAAGGGTGTGTTTACCGGCATCGGCGCGCCGTTTTTGGCGGGACGCTATCACTCGCTCGTGATTGCCAGCGACAGTGTGCCGCAGGAGCTCGAAGTGGCGGCGCGGACGAAGGATGACGACACGATCATGGCCGTCCGCCACCGCACGTACCCGGTACACGGCGTCCAATTTCATCCCGAATCGGTTCTCACGGACGAGGGTCGGCGCCTTCTCAGGAATTTCCTGGAACTCTAGGGACCGCGAAAATGTTCACCGAGCTGCTCGAAAAGGTCGTGCGCCACGAGGACCTGACCGCCGAGGAGGCGACCGGGGCGATGCGCGAGGTCATGGAAGGCCGTGCGGCGCCCGCGTCGCTGGCCGCTCTGCTGGCCGGGCTCGTGATGAAGGGCGAGCGGCCTTCGGAGATCGTCGGCTTTGCGCGGGCGATGCGCGAGCACGCCGTGAAGTTGAACGCACCGGTCGGCGATGTATTCGACACGTGCGGTACCGGTGGGGACAGGTCTGGAACGTTCAACATTTCCTCCGCGGCCGCCATCGTTGTGGCGGCGTGCGGAGTGACAGTAGCCAAGCACGGCAACCGATCGGTGTCGAGCCGCTGCGGGTCGGCCGATGTGTTCGAGGCGCTTGGCGTCCATATCTCGGCGTCGCCATCGACAGTGGAGCGCACCCTGCGTGACACCGGAATCGCGTTCTTTTTTGCGCCCACGTTTCACCCGTCGATGAAACACGCCGCCCAGACCAGGCGAGAGCTTGGTATCCGCACCGCGTTCAATCTGCTTGGTCCGCTGACGAATCCGGCGGGCGCCACTCGGCAGATCGTCGGAGTGCCGCGTTCCGAGCTGACCGAGCTGCTGGCGCGCGCGCTGCTGATGCTCGGATCCACGCGAGCCTGGGTCGTGCACGGCGCCGACGGCATCGACGAGATCTCCACGACCGGCTATACGAAGGTCTCCGAGTGCCGTGGCGGTGCGGTCAACACCTTCTACGTCCACCCGGCGGATTTCGGTCTGGCCAAGGCCGCCCCCGTCGAGCTCAAAGGTGGTGACGCCGCGGACAACGCCGCGATCATTCGAGACGTCCTGGCCGGCACGCGTGGTGCGCGCCGAGACATCGTGCTTCTCAACGCTGGCGTCGCGTTGTTCGTGGCCGGACGGGTCATGACGATCCGCGAAGGGATCGCGGCGGCCGCGGCCGCGGTCGATTCGGGCGCGGCCGGTCAGCGCCTGCAGAAGATGATCGAAAGCTCGCACATGGAGGCGGCAGTATGAGCGGCACGCCCGACCTGCTCCGCACCATTGTGGCGGCCACTCACAGGGTTATCGAGACGCGCCGGGACCGGGAGTCGCTCGGTCTCCTCGAGCTCCGTGGCGCGTCCGCGTCGCCCGGAGGATCGCGATTCGAACAAGCTCTCGCGGCTGCAGATCGCATCAACGTGATCGCGGAGTGCAAGCGGCGTTCGCCGTCGAAGGGCGTGCTTGCTATCGACTACGATCCAGTGGCGCTCGCAACGCAGTACGAGCACGGCGGCGCCGTCGCCATCTCGGTGCTCACCGAGCCGACCTTTTTCGATGGCGCCCTCGAGCATCTCGCGGCTGTTCGGGAGCGTGTCGCGCTGCCGCTCCTCCGCAAAGACTTCATCGTCGACGAGTACCAGCTGTTCGAAGCGCGGGCGAATGGCGCCGACGCCGTGCTGCTGATCGTGGCGGCGTTGGAACAGGCGGACCTGGTGGCGCTTCAGACCAGGGCGTGGCAACTGGGGCTCGCGACGCTCGTCGAAGTGCATGACGAGATGGAGCTGGCCCGCGCCATCGACGGCGGCGCGCGCGTCATCGGCGTGAACAACAGGAACCTGCGGACACTGGCCGTGGACATCACGGCCTCGGACCGGCTGGCGGTGCAAATGCCGCACGGTGTCGTCGCCGTGAGCGAAAGCGGGCTGAAGTCCCGCAATGAGCTCGATCGCCTGGCGGCCGCGGGTTATCGCGCGTTTCTGATCGGCGAACGGTTCATGACCGACCCGGATCCCGCACGGGCCGTTCGTGAGCTCATCTCTTCACCTGCGGCGCGGACCTTCAGGTCCGCGGCGGAAGCGTGAGCATGTTTGTCAAAATCTGCGGCATCACGCGGTTGACCGATGCGCTGCACGCCGTCGAACAGGGCGCGACCGCGCTCGGCTTCATCTTCTGGCCGCGGAGCTCGCGTGCCGTCAGTCCCGCGCGCGCCGCCGAAATTGTCGCGGAGCTGCCCTCGGGCATCACGACGGTCGGCGTGTTCGTGAACGAGCCGATCGAAGGAATCCGCGCCCTGGTGGCGAAGACCGGCATCACCACCGTGCAGCTGCATGGTGACGAACCGCCCGCCTACGCCGATGCGCTCGAATGGCCCTTGATTCGCGCGGTCGACGCAGACGATGTCGAGGACGCGTGTAGCGCGTGGTCCGAGCAGACCGTATTGCTCATCGACACCATCGATCCTGTGCGCCGCGGCGGGACCGGCGTGCCCGTCGACTGGATGGTGGCGGCCGGCGTGGCCAGGCGCCGACGCCTCGTGCTCGCGGGCGGATTGACGCCCGAAACTGTCTCGACCGCGATCCACGCGGTCCAGCCGTACGGCGTGGATGTGTCGTCGGGCGTGGAATCGTCACCCGGCTTGAAGGATTTCGACAAGGTCGCACGCTTCATCTCGAATGCGCGAAGCGCATTCGAGATGGAGACCAATAGGGATTAGGGGTTAGGGATTAGGGGTTAGGGGTTAGGGGGAAGTGAAGGAAACCGTGTCAAAGGAAGCAATCGCAAAGGAAGCCGTGGCATCCACCGGGAGCGACAAGACGATTTTCGGGCGGCGCGATCCGGACGCGCGCGGATACTTCGGGGTGTACGGCGGGCGGTTTGTGCCCGAAACGCTCGTCGCGCCGATCGAGGAGCTGACGGCCGGGTATTTCGCCGCGCGGCAGGACAAGGGGTTTTGTGATGAGCTCGATGGTCTGCTGAAGCACTACGTCGGTCGGCCGACGCCGCTCTACGAGACGCGGAATCTTGCCGGGTCCGAACGTACCAACGCCGGCGTGCGCATTTTTCTGAAGCGCGAAGACCTCACGCATACCGGGGCGCACAAGATCAACAACGCGATGGGGCAGGCGCTGCTCGCCAAACGGATGGGGAAGCGACGAGTCGTCGCCGAAACCGGGGCCGGCCAGCACGGCGTTGCGACGGCAACCGCGTGCGCGCTGCTTGGCCTCGAGTGCCGCGTCTACATGGGCACCGAGGACATGCGCCGACAGGCGCTCAACGTTGTGCGGATGCAGCTGCTTGGCGCCACCGTCCACGGTGTCGATGCGGGCAGCCGTACGCTGAAGGACGCCATTAACGAGGCGATGCGCGACTGGGTCGCCAATGTCACAGACACGTATTACCTCCTCGGCTCGGCCCTCGGGCCACACCCGTACCCACTGATGGTGCGCGAGTTCCAATCGGTGATCGGCCGGGAAGCACGCGGGCAGATTCTCGACCAGGCAGGCCGGCTGCCCGACGTCGTGGTTGCATGCGTCGGCGGCGGCTCCAACGCGATCGGCATCTTCGACGGATTCATCGACGACCCGAGCGTCCGGCTCATCGGTGTCGAAGCCGGAGGCGAGAAAATCGCACCGGGGCGCCACGCCGCCAGGTTTGCCGGCGGCAGCACGGGCGTCCTGCAAGGGACTCGCACGTTCGTGCTCCAGGACGAGGCGGGAAACATTGAGCTGACCCACTCGATCTCCGCCGGGCTGGACTACGCCGCGGTCGGTCCCGAGCACGCGTGGCTGCGTGATCTTGGCAGAACGGAATATGCCCATATGTCGGACGCTGAAGCGCTCGAAGGATTCAAAGTCCTCGCGCGGCTCGAAGGGATCCTGCCCGCGCTCGAGTCGTCGCACGCGATCGCGTACACCGTGCAGCTCGCGCCGACGCTGAAGCCCGGCTCAATCGTGCTCGTGAACCTGTCGGGTCGCGGCGACAAGGATGTGCAAAGCGTCATCGAGGCGATGAAATGAGTCGTCTGCAGGGCACTTTTGCGCGGCTGCGCGAAGGGAAGACGCCGGGGCTCGTCACATACGTGACGGCAGGCGATCCAGATCTCGATCGAACTGCCGGCGTGCTCCGTGCGCTCGATCGCGGCGGCGCCGACGTGCTCGAGGTGGGTGTGCCCTTTTCCGATCCACTCGCTGACGGTCCGGTGATTCAACGGGCGACCGAACGAGCGCTGGCATCGGGTACGACGCTCGCCCGCGTGCTGGATCTGGTCGGCTCGATCCGCGCCGAGATCGAGGCACCGGTCGTCCTTTTCAGCTATGCCAACCCGATTCTGCGGCTCGGCGCGGAGCGGTTTGCCGACCTCGCACGCGACGCGGGCGTCGACGGCGTGCTGATGCTGGACCTTCCCATCGAGGAGGCGCATGACTTCAGGACCATGCTCGGCGCGCGTGGGATTGATACAATCCTCCTTCTCAGTCCCACGACGACCGACGAGCGGCTGCGCAGGGCCGCGGCGCTTGGAAGTGGCTTCCTGTACGCGATCTCGCGCCTCGGGGTGACCGGCGTGCGTGACGCGCTGGCCGAAGGCGCGCAGGCCATGGTGGAGCGTATCCGCAAGGTGAGCGACCTGCCGGTCGCACTTGGGTTCGGCATCTCGAAGCCGGATCACGTGCGCGAGGTCGGACAGTGGGCCGACGCGGCGGTGGTCGGCAGCGCGCTCGTCGACGTGATCGCGCGCGAGGGCGCGTCTGACGATCTCAATGCACGGGTAGAGGAGTATGTCCGGTGGCTGAAGTCCTGAGCATCGACGAATTGCGCGAGCGCATCGACGTGATCGATAACCAGCTCGTGCGCCTTCTGAACGTGCGCGTCGCGTGTGCCGTCGAAGTCGGCAAGCTGAAACACGAGCTGGGTATGCCGGTCTACCAGCCTGATCGCGAGGCCAAGGTGCTCGCGAAGGTCAAGCAGTCCGCGCAGGATCTGGCGGGGCCACTGACCTCAGAGGCGGTGGTCAGAATCTTCGAGCGGATCATCGACGAAGCGCGGCGTGCCGAACGTGAATCTGGTTCCACCAATGAAGACTTCGGGCCTTCAAGCGGAGAGTAATGACATGGTCGTCGTAATGAGCGAACGCGCCTCAGAGGCGCAGATTGATTCCGTTATTTCGCGCCTGATCGAACTGGGCATGGACGTGCACCGTTCGTCCGGCGTTACGCGCACCGTCCTCGGCGTCGTCGGCGCGCACAAGATCGATCCCGAGCTGATCGGGATCCTCGACGGTGTCCACGAGGTGCTGCGGATCAGCGAACCGTACAAGCGCGCCAGCCGCACGTTCAAGCCGGAGGACACGGTCGTCTCCATCGATGATGTCCGGGTCGGCGGCGACGAGGTGATCGTCATGGCGGGCCCGTGCTCGGCCGAAACCGAGGAACAGGTGCACGCCAGCGCCGCGGCGGTCAAGCGCGCGGGGGCCAAGATCCTTCGCGGCGGCGCCTTCAAACCGCGCAGCTCGCCCTACAGCTTCCAGGGGCTCGGCGAAGAAGGCCTGAAGATGCTGCGTAATGCCGCCGACACGCACAACCTGAAGCTCATCTCCGAGGTGATGGACATCAGCCAGATCGAGCTGATCGCGAAGTACTGCGACATCTTTCAGGTCGGCGCGCGGAACATGCAGAACTACACGCTGCTGCGCGAGCTCGGTCACGCGCAGAAGCCCGTGATGGTCAAGCGCGGCATCTCGGCCACGATCGAGGAGTGGCTGCTCTCGGCGGAATACATCCTGGCCGGCGGCAACAACGACGTCATCCTGTGCGAGCGCGGCATCCGGACCTTCGAGACGGCAACGCGCAACACGTTCGATATTTCCGCAATTCCGGTGGTGAAGAAGCTCAGTCACTTGCCGATCGTGGCAGACCCGAGTCACGGCGCGGGACGGCGCGACATGGTGGCGCCGATGGCGCGCGCGGCGGTGGCCGCAGGAGCGGACGGCCTCATCATCGAGGTGCACAACGATCCCGATCGCGCGCTCAGCGACGGCGCGCAGTCGATGCATCCGCCGCAGTTCGACCGCCTCATGGCGGAGCTGCGCATCATTGCGCCAGCGATCGGCCGCAGCATCTGCCTCGAGCCGGTTGGTCGCCGCGGGTGGGCTAGGTAGGAAATCCCAAATCCCAAATCCCAAATCCCAAATCCCAAGTCCCAATGACCGAATCGCGACATCACTCGCTGAGACAGGCCACCGAGTCACGGAGAACACGGAGAGTATCTTGACACGCTCCGTGACTCCATACCTCCGTGGCTTGTCTCGCAGATCGTCGGGATTTGGGATTTGGGATTTGGGATTTGGGCTTTGATGATGTCCAGTCCCTCCGATCCCCCGTTCAGTTCCATCGCCATAGTCGGTCTCGGCCTGATCGGCGGATCGATCGCCCTCGGTGTCCGCGAGCGATGGCCGTCGTCCAGGGTCGTTGGCGTTGATACGGCGGCGGTCGTGGCGCACGCCCTTGGCAGCGGCGCGATCGACCGCGCGGTCGATAGTGTTGCCGCGCTGCCCCAGGTGTCGCTCGTAATCCTCGCGGCGCCGGTCAAGCAGAACATCACGCTTCTGCAGCAGCTTGCTCGGCAGAATGACGCCGTGGGGCGTCAGATCATCGTCACCGACGTTGGCGGCACGAAGCGCGATATCGTCAAGGCGGCCCGCGATCTGCCTCCTTCGACAACGTTCGTCGGCGGCCATCCGCTTGGTGGCGGCGAGCGCGGCGGTTTCGCGTTCGCGAGGCCCGATCTGTTCGCGGGCCGACCGTGGATTTTCACCCCGGATGGCGACGGGTCGTCGAACGCGGTCGAACGGCTATCACGGTTGGTTGGCGGTCTCGGTGCGCGGCCGTTGATTGTCAGCGCCGAAGAACACGACCGCCTGATGGCGTTCCTGAGCCATCTCCCGCAGCTCACGGCGAGCGCGCTGATGGATGCGGTTGGAAGCGCGGCGGGCAACGACGGACTTCGGATGGCGGGACGCGGCCTCGTGGACACGACGCGCCTTGCCTCGAGCCCCGCGGATGTCTGGCGCGATATCTGTGTCACGAACGCAGACGCCATCGGCGACGCGCTCGACTGCCTGATTCAACGCCTCACGCAGATGCGAGCGGACCTGCAGCGCGGCGAAGCGATCGAGGCCATCTTCACCGCGGCGGCGAAATGGCGCTCGGAGCTGTTGAAGGAACCTGAGAAATCCCAAATGGGTTTTACCCGTGATCCATAATCGTGTTCAATGAACAAAGTACTGAAGAGCGCCGCCGAAGCGGTGGCGTTGATTCCCGACGGGGCAACGATCATGTGCGGCGGCTTCGGCCTCTGCGGGCTGCCGGAAAACCTGATCAAGGCGCTGCACGCGCGCGGCACCCGCGACCTCACGATCATCAGCAACAACCCGGGCGTGGACGACTACGGCGTTGGCATGCTGGTCAAGTCGAAGCAGGTGCGGAAAGTGTTCGCGAGCTACGTCGGCGAAAACAAAGAATTCGAGCGGCAGGCGATCGCGGGGGAGATCGAATACACGCTGGTTCCTCAGGGGACGCTGGCCGAGCGCATCCGCGCGGGCGGCGCCGGCATCGGCGGCTTCTTCACTCCGACCGGATACGGCACCATTGTCGCGGAAGGGAAGGAGACGCGCGTGATCGACGGCCGCAACTATGTCCTCGAGCTGCCGCTGCACGCTGATTTCGCATTCGTCAAGGCCTTCAAGGGCGATACGCGCGGCAACCTCGTGTACCGGAAGACGGCGCGCAACTTCAACCCGGTCATGGCAACCGCCGCCAGGGTCACATTGGCGGAGGTCGAGCACCTCGTTGAGCCGGGCGCCATCGATCCGGACGCCGTCGTCACCCCGGGCATCTACGTGGCGCATCTGTTCCAGGGCGCTGGCTATGAGAAACGCATCGAGCGGCGAACCGTACGCCAGTTGCAGGCCGTCTGAAAAGAGCGATGGATAAGCGCGAACGAATTGTCAGGCGCATCGCGCGTGAGCTGCGCGATGGCGACTACGTCAACCTGGGCATCGGGATGCCGACCATGGTCGCGAACCATGTCCCGGCGGGGGTCGACATCACGCTGCACTCCGAGAATGGGATGCTTGGCGTCGGTCAGTACCCGCTCGAATCGGAGATCGACCCCGATATCGTCAACGCGGGCAAGGAGATCGTCACCGAGCTGCCCGGCACGTCGTACTTCAGCAGCGCCGAGTCGTTCGCCATGGTACGCGGCGGTCACATCGATATGACGGTGCTTGGCGCGCTCGAAGTCGACGAGGAAGGCAACCTCGCGAACTGGACCGTTCCCGGAAAGATGATGAAGGGGATGGGCGGTGCGATGGATCTCGTCGCTGGCGCCAAACGCGTCATCGTGGCGATGGAGCACACGACGAAAGAGGGCGGCCATAAGATCCTGAAAAGCTGTGCCCTTCCGCTCACCGGTACGAAAGTGGTCCACATGATCGTCACCGAGCTTGCGGTGATCGACGTGACGCCGAAAGGGCTCGTGCTTCGCGAGATCGCGTCGGACACGACGCTCGAAGCGGTGAAGAAAGCGACCGGCGCCACGCTGCACGTCGAAGGCGAGCCGGCTCGATTCTGATCGTTCTGGCGCGGCGTAAACCCGCGCCCGACAGGTACACATGCCCGATTACGAACCCGCGGTTATTCTCAGCGCCTGCCGTACGCCGATCGGCTCTTTCGGCGGCGCCCTCAAGGATCTCTCCTCCGTCGACCTCGGCGCCGTCGTTATCCGTGAAGCCATTCGTCGCGCGGACGTGAAGGCCGCCGATCTCGGCGACGTCATCATGGGCTGCGTGCTGCAGGCCGGGGCTGGTATGAATGTGGCGCGGCAGGCCGCGATCAAGGCCGGCGTGCCACAGGAAGTCCCGGCCGAAACCGTCAATCGCGTCTGCGGCTCAGGCCTTCAGTCGGTCGTGCACGCTGTCGAGGCGACGCGCGTCGGGTACACCGACATGGTCGTTGCCGGCGGCACGGAGTCGATGACCAACGCTCCGTACCTGCTGAAAGGTGCGCGCTGGGGCTATCGCATGGGGCACGGCGAGGCGTACGACACGTTGATCGCGGAGGGACTGACGTGCGCGATGGGGGGATGCCACATGGGCATCACCGCGGAGAACATTGCCAGCCGCTTTAACGTGAGCCGCGAAGATCAGGATGCCTACGCGGCCGAAAGTCAGCGACGCGCCGACGCGGCGATCAGAAGCGGGTTGTTCCGCGAGGAAATCGTGGCCGTGGAGATCCCGCAGAGGAAGGGCGATCCCATCACGTTTGACACCGACGAGTATCCACGCGCAGGAACGACCGCGGACACACTCGCCGGATTGAAGCCGGCCTTCAAGAAGGATGGCTCGGTGACGGCTGGCAACGCGTCCGGCATCAACGATGGCGCCGCAGCCGTCGTCGTGGCCACCTCCGAGCGCGCACGAAAGCTCGGGCGCACGCCGCTTGCAACGATCCTGTCGTTTGCCTCGATCGGCGTCGATCCGGCGATCATGGGGATGGGCCCTGTGCCCGCCGTTCAGAAGGCGCTTGAGCGCGCGAAGCTGAAGGCCTCGCAGATCGATCTGTTCGAGCTGAACGAGGCATTCGCCGTCCAGGCGGTTGCCGTCATGCGCGAGCTGGGGCTGAGCGCCGGCAAGGTCAACACACGCGGCGGCGCAATCTCGCTTGGCCACCCGATCGGTGCGAGCGGGGCGCGAGTGCTGACAACGCTGATCTACGCACTGCGCGCGCGCGGCGGCGGGAAGGGTGTCGCATCCCTCTGTATCGGCGGCGGCATGGGCATCGCGATGGTCATTGAGGTTGCCTGACGTCCGGATCGACCGGGAAGCGCTGACCGCCATCGTCGCCCACGCGCGCCGCGATGCGCCGAATGAGTGTTGCGGACTGCTGATCGGCAGACCCGGCGAGGCGCCTTCCGACTCCGCTCTGCGAGCTTCCGACTTCGCGCGCGGCGCTTCGTCGGACAAGTCGTCGGACAAGGGCGCCGGTCCGCACATCCTTGAGGCAGTGCCCGCAAGCAACGGCGCGTCGGACCCGACGCGGCGCTACGAAATCTCACCGGTCGACTACTTCGCGCAGATCAAGCGCTGTCGGAGGATATCGGCGGAACAGGCCGATACGTTCGCGGTGCTTGGCGCGTACCATTCGCATCCGCGCGGCGAACCGGAGCCGTCCGAGACCGATGCGGCGCAGGCGTTTCGCGACTTCGTCTTCGTGATTGTCGGATTCGGGAGCGCTCGCAGCGGAATGGAAATTCGCGCTTACACGCTTCAAGAGGAGAAGCTCGCGCCTGTTGAACTGAGCGTTACCGACGCTCAGGCTTGACCCGCGCGACCTCGGCCAGCAGGCTCTCGACTCGCTCGATCACAGTCGGCCATCGATATTCGCGCTCGATGTACGCCAGCCCCTGTTCTCCAAGCGCACGCCGTCCTTCCTCGTTGGAGAGCAGCCACGACATCGCTTCCTGGAACTCGCGCGACGATCGGTAGAACAGCCCGCCGTTGGCGCGCCTCACCTGCCCCTGAAGGACGCGGCACTGAGCATTCACCAGCGCCGGCACGCGATAGTTCCATGCCTCCAGCAGGACAATGCTCAGGCTTTCGTAGGGTGAGGGGACAATAAGCGCGCGCGCGTACGCGAGCAGTGCCCGGCGTAGATCGTCTTCGACGTACCCGAGCGCATGAATCCGTCGGTGCAGCGGCACGATCAACGTGGACGGTCCCGCCAGAACGAGCGTCGTCTGCCCGCCGGCGTCGGCGTACTCCTGAAAATATTCGAGAAGTGTCGCGCAGCCCTTGTTGCGATCGACACGTCCCAGGTACAGCACGTAGTCCGGCGGGATACCGAGACGTTCGAGCGCCGATCGATCCGGCCGCGGCTCGCGCTCCGGGTCCAGCCCCATCCCGATCACCCGCGACGGCTGCAGCCGCCGCCCGGCCCTGGTGGCGACCAGCGTTTCTTCTTCGGGCGTGAGGAACAGGTATCCAGCCGGTAAGTCGAAAAACTCCTGCAGGACATCAAGATCGATCGCGGGATCTTCTTCAGCTGTCGGCACCAGCACGGCGCGGTCGGCCACCAGTGGCAGCCCGAAGTAGCTGGGCGCGTAGCGGAAGGCCCAGAAGACGACGATGTCGTACTCGGTGCCGTGCACGCGCAGATGCTCGAGCAGCGCGGGCGCGTCGGGGCCGTTTGCCTGGAACCACGCCTGTTCCCGTTCCGGAGACGAGCCAAGGTCGTCAAAGACTTCGTCGCTGAGATCGGCGAAGGCTTTGAGGTCGCGCGTCCGTGCCACGGGAAAACGCTCCACGCGCACGCCATCCTCGGTCGATACACCAGGGGGATATGCGTTTGCCCACGTGACGTAGTCGCGCGCGCAGGTCGTGAGGACGGTGATGTCGTGACGGAAGGCGAGACGTTCAGCAAGCTGACGGCAGTGCATCTCGGAGCCGCCCGCAATGCCGGCGCCGTAGCGCTGAACGACGAACGCGAGCTTCACGTGCGCTCGAGAGGCTCGCGGCGTTCCGAGCCCGTCGACGCGTGCTGGGAGAGCTCGCGCACTTCGTTCCGCAGCCGCGTGGTCTCGATCGCCAGCTCCTGCACACACGCAAACAGCACCTGGTTCACGCGCCGCTGCCGCTCGAAGTTGTCGCGGCTGAATTCGTAGAACCAGCGAAGCACAGGCATCAACAGGCGCTTCTTCACGAAGACGATCGGTCCTGCGGCTGCGCCGCGATGTGACTGGTACCTGATGGCCGTATCGAGGCGCCACGTGGAAGGATCGCCAAGGAGCTCCGGGAGCAGGAGGGCGGCGGGCTGGCTGCGATCGATCGCGGCGCGCAGCATCGAATCGATTTCGGCGAAGAACACGGGATCCTCGAGCGCGCTGGAGGCGCCGTGGCGCACGAGATCGGCGCGCACGCGCTCACGCACGCGTCCCTGCAGCTCCGCCATCACCTGATCGACGGACGCGGGATTATCGGTCGGCAAGATGCGGCTATCTTACCTACTCTTGGAAGCCCTCGTTAGCTCCGGCACGCACGGTAAGGGTGGTCGTTGCAGACGAGATGACCTTGTCCTTCTGCTTCAGCCGGAACGTCAGACGGTAATCGCCGGAGAGCCTGAACGTGTGGTCTGCGCTGAACCGGCGGCGGATGGTGCTCTTGCCCGCTTCGTACGGGTTGCAGTCCTCGGACGTTTCTGAGATCGTCCCGTCGTCCCAATCCCAATGTACCGTCGGGCAATAGAAATCCGCGTAGTCGTTCGAGCCGCCTTTCACGTCGACCACGAGGTGCACGCGCAGCGGGGCGAAGCCGGCGGGCGGCGTCGCCTTGAGTGATAAGCTTGGTTTCTTGTCCGCGGCGTCGCGCTGTGCCGATGGATGGCTAGAGGCCATCAGCACAACAGCGATCGCAGCGAGCGTCCAAAGCGCGCGACGTTGGTCAGTCATGATAGGTCTCCCGGGCTGTCGCTCTCGATTCTAAGGCGGTCGCCCTCGCGTCACAAGGACTGATCGGAGACTTCGACTCGATGCATACGGTGCACAAGACGCCGGCTGTGACAGTTACGGCCAAAGCGACGCGCGACGTCGCCGTCGACCTCCTCCTCATCCCGGTATTTGAAGACGACGAACTGTCTGACGAAGTGGACCTCGCCCGCGCCTCCGGGGGGGAGTATGGGGCGGCCCGCATCCGGGGCGAGTTCACCGGAAAAGTCTTCGAGCAGCTCTTTACTATGCTGGACGGTGATTCGTGGAAGACGCGGCGCGCGCTGTTCGTCGGGGCGGGCCGCTCGAAGGATTTCACGGCGGAACGCCTGCGCCGGATTGCCGTTATCGGCGGCCTTGCCGCCCGCCAACGGCATTTGGCGAGCATGGCGATCGTCTCGCGCGCGGCTGAGGCGCTGACTGTCGGCCAAGCCGTCCAGGCGCTCGCTGAAGGCGCCATCATCGCCAACTACGAGGGCATGTCGTACAAGACGGCCGAGCCCCCATGCGGCTGGCTTGAGCGCGTCGAGCTGAGGATGCCGGGCACGGGGGACGAAGCGGCACAGGCGCTCGAGAGGGGTCGCGTGCTCGGCGAGTGCACCAATCTCGCGCGCGAGCTGTCGAACGAGCCGGGCAACGTGCTGACGCCGAGGGAATTCGCCGACCGGGCCGAGAAGATGGGGAAGGAGGCCGGTCTCGGCGTCGAGATTCTCGACGAGACGGAGATCGCCAGGCTCGGAATGGGACTGCTGCTTGGCGTCGCGCGCGGCAGCCATCAGCCGCCGCGCGTCGTCGTGCTGCGCCACGAGCCAAAGAATGCGGTGAAGGGCGTCGTGCTTGGCCTTGTCGGCAAAGGGATCACATTCGACACCGGCGGCATCTCGATCAAGCCGGCAGAAAACATGGACAAGATGAAGGACGACATGTCGGGCGGGGCGGCAGTCCTCTGTGCCATGGCCGCGATGTCGCGCCTCAACGCGCCGGTACGCTGCATCGGCGTGATTCCCGCGACCGAGAACATGCCGGGCGGCCATGCGATGAAGCCGGGTGACATCCTGACCAGCGCGGAAGGAAAGACCGTCGAAGTGCTCAATACCGACGCCGAAGGCCGGCTGATTCTCGGCGACGGGCTATGGTACGTGCGAAAGCTTGGGGCGACGCACCTTGTCGACATGGCCACTCTCACAGGCGCGTGTGTTGTCGCGCTAGGCAAAACGACGAGCGGGTTGTTTGGAAGGCCGGACCCCTGGGTCGAGCACGTGCGGCGCGCCAGCGAACGCGCGGGCGACCGCTCGTGGCCGATGCCCGTGTTTGACGACTACAAGGATCTGTTGAAGAGCGAGATTGCGGACTTTACCAACACCGGCGGCCGCGCGGGTGGCGCGATCAGCGCCGCGCTCTTCATCAAGGAGTTTGCGGGCGAGCTGCCGTGGGTGCACATGGACATCGCCGGTACCGCGTGGGCAGAGGATGCGAAACCGTATCAGCCGAAGGGCGCAACGGGCGTCGGCGTGCGTACGCTGGCGGAACTCGCGCTCAGCGTCGAGTCCTGGAGTAATCTGAAATAACCGTGCTCTCCCTGCTGTTGCAGCAACCCGACCCCATCATCATCGAGACCGTCCGTCAGCCGCCGATTACGCGGGAAATCACGATGGGCGACGTGGTGCTCGGCGCCGTCGGCTTCGTCGGCGCGATCATGATCGCCGCGATCGTGGCTGGTCTCGTGATCGGCATCGTTCTCGTGATGATCAAGCGGTCCCGCGACGCTTCGGCCGGACCCACCGATCCCGGCCACGCGAAGTTGCGGACGTAACTCGAACTGTTGCTCGTGGTCAGCGGGCACGCGCGCCGCGGTACGACTGATCTCAGTCGTTGTTGGGGCGTTGGTGCACGAATCCTGCGGCTGAGACGTCCAGAGACTGGGATTCGCTCGATCTCCTGTGCGCCGCGACCACACTGAAGGGCTGCCTTCGAGAGCCTTCCCACGCGTAAGACCAAGTACCGCGTCGCGAACTGGGCCTCCTACGATCTTGCACTCGTCGGACGCGGCGAAATCACCCTGTGGGTGTCACCGTAGGCGATAGAACCCTGGGAGCCTTTGGGTGTCGGCACTCGCGAGGGCAGCGGAAGTATCCGACGTCGCCCATTGAAACCGCGCTGACACTCCGTCTCCTCCTCTTTCCTGCCCCTCCGCCAGGCCGAGGGGCTTCTGCAGTCGCTCTTCGGGATTACGGCCTCGAGCTCTCCGCCCCGGATTACACGACGCTCTCACCGCGGCCAGGCAGTATTGGTCGGTGAGGTGCCGCGCGGCAGGGACAGGCGCGGGTCAGTTTCGGCTCATGCACCGCCGGTCGGTGTTAGGATTGCCGCCTCCCGGCGTTATTCACAGTGGCGCTGCGTCCGTTGTTCTTGTCGTGCTTCTCCTGCGCCACTCCTTCCTTGGGGACAGAACCTCAGTTCGCAAAGCTTTCGGAGGTGATGGTCATGAGTGGATCCAAATATTGGTCAGAACAGCCGGGGTCGGTCGACCAGCAGATCAAGGAATGGACGGTGGCGATCTACATGGCCGCCGATGGGCGAAGTGGCAGCAGCGATCTCGACCAGGTTGCCGTTCGAGAGTTGACGCAGATCGTTCACGCGGCTGGCGCCATGACTGAATCGGGGGACGATAAACATCCCTTGGCAAGGGACATCCACGTCGCCGTTCAGCTCGACATGTACGCGGTGGATGGACTACTGCGCTTCCACGTCGTAAACGATGGGCCCGAGGTTTGTGTGAAGGGGTTTTCAATTTCAGAAAAGGATATGGCGGACCCCAAGGTGCTCGAAGACTTCATGCAATTCATTGCTGAGAAGTGTCCTGCGAGACACTACCTCTTCATCTTCTGGGGCCACAGCTCAGGGCCGGTTGCCATTTGCGGCGACTATGCGGCTTCTTCACGTAAGCCGGCGTTTCAGTTGCAGCGACTCATCGAGGGCGCGGTAAAAGACTCGTTTCAGCAAATCATCACAGGCGGGGTAAGAGAATCAACGCTGAACACCACCGCCAGTCCAACGTTGGACCTGGCGCCGACGTCGACGGGTGGGTCACTGCGGCGGTTCGCCGAAGCGCTGCAGACGGCGTCCGGGCCCGGCTGCCTCGGGGAAGCTAAGAAAGACGCCTGGTCAGAAAAAGCCGAGGGGCTAAAAAAAGCCGAGGGGCCTGCGCGCAGCCCGACAATCGACATTGTGCTTTTTAAAGAGTGCTTCATGGGAATGTTGGAGACCGTCTTTGAGTTCAAAGACGCGGCGCGTTACATAATCGCGTCGCAAGCTCGTGTTCCCCGACTCGGGTGGCCCTACCTTAGACTGTTCAGGAGACTGGCGACGACCTCTAAGCAAACAACGGACGAAAAGTACGTCAAAGTCGTTGCAGACGGAGTTCTTGACGAACTTCGTTCTTTTTACGAGATCGCGCGTCATCGCCGAGGGAAGGACGTGGTCCCCTTCTCGCTCGTCGATGCGAAATCTCTCTCTGAAGCGATCAAAAAACCGATAGACGATCTTGTTGAAGCCATTGAGTCGAAGGAAGGAACGTCTTCGCAGCAGTTGAGCCGGAACCAACACATTCAAAAAGCGTTCGAGAGATCGGCGATCGGAGACTCCGCGCTTGTGGAGCTTCGCTCTCTCTGCAGCCGCCTCGCCGATTTCCGTGGAGACGAGCGCGCCGGTCTTAGCGCTGCTGCGGAGAGTCTCCAGAAGGTTCTTTCCAACCGTGAGTTGGTGACGCCGGACTTCGAAAACTCGCCCTTTGGCGGCCTCAGTGTGTTCTACTTTCCCAGTCCGCTTGATGCAATCGGTCCGCCGAGCGCTGGCGGTTCGTTCGTCGCGCCGGTCGTGGCGCGCCACCGAGAACGCTATACGGATTTCAAACTCTTTAAGGAAACTGGATGGGGTAGGGTTGCGTTGCGTCAGGCCGGCGACTGGGAGACGGATTTGTTCACCAGCCTCAAAGACGGGAAGCAGGTTAACTTCCTGAAGTTGGCTGAGATGTCGAATGCCGCGGCCTTCAGCGGCGTCGTTGGCCAGGAAGCGGAGCTCTCAGAAGGCCTCGATTTCAGCCCTGACGGCCACGATTTCACCAAGGGTTTTGATTTCACGAAGGGGTTCGATTTCACCAAGGGTTTTGATTTCACGAAGGGGTTCGATTTCACCAAAGGCTTCGACTTTGCGAAGCTGATGGACTTCGCAAAGACCATCGATTTTACAAAGGCGTTTGACTTCGGTGAGGATCCGTCTTAGAGCCTAACCACGCGATGCTTGATACTGCCCCCAAGCGGCGGACCCCGGTCGCGGCGCTGGTTGTGCTTCTGACGGTACGTCTGCTCGCGCAAGACGGCTCTCAGTTGACGGTGGCTCGATCTCAAGCGGACGCTGCGAGGTCACGCGGTCAGTATCGAGAGGCCGAACGCATCGCTCGGGGGGCATACGAGAGCATCCAACGCGAGCTTCCCGAGCGCGTCGGAGACCTTGCGGACGCACGCGACCTGTTGGTAGAAATGGCGACAATCGGAGGTGATGCGGCCTCCCCGGTCACGCTCGCGATGGCCGAGGAGGCGGTCGAGGCCCGTCGTCGTCTGCCCCCGCCCGACCTGGCCATGTCGCGGGCTCTGCACAATCTTGGAGACGTTTACTTCCAACGTGGCGAGTTTCAGAAGGCTCTGCCCTTGCACGAGGCTGGTCTTGCGCTGCGGCGGAGGCTGCTGCCATCTGGTGACGAAGCCGAAGCTGACAGCCTGGAACGACTGGCACGGGTTGAGATGCGGATGGAACGGTACTCGGCGGCCAGATCACATCTGGACCAGGCGATCGCTGTCCGCGAACGACGCCAGAGTATCGACCCTCTCGCACTCGCAAGCAGCCTCGAGCTTTCGGCGTGGTTAGATCGCTACGCCGGGAACTATGAGACTGCGCGGCACGCGCACGAGCGCTCCCGTGCGCTGCGAGGGATCGACGGTTCGAACGGAATAGAGCCGACTACCAGCATCGAGTTGAGCGGCGATCTCCTCATGCTTGAGGGTGCCGTTGCAGGTGCTCACGCCGCGTGGCTTAAAGGCGTTCGAGTCGCCACGGAGCTTCTGGGACCCGATCATCCCCTCGTAGCGGCCCTCGATCGAAGACTCGCCCTCGCGGCCGCAGCAATGGGCAATCGCCAGGAATCGATCGATTATCTCGCCGACGGAATGCGCATCGCAGAAGCGCGTTTGGCCCCGTGCGATCCAGAACGGATGGGCTTGATGGATTACGCCGCAAGCTCGCTGATGTACGACGGCCGATTCATTGAGGCGCATGCCCAGTATGAGGCGGTGCTCAAGAGTTGCAGAGCGTGCCTCGGAGAGACGCACGCGAACACCGCGACGGTGACGTCGAATCTGGCCTCACTGGCGGTCCTGATGGGTGATCTTCCTGAGGCAGAACGGCTCAATCGTCATTCGATTGCAGTCTGGTCCCGAGCGAGACCTGACCATCCGTATGTCGCGCAAGGACTAGACGCCCTTGCCGAGGTGGTAGCTGCCCGGGGGCAGCTCAACAGCGCCCGGATCCTGTACGAGCGCGCTCTGGCCATCCGTCGCCGGATCAATCCAGGGCATCCCAATGTGGCGTGGACGTTGACCAATCTGGCCCGGGTCACCGCTGACTCCGGCAATCGTCCACTGGCGCTCCAGTATCTCGCTCGAGCCAAGGACATCTATGACAGGGTTGGCGACGGCGGTGATCCCGATCAGTTGGCCAGAGCCCTCATGTTGAGAGGCGAACTGCTCACGCAACGAGGCACCTACGCCGGTGGGCAGAGCAGCCTAGCGGAGGCGCTGAAGGCGCGCGAACGATTCTTCGGGCCCGTCCACCCGCTGACGGCTCAAGCGCGAGCCGCCCTGGCCCGCTCGGATTGGGCGGCGGGCGGGGCAGAGGCCGCACTCGCGGGCTCCCTCACGGCGGAAGCTTCCGGTCGTGACCACATGCGCTCAACAGTGCGATATCTTCCAGAGCGGCTCGCCCTCGCATACGCGGCGAACAGGCCCGAAGGCCTCAGCGTTGCTTTGTCCATAGCGGCAGAGCACGCCGCACCACTTCCCTCTCTGGCTCTCGACGCCATGATCCGGTCCCGTAGCCTTGTACTCGACGAACTCGCCGCGCGAAGACCTTCAATCGCCCATCCCGGTGTGGCGAGTTCGCTGGCTCTCCTTACGGCCACGCGTCAGCGCTTCGCGAACCTGATGCTTCGTAGCATGGAAGGGAGAATCGATCCCGTCACGGCCCGAATGCTCGAGGAGGCATCTCGACAGCGTGACGAGGCAGAGCGGGCGCTCGCCACCGAAAGCGCGGAGTTCCGGTCTGAACTGAACCGACGGGCTACTGGCCTGGAGGAGGTGCGCCGGGCCCTGCCGCCACGGACCGCCTTGATTTCGTTCGTTCGCTACTCGCGCATCGTTCGAGCTCCCCGGGCCACTCGCGAAGTCGCAGGATTGGCTGATGCGCCGGCTCGAGTGGGACCGACCGTCGTACCGTCATACCTGGCGTTTGTGGTGCAGCCGGATCAGGTCGAACCGACAATCATCCCCTTGGGCTCCGCTGCGATCGTCGACCGAACCGTCAAACGTTGGCGGGAATCGATGCTGGCCGACGTCGGAGTACGCCAGGCGGAGCCGGGCGCACCTTCATTTCGGGCACTGGGCGCCAGTCTTCGGCGTCTGGTTTGGGAGCCATTGACCGCGCCACTCACGGGCATTTCTCGAGTCTTCATCGTTCCAGACGGTGACCTCAACCTGGTGCCATTCGCAGCGCTGCCAATCGGCGCGACGAGCTACCTGCTTGAGCAAGGTCCACTCATTCACTATCTGTCCGCCGAACGAGACCTTGTCACCCTTTCGATCGACGCCGAGACAACCGGCACGGGCCTACTAGCGTTCGGCGGGGCTGCGTTTTCTGACGTCTCATCGATGGGCCGACTGCGGCGTGATAGCGCGACTCCGGGCATCTCACCGTCGTTGATACGTGGAACCCCCTTCTCTACGTGCAGACCGTTTCAGGCGGTCCGGTTTCGAGACCTCCCGGCGTCTTTACGCGAGGCGCAAGCGGTCGCCGACCTTTGGCGGCAGGCAACGGACCAGACAGCCTCGACAACGCGTGATTTGCTGCTGTCTGGTGGAGAGGCGACCGAGACCGCCTTCAAGACGTTGGGACCGGGTCGACGGATCATCCATCTCGCAACCCATGCCTTCGTCATCGACGACGAGTGCGACGCGGGTGGCATGGGGCTTCGAGGTGCAGGAGGATTGGTCTCTTCGGGCACCCTTGCGTCGAATCGCGCCAGAAAGCGCTCCACCATTGACAATCCTCTGCTTCTTTCAGGTCTTGCATTGGCAGGCGCCAACCGGAGATCGACGGCGCGCGCGGAAGACGACGACGGAATTCTCACGGCCGAAGAGGTAGCAGCCCTCGATCTAAGCGGAGTCGAATGGGCGGTTCTCTCCGCCTGCGACACAGGGCTAGGAGAGATTCGCGCCGGTGAGGGAGTGTTCGGCCTCCGGCGGTCGTTTCAGGTCGCCGGCGTTCGAACGGTAGTTATGAGTTTGTGGGGGGTGGAGGACCAAGCCACTCGAATCTGGATGGAGGGACTCTACAGGGCGCGCCTTGTCGACGGGCTTGGCACAGCTGAGTCCGTTCGTGAAGCGAGTATGAGCTTCATTCGCGAGCGGCGCGCCAAGGGACAGAGCACCCACCCCTTCTACTGGGCAGGTTTCGTAGCCGCGGGCGACTGGCGTTAACCGCGCTCTCCTCGTGATGTCGCAGTGGGCGTGGCAACACTACTGCCGAACGGGACCCGGCTTCGGGGTCGTCTGCGGCTAAACATGTCGTCCAGGTCGGCCCGTTCAAAGCGAAACATCTTTCCGGCTCACGCTGACCCCATGCACTCAAATAGCGCCGTGAGCAGACGTTCCGAACAGGCCGCCCGCCTCGGCGGGTGTTAGAAGCGCCGGCGCCCGACGTTATAGATAGCGCCTCCGGACTTCACGCCGGCGGCTACCGACTGCCTCACTCACAGGAAGGGACTTCAAGTATGATCGGTACCGCAACCCTATCATTCGGGGCAGGTTCTCTTATGGCCGACCCTCCGGCGTCCGGCTCGTCTGCTCCACGCAAGACTGGCGGCTCAGTCAGCGCGGCCGCATCGGTGGACCTGCTCGCCCGGGCGCGGACCGGGGACACCGAGGCCTTGAACGCCCTTTGTGCTCGCTATCTCCCCCGTCTTCAGAAGTGGGCGCATGGCCGGCTGCCATCCTGGGCCCGCGGCGCGCTCGACACCCACGACCTGGTTCAGGACACGCTCGCGCACGTGGTGCAGCGTCTCGGTTCCTTCGAGCCGCGCCACGATGGCGCATTTCAGGCGTACCTTCGTCAGGCGCTGCTCAATCGTGTCCGCGATCAATTGCGATGGGCGCAGCGCAGGCCGACTGACGTCCTCGAGTCCAACCGCCCTGACCTCGGTCCCTCTCCGATTGAAGAGGCAATTGGCAGCGAAGCGCTCGAACGATACGAGGCGGCACTGCAGCGCCTGAGACCGGACGACCGCGAAGCGATCATCGCGCGGATCGAGATGGGGCATTCGTATCCCGATGTCGCCAAGGCGCTTGGAAAGCCAACCGTCGCTGCGGCGCACGTGGCGGTCAGCCGCGCTCTGGTTCGCCTCGCCAAGGAGATGTCTATTGAGCGCCGCACCAGACGATCCTGAGCTCGTCGAGCTGGCCTCCGCGATCTCGAGCGGCGTTCCCGTCGAGTGGCAGGATGTCCTCGAGAAGATGGGCGCGGACGGCGGTGCGGGCGTCGTCGACGATCTCCGCTTGATTGAGGCCATCGCGCAGTTTCACCGCGACAGCGCGCCGCAATCACCGCCGGTCGCGTCAAGCGAGCGGTGGGGTCATTTCCTGCTCCTCGAACCAATCGGGGCCGGCTCCTTCGCAACGGTCTATCGCGCGCGCGACACGAAGCTCGATTGCGAAGTCGCCGTGAAGCTCCTCCGCCCACCGTCTGGCGTACTGCTGGACGAGGCGAAGGTGCTTGGAGAAGCGCGGCGGCTCGCCCGCGTTCGTCACCCGAACGTCGTCTCCGTGTATGGCGCCGACTACATCGACGGCCAGGTCGGCATCTGGATGGAATTCGTGAAAGGCCGTACGCTCGCCGATGGGCTCAAGTCGCAGGGTCCGCTCGGCGCGCCCGAGACCGCGCTGATTGGTCTGGATGTATGCCGCGCCCTTGCGGCCGTCCATCGCGCGGGTCTGTTGCACGGAGACCTCAAGGCGCAGAACGTGATGCGCGAGCAGGGCGGCCGGACGGTCTTGATGGATTTCGGGACCGGGAAGGACCTCGTCTCGACCAACGAGACAACGACGGTCGTCTACGTCAACGACTTTGCCGGGACGCCTCTCTACCTTCCGCCAGAGGTGTTCGCGGGCGTATCGCGCAGCAAGGCCACGGACATCTACAGCCTCGGCGTGCTGTTGTATCACCTCGTGACCGGCGCGTTTCCAGTCGACGGCAAGACATCCGATGACGTTCGCGAGGCTCATGCTCGTGGCGATCGACACCATCTCCGCGATGTTCGTCCGGACCTGTCGGATGCCTTCGTCGCGATCGTGGAGCAGGCGTTGGCTATCGACCCCATGCACCGCTTCCGAACGATCGGCGCGTTCGAACAGGAGCTGGCGCGGTTCATCGGGACGCCTTCACAGCTCATCGACGATGACCCTCGTCGCGATCGCGATTGGAGTCGGCGCAGCCCCTTCGTGGTCGCTTCTGCGGTGGCGGGAGTCGTCCTGGCCGCGCTACTGGTGATCTGGACGGTCAATCGCACGAGCGCGCCGTCGACACCCAACGTCAGCGCGCTGACTCCTGCAGCAGTACAGCCCGATGCGGCAGCCGTCGCGCCGGCCGCGTCGGCAGATGGTGAGTACACCGTCGACGCGTCGCTTTACCGGGCAACCGGCAACACCGAGGTGCCGTTGCCGGCCGGCGGGCGGGTCGCGCCCGGCGATCGTCTTGCGCTCCACGTGCAGACCTCGCGGCCGACCTACGTGTACGTTGTTGACGAAGACGATCAAGGCGAGTCGTACTTGCTCTTCCCACTCCCGAATCAACAACCGGCCAACCCGCTGCCCGCCGGAAGGTCGGTCCGGCTGCCTGGTGGCAGCAGCAAACAGCCGTTGTACTGGCAGGTGACGAGCGCCGGCGGGCGGGAACATTTCCTGATTTTCGTAACGCCCGAGCCTCTCGGCGCGTTCGACCGCATGTTCGCATCGCTCGCTCGCCCGGTGCTCAACGCGCCGGTGCTCAGCGCGCGGATGCCGACCGAAGCCGTAGGGATCCTGCGCGGGATCGGCGGAATCACTGCCGCAACCGCCGTTCCAGGACGCGGGCTGCTCGCCGAACAGTTCACGACCCCCTTGCGTGGCGGCAGCGAAGTGGCTCGTGGCCTGTGGGTGCGGCAGATCACTCTCGAGAATCCAGGGCAGTAGGGAAGTCGGGGCCGAATCCAATCTCCGAAGCTCACCTGGGCTGGATCCCCATGTCGGCCCGCCGCGGCGCGGACCCTACGGGTCCGCCAGGCGAGCCTGAAAAGGCTCGCCCAGCGGCGTACGAGTCGAAGCTCCAGTCTCGCTGCGGATTGTCAACCCAAGTGAGTTCCGAGTCTATCGTGCTGCGATCACGCGTGCCGCGATCACGCCACGAATTAGCCGCGCCTGTCGCTCATCGAAGGTGCCAACCCATCCTGGTCTGAGATCCAGCCCCGGGCGCATGATGCCGCTTGAAGAGTGACTGTTCACAGGCAGCATCAAATGTCCCAGTTCGTGCGCGATCACGTCGCCGAGAGTCGAGGCGAGGTTGGGACGAGATATCGCCCCCAAGGCCACGATGCGGTCGTAGAAGACGTAGGCGCGGTGGGCCGCCGCGGCGGCCTCTCCCACTACCGTGTCAACAACGCCTTTCTTGGCCGCTTTGCCCGGCACGACACCGCCCGAGACGAGGACGACGGTATACGGCGCGATTACCATGTCACGGTTGGCGGTCTGGCCGTCTATCCATTCCAGCCGGACCGCAATTCCGCCAAACACTTCCGCCGCGCGCCCTTCTGCCACGCGCACGATATCCGCGGGAACGTTCGCCATGTTGTCGACGCGAACAAGCACGGAGACTCGTTCGGGGTCTTGCGACTCTCGTGCGGAGGCGCGGCTCTGAGCCGTGAAGGCCATGAGAACGATCAAGCCTGCCGTAAGCGCTCTTTGATGTAGGTTTTCCACGCGCCAGCCCTCCTCGAATGGAGAGGCGGAAAGCGCGGGTGGAAACTGGCAGGGTGCTCAAAAGCGCGTAGAATCGAGGTATTTCAGACAACCCAGCTGACGTCACGACGTTGCTGCTGGCCTGGCGCGGCGGCGACGAAGCCGCACTCGGGCAACTCGTTCCGCTCGTTCATGACGAGCTGCGCCGAATCGCCGCACGATGCATGCGAGGCGAAGCGGCCGGCCAGAGTCTCCAGGCAACGGCTCTCGTGAGCGAGGCGTACGTTCGGCTTGTCGACGTGCGTCGCATGAATTGGACGAACCGGATCCACTTTCTCGCGATGGCCGCACGAATCATGCGGCGCATTCTCGTCGACGGCGCGCGCGCGAGGCACTCACAGAAGCGCGGCGGCGCAATCGCCAAGGTGACCCTTGACGAGGAGTGCGTGGCGATCGACGCACCCGACCAATCGCTGCTGGCGCTGAGCGACGCGCTCGACCGCCTGTCCGCCGTGGACGGGCGCAAAGGTCAGGTGGTGGAGCTGCGATTCTTTGGTGGGCTCACCGTGGAAGAAACCGCAGCTGCGTTGAATGTTTCCGCGGACACGGTGATGCGGGACTGGAAGCTCGCCAAGGCGTGGCTGCGCAGGGAGCTCGCGTCCGGCGACGCGCGATAGATCGCGCGCAGCCGTCAAGGTCCGCGCCGCGTTCAGAACATCCGCGCGCGCCTAATTTGTGGCGCTGGACGTCGGCCTTGGCCGCAGGTCAGGACCGCCCGGATCGAGCGACGCCGTATACGCGGCAATGTTGATCATGTCGTCGATCGTCAGGTTCGAGACGACGGGCTGCATCAGCGCGACGGTCGCACCGGCGCGGGTGCCGTGCTGCATGTCATAAAGCTGCCGCACCACGTACACGGGGTGTAGCCCGACCAGTCCCGGCACCTGTACCCCGACTCCCGACACGTTCGCCAGACCTTTGAGATCCTGGCCGTGGCACGTTCCGCACGCCATCGTCTTGCCGGCGACGACCTTGCCCCCGATGCTCCTTGCGCCGCCGGTTTTCACAAGATCTTCACCTTTCTTCACGCTTCCGGGGGGCACGTACGCCACGAACCCGGCGCCCGCACGCGTGTCACGACCCTCGGACCGCTCGCGGGTCTCCGCGAACTCGATGATGCGGCGGCCGAGCGGTTCCGTGGCGCCGCCCGGTTTCATGAAACGCATCAGGCCTGGCAGGATCGTCTGCGGGACCGTCGCCGACTCAACGATACGGACCCACCGCCGGCGCGGCAGCGCCGCGAAATAGTCGATCGCCGCCTTCACCTCGGCATCGGTCCACTGCTTTGCGAGCATGATCATGTTCCGCGAGCGCAAGGGCACGGAGCTCCTACGGTTGCCGTTCCGGAACTCCACGATCTGCTCGAACATGTAGTCCTTCGGCAATCCTGCGATGAAGCTCGACTCCGGATGGCCCGTGCCGATAGGCAGGTGGCATAGTCCGCAGGCGCGTGCCTCGGGCGGCTTGCCTTTGAGCACCGGGGCGGGCGGTGCGGGGTGATCTTCGGGATGCCAGTCGGGCGGATTGAAGTTGTCGTCGATCTGCGCGAGGGTATACGTCCTGTTGCTGTTCGGCATCCGGATTGGAGTTCCGTCGTCCTTGCGGATGAAAGCCTGGTCCGCGGGGTTGGGAAGCGGATACGCCCATGCTGGTAATTGGGTGACGGGTTTCGGCGGAACGGCCGGCGCGCCTTGCGCGGCAATGCCTGCGGCAAAGAGCGGCGCCGCGGCAAGGACGAGGACAGCAATCAGTCGTGGCATTGCGAGATTCTAGCCGCGCCGCGCTCGATTGCAAATTCCGTCTCGCTGGGCGCCTGCTCGCACACGGCCAACCGCACAAGTCGACCGGTCCTTCAAAATCTCTAATTCGTGAGCGGTGTGTGTCATTACGGCTCTCCAAACGACCTCCGTTGCGTCGTGTGGATCCCTCTGAAGATTTCTTCTAACCACTGAGCCCTCGCAATTTAGCCGGCAGCGGGCTTCTGACGGATCAGCTCTTGCGGATCTAAGAGGCAACCGGCAGGGACACGTTCCCTGACGGCCCCGTTTTCCTTGGCGCGATGAGGAGGGCGAGCTATTGCGAGGCGAACGTTTGCGCGGCCACCTTGAGCGACTTCTGGTAGCGCATGACTCCGTTGA